>Ga0315295_10000025_pt1 | contig 149824 bp, 125 predicted proteins | sample YL17G14_0_MG_FD_204453 | JGI IMG/M metagenome (GOLD analysis project Ga0315295, IMG submission 204453) | Sediment microbial communities from Yellowstone Lake, YNP, Wyoming, USA - YL17G14_0 | ecosystem: Environmental > Aquatic > Freshwater > Lake > Sediment | place: USA: Wyoming | collected...
CTTCAAGATGCGACTCTTCGCCGATTTCGGGGACGCGGCCCTGCTGGTAGGCGATGGCGCCGGTGACCAGGATCCGCTCCTGGGGAACGTAGATCAGGATGTCGGAGTTGCTGTGGCCTTTGCCGAAGAATATCAGCTCCAGCGTGAGATCGCCCAAATCCAGCGTGTGCCTGTCGGCAAACATGAGCGTCGGCTTGACAACTTCGTAGCCCTCTTCCATGTCCTTCGCAAACAGCTCGTAGAATATCAGGTCGCTGCGGATCAACCTGTTGTACGTGCGGTTTCCTGCAGACCGAGGCAGCTCGGCCCGCAGGTTGCGAAGGATCGAGGCATAATGGTCCAGCTCTCGACGTTTCCAGTCCGGTTCCGTCTGTCTGCGAATCAGCCACTGCATGTCCTCGGGCAGGTTCTCGTGCCCGACGATCACCGCGCCTTTGAACAGGCAATTGCCGCTGCAATGGTTGTCATGGGCGTGCGTATTGATGACGTATGTCCAATCGTCACGGCCGAACGCCTGCTCGATTTTCTCCTTGATCGGGGCCATGACCCGCGGCGAGGCCTCCGTATCGATGATCACCAGGCCCTTCTGCGACTGGATCGCCGTAAGATTGCATCGCCGGTCGATCCCCGGCCAGTAGGCTATGACCACGCGCGGCGAGAGCCTTTCAATGCGGATGTACTGGGCGGGGCTGTCCCCCGCCGCTGCCAGGAGGCCCGGCATAAGCAAACTGAGATAGATAACCTTGATCATTGTCGCTCTCCACTAACAGCCAACGGTGTAAATAACGACAAGAACGGCACGTTGATAGCCTAACTGCAATAACTCTATCACTAACGCGGTAGATTCTAAAGCTGTTTTTGAGCCATTCCCGAGGCGTAGGGTACATAAATTGCTTGCTTTGCCGGCGGGGACTGGCTAAGATACCGGGAATGAGAAATCGGGCGATTAACGCGCGATGTAATACAGATTAGGAGAATTAAAGTTATGGCAGTGAAAATTTATTATGAAAAAGATGCCCCAATAAAGGCATTGAGAGGTAAGAAGGTGGCCGTCATTGGCTACGGCAGTCAGGGCCACGCCCATAGTCTGAATCTCCGCGACAGCGGTATCGAGGTGGCGGTCGCCGAGCTCAAGGGAACCGACAATTTCAAGCTCGCCCGCAAGCACGGCTTCAGGCCGACCGACATCAAAAAGGCCATCAAGGGCGCGGCGCTGATTGTCGTAACCCTGCCGGACGAGCTTCAGGCCAGAGTCTATGCCGACCAGATTAAGCCGAACCTGGTTGCAGGCCAGACCTTAGGGTTCTGTCACGGCTTCAATATCCATTTCAAGTATATTGTTCCCCCGAAAAACGTGAATGTGGTGATGATTGCGCCCAAGGGGCCGGGGCACCTGGTTCGCAGCGAGTTCGAGAAGGGCGGCGGCGTGCCGTGCCTGATCGCCGTTCAGCAGAATGCGACCGGCGATGCCAGGAAGATCGCTCTGGCCTGGGCCAACGGCATCGGCGGCGCCCGGGCGGGCATCATCCAGACGACGTACAGGGAAGAGACGGAAACGGACCTGTTCGGCGAGCAGTGCGTTCTGTGCGGCGGGCTGACCGCGCTGATTAAGGCCGGCTTTGAGACATTAGTCGAAGCCGGATATCAGCCTGAGATTGCCTACTTCGAATGTATGCACGAGGTGAAACTGATCGTCGATCTGATGTATCAGGGCGGGATGAGCTATATGCGATATAGCATCTCCAATACCGCTGAATACGGCGATCTGACGCGCGGACAGAGAATTATTCCGAAGCAGACCAAGGCGGAGATGAAGAAAATACTCGCGGAAATCACCTCCGGCAAGTTCGCCAAAGAATGGGTGAACGAATACAAATCGGGACTCAAGAAGTTCAACAAGCTCTACCAGAAGGACCACGACAGCCAGTTGGAGAATGTCGGCAGAAAACTGCGTAAAATGATGAAGTGGATCAAGGCCAAGGAAATGTAGCCTCATAGCTGACCGATTCTGACGAGATTTATGATTTCTGATTTTCGATTTTTGATTGCGGCTCTCGCCGAGGCGGGCAATCCACGCACAAATCGAAAATTCTTAGGGCGGGTTTCGGCCCGCCATTCTACATTTCCGATTGAGGAGCCGGGAATCCCCAGTCATAGACCGGTGATTTATTTACGCCGTTCTGCTGTTCTTCTTTTGGGGATTCTTCTGGCGGGTTGTTCTGATGAGTCCTCCGGGCGGCGTCCACCCGTCTTTTCCCAGGATGAGCTTTACGAACCCTACCGCCAAATCATGCTCAAAAAGAGCCTCACCATCGACGCGCTGCCTAAGATGCAAAGGTTCCAGAACGATCGTGGGCCGCTTTTGGGCGGAATCGAGGTGCTCAGTCAGGGCCAAAGCATCGCCGCCTCCCTGGGGCAGGGCAAGAACGGCCGCGAGACGTGGTTCAATATGGTGACTTTCGACCAGTACGAGCTGGATGTTATCCGCAAGTATTTCTTCGTGGTCGATGAGGACGCCGCACGTTTTCCGGCCCGGTTCCGGCGGGGACTTCGCTTTGACTGTGAAATGGTTTTAGACAAAGAAATTCTCGATGAATCGTACACGTCGGAAAACGCCAGGCGTATCGCCATACTGAGGCGCGTCGCTGAGAATCTGCGAGACGATATGGCGGAGCTGGCCGCGGATGCCAATTCGCCTAACCAGGATAACAAAATGCTCAACGTCTGCGGCATGCTCCTGAATCAGACGCTCGAGATGATTCTGCTGAAACTGGACGCCTCACCCGTGCTGGCGATGAAGCTCAGCGAATCGCCGGGCGTCGTTTTCGATCATATCAATTTCGGCGAGGGCAGGGTTCTCATGGTGGTCGTGGACGATATGGTCGGGATCCAGCTCCGCATCGGCGCCTTCGCAGTCTCAAAAAGAAAACATCGATAGCCAATCGAAAATCGACAATCGCAAATCATAAATCGAAAGAGTGGGTCTGTAAGCCGAGTTCTGTATCCCTGCACCGATCAGTGCGGGGCGACGGTCATTTATCTTGACCGACTGTTGCCAGTCGGCTCTGCCTTTCGGCACGCGACCTACCCGCCGGCGGAGCGGCAAGCTTGACCGCTCATACTCGGGCCAAGTGGCCGGCTGCTTGGTCTTGCAGGCGGTGGGGTTTGCCCTGCCGGCGCCGTCACCGGCGCCGCGGTGCGCTCTTACCGCACCATTTCACCATTGCCTGTCCTTTGGGGACATCGGCTGTGTATTTTCTGTGGCACTTTCCCGCGGGTTACCCCGGGTGGCCGTTAGCCACCACCGTGCCCTGTCCTGCTCGGACTTTCCTCCCCCGTTTCCGTCTTCGTTAGAAGACACGGGAGCGACCGTCCGACCCACTCTTTCGATTGACTATTTACGATTTACTATTTGTTATTGTTCTGATCAAAGCTATTATAGCAGGAACTCAACCTGTTTTCCACTCTGTATTATGGTCGTTTAAGGAATAAAGAACGTTTCGAACTAAGATTACAGAGAGATTCTCCATATCTTATTTAGAGATATGAGGATCAGCGGAGAGAAATAATGAGAACTCGATATATCATTCTAATTCTTTTGCTGTCCTGCCTTTGCGGTTGCTCGATACCCGTGAGTGATATGGAGCTTACCAGCAGTATCCTGACAACCGGTGGGGAAGGGCCCGTATTCAAACGGACACCTCAAACGGGTCCTTTCAAGTTGGGAGACACCATACATATGCTAACGACCTTGAGGTGGCAGGATGTAGAATCAGGAGCAGGCGTACACGAGATGGTGCATAAATGGTACGCAGGGGATGAACTGATATCCAGAATCAAGTTCCAAGCATGCTTCTACAGAACTCCGTATGAGATCCGAAGCCAGATTACGGCTTCCAGCCTGGGCGCGGGCTGCCACAAAGTAGAGCTCTATATCGACGACATTTTGTTTGACCAGCGAGACTTTGAAGTGGTTGAATAGCGGGCCGATGCGTGAGCGGCGGCATTGCAGATACGGTTTCCTTGCCCCGGCGGCTCACGCCAACCGGTTTTCTATCGCTCTCGTGAGATTTCAAGGTGATTCTTGAAGTGCTCGTCGTCGGTGTCGGGGAAGTCCCTTCGGAAGTGGACGCCTCGACTTTCGTGTCGCTTCTGGGCCGCATGGGCCATGAGCAGGCAGACGGTGAGCATGTTCTGACATTCCCATCCTTTGGACGAATCGAAAATTTTGTCCATCACGTACCGTTGCCAGAACTTGATAATGTCCTGGGCTTCTGCAAGCGGCTGATCCGCCCGGGTAATGCCTACGTTTCGCCACATCAGGGCTCGAAGGGAGTTTCTCACGTCGTCGGCGTCCAATTGAGTACGGTTTGAAAGAGGGATTTTGTACTTTATCAACGGGTGCTTGAGATGAGCGGCGGTCGCTTTCTTGTCTTGCGAAACAGCCTGTCCCGCTGTTTTTCCGAACACGAGTCCTTCGAGCAGCGAGTTGCTGCCGAGCCGATTGGCGCCGTGCAGACCGGTGGAGGCGATTTCCCCGCAGGCGTAGAGATTGGCGATGCTGGTCCTGGCCGAGCGGTCGGTTTTCACGCCGCCGATCATGTAATGAGCGCTTGGCCGGACGGGGATCAGGTCGTGGCGGATGTCGATATCGAAGCTTTCGAGCAGTTCGTTTATCCAGGGAAACCGTTTGGCGAAATAAGCCTTGTCGAAGTGCCGGACGTCCAGATAAACGTGCGTCGATTCGGTTTTTCGCATTTGGGCGAGGATTGCCCGGCTGACAACGTCGCGGGGGGCCAGCTCGGCCGCTTCGTGATACTCTGTCATGAAGCGCCGGCCCTGGTTATCCACGAGCACCGCTCCTTCGCCTCGAAGCGTCTCGGTGATCAAAGCCCGCGTGGCGCCGGCGATGTAAAGTGTGGTCGGGTGAAACTGCATGAACTCCAAATCCCGCAGTACGGCTCCGGCTCGATACGCCATAGCGAGGCCGTCCCCGGTGGCGCCTTCCGGGTTTGTCGTTTCCCGGTAGAGCCGGCCGGCCCCTCCGGTGGCGAGGATCGTGTTGGCCGCCCAGATGATTTGCGGGCCGCTCTTTCTATCGCAGCCGATGATTCCAAGGCACTTGTTCTCGTCGTTAGTCAGTAAATCGATGGTGTAAAAATTCTCCAGAACCTTGATGTTTGGCTGTTCCCGGAGCTTTCTAATCAACGTCTCCGCAATGACTCGCCCGGTTTCGTCGCCGTGGGCGTGTGCGACGCGGGGATGAGTGTGACCGCCTTCGAGCGTTGTGGCGATATGGCTTTCAGTCAAATCGAACCCTGCGCCCCATTGGAGCAGTTGTTCGACGAGTCCAGGCCCCTGGCGGACGACCAGATCGACGACGTCTTCGTCGCATATCCCGCAGCCGGTATTGAGTGTATCGCTTATGTGCGATTCGAACGTATCGGCTTTATCGAGTACGGAGGCGATGCCGCCCTGGGCCTTGAAGGTGTTGCTGTTTTCGATGGTTCCCTTGCAAACGACGATGACGCTGCGATGAGCGGCTGCCTCGATGGCGGCGCGGAGACCCGCGACGCCGGCCCCGATCACCAGGCAATCGGTAAAGAGCTGGCTCGTGGAGATCGAGTCAATGTTTACCAGGTAGCGTCTGAAGTCAGATTTCTCGGTCATAGTCCTGATGCTCAATAATCTTTAGGGTGCTTGTTTCTTTGCCTGTTTACGGACCAGGGTGACTTCATCCGTGAATACTCGTTCGTTGTCGGCGTACTTGAGGATGAACGCCTGGAGCTCTTTCGTCGGGGCCGTCAGAACAAGTCTGTCGCCGACGGAGGCGTGCTTGACGATATCCGGGTTTTCCGTGAGCAGCTCTTTCACCTTGGATTCCAGCATCAAGCACATCTTCAACTGAGGTTCTACGGAGTCCATCCGTAAGAACGTATGGGCGGGTACCAGGAAAAAGGAGTTGTAGGGCCAATCCATTTTGTTGGGGTCAGCCGCTCCCCATGGCAGCTCGCTGGGATAAACGTCCAGAAAGAGCCTGCTTTGTAATTTCACTACACGGGCAACGAACGAGCCTTTCTTTCCTTCCTCATCGGAGAAGATCAATTTATACGCATTATTCGGCTCCTCTATGCTGCTGAACTCCCAGGTGGTATCGGGGCTGTTGGGATCATCGACCCAGACACCCAGCAGTTTCTTTTCCGTCACGATATCATCTTCGGTATAAAGCGGCTGCAGCGACAGAACGGGCACGCAACCGCCCAAAAGGACGGCGAATATATAACAAAAAAGTTTTTTGGTATTCATGGCCGGTCTCCTTTGAATGTTGACTATTCTGCATGAACCCTTTATCTATTGTTGATTTTCTGCGATAGACCATCAATTGTCAATTGCAAAGAAGGCCCAAAGCCGGTAGATTGCCGAGGCCGCAAGGCCGAGTTGAAGATGCAGGAGCTTAAATGAAAGGCGAAATACGTTGGATATAGATTTGTTTGGCTGGGTTGTGCTTGCACTGTGTGCGCTCGTGGTGGGAGTAAGCAAGACCGGAGTGCCCGGCTTGGGAATTCTGCCGGTGCCTTTGATGGCGTTGGCCTTCGAGACGCGAGAGTCAACGGGGTTACTGCTGGGTATTCTTATTTTGGCGGACCTGTTTGCGGTTACATACCACCGGCATAACGCCAAGTGGCGGCACGTGCTTCGCCTGCTGCCAGCGGCCTTTGCGGGAATTGTGGCGGGATACTTTGGCCTGGGAGTCGTCAGCGACAGGCAGCTCAAGCCAATTATTGGGGGAATCGTCTTAGTGATGTTGGGTCTCAATTACTGGCGCACGAGAACCAGGACCGATGAGGCGCCGGTGCCGGCACAGTGGTGGTTCGCCGCCGGGCTGGGGTTTATGGCCGGGGTCACGACGATGATGGCCAATGCCGCCGGGCCGGTGATGATCATTTATCTGCTGGCGATGCGGCTGCCCAAAATCGAATTTGTGGGGACCATCGCGTGGTTCTTTTTTGCAGTCAACTGGCTCAAGGTGCCGTTTAGCGCGAACCTGAACCTGATAACCGCTGAATCGATGAAACTTAATGCGATGATGATCCCGTTTATTGCCGCCGGCGCGGTCATGGGGATATTCTTTTTGAGACGGATTCCTCAGAAGGCGTTCATCGCTATCGTACAGATCCTGGCCGCCGCCGCTGCGGTCAAGCTTCTGTTTTAGTCCGAAACCCGCGGAGCCACGCGGCGTAGAATTGATTTGCCAAATCGGTCCCCAATGATGATGATGAAAGCCATGTGTGGACGGGAGAACAAAGATGAATTTGCCGCGGCTCGGCAGCGGATGCTCAGGTGGGACCTGAAGGGGCGGGATATTACCGATCCTCGTGTCTTGTCCGTGATGGCGGAGATTCCGAGGGAGGAATTCGTACCTCGTTCGCATCGGTCGCAGGCCTATAGTGACGGCCCGCTGCCTATCGGCAGTGGGCAAACGATTTCTCAGCCGTATATCGTTGCACTGATGACACAGGAACTGCGGGTCAATCATGACTGCGACGTGCTGGAGATCGGCACGGGCAGCGGATACCAGACGGCGGTCCTTGCCAGGCTGGCAAAAAAGGTCTTTACGATGGAGAGACACGGCGAGTTAGCTGAGTCGGCTCAGGCGGTTCTGGGCGGCTTAGGTATCAGTAATGTTGAGTTCTGCGTGGGCGACGGCAGTTGCGGCTGGCCAGCGTCCCGATTGCCGCCGTCAGGATGTTTCGACAGGATTATAATTACCGCGGCGGTGCCGGAGGTTCCGGAACCTCTGGCCGGCCAGCTCGCCGCCGGCGGCGTTATCGTTGTCCCAATCGGCGGCGAGGGAGTGCAGACATTGGTGGCCTGCGAAAAGAAAGCGAACAAGCTTATCGAGAGATTCATCTGTGATGTCCGATTTGTCAAGCTGATCGGCAAACACGGCTTCGACCAGTAGTAATGTGACGTTGTCATTCCTGCGGAAGCAGGAATCCAGGAGGCAGCGGTGAATATGGATTCCCGCTCCTTCGGCTTCGCTCAGGACAAGCTTCGCGGGAATGACAGAAGGACGATTTGAAGAATAACAACTGTCGGTCGCAGGAAAAAAGAGCGGAAGTCAAGGTGAAAGAAGATGAACAGAAAGGAAATTGAAAAAGCCCAACAGGAACTGAAGCAAATTCTTAGCAGAGAACCTAAACCAGATGGAAACCCGCCCGAATGTCAAAAGGAACAATTACGGAAACTTGCGAGGAGGGTCGGTGCCAGTATACGTAGCACTTCAGAGAAGAATGGGAAAATAGGAGGACGTCCGGCACTTATATCAGAGATAGCAGATAACATTCACACTGCGTTACAAACACATTCAATGATCGATGCGTGTAGAACAGCAGCGAGAAATTTTTGGATTGCCGTGATTGCAGCCGTAGCAGCATGGGCAGCGGTGCTGGTAAATTGGTGGTGTAGCCAGTAATGTCACTTCTGTGAAGGCAGGCGTCCAGAAAATGACAAAGAAAGACTGGATTCCCGCTTTCGCGGGAATGACAGAGCAAAAAGGTATGAGAAGCAAAGGGAGATTGAACAATGGCACATAATGAAATTGAACGGTACAGAGAAAGGCTTGTCGAATTAACAAAAAAACTGCCTGAAAAAGTTGAGGATCCACTACCTGAGGGTCTAAAGCCAAATCTTCTGGATATTGCAAGAGAGATTGGTGCGTGCACACGTTCGGTTCATATCAAAGATAATGGAGAAAGAGATGTTTATAATGCAAGCACAGAAGACCTTATCAGCAATATTCACCAAGCACTTAACACTGCCACTACGATTGAGATGTGTAGGATTTCAGCTAGGAATTTTTGGGTTGCTGTAATAGCTTCCATAATCGCCTTTATCAGCGTGTTCATAGGTTCTACAATTAGCCTCCTGAGCATGGTGGCAACTTGGGTCGCTGCCTTAGCAAAGTGAAAAGCATCGTTGTCATTCCTGCGCAAGCAGGAATCCAGGAATAGGACATGAGACAGTACTATGTGTATATACTGGCAAGTAAGAAAAACGGAACTCTTTACATTGGTGTGACAAACAATTTACTGAAGAGAGTGGACGAGCACAAAAATGATCTTAAGGGAGGATTTACACAGAAGTACCGTGTGCATGCTCTCGTATATTTTGAGGTATTTAGTGACATCAGAGATGCTATAACCAGAGAGAAACGGATGAAAAAATGGAAGAGGCAATGGAAGATTGAGTTAATCGAGAAGGCCAACCCTCACTGGAGAGATTTATACGCTGATGTTGCCGAGTAAGTGGATTCCCGCTTTCGCGGGAATGACAAATAGGGTTGATTCTTCCATAAATAGTAGAGGCGAAATTGCGCAATAACCAGGAGAATCAGATTACTTTGTCAACGCCGGTGCAATTCCTCAAAGGAGTCGGGCCGGCGCGGGCCGAGACCTTTGCGCAGTTGGGGGTCCGGACCGTGGGGGACTTGTTAGAATATTTCCCTCGCGACTGGAATTTCATGCCGGAGCCGACCAGGATAGGGCGCATCCGGCCCAATGAAACTGTCGCCATCGTCGGTATGGTCGAGTCCACGGATTACCAGAGTTATCGCCGGCAGCCGCTTTTTGAGGCCCTCGTCAGTGACGATACGGGGGTGTGCAGGATTGTCTGGTTTCACGGCGGTTATCTCCGCGGCCAGTTGGAGCCGGGCCAGGTCATCATGGTATCCGGCAAGGCGACTCTGTACAAGCATCAACTGCAACTGACCAATCCAAAGTTCCTGCTGCTCGACGAGGACCATCCACAATCGGCAGAGTACTTCAGCGGCGGCGTTTACCCCGCGTGCAAAGGATTGACCAGCAGGCAAATCAAACGCGTTATCGTTCCAGTGCTGGATAAGCTGACCGATCTTATCCCGGAGTTTTACGATGACGATTTTCGCAAAAAGGCGGACTTAATCTGCCGAAAAGATGCGTTTGCCTGGATACATTTGCCGCCGGACGAAGAGAAATTGGCGCAGGCCAAACGCAGGCTGAAGTACGATGAGCTGTTTTTGATGCAATTGGGACTGGCACTGCGGCGGTACAGGGTTCAGCATTATTCGAACGCGGCAGCGTGTGATTGCAGCGAGCAGATCGACCGCCGAATTCGACGGCGATTCCCGTTCTTGCTGACGGAGGACCAGAACGCCTGCATCGCTGAGATTGCCGCCGATATGAGCCAGTCAAAACCGATGAACCGGCTCCTGCAGGGCGACGTCGGCTCGGGCAAGACCGTCGTAGCGCTTTACGCCGCTTTGTTGGCGGTGGCCAACAAGCTGCAGGTTGCGATCATGGCGCCGACGGAGATTCTGGCCGACCAGCATCTTCTCAGCATCGAGAGATACCTCAAGGACAGCAACGTCAAACGCGTTCTGATCACGGGAGGAATGGCTGGCAAGAAAAGAAAAGATGTCTTGAAGGCTGTTAACGCCGGCGAGATTGATATTGTCGTCGGGACGGTCGCGCTGCTGCAGGCCGACATCGAATTTCAGAGACTCGGCCTGGTCATTATTGATGAACAGCATAAATTCGGGGTCGAACAGCGGGCCGAGTTGCGTAAGCAGACCACGCCGCACGGCCTCGTGATGACGGCAACGCCGATCCCGCGGACGCTCGCCATGACGGCTTTCGGCGATCTGGACGTTTCCGTGATCAAGCACGCGCCGCCGGGCCGGGGTACCATTGTCACGCGCTGGGTAAGCCGGCAGGAGCGGCAGAAAGCCTACGAGTTCATTCGCGAGCGCCTGAAAGCAAAGAAACAGGTGTATTTTGTTTATCCGCGGATTACCGCCGTCGAGCAGGCCGGCGACGTAAAGGCCGCTACCGATGAATGGGAACACTTTTCGACGAAAGTCTTTCCGGAATTCACCGTCGAGCTTCTGCACGGCCAGATGCCTTCCGCGAAGAAGCAGCAGATCATGGCGGCATTTCGAAGGGGCAAGATTGACGTGCTGGTCTCGACCGTCGTCGTGGAGGTCGGCGTGGATGTGCCGAATGCGACGGTCATGGTGGTCGAGGGAGCGGACCGATTTGGCCTGGCCCAGCTCCACCAGTTGAGAGGACGCATCGGAAGGTCGGAGGCGAAATCGTATTGCTTTTTGTTCGCCGAGACCGATAATGACACGGCGAAGAGCCGGCTCGACATCATGACCCGCAGCAACGACGGCTTCGAGATTGCCGAGCACGACCTGCGGCTGCGCGGGCCGGGGGAGATGTTGAGCACGCGGCAGCACGGCCTGCCCGATCTGAAAATCGCCAGCATTGTGGACGATTTCGATCTGCTGGTCATGGCCAGAAAGAACGCCTTTGAGCTGGTTTCTCAGGACTCTATGCTGACGCGGGCGGAGCACAGGAACATTCGCCGGGCGCTGTTGGCGAAGTTCGGTGACGCGATCGGCCTGGCGGACGTGGCCTGAGGAATCTGTGCTTTTCGATTTATGATTTTCCGCGTAGAATGTTCATTGTTCATAGATGTTGAAGTGTAATTGATTACGCCTTTGTTAAATGGATTTATTTTTGCCATTCTGATGGTAAGATAAATCGGGATTTATGAAGAGGTCCCTATGCACGTGATAATAGTGGGATGCGGCAGAGTGGGCGCAGAGTTGGCCAAACTATTAGTCGGTGAAGGCCACAACGTCGTAATTGTCGACAGGAATCCCTCCTCTTTCGAACGTCTGGGGGGTACGTTTAACGGCCTGACGGTGGTAGGGAACGGCTTTGACCTGAGTCTGTTGAAAGAGGCGGGCATTGAAAAGGCGGATGCTTTCTGTTCACTGACCAACGGGGACAATACCAATCTGGTTTCGGCGCAGGTGGCCAAAAGAATCTTTAACGTGCCCAAGGTTATTGCCCGTGTTTACGACCCGCAGCGTGCGCGTATCTACTCGGCTTTGGGCATGGATATTATCAGCGGGACCATACTTTTCGCCGCCATGGTTAGAGACAAGATTATTGAAAGCCGTTTTTCGAGCTATCTGATCGAGACCAAAGAGCTGGGAGTCATCGAGATTGAGGTGAAAAACGATTTGGTGGGCAAAAGCGTTCAGCAGATCAATGTTCGCGGCGAATTTCTGGTGACGGCCGTCAGACGATTGGAAGGCGTGTTCATTCCGTATCCTGAAACTGTTTTAATGGGCAAGGATACGCTGATGGCCGTGGTCAAGGTAGCGAGCTTGAAGAAGATCAAGGATCAGTTTGGTTTATAAGATTGAGGTCGGATATGTATATTGTCATCGTGGGTGCGGGTAAAGTGGGGTATTTTCTGGCCAAGCGTCTGCGCCGGGGCAAACATGGTGTGAGCGTCATAGAGAAAGATAAAACGACCTGTGAAGAGATAGCCAAAGAATTGGAGGTTCTGGTCATTAGAGGAGATGGTTGCGACCCCCAGGTTTTGGAGCAAGCCGGCGCCGCCAGAGCCAATGTCGTAGCCGCCGTCACGGGAGATGACGAAGATAACCTCATTATCTGTCAATTGGCCAAGGAGCTCTTTCGCGTCCAGCGCACGGTGGGGCGGGTAAGCGATCCGTACAACGAAGAGACCTTCTCCAAATTAGGTGTGGATATCCCTATGAATTCCACCGAGATTATTGCCAAGATCATTGAGGAAGAGGCTTCTTTCTCGGATTTTGTTTCTCTTTTGAGTGTGAAACGTGGGAAGCTGGCGATTGTGCGCGTGGATTTACCAAAGGACTCGCCGGTGATTGATAAGCAGGTTAAAGACATTCAATGGCCGGAAAGTTCGGTACTCCTGTCCATAGTGAGACAGGATGACGTAGTGGTGCCCAAAGGCGATACGGTTCTAAAGCCCGGCGACGATGTCATCGCTCTTACCACGATCGGCAATGAGTCACAACTGTCAAATTTGTTAGCCGGTAAGTTATGAAAATACAATCTCTCTATAACGCCTTTTTAGGCATTGCCACGGAAATTCTTTATGCCATAGCCATAATGTTGGCAGCATTCCTGGTTTGTGTTGCAGCCTATTTTCTAAAACTATGATTCTCAGACCCCAGCTCCAAGACTTCAAGAATGTAGGGTATTATTCGGGCAGGATTCTTATAGGCATAGGCCTGACGATGTTGGTGCCTATGATCATTGGCCTGCTATTCGCGGAGATAAATCCCGCCTTGGATTTTCTCATTGGCGCGGAGATCGCCTTGATTATCGGCCTGCTCTTAACCAAATTATGCTTTACGGAGAAAGACCTGAATTGGATGCAGGGGATGGTTGTGGTTTCGCTTTCCTGGCTGGCAGCAATGCTGGTGGCTGCAATACCCTTATACTTGAGCGGACACTGGGGTTCCTACCTGGATGCCTGCTTCGAAGCGATGTCGGGATTTGCAACAACGGGCCTGACGCTTGTACAGGACCTCGATCACCTCTCGTACGCGCATAATCTGTGGCGGCATCTGATTATGTTCCTGGGCGGCCAGGGAATCGTTGTTATTGCGCTTTCTTTGTTTATGAAGGGACTCTCCGGTGCATTCAAGATGTACGTGGGTGAGGCCCGTGATGAAAGAGTGCTGCCTAATGTGATTGACAGCTCCCGCTTCATCTGGCTGGTAAGCATTGTTTACCTGATTCTAAGCACGCTGGCGCTGGGAATAGTCGGCATGGCCAATGGAATGAAACCCGTGAACGCGTTCTTTCACGGCGCATGCATTTTTATGACGGCATTTGATACCGGCGGATTTGCTCCCCAATCACAAAACCTGCTCTATTATCACAGCCTGCTTTTTGAAGTTATCACCGTGGTCATCATGATCCTGGGAGCGATAAATTTTAACTTACATTATCATCTCTGGACCGGGAACCGTCGAGAAATATGGAAGAATGTCGAAACCCGCACGTTGTGTATTACCATTCTTCTTACGTTCCTGATTGTGATCGTCGGATTGAGTCAGGTTGGCAGTTACCCGCACGCGCTTATTATGTTTCGCAAAGGGTTTTATCAGGTGATTTCCGGCCACACCGGCACGGGGTTTATGACGATTTATGCGCGGCAGTTTATCGCCGACTGGGGGGCTCTGGCGCTGGCCGGATTAATCTGCGCAATGGCATTAGGAGGCGCCACCTGTTCGACCACCGGCGGGATCAAGATGTTGCGTCTGGGCGTTATTGTAAAAGCGCTCCAGCAGGATTTGAAGAGGATCATGCTGCCGGAGCGAGCCGTGGTAGAGCAAAAAATACACCACCTGAAAGAATTATTCCTGGAAGACAAACAGGTAAGAACCTCGCTGCTGATTACAGTAGCCTATTTAGTGTTATTTGGCGTCGGCGCATTAGTGGGGATGTTCTACGGATACCCATTTTTGGACTCATTGTTTGAATCAACCTCGGCGGCGGCGAACGTGGGATTGTCGTGCGGAATTACAGCACCCGGTATGCCGGCGGGATTAAAACTCACCTACATCGTACAGATGTGGATCGGCAGGCTGGAGTTTATGTCGGTATTCACCTTAATCGGATTTTTCGTTGCGGCAATCAAAGGAAAATAATGAAAAGAGCTGTCCGTCATCTTCTGTCTGCTGCCGGCTTGGTATTTTTTTTCGGGACAGTCTGCTCTGCGCAGCCTCTGTCCAGTACGGAATTAGTGAATAAGGCCAGGGAATATGACGGGAAAAGCGTCGTCTATGCGGGCGAGGTAGTCGGTGATGTCATGGCGCGAGGAGATTTCGTCTGGGCCAATGTCAATGACGGCGAGAATGCCATTGGTATTTGGCTGAATAAGGAGTTAGCCGGGGAAATTCGATTTGCCGGCAGTTACCATGCCAAGGGGGACCGGTTAGAGATTACCGGGATTTTCCATCGCGACTGCATCCAGCACGGCGGAGACGTGGACATACATGCTCAAAATATACGCAAGATAAGTTCGGGCAGATCCGTTAGAGAAGAGTTGAATACGGGTAAAAGGAATTTTACCTTTATATTGTTGGGCGTATTATCTCTGGTGTTGATATTCGTTCGCCGGCGAAAGAGCAAAGAAAGCGGATTTCGGACCGGATAAGTTACACGCTCTACGGCGCGACACGAGACGGACGTACTGAGATTATGTGGTAGGGGAGTTGGCGGCCATCGGCGTGCGGCGAGAGACGACCGGAACGTTCCAGAATTTACAGATCATCTTGAACAGGTCCCAGTCGTCGGCGATATCGTAGAAGCACTTGAGAAACGTGGCGTCTTCGTCTGCTAATTCCTGAAATCGATCGTAGAAAGCGGCCTGGGTTTTCGGCGTGCTGTCAAACCATCGCATCGTGTTCCACGCCCGGTTTTGCAGCTCGGATCGGGGCTGAAGGGCCTGAGTTTTGGAGCTTGTTTTGTGCGGCGGTCGGAACGATTTTTCCTCAGCCATTGTGTGTCTCCAGTCCCCTAACTGCCAATATCTACTTGAAGCAAATTGCTCAACGCAGCTATTTCTCTGGTCAGCTTAAACGAACCCTGACAGAAAGGACATCGACCCGTCTGTGCCGCGACTTTAGCATAATCCGCAAGGATCGATACGCCCCGGCAACACCTTGTCTTTCTTAACCGGGCGGCCGCTTACAGGAGAATAACGAGCAACCTGGAAAGGGGGCAATACGGCTCACTTTGTCCTGTATTTTCTGAGTGCATCGAGCAGGTTCTGCATGTCTCTGGGCAGAGGGGCTTCGAATTTCACGATTTTTTCGGTCGTAGGGTGTTGGAATTCAAGGACAAAGGCGTGAAGCGCGACCCGGTTGATAACGGGTTCCTCAACGGCCGGCTCGCCATCGGCTAACTGCCAGGGATAGACGAGTTTTCCCTCATACATATCATCGGCGACGATGGGATGCTTGATGTAGGACAGGTGGACGCGGATCTGGTGAGTTCGGCCGGTCTTCGGGGTCAGTTTCAGCAGGGAAAAACCCCGGAAGGATTCAAGGACCTCGTAAAAGGTAATGGCCTCTTTGCCGATCTCCGGGCGGATCGCGTACTTTTCTCTGATCTGGGGGTGAACGCCTAACGGCACTTTGATCCGGTCGGCGCTGAGCTCAGGCGTGCCGTGGACGATGGCTAAATAGGTTTTTTTGACCTGGCGGAGCTCGAACTGCCGCGCGATCTTCCACTGGGCGCCATCATTTTTCGTTACGACCATCACGCCGGTGGTGTCTCTGTCGAGCCGATGGACGATGCCGGGGCGGAATTCGCCCAGGCCGCTCGAGAGCTGGTCGGAGTAGAAGGCCAGGGCGTTGACAAGCGTGCCGTGGGTGTTGCCGCGCGCCGGATGGACGATCACGCCGGGCTGCTTGTTGAGCACGATCAGGTCGGAATCCTCATAGAGGATCTCCAGCGGTATCTCTTCGGGCACAATTTCTTTGCTCGGCGGCTCGGGTAGAGTCAGGCGGATCTCATCGCCGGGGCTGAGCTTGAGGCTCGGCTTGCCGACCTGACCGTTCACGGTGACGGCACCCTGCTTGATTGCATCCTGGATGAAGCGCCGGCTGTGATTGCTGAACCGGCCGTGGAGGTACTTATCGAGCCTGCGTTCCTTGATAGAGCTGCCGACATGCAGGCTCAACGGCCCGGATTCGATATCCGTTTTGTCGTTCGATTCACTTGCCGAACTCATCATTCGTCGCTCATCGCTCATGTTTCGTGGTCCGAGTGACGACTCACGAGTTACGATTGGCGGTTATCAATTGGGCCGATTCACCTCGACTGGCTGGTTCGCATCCGCGGGCTGGTTGGTATCCACGACGATATTGGTGTCGGCGGGATTTATCTGGACAATGGGCGCGGAAGCAGCCTGGAGCGTTTCGTTCGGCTCAGCGGCCGCAGCGGGAGGCGCCGGCTTGGGTTTGAAGACAATCTGGCGCTCGTAATCAGCCATGACGGTGAGGCGCCGTTTTGCCTGGACGGCGGCGACGGTATCCGCGAATTCACTCTTCGTTGCAACCTCCTGATAGATCTGCCGGGCCTGTTCGAAATTGCCCAGTTCCTCTTCACAAAGGCCCAGGCCGAGTTTGGCGGCGGCGGCCAGCGAAGGATCATCCGGGCATTTCTCAATCGCCTTTTCGTAGCTGGCCTTTGCCAGGTTGGTCTGTGAAATCAGATACTCCTTCTGTACGGTCCCGTAGTGCAGCTCGGCCCGCAGGGCTTCGGCGCGTTTAATCAGGGCCAGAGCCGCTATCCGGCCGTTCTTTGTATGCTGCGCGAACGTCTCAAGGCTGTTGGCGGGCTGAAGGAGCATGAAGGACTGATCTGTGCCCTGGGATTGGGCCTCAACAATCTGCATTTTTCCGGCTGAAAGCTGGTTGAGCAGGCCGGTAAACTCGACGTGCTGCCGGTTCTGCGTAACGTTCCTGCTATAGCCTCTCCAGACATAGACGCTGGCCGCGGCCGCGAGCAACACGACTACCAGGATAATCGTTGTGAGATTCTCCTTTGTCCACTCCGGCAGGTTGCTCAGCCATTCGGCCAGCTCATTCGTTTTTAATTCATGCCGATGGTCGGATTTCATGGTTTTCTCCGTTACCTTATTTCTTGCTTATCGTTCATCATTCACGGCCTGCTTTCGACAAGCGATGAACTGACAACAACGAACGCATAATTGTAGCAGGATTTGATTTGTCTTGCAACGAGGATGTTTTCCGATTAGAATTTTCCCCGTTTGCTGATCGAAAGGACGTTCATGGTCAAAATAGAGCGTAGTTTTCTTCTTGCCGTTTTTTTCGTTTGGGCCGTGTTGGCCGGGCCGCTTCACGCGGCCGTTGAGTCCGGCGGCAGGGCGGGGAGGCCGGCAGGTTTGGGCGATCTCTGGGATCCGGCACGCTATATCAGCCTGGAGGAGATCAAGCCCGGAATGAAGGGGTACTGCCTGACCGAGTACGGCATTGCCGGGATCGAAAAGTTCGGCCTGGAAGTCGTGGACGTCGTGCGCAACGTGGATCCCGGGCGCGATGCCATCCTGGTTCGAGGAACCGATGAGCGTTTCCAGCAAACCGGGCCGGTTGCCGGGTGCAGCGGCTCGCCGGTCTATATTGACGGGCGGTTGGCCGGGGCCTTGGCTTTTACATGGACCTACGCGAAAGACCCCCTCTACGGGGCGACGCCCATCGCGGAGATGCTTGCCGTGGGACGGGGCGGCGCTTCTGAGAAACGGACCGCGCAGGCGGGGCTTGCGTTGGATTTTACTGCTCCCATCGACCTTTATGAAGTGGACAAGCAGCTTCGAGACGGGCTAATCCGGGCCGGTCACGGTCTGCAGGGTTCTCGTTACTTACCTTGTCCTTTGATCACGTCGGGTCTGCCCGGCGAGGTTCGCGAGCAGCTCAGTACTATGGTTGAGCCTTTTGGGTTTATGGTCGTTGCCGGCGGAGGCGGTGGCACCGGCGGTACGGCGGCCGAAGCTCAGAAGGCCCGGCTGGCGCCGGGAGCCTGTCTGGCCGTACCGATGGTCTGCGGCGACATTTCCATGAGCATCTATGGGACCGTTACCGAGGTCATCGGTGATAAAGTCTATGCTTTTGGGCACTACCTGCTGGGATACGGGGCGATTGATTTACCGATGGCTACGGCGAAGGTGCACACCGTTGTTTCAAATGTGGCGAGTTCTTTTAAACTCGCCAGCGTCCTGGAGACGGTCGGGGCTTTGACGACGGATGAAGCGGCTGGGGTCGTCGGACGGATGGGCGCCGAGGCCAAAATGATACCCCTGACGATACGGGTGGACCGCTACAACGACAGCGCCAGCCGTCTGTACAACTGCCGGATCGTGAGTAATCGGCTGCTGACGCCGTTCTATCTTCGCATGGCCATGGCCGGGGCAGCGTTCCAGCTCGGCGATTTGCCGCTCGACCATACGATCGAATATAAGGTGGCTATCGGCATCCGGAACGCAGAGCCGGTTACGTTCGAGAACGTTTCGAGCGGCCTCGGTTTGAACGAGATGATTCTCGAAAGTTACAGTGCCCTGGGGCTGCTGATGAACAACCCATACGAGAGAGTCGATATAGATTCCGTCACGTGTGAGATTCGCATTCTTCCCAGGAGCATCGTTTCACATATATGGGCGGTCGATTTGTCTGATTCACAGGTCAAGGCCGGCCAGAGTATCGAGGTCGGGGTCGTTGTCGAATCAGTTTTTGCGGGGAAGAAAAAATACCGGTGCCGCCTGGATATTCCTGAGGAGCTGGCGCCCGGCAAATACGAGCTGACCGTGTGCGGCCAGCGCGAGTATGAGCAGTTTCTGGCCAAATCGGCCCCTCACAGGTTCATCGCTGAAAGTCTTCCGGGTCTGATTGATGCGCTGAACAACTCGCTGCGAATCGACAGGAATAAACTGCACTTTCTTTTGGCTTTGCCGCCCGGAGGGGTGGTTGTTGAAGATGCCGAGCTGCCCGACCTGCCGGCCACGAAAACGCTGGTTTTGCAGGACGGCAAGAGAGCGCTGCGGGTCCTGCCGTATGCCCACTGGATCGAGCGAAGTCTGGACATCGGCGCGGTTGTCGTTGACAAGAGCGTCTTGCATATAACGATTGAAAAATAGCGGTGGGCTCCGTGCTGTGCGCCGCACCGGAATGGGCGGGCGGAACCTACCTGATGATTCTATTCGAGGAGTTACTATGAGAGACAGAATCGGCCTTCACGCCAGCGCTATCCTTGCAGCTTTGCTTTGTCTGGTGTTGAATTCGGTTTGTCCGGCGGTCAGCAGCAAGGTGATTCGTCATACCAGCAGTTCCGACTTGCTGAAGGGCAAGACGGAGAAGGTCGTTATCGGGTCGCGAGGGACGATTCAATTGGGACGCTCGGCCGAAGCGGTGATCAAGCAGTTCAAGGGCTTCTCCGATGTCTGGTCGGTCAACAGTATTGTTGTCAGCGGCGGGACCATCTATTTCGGCACGAGCCCGAACGGAGGAATCTACAAGTACAGTCTCAATGAGGTGACGAAAATCTATCCGCCGGAGGCGAAAGGGGCTAAGCCGGCGGAAAAGCCCGCCGAGGCGGAAGAATCCGACGGTGCCGCGGTCGAGGTTCAGAAACATCTTTCGAACGAGCATATTTTTGCCTTGGCAATGGACGTGGCCGGCAGGCTGTTGGCCGGGATCAGCGGCAAGAAATGCAGACTGTGCCGGTTTGAAGGCGACAGAATGGAGGTCCTCTTCGAGCCGAGCGATGCCAATTATATCTTCGCCATCGCGATTGACGACGGCGGTAATATCTGTCTGGGCACCGGGCCCGAGGGCAAGATTTACAGGCTCGATTCTCTCGGCAAAAAGCCCCAGCTTGTCTATGACAGCCGCGATAAGAATATCCTGTCGCTGGCCGTCGGGCCGGACGGCTGGCTCTACGCCGGCAGTGATAGTCGGGGGCTCGTCTATAAGATAAATCCTCGAACGAAAGAGACGATGGTTTTGTATGACGGCGAGCAGCCGGAGATTACGGCGCTCTTATCGGCGGGCAATTCCAAATCAGGCGCGGGCTTGTATGCGGCAGCGACCTCGGCCAGGATGGTTCAGACGCAGGCGCAATTTGCGGCGTCTGCTTTTGCCGGGCCTTCGCCCGGCCGGCCCGAGGCGGAGGCCGGGAGAGATGAAAGCTCCACCGGGGATGATAAAGGTGGCCGAAGACTTGAGATTCCCAACACGGAAAAGCCAACCGAAACCAAACCAGCCGAAGCCCCGCCGCAGGCCCGCAAGGGCGCTAAGCCGGGTGAAGTCAGTCACGTCTATAAGATTACGCAAGACGGTTTCGTGACGGACGTGTTCGGCGAGGCGGCGGTTTTCTTCTGCTTAGCCGAGCAGAATGGCAAGCTGCTCGTCGGAACCGGAAATGGCGCCGAGCTTTACAGCGTCGATCCGGCCACGGAGACCGAAGCGGTCATCTATGAGGACGAGCAGTCCTCCCAGATCACGGCCATTGCTGTGGCCGGGCAGGACGTGTATCTCGGAACCGCCAATCCGGCCAAGCTGCTCAAGCTGGGATTGGGCTTCGCTTCCGAAGGGACGTACACATCCGATCTTATCGACGCCGGCCAGCCGGCTATGTGGGGCAAGCTCCAGATCGAAGCCCAGATTCCGCAGGGGTGCAAGGTCTTGGTCTCGTCGCGCAGCGGGAACGTCAAGGACGTCAACGATCCGACGTTTTCGCCGTGGTCCGAGCCGGTGGAAATCACCGAGCCGGTGCAATTGACCTGCCCTCTGGGAAGGTTCTGCCAGTACAAACTTACGTTGCGGAGCGCGTACGGCACCGACAGCCCGCTCGTCAGAGAGATTGCCGTCGCCAGCACGGTTCCGAATCTGGCACCGAAGATCGAGTCCGTTACCGTAGGCCCAATCGCCGCGCCCAACAAACAGGGCTTTTTCAAAATCGGCTACGTCGCCAGGGATGACAACGAAGACAAGCTGATTTACACCATCAATTTCAGAAAAGTGGGCAGGACAAACTGGATTGAGCTGAAAGACGAGCTTGAAGCTAACAGCTTTGAATGGGACGCAAAAACCGTCGAAGATGGCCGATACGAGATCCGCGTGACCGCGAGCGACGAAAAAAGCAATACGACTTCAACGAAATTGAGCGGCAGCCGAATCAGCGAGCCGGCCGTTATAGATAATACCGGGCCGGCCGTCCGGGATATGAAAATGACATCGGCCTCAAAAGATAACGTGCTGTTCAGGATTTTCCAGATCGAGGTGTCCGACGAGCTCAGTGCGATCGGGAAACTGGAATATACCATTGATAGTAACGCGGACTGGATAAGCACCGTGCCGGATGACTCGGTTTACGATACGACGAGCGAGAATTTCACAATCAGAATTGACGCGAAAGAAAGCTTGCCGAAGGGCGATCACGTACTGACGGTCAAAGTCAGCGACGTGGTCGGCAATACGACGTACAAAACGTTTGAAGTCAATGTCGATTAGCGAGTAATGCCTGGATATCGTGCGATACATTGCATTTGAAAAAGTTGCCCGGACGGTGGAATCGCTTTGCCTGTCCGCCGGCTATGACCTGCCCGAGGACGTTTTGACGGCTCTCGAGCGGGCGGCGGCAAGTGAGTCGAATCCGCACGCCGCACAAATCCTGAATCAGCTCATCGAGAACGCCCGCATTGCAAGGAATGAAAGAATCCCGTTGTGCCAGGATACGGGCCTGGCGGTCGTTTTTGTGGAGAGCGGCTCGCGCGTGGCGATCGAGCCGCCTACCGGCGACGAGCAAAAAACGCTCTTCGATGCAATCAACGCCGGCGTCATAACGGGCTTCGAGAAAGGTTACTTGCGAAAAAGCGTGGTTGCCGATCCTCTGAATCAGCGCGGGAATACCGGTTCGAACACCCCGGCGGTCATTCATCATACGATTGTGCCGGGCGAGACGCTGAAGCTGACCGTGATGACCAAAGGCGGCGGGTGCGAGAACAGAAGCCAATTCCGAATGTTCAAACCCACAGCCTCTAAGAGCGAGGTCATCGACTGGGTGGTTGACGTTGTGGGCTCCGCCGGCGCCGATGCCTGCCCGCCGTTTGTCGTTGGAGTGGGGATCGGGGGCGATTTCGAGGTGAGTTGCCTGCTGAGCAAAAAGGCCCTGTGCCGGAATCTCGACCAGAGGCACAACGATGCGTTCTACGCTGAGTTTGAGACGGAATTGCTCCGGCGAATCAATGCACTCGGTATTGGTCCCCAGGGGCTTGGCGGGGATACGACGGCGCTAGCTTGTCTCATTGAGATGGCTGCGTGCCATATCGCTTCTCTTCCGGTTGCCGTGAACATCGAATGTCACAGCCACAGGCATAAAACAGCGATAATCTGACGGGTAACTGGCGCGCTAAACACCTCTTACGGCGGATTCTTGAAAGGCCAGCCGTATTTCTCGAATCGGCCGAACTCTTTTTCGGAATTATCGCTCGGATCCTTTTTCAGGGCTGAACGCACTTCCTCGACGTGAGCATCTACAAAGACCACGTTGACCGTTCCGCTGTTGAGGTCGCCGCTCATCGTACTGTGAAATGTGCCGAACCAGTCGCGGCCGTCCGGACAGAGGGCATTGTCATTAAGCACCCAGGAGCAGCCGGGCCGCAACCACATGTTCTCGGCGGTGAAGAAAAACACCTCCGATTGAGAGCGCGTAATCTCGGCGCGCTTCAGGACGCCGCCGCCCGAAGCTCCGCTCCGGGAGCCCAGGTAGGCGTTCATACTGTAGCTGTAGTAAGGAACAACCGGATTAGAAGCAACATGGCTGGGATGTCTTGTGCCCTCGGATTTGGCAATAATGGCGAACGATGGGCACAGATGGACCTTGCCTTTCTTCAGGTAAGGCCAGAACGGGCCGTCGGCCGGATACCTTGGATCGTGCCACCGGCAAAAACGCTGGTACCCGGAGACGGGGGCCTCCGTCTTGACAAGAGACGTCCACGCCGAGGGATAACGGTCATCGTAGTCGTCCAGGTACAGGGTCTGTGCGATGCCATACTGACGCAAGTTCGAACGGCAGGCCATTTCTCTGGCCTGTTCCTTAATGCGCTGCAGCGCCGGCATGAGTATGGCCAGTAAAATTGCAATGATCGCAATCACCACCAAAAGCTCGATCAGGGTGAATCCCTTTGGCTTGTTCATGATAGTGCTCCATCACTGTCCTGTAATGACCTGTCTGCTTGCAACGCTGCGCTTATGAGGCCGGCGGCGAACAGATGCTTGGCTCTCAGATCAACAAAGGCGCAGGGCGCCGCACTATTACTGGAACGGCTCCCTGCGGGGCCAGCCATATTTCTCAAAACGGCCGAACTCCGCCTCCGGCCTGGTGCCGTCGCGCAGCAGGGCCGATCGAACTTCCTGAACGTGGGCATCCACAAAAACGGCGTTGATGGTCCCGCTGTCGAGATTTCCGCTCATCGGGCTGTGGAACGTGCCGAACCAGTCACGCCCATCGGGACATAAGGCGTTGTCATTGAGCACATTGGCATTACTGGGCCTGATCCACATGTTCTCCTCAGCGAAGAAAAAGACCTCCGCCCTGCTTCGGGTTATTTCGGAGCGTTTATAAATTCCGCCGCGTCCTTTGGAATCCGTTGCGGCCGAGCCGCCTGGGTCCCCTGACTTGGCGCCTAACCATGAGTTCATGCTGTAGCTGTATTGAGGAATAACAGGGTTGGAGGCGACGTGGTTGGGATGCCTTGTGCCCTCGGATTTGGCGAGGATTTTGAACGATGGGCACAAATTGACGCCCACTTCCGGCATATAAGGCCACAGGGGGCCGTCAGGAGGGTACCGCGGGTCATGCCATCGGCAGTAACGCTGGTACCCGGAAACAGGAGCCTCGTTCTTGACCAAAGACCTCCATGCGGAGGGATACCGGTCATCGTTATCATCCAGGTACATGCTTTGCACGATGCCATACTGGCGCAAGTTGGCCCGACAGCCCATTTCTCTGGCCTGCTCTTTGATGCGTTGCAGCGCCGGCATCAGAATCGCCAGCAGAATGGCAATGATGGCAATCACCACCAGAAGCTCTATTAACGTAAAACCCTTTCGTCTGACCATCATATTGTCTCCTCTATCTTTCTTTAGCGTCGTAAACTCTATAGCCGTTCTCTTATGAGTACGACGTAATCAGAGAAACAATGCTCATCAATTTCTTGGCGGATACCTTGGCGAATAACCTATTTTGCCCCAGACGGCCTTTTGCATCTTATACAAGTCCTGGTAGTCCTCCTCGTTGACGGGCTGCATCTGGTGCAGATTGCTTGCGTTAAGGCCGGAAACAGCGGCGAGCTTGCCGGTCTCCAATGTTTTGGAGCCCATGTACTTCCAGTAGTCAGCGTGCCCATCTGCGAAAGAAACGTTCGTGCCGTCGCCGTGCCGAACAAAGGGCGGGTCCCACCAGCGCTCATTGATATAATGGGTGGCATAGCTGTCGGGAGTGATCCGGCCTTCATCCAGGAACACGATTCTGTTCGCCGGGCCGGGGACGCTGATCTCTGCTCTCCTCTTAACCCACAATACTGTCCGGTCCACTCTTTTACCGACGTTACCTGAGTAAGTGCCGTCTCTTCGAAGGCCGTTCATGGCATCGGTGATGGTGTACGTCCGCATCTCTCCGCGAACACCGGTCGGGCAACGGTAGAGCTTGACGCTCTTGCAATATGGATACAGGGCGCCGACTTTAATCGCTCTTTCCTGGACTGGTTGGGATAAATTGATGCCGTTCCAAAAATCTCCGACATCGTCGCCTGTCCACCACTGCTCGCCTTGATGGATTCCACTTGAGGGTATAGGCGCCGTGCCGTCTCCGCCGCCGTACGCCTCACCGTTGACGATCCTGTCGTCGTTCTCGTCCGCATACATGCCCCATGCGAGCTGCAACTGCTTCAAGTTGGCCAGGCATCCCGCGCGCTTGCCCTGCTCCTTGACCCGGTTCAGGGCGGGCATCAGAATCGCCAGCAGAATCGCAATAATGGCAATCACAACCAGAAGTTCTATCAAAGTAAATCCTCTATGTTTGTTCATAATAGTGCCCCTTCGATATTTCACTGTTTCTTGTCAATAGTCTTTGAATTTTGCGAGCCAGCCGCTTCCATGATTGGTCCAGTCTTCCGGCCTGACACCCCCGGCCTTGGTCCAGATGTTGTTTCTCTTGAAGCCCCGATGCCAATTGAGCGTGAACAGTTGCTTGAGCCCCACGGGCTGCACGTGATAGTCCATGAAAACGGCGCTGGTGAATCCGTTGTGGCGGTTGAGGAAGAAACGGTTCATGGCGTTGTCATCCCCACGATATTGATGGCCGTCGTATTGCGGCGGTGTATCATCGTCATCCGGCCAGCCGCACCAGAAATAACAATCCGAGAGCATTGGGATCTCGCTGGCGCCCCTGACATTGGGAGTCCGCCAGAACCGCTGCGGCGGTTTGCCATACACATCCGTGCCAATCGGCACATAGACATAACCGTTGATTCCGTAGCTGCCGTAATAGCCTATGGTGCGCTGGCCTCCGGAGTCCCAGGGGGGGACCTTTCCCCATGCTGTAAACGTGTTGCCCCACCAATCGACGCCGGAGATCATGTCTGGGTTGGCGATCTTCGTGGCGACCGGACAGCAGCGGACGTCTTCGGTTGTGATGTAGTAATCCCGCATCGAGTCCATCCAGCGCCCGTAGGCGTTGCTGCCGCCCCGGCGTTCGGGGAAATAACTGTTGTTCTGATCCGTGTACATGGCGAAAATCGTGCCCCATTGTTTGAGGTTCGCCTGGCACATCACTCCTTTGGCCTGCTTCCTGACGCGCTGCAGGGCCGGCATCAAAATGGCCATCAGCAGCGCGATGATTGCGATGACGACCAGAAGCTCAATGAGCGTGAAGCCGTTTTGCTTACGCATCTTCGGTTCTTTTCCTTTCTATATGGAACGTAGAGCCCCAAATTCTCTATTCCGCGTTCCAAGTTCTCACCCGCCTACCTGTGCATCGCGTCCTTACCCCACATCGCCACGGCGGCCCAGTGAAGGTCCGGATTGCCGGGCTGGTTTTCAGAGAAAGCCGTCGGGGGTATGCGCTTGCCGAACGCGATGGTGCGCGGATCTTCCCACTTATGATAGTCGCTGTGCCCGTCTGCAAAGGAGAAGGTGGATCCATCCCCGTGCCGGATGGGCGGTGGGTCCCACCACCTCTCCTCCGTCACGTACACCGTCCAGCCGCCCAGCGCGGAGGTAATCGTACCGCCGTCGTCCAGAAAGACGATCCGGTAGGCCGGGTTGTCGATGTCCGTTCTCCTCTTGATTATCTTGGCGTTCATGCTGGGCCAGTCTTTACAGTTCATCGAATCGGACACAGAATACGTCCGCAGGATGACCTCCCGCACGCCTCCGCGAACGATCTCATTGACGGTTGGACACTTATACAGTTTCAAGTCCTTGGTGTAGGGCCACAGGGCCCCGTTGAGAATGGCGTCCCTTTTCTGGCGCTCGGTCATCCCCGACCGCCAGTCGGCAAGAACCCACGGCGTTTCGTTCTGGTGGATGCTGTACTCGCCGGTGTCGCCGTTGATGAGCATGTCGTTGTTCTCGTCGGCGTACATAAGCCACGCCAGGGTCAACTGTTTGAGATTCGACAGGCAGGTTGCCCGCTTGCCCTGTTCCTTGACCCGGCTTAGAGCAGGCATCAATATCGCCAGCAAAACCGCGATAATGGCGATCACGACCAGAAGCTCTATGAGCGTAAAACCTTTCCTCGCGTGCATAACGGCCCCCTTTCCCGCTTTAATTCCCTTTCTGATAAGCCGATTTTCTCCGGAAATACCTCTACAACAAAACTCCGCCTGCGTCGTGCCGCGTGTATCGTCTTGCGATTCTGCTGTTAATAATCTTTGAAACGCTGAATCCATTGCGGCCAATCGCTCGCCTGCACGCCGCCGGCCAGTGTGTAGGGACCCGATGTGTCAAATTTCTTATGCCACTTCAGCGTCCACAGCTCTTTCACGCCAACGCTTCGGGCCGACCAGTCCATGAAGGCAACATTGAGGAATCCTTGGTGGCGGTTGATGCAGCAGCGTCCCATGTTGTTACCCGACCATGCCTCGAATTCGTTCGCCGCCGGTCCCTGGGTCGGCAGCGGCCAGAGGTCGAAACGCAAGGCTTCGATCCACCACGGCACGTTGCTGGCCCCGCGTTCGTTGGCGGTTTTCCACCCGTTGGAGGTTGGAACGCCGCCCTCGTAGGTGGTGGCGGTTGCTGGAACCAGGCAGTAGCCGTTGATGCCGTAGCTGCCGGCGATCCCGTCTCTGCTCAACCTGTCACCCTTGAAAATACCCCAGGCATTAAAGATGTTAAACGTGGGCGTTTGGGTGCCGCGTTCGTCAACGATAGGTTTTGTGGCCGTGGGACAGAACCAGAGCTTGTTCGTCTTCCAGCTTTTGTAGCGTTCCTCTAAGTACCGTGGGAACCAGTAACCAGGGGTCCCGGAGTCCGATTCCCAGAACTTGCCGTCGTTTTCCTCCGTATGCATGGCGGCAATAAGATTCCACTGTTTTTGAACTCCCAGACACTTTACCATTCTACCCTGCTCTTTGACCCGCCGCAGGGCCGGCATCAAAATCGAGAGCAGTAGCGCGATAATAGCAATCACGACCAAAAGCTCAATCAACGTGAACCCTCTACGTCTGTTCATAACATTACTCCTCAATATGTTTCTCGAACGTGCAAACATTCATATCCTTGTGAGGATGCGCCACATCGCCCTCTTGTTCTGCTGAGTTGCCGTTTTCTGCCTCATAGAGAGACAACTCTCGAATCTAACGCATTATACCGCAGGTTCGAGCGGCTTTCAACAGAAAAATCAGGAATTTGGGAGGTGGTTTGCCAGGGCGATGTAGTCCTCGGCGGCGAGCTGGTCGGGGCGTTTTTGGGGGTCAATGCGGCATTGCTCGAAGATTCCGGGCCAATCGGTGATTCCTGCAAGGTGCTCTCCGGTCAGTCTGGTGCAGGCCAGCAGCGTCTTGCGGCGGTGGCCCATGAAAAGATGTACCGTCTCGGTGAACGACTCCCTATTGGCTATGCGTTCGCACTTTGCCGGGCTTCGAACAAAGCCGACCATGGCCGAATCGACCTGCGGCCGGGGCCAAAAGACCGACGGTTTCAGCGTTCTTATCATCTCCAGTTCGCCGGCGGCGTTTAGCAGGATACTCAGTGTTCCGTAGTCCTCGCTGCCCGGCCCGGCCGTCATTCGCCGGGCGACTTCCTTCTGGACCGTAACATACATGGCGTCAGCCACGGTCGGGCCGGCGACCAGGTTCATCATCACGGGTGAGGCGACGTTGTAGGGCAGGTTGGCGACCAGCAGAACTCGGCCGGGGCAAGCTTTGCGGGCGTGGGCCAGGGCATTTGTAACGATCCGGCTGAGCGTGTGCTTGCTTTCGAGGGCGTCGGTGTTGACCAGCTCGACGTTGTCCATTTTGGCAAGCTGTCCTTCTGCGATGGCGGCCAGATGCCGGTCCAGCTCGACCGTAACGACCTTTCCCGCTTTCTCGGCCAGCGCCTCAGTCAGAGAGCCCGTGCCGCAGCCGACTTCGAGCACGACGTCGTCCCGGCGAATATTCGCGGAATCGACCAGCAGGCGCATCAGGTTCAAGTCAATCAGGAAATGCTGGCCGAGCCGCTTGTTCGCAGAGACGCCCGCCGATGAAAGCAACTGCTGGATTTGCCGCTTCGTCTGCATACTTGAGAGGCATAAGTCATAAGGTCACAAGCCTGGACTATTTACACTCGACGTTGCTTGTGCTCTTACGCTCCTGTGCTCTTATGCTCTTTTTCGTTTTGGCCATTTGTATGGCGGTCATGATGGCCGATTTCATGCTAGCCGGATTTGCGATGTTCTTGCCGGCGATGTCGAAGGCCGTTCCGTGAGCGGGCGAGGTCCGGATGATGGGTATGCCGATGGTGACGTTGACGGCATGCTCGAAGTCGAGCAGTTTGACGGGGATCATCCCCTGGTCGTGATACATGGCCACGACGCCGTCGAATTCGCCCTGGGCGGCCCGCAAAAAGAGCGTGTCGGCGCTGATCGGGCCCAGGCAGTTTATGCCCTGTTCCTGGGCCAGCAAGATGGCGGGCGAAATGATGCGTTGTTCCTCGTCGCCGAACTGGCCGTCTTCACCGGCGTGCGGATTCAGGGCGGCCACGCCGATCCTCGGATTCTCCATGTCAAAGTATTGTTTGAGCGCGTCGTTCAGCAAATCGATAGGCTCGAAGACGCATCCGATTTTGAATTTATGCCGCACTTCGAACAGCGCTTCGTGAATGGTCGCCAGCGCCAGCTTCAACGGCCCGGCGATGAACATCATTGCTTTTCTGGCCGATTTGCAGCGGGCGGCTAACATTTCCGTATGCCCAGGCCAGCCCGCGTCGGCCAGCTTCCAGCTTGTCTTGCTGATTGGGGCCGTCACGACCGCGTCGATAATGCCGTCTCGGGCCGCGTCGATCGCGTCCAGGCAAAACCGGACCGACGCCTCGCCGGCCATCTTGCTGGGGGCCCGAACCCATGCGGGTACGGAATACTCGTCGTAATCGGCGACAACGACTTTGTAGGGGTACTCCCGGCTGATTTTCTCGTGCTGATGCCGGCCCCAGAACGGCTCGATCTCCGCGGCGTCGGCGGCGTAGCAGAGCTGTTCGTTCATCCCGAAGATGACGAACTTGGCCGCTCGGCGGATCGCCGGGTCGGCCAGTGCCTTGACGATGACCTCCGGCCCGATGCCCCCGGCGTCGCCCATTGTCACGCCGATGACCATTTGTTCAGTTATCGAATTGTTGCCGTTCGTTTTCATTATTCAGCACCTGATTTCCGGCGCCGTGCAAAACTCTGTTCAAAAGCCCAACTGTTTCAATCTTTCGGCTGTAAGCGGCTCGGTCTTTGGCAAAATCTTCTCGAGATGCTTTTTGACCGTCTTGACAATGATATCAGTCTCAATATTGACACAATCACCGACTTTCGCCTTGCCGAGGGTGGTTCTCCTGAGCGTCTCGGGGATGACCGAAACGCTGAAGCTGCTGCGGCTAATCCCCGCAACTGTCAGGGAGATTCCATCTACGGCGACCGAGCCTTTGACGACCATGGCGTCGAGCAGCTCAGCCCCGGCGGCAAACCTTATATCGGCAAATTCGCTGTGTCGGTCGATGGCTTCTATCGCGGCCGTGCCGTCCACGTGGCCCTGGACGAAATGCCCGCCGAACCGCTCGTCGGCCCTTATAGCCCGTTCTACGTTCACTTCGCAGGAAGGCTTCAACTTGCCCAGGGTCGATTTGGCCAGCGTTTCAGCACTGAGATCAAAGCTCGCCAGCGCGCCATCCAGCCTGGCGATGGTCAGGCATACCCCGTTTACAGCAATACTGTCGCCGGCTCTGCTGTCGCCTGCCATTTCGCCCAAATCGATCGTCAGTGAAAGTCCGCCCGCACTCGGGCGAGCCGACTTGACCTTGCAAATTGTCTCTATCAACCCTGTGAACATTTGAAATTCAATTTAATATTGAAGAAAAGAGCCTAAACGCTAAAATTGATTATAAATAGTCGGTCGTCAATAATCAATACGTCAGTGGGTAAACCTCGGTTGGGCAAGAATGAATACGTTCTGGCTGAAAATCGCTGGAGTAGCAGTCGCTGTTGTAGTGGCCATCGTTGTGGTCAGCATGTATCTCCCGCATGGCCCGCGGGAGCCTCAGCCGCCGGAAAAGACCTTCTACGACCAGGCCCAACAGGACAAAGAAAAGTTTTTAGCCGAGCCGAAGCCACTGGAAAATCAACAACAACCGCCCACACCGCCGCCGCAACAACCTCCAGAAAATAGAACGGAAGCCGCCCCGCCGGCTCAGCCGGCCGTTGAGCCGCCCAAACCTTCCGGGCCGACCGTCATATATTGCAAGCCGCTTTCGGAGATAGATGATATAGAGGCCCAGAGGCTGCTGAATGTGGCCGTCCCCGGTCGCAGTATCGGCCGGCTGCCGATGACCGGTTTCAAGCTTATGGTGGACGGTTGCCGGCAGATTATTCAGAGATGGCCTGATAGCTGGTACGCCTACAGGGCCAAGCAAATGTTAGCGGATATGCCGCAGCGCGATCAGCAACGGTACAATGTCACCAAGGAAGAATTGGACATGAGCCGGTTCGCCGAACCCAGGCCTGGAACCAAACCTTTCACGATTGAGGAGTCTCGTTGAATGCCTACTGCCATCAATACCGCGAACATCCCTGTGATTTCGATAACGGCGAATTGTCTGCCGGAGGCGTGGGAAAAAGCCGTCCTGGCCGTCTGGGACAAGGGCTTCGAGGTCAGAACTCAGTACGATAAGCCGCAGGACCCGCCGAGCAAGGATGCGACGGCCATGATTACGGTGAACGACCCGTTCTGTGAGCCTCGGATTCACAAAAACTTTCCGGGCGGACCGGAGGAACTGGAGTCGTATCGCCAGGAGGTGGTCAACGGGATTCACGACCACTGGATCGATCCGGCGGCGGGCAAGTGGACCTACACGTATCACGAACGGCTGTTTTCGTATTGCCCGGTCGAGAACATACGAGACGCGGATTCGCCCAAGCCCTTCGCGAAGGTCAACCAGATACAGTACATCATCGATTGCCTCTCGCGGGCGGGGCACAGCCGCAGGGCGCAGGCCATCACCTGGATGCCGACCGCCGACCCGCTGACCGATGACCCGCCTTGTCTTCAGAGAATATGGTGCCGGCTGTTGGCCAACGAGGCGGGCGAGCTGTCGCTCAATATGAACACGCACTGGCGCAGCCGAGACCTCTACAAGGCGTGGTTCATGAACGTCTATGCTCTGACCGATCTTCAAAAGACAATCGCCGAAGGAATCGCCGAAAAACGGGATGAACCGGTGAAAGTGGGCCGGTACGTCGATATCAGCGATTCGCTGCATATCTACGGCAGTTACTTCGACGAAGTGGAGCCCGAGATAGAAAAAATGCGCCGAAGTCCGTTCACGGAGCGGTCGTGGCCCAGTACGCACCCGGCCTTCGAGATGATGACGACCGAGGCCAGGGAAAAACTGGCCCGCGACCCCGACTGGTACGCGAGGGCAAAAGGGTGAGCGGCGGGTATCTTGTGAGGCACGAGACCGCATCAGAATTTTTCAGAAATGAGGTGTAAAAGATGGCGTTTGTTGTCAACGGTGAAAAGATTGAGGATTCGGCGATAAAGCTGGAGGTTGAGCGTCTGAGGCCGGACTATGAACGGGTGTTTGCCGACCAGGACCCCAAAGAGCGAGAGGCCCAGTTGCTGGACTGGTCGAAGGAAAATATGATTGAGAGGATTTTGATCAACCAGGAAGCCAAGCGGAACGGCGGCAAAGTACCCTCCGACAAAGTTGAAGCCGCTCTGGCAAGGCTCAAAGAGCAATACACCGATCCGCAGCAGCTCTACAGAGACTTCAACGCTGCGGACGATGAGAAAATAAAAAGGGACATCGAGACGCAGATGACGGTCGAGCAAAGACTCACGCAGCTCTGCAAGGACCTGCCGAAGCCGTCGCAAGCTGCCATCCAGGGGTACTACGAACAGAATAAGGAGCAATACAAAACGGGCGAGCGCGTCAGAGTGGCGCATATCGTCAAGTATGTGAACTGGCAGACGGACGAGGAAACGGCTTATCAACAAATCAGTCAGGCGCACAATGAGCTGAAAAACGGCGTCGCTTTTGAAGCGGTCGTTGAGAAATACACCGACTGTGCCGACAGCGGCGGCGACCTGGGCTTTGTGGCCAGAGGGCAGATGGTCGAGGAATTCGAGGACGTCGTTTTCAATTTGGGGATCGGCCAGATCAGCGATGTGTTTCGCAGCCGTTTCGGTTTTCATATCGCCAAGGTTTACGCACGAGAGCCGGCAACCGTGCCCGGCCTCGAACAGGTCAAAGACCGAATCGCCGACGCACTCAAAGAACGGATGCGCTCGGACGCCATCGATGAGTTTATCGACGGGCTGCGAAGCAAGGCCACAATCGAAGAAGTATAACTCAGCGGCGCTCGAGGGCGACCGGGCGGGGGGAGTGTCATGTTTCAGGGGCGGAGGATGGACGTTTCCATTTTTGGCGGGGATTTTGTGTGTTTAGAAACATCTGTTCCTGCCTTTATCGGGCCGCAAAAAAATGCCGGAAAAGTATTCGTCGTCATTTGGCTTTGGCCATTTTCTATGTTAGATTTTAGGTGGAAAGAAAAGAAAGGAGTGAAGCGGATTAGAAACGATGCTTTCGCCAGGATGTGAAGGCTTAGTACCAGACCTGAGGGGGGGTTGTATAAGTTTCTTTCCGAGTTGGCCTCTGCGTTCTCCACGCAGAGGCTTTTTTTATGGAAACGACGCGGCAGGAAAACGGAGCGGGTTTTCCTGGAGGCTCCTCTGTGCTTGCTTCACACGCCGCAAATGTACCCGCCGGGGAAAAATTTCAAGATTTTCTTTGACGTACCATATATAGGCGTTACAATCTATGTCGTATTCTATATGTGGTGTTAGCACAATGAACTTCGAGGAGCTTGCCTGCGGTAGGCAAGTGAGTCTCGTGAAGGGGACGATTTGGCCGAACGCGGCGAAATGGTGACCCGGCTACGAAGTGTCGCCTCGGAAGTGTATCTCGAACGCAAGATGCAATACCGGATGCGAGATACGAGATGAGATGTCCCTTCTGCAAGGAAGATCGTGATAAAGTTATTGATTCGCGTTCGAGCGATGGCGGTCGAGTTATCCGGCGTCGCCGGCAGTGCTTGGCGTGCAAGAAGCGTTTCACCACGTATGAGAAAATTGGTGAGGGCTTCAAGCTCTACGTCGTGAAGAAGGACAGCTCTCGCGTTCCGTATGACAGGAGTAAGATCGTCAGCGGGCTGCAGAAGGCCTGTTACAAAAGATCTGTTTCGGCCGAACAGATTCAGCACATCGCTGACAGAACTGAGGAGACGATATTCCGGAATTTCGATAAGGAAGTACCATCAACGTTTATCGGTGAAAGTGTGATGAAACAGTTGCGCCGGGTGGACAAGGTGGCCTACATTCGCTTCGCCAGCGTCTATCGTGACTTCAGGGATGCGGGCGAGCTGATCAGGGAAGTCAGTGAGGCGATTACCGAGACCGAGCCGGATGCCGAGCCGACGCTCTTTGATGAGTAACGGGAGCGGCGCAACAAGGAGGAACGACATTTAGCAAGGAGGCAAAGGAAGCCGTGCAGACACAGCTCAAAGTCATAAAGGCCGACGGTACGGTCGAAGAATATCTGCACACCAAGGTCATGGGGACCGTCAATAATGCACTCGGCCGAATCGGCCAGGCGGATACCGACGTTGCGGAGCAGTTTGCCGAGGTGGTGACATTTTTCCTGTACGACCAGGAAAACCGCCACAGCGTGACCAGCAGCGAGGTCCTGTCCATGATCAAGGTGGTTCTGGCGGCGACGGGCTATGAAAAGGCCGCCGTCGCGTTGAGCGAGCATCATTTCGAGCGGATGCTCAAACGGTCCCGAATCGAGGTGGTCTGTGCCGACGTGCAGGACCTGGCCGATGCGGAATTCCTTGTCGGGGCCGAGGAACCCGAGGACCGATGCCGGTGGAACAAGTCCAGAATCGTCGAGGACCTCATGGTGCGATATGATCTCTGCCGGCAAATGGCGCGGATGATTGCGGGGATGGTGGAAGAAAAAATCTTCAGTATGGGAATCACGCTGGTTCCGTCGAGCCTCATCAAGCAGCTCGTTCTCGGCGATGCGGCCAGCGTCCTGCGGGCCCAGGAACAGTTGCAAACCGCCTAAGTCTCTTTTGGATCCCGTATCTCAGTCCGCGATCCTTAAAGGGAAGGGCTGATTTCATCGACGGTCCTATTTATATTTTCGGCTTGGCTTTGTTAGTTAAACTGACGTGCTTAGTTAAAATTAAGTGCTTATAAAGTAAGAACTTACGAAAAAGAGGCCGTTCGGTTCTTTAACTAAAATATACCTAAACGTATATACCTATAAGTATAACTGAACTGAAGCGGACCTAAGATAAACACTGCTACAGCTACAATAAGTACTGCTAAACTTTGGGATAGCTTGACGGGCCGAGAATCCATTTTGGCTTTCGGCGTGAACCGATGTTACTAATGGTGTTGTCTATTCTGGACATTGCGTAAAGCAGGTTCGCGACCTTGTTTCGTTTTTGCTTTTCGTCTAAGGCGTCCGAGAGATGTGTGATCAGTAGCTCATCAATGTCCTTCCTGCTTGCTGAGCCGTATTCTTTTATAAAGGCGATTATCATATCTTTGTAATGCTGGTCGTGAAAAGCGCGCTGCTTGATGTATGTAGCTTTCTCCTCTGCGGCTGCGGCTATGCGTGAGGCCACAAATGGGTTTGGATACCTTCCTTCGACCAGCCTTTTCGATTTCAAGAACTTGTGTTCATCCTTAGACAGTTGAACTCGTTTTTGCACTTTGTCCAGAAGCATCACCGTGGCAAGGTCTATGTTCTTGTTTTTGATGAGCAATCGCGTATAGTTCTCATTCAGTATTTTACCCTGTATTCTGACAGAAACTCGTTGCGGCTGCGTCAAGTCATAATCAGGCAAGGGAAAGAATCTTTCCATTTGGGTCCGAAACATTTTCTTGATGCCGCCACCGATGGTGTCAATCATGTTGAGATTGACCATTGCATGGGCAAGGAACGTATTTCTGTAAATTTCTGGAGGCGAATCCTGTTCAATAACCGTTTCCACTTTTCCCGGAATAAACGTCCCCACGTTGCAGAATGTCAACTCATCCGGATTCTCAATCAGATTAATCTTACCTTTGAGCTCATAGTCCTGATGAGCTATGCAATTATGCAACGCCTCACGAATTACCCATGAGTCGTATTGGCTGATCTCGGTTGGGAACAACGTTTCGTCAGGGAGGTACCGATACTTAAGGTTGCGAATCTTCGCGAAAAGTCTCTCAGCATTTATGATGAACGGGGGACCAAAATGTTCATAGTCTCTGTCAACGCCATTCTCACTTTTTAAAACCCATGTTATTCTGGCGACGGACGGCGAAATGAAGCTCTCCGACTCCTCTTTCCCTGTGAGGATGATAGCTGTCCGAGTAATCGCCCCTTGACGGATCAGCTTGGCTTTATTGAGAAACGTCAAATCGTCCCATTTGTCAACTTCGTTGCTTTTTGAGGGGTACTTTTTCTTGTACTCTTTCCTGGCTTTGAGGATGGCTTCGGAATCGAGGTCATCAATTGTGGCTTCCGGGCAAATCTGTGCTGACCAGTCGGCGGCTTTGGCTTGGTTGCGAATTTGCTCCATTTCTTGCATGCTCAAAGCATTTATAGATTCTCCCTCTCTGCCATAATAGTGCCCCTTCCAGGCGATCGGAATGCCTTTTGGTGCGGCAGGTATCTGGAAAAGGACAACCCGGCCTTCAGACGAAGAAAGTTCGTGTATTTCTACAAATGTCGTGCGACTGGTTGTATGATTGGCTATTTCTGATTTCAGCTTGTCAAGTTCAACCCTGTCGGGACGATACTGAGTACCAACGATTTTCCTGGTTTTGTCTTCTATTCCGAAGACTAACCAGCCATAATCTTTGCCCTTAAGGTTTGCTTCATTACTGAGAGCAGAGAAGTAACTGCCGAGTTTGTCGAAATGAAAACTACGGTCAGCTTCTTTGAACTCTAACCACTCCGTCTCCTTCGGTAAAGCGGTTAGCTCATGCAATATTCTTTTGAGTTGTTCCTCATCCATACCGCTCGTCACCAATTAGGTGCTGGATTTCGCACTCATTATAGTTGATTCGGTTACAAGATCAATTTGCTCCGGAAACTTTCAACACTTGTTTCGCTCGCTCGAAGATGCTTTCGCTGGATTCGTCCGGGTCCACGTCGAGCCAATGGACGTCCCGGAAGGTTTTAAACCAGGTTCGCTGGCCTTTGGCTAATCGGCGTGAGTTCTTCTTGATCAGTTCGGTCGCCTCCTCCAGGTCCATCCGCCCGCTGAGGTGCTCGATGATCTCCGCATAGCCGATGGCGCAGCGGGCCTGTTTGCTCAACGGTTTGTCTTCCGCCAACAGGGCCTTGACCTCATCGACGAGGCCGGCGGCAATCATCATCTTGACCCGTTTGTTTATTCGACTGCCGGCATCGACTTTTTCTCTTTGCAGGCCGATGATCGTCCAGTCATGTTTTGGCTCCTGCGTTTCCCATTGCTTCTGGAAAGTTGAGATGGGCTTGCCCGTGATGTGGTAAACCTCCAGGGCCCGAATGATGCGTCGGGCGTCGTTGGGATTGATGCGCTCGGCGGCGACGGGGTCGATCGCCGCCAGCTCGCGATGGAGCTCGACCAGACCTTCGGCCTCGGCCCGCGCCCGCAGCTCGGTCCTGAGTTGTTCGTCGGCCCCGGCGGCTTCAAAAAGGCCGTAAAGCAGAGACTTGATATACAGGGCTGTTCCACCGACGGCGACGATTTCTTTCTTGCGGCTCTTGATCTGCCGGATGGCGCCGGAAGCGGCGTCGAGAAAGGCCCCCACGCTGAACGAATCGCTCGGCTCGACCACGTCGATGAGATGATACGTGAGACGCTGCCGGGCCTCTTTAGGCGGCTTGGCGGTACCGATGTCCATGCGACGGTAAACCTTCATCGAGTCGATACTGAGGATTTCAGCATCTCTGCTTTCGGCCAGATCGAAGGCCAGTCGCCCTTTGCCGGATGCGGTCACGCCGAGGATCAGAATCATTTTGCTTCTTTACTACTTGCTTCTTATCGTTTACTATGGCGTCATAATCGGCAATTGATTGCTGATTGTCAATAGCAGGTAGCAGGGGTGCAATCAAGCATGGCAAATCGTACTTCAACGATCGACTTCGGCGCTCGGCTGCGCCGCAAAGCGCAGTCCGTGAACTATACGCTGAAGCGAGTCATGGAACTGCCGCAAATGCCCGCCGAATTGAAAGAGGCGATCAATTACACGCTCGACGCGCCGGGCAAACGGGTGCGGTCCGTACTACTGCTTTGGTGTTGTGAGCTTGTGAGCGGCCAGGTGAATCACAACGCCGAGACCGCCGCGGCGGCGATTGAGATGGTCCATACCTACTCGCTCATTCACGACGATCTGCCGGCGATGGATGACGACGACGTCCGGCGGGGCATGCCGACGTGCCACAAGGCGTTCGGCGAGGCGACGGCGATTCTGACGGGCGACGCCCTTTTGACCCTGGCGTTCGAAGTTCTGGCAAAGGAGATTGATGATCCGGCCGTCGCCGTCGGACTGATCGGTCAGTTGGCCCAGGACGCCGGGGCTTCCGGGATGATCGCCGGACAAATGGCCGACCTCAAGGCCCAGCAGAGCGCCGGCACCAAAGAGCTGGTCGAGTATATCCACATCAACAAGACGGCCAAGATGTTTCGATGCGCCGCCGCCATGGGCGCGATTTGCGGCGGGGCGACCAAAAAGCAGCTCGAGTCCCTGTGCGAGTATGGCCTGCACGTCGGCCTGGCGTTCCAGATCGCCGACGATATTCTCGATGTGACGGCATCAAGCGAGCAATTGGGCAAAACCGCCGGCAAGGACCTGAAAGCCGCCAAGTGCACGTACCCGGCGGTTGTGGGCCTGGAAAAGGCCAAAGCGCTCCAGAAGAAGCTGACCGCCGGGGCCATCGCTGAGCTGGAGCCGTTCGGGAACAAGGCCGAGACCCTCCGTCAATTCGCCGCAGCCATGCTGGAACGAACGAAGTGATTTCACGCTGACCGATGCAGCGGCAGGAATCACGTGCACGGGTCTGTGTCTCTGAGCCGCATACTCTATACAGACGCGTCTTCAAAGAAGCTGCATATCAGTATTGAAAACCGTGATTTTCAAATCGTTCCGGGAAAGACCGGGCATCGATCCTCTCGTCGCGTCGTATTTTGAATCTCGCTCTCGGCTTTTTAGCGAGCCGGGCCATCCATTTTCTGGTTTTGTAACAAGCCAATAAAGTGCCAAAACGATTAAGGAAAAAATCAGGCGTAAGCCGATACACAAAATTGATAATCGGGGGCTGAATTATGATTATATGTGAACATGCCATAGCAACGATGTGGCTGATTTTTGTCGCGTCGGCGTGGGGGGGTGCAGGGGAATCTATTTCTTCTTTAGCTGTGTTACCAACACAGCGGCCGATTAAGTACTCTGGTTTGTTCGAAGAAAGTCATTCTCCGGTTAACATCCGGCCCCCGCCTCTGGCGGCCTGACACTTTCAAAAATCTCTTACTGGAAAAATGCAAACGAAATGAACCAATGGGCCCTAAGCATAATGCTTAAGGCCTTTTTTTGTGATGCGTTTGACCGGCTGATTGCGGGGTGATGCAGAATCGTACCGTGGTTCAGGCGATGTATGAGGCGACGGTTTTCCAACTGATCTTGCCGTCTTGTGTGACCTCGTATTCAAGCAGGAGATAGCCGGCGACGTGGCCGTCCTCGAAATAGGCGAGCACCCATTTTTTTGTCAGGACCCAGATTCTGCTGTCGTCGTAGAAATTCATGGTCCCGCCCAGAACGCCCTTGTACGGAATCAGCTCACGGTGCTGTTTCAGGTCCGTGATGATCTCGCTGACTGGATCATGCAAGCCCTTTTTCTTCATGGCCTGAATGTCCCAGCTAAAAAGCTCGATCGCAGCGGCCGGTCCGCCGGGGCCGACATCGTTTGTTTCTTTCGAAGTCTCTATTCTGCCGGCTGGTTCCTTGCCGGCCTGGTCGAGCCGCTCGGCGAGTTGCGTGTTCTCTGCCTGGAACTGCTTGAGCAGGTGTTTGTACCTAAAATTGTTGACGATCAGAACGGCTAAAGCCGCGCTGGTTAGAATCAGCGCGAATTGAAGAATTGTCCGGGAAGCGGTTTTCATTTTGCACCTCTTGGCAATCTCTGTCTATTATCGACTTGCTTTCTTCTTTATCTTCAAGAAAATCAACTGCAAGCTATTGCCACACAGCGAAGACCGGAGTATCTTCTGGCCATGGAATTACACACAGGTCCAACAAGAAGACGACTCTGGCTGCCGGGCAGAAAAGGTAGTTTGATTCTGTTTGTGATTTCAATTCTGTTTGGGATCACGGGCCTTGTACTTCAAGACGCGCCGGGCTGAAACAATCCGTTGCGTACTCTTGGAGAGTACCTCTACCTGTCGTTTTTGCTTTCGCTGGCTCTCAGCGTTGTCATTGGCTTCCAAAGCCGAATCAGGAACAACTTCCTCAAAGCCCTCTTTCACGCCTATGCGTCTGCCGTGTGCGTGGCCGTTGCGGCCAGCCTTATCATGCCAATCTTCTGGGGCTGGAGGATTTCAGACGTCATCTTTTGTATGTCAATCGCACTCTTAGGCCTCGGATCTCATTCAGGCCAGTTATCGTTAATCGTAGGATCGTTCTGGGTGGTCTTTCTGCTGCTGCTGGGGCTGGCTTTATGGGCGATACGAAAAAGTAAGAACCGCAGGCTTCGCATTTGGGGCCAGGTCGTGACGATTCTTGTTTTCGCAGCGGCTCTTACCCTTTGCCACTACTATACTGCCAGAGCCATAGCCTTCGCGATGGCGGTGACAGCAATGTACCATTGAAGCCGCGATGCGTGCCGCGGGCAATCCTTTCAAACCTTATCCTCTTTCGCCGCGGGGGATATCACATAACGTTATGCTCTTGATGCTCAGAAGACTTCGATCCGTCGTGTCACTCGGCTCTCGCCGGCTTCATTTATCGCAATCAAGATATATGTCGTTGTCTTCGTTGGAGTAATCGTTCGTGAGCCCAGGGCGCCGACGGCGCCTATGTCGGGCTCGATACGAACGCGAGTCGCATTGGAGACGCGCCAGCTTAAGGTGGAGTTCTGCCCGGGGCTTATCTTCGGGCGCGTGGTGGCGAAACTATGGATGCTCGGACTCTCAAGGGCTTCGATACTCAGCGCTTCCGCACCGCCCTTGGCCTGGTTGGCCGAAGCAATCTGTCCCTGCAGATCCTGGGTCTTTTTCATCTCGGCCTGCAACTGCGAGGTCAGCTCGTCGATTCGTTTCTGGGCTTTCTGCGCCTCGGCGACGGCTGCGTCGCGAGACTTGGCCATTGTTTCCAGCTCTTCTCGCAGCAGTTGGCGCACAGCGGCTAATTCGGCGACCTGCTTCTGCAACTGGTCACGCGAAGACGTCATCTCGGCGAGCTCCTGCCGGGACTGGTCGCGCGAGGCGCCGACTTCAGTGAGCGTTTGCTGCAGGCGGTCGCGCGCGGTGGTCAGTTGGTTCACCTGCTCGGTCAGTTGGTCGCGAGCCTGTATCGCGTTTTTCATTCTGGCTTCGAGGTCGATTCCGTTACTTCTGGTTTTTTCCAGGGCGTCTTTGGCATTTTTCAGCTCGGCTTGAAGCCTTTGCACCTCGGCTTGTTGCTCTGCACGATTTCTGCAACCTGTCCCGGGCAGCGCCAATCCTACGGCCGTCACGCAGGCAAGGATCACAATCTTCTTCATTGTTTGGCTCCTTTCATTTCAAGCTATCTTTCGGCAAGACATCCTGGTCGCATCCCCCACACATTTTCAGCCGCCGTTCCGTCGGCTTGGCATCTCAGCAGGATTGTACCGGCTGGCCGAGTCTTTGCCAACGGAAAAGTACGAGAAAGACTCTGCCGGAAAGGTACATATCTACGGCCGGCCGTCTCTGCGGAATGAGGCTGAATAAGGCCATTGCAAATGTCTGGAAATGCAAAAACATTTGCATTGTGCAGGGCGTATAGCAATAATACGTGTTCAATCGGCGTCTTTACGTAAGTTTGGATCCGCACCGTGCGGGTCCATTTATATCCAGAACGTATTGTGGAGTATTATTGTGATGAGGAAGATATTGATTTGCAGCGTAGCGGCACTGGCTGTTCTACTGGCCGGCAGTACGGCCATGACCCAGGAAACAAACAAGGCTAAAGAAACGTCCAAAAAAGAGGCAGCTAAGGCGGCAAAGAACGTCGCTGAGAAGAAGGTCTCCGAGCAGGACAAGCAGTGGCAGGAGCAGTTCAAAGCGATGACTCCCGAGCAGAAGCGGCTGGCCCTGACCCAGAAGCAGCTCGATGAGGAGCTCGCTCCGTGGCTGGCGGTCCGCAAGGTCGCCGTCGAGGAGAATGCGACCAAGACGGTAGCGGCCATCGACAAAATCATCACGGCCAAGAAAGAGCAGTTCAAGAAGAGAGCCGGCGCGATGAAGGAGAAGCCTGCCGAGGTCGTCAAACCCAAGGCCGAGACCACGCGCCCGGAAGGCCAGAGAGCCGAACGCAAGAAAAAAGCGCAAAGCCAGGAGTAACCATCCGGTAAAACTCAGCTTCACGGGGAAAGAGGATAGGAGTCTCGCCCAGCCGGTGTGCGGGTTGGGCGAGACGTTTTCTTTCTGCACTCCGTGACATTCCACACTACCATCTCGCCCGAGTACACCCTTACGATTTTCTTTGATACAGGAACGGCTGGTCCGCTATCCGGATTTTAAAGAGATCAGAGTCTGTTGAGAGCATTGCAACTCGACCATTGATTGCGCTGGTCGTCTGATGTGTTCAGCATTCTTCGGAAATGTTTCGCGTTACGGAATGGCTGAAATGCGTAAAGAGCCCCTGACTTCCAGAGAGGCAAAGAGAGAAGGAGGGGCTCCGTCAGGGGCCGCAAGCATTCAGCCCGCGGCCCCATCGAATCTTCAGTTTGTTCTGTTCGTGCTTTACAGTGTTCTGCGTCTTCGCAGCCAACTGACAATGCCCACGCCGATGCTGCCCAACAGGATGGCGCCTGGAGCCGGGATGACGTTTCCGCTGACGCGGAACGCTCCGAGCGTGGTGTCGGAACCAATGGACCAGGATCCCAGACCCTGCCTGTCAGCATGTGTGCCGTTGGCGCCAATCGAATTCTGGTTCCATGCAGCCCAGGTGTCGGCCGCCGGTGCAGAGGCGATAAGCCAATAGGGCGTGCCGGGATAGAGGATCGGGCGCAACACGGAATTCGCGGCCAGGGGTGGATTGGCAGAACCAAACGGTCCCATCACGCCGCTAAAGCTGAACGCTTCAATAATCGCCCCGGGCTGTCCCGCGGCGTCGCTCATCAGCCATACGTCCAATTGGTTCGTGCCGGATACCAAACCCATCGCCAGTTCGATCTGATCGAGGGAGTAGGGAACCGCTGCTCCAATGACAAACTGGTCGCCCTGATCATAATCGAGACCACTAATGCCAATTGTCCATCCCACAGCCGTGTTGTACGTGTTTCCTGGACCGAACGTATCGAAGAGCACCGTTGGTGCGGCGCTGGCACTGCCGATGGCAAGCAAGACAGTTACAAGGATGGTAGTTATCTTCATCACACTCTCTCTCCTGATCAACACTCAAATCAACCTTTTCCCATAAAGGGCTTTGCGCATTAACCCTTCGTGGTGTACACGGGCAAGATCGGGCGGACCACAGACGATGTGGCAAAGAGAAATGCGGATAGAGAACAACCCTAAGACCGGCTTCACTGAGCCGTATAGTTGATTGTCTTACACCACTCCATCCGTTTTTCCCGCATTACCTTACCCTGACTCCCTTTGTAAGCCTGATCACACATCAGGTCGCTGCCCAGGGACCGTGGATACGTAATACGGTGTAAAGTCTCAGAGAATAAGCACCCTCCAGACCCTACAATGATTACATATTACCACAAGTCTTATAATCTTGTCAAGGAAAATTTTCCAGATTTCGCAGATTCTCTATTTTTATTGCCTGTAAAGACAAACTCATCACCGTCATCTCCAAAGAATTGGGTCGGTAAATAACGGTAATTAAGGCCGAGCTGATGGCCGATAAGGATAGTCTGGCCAAGGCTGCCGCTGTCTGGTTGCCTTGCAGCCGGGAAAGGGAATGGGGGCGCCGAGATTGGAGAAACAATGAACAGCCGACAGCGAATGGTTTTTTGGATGGGCCTGCTTGTGATTGTGGTGATGGGTATCTACCCGCCGTGGGCCTTTCGATATGGAGAAATCTGGCTTGGCCGCCGGTATGCCCTCATTACAGAACCCCCTTCGTATGGAAGCTTTCCCGGTCTTCTGGCCACCATTGACGCGAACCAGCTTGGTGTTCAATGGGTGGCGGTTCTCGTAATTAGTGCCGGCCTGATATACATCTGGAGAGACCACAAGAAACAGAGGGGTCATAGACAATCCCCTTGTAGCGAGATGCCCACGCACTGGCGGACGACCTGAAGAGTGGACGGATGGCAAGGCCGAGCGGAATCAGACGAACCCGCTACGGGCATTCTCTCACGCAAACCAAAAACAAGGAGCCCCTGTTCTGCGACAATCTCGGATCGCAAAACAGGGGACCTGAAGAACTGCAAATGTTCGATTTCCCGCCCGTCCGGCGTATGGCGGGTTAGCCCTTCTCGAGCTTATATTCTGACGATACTCTTACAGTGTTCTGCGTCTTCGCAGCCAACTCACCAGACCGACGCCGATGCTGCCAAGTAGTATGGCACCCGGAGCTGGGATTGGCTGGAGAGTAAAGTCATCAACTGTGTAAGTATTGCCGCTATCGCTGAATTGCACATAGGCGATACCGGGAGCCGTGACGCTCAGGAATATATTCGGTAACAATCCTGTGCCGGCACCGATGTAATTGGCTCCGCCCGTGGAGGCACTTCCTAAAACCGAGTTGTCAGAAGCGTACGCTGTCAAAATCACATTCCTGTTGCCCGTCACGTATCCACCCGCCATAGCCCAGAGCGAACCGACAGCATCGACCCTGATAATTCCCGTGCCGAGTTGGGGATCGTCGAAGATCACATTGCTCCCGGAATTCGGCGGGAAGGCGGGAGTCAGAGAAGAACCCGCCCTCAGAATACTGGTTGTTCCGCCGAAATCGGCGCCGAGCCCGAGGAATTGGTTATCGACGACCTCAAGGTCCGCCAGAGACTCGAAATCTATGACGGTTGGAGCGGCCAACCCCGAACCTGGGGCCATCAACGCAAAACTCAACACGCCAATAATCATTAGTTTTTTCATTATCGTTCCTCCTCAATAAACATCACGCAAACTCCTTCCACGAAGGGCCTTGCGCATTGGTCCCTCATGTTGCACACAGGTAAGATTGGGCGGACCACAAACTCTGTGGTAAAGAAGAATACAGATGAAAAACAACCGCTTTGCCGGGCTCACAGAACCAGGCAGTAGGTTGCCTTACGTCGCTCCTCCGTTTGTTGCCGCATTAGCTTACCCTGACTCCATTTCTTACCTGATCACGCATCAGGCAGTTGCCCAGGAACCGTGGATAAGTAATACGCCGTGACACCACCATTCATGTAAAACAGCAGTGACACTTTTCTATATTTACCACGCCCCCCATGGCGTTGTCAAGAAGATTATCGTAAATTTTCCATTTTCTCCATTTTCGCATATCAGGGCCAGCAATCGGGCTTTTTTCCTGGTTACCGGGTACATTCGCCATGTGCGGGAATCTGATTGCCGGATACCGGCGTATTGCCAAACGGCCGGCACCCCATCGCAGAATCGCAACGAAGTAGGCCCAAAATAGGCATTCTGGAGGAAACCTGTGGGCTGGCGAAGCCAAAATGGTTTTTTTCACTTGAAAATGGCCTTTCACTGGGATAGCTTTCAAATGTGGACATCTTGAAAGCCATTCTCGACATTCCGCCCTTTAATTGGTCTGAGATACTCGGAACGGAGGTGTCGGGGGCCGTTATGGGCCTTGAGAGGCAGGTCTCGGAAAACATAAAGGCTAAATGATGAAAATCCCGGCGAAACTCTCGATATTCGGTACGTTCGCTTTGTTGCTACTGGCAGGGTGTGGGGCACAGGCCGACTATGCCGGCCGGGGGCTTGCTTATGCCAAGCGAGGTGAGTTTGACCGGGCTATCGCAAGCTACGACAAGGCCATCGAAAGTGACCCCTGGAACGCGGAAGCGTACGCGAATCGCGGGTACGTCTATTACATTAAAGGCGAATACGACCGGGCCATTGCGAATTACAGCAGGGCGATTGAGATCGACCCGACCTATACGCGAGTCTATATCAACCGGGGCGATGCCTACTCCATGAAGGGCGAGTACGGGCGGGCCATCTCCGACTATACGAAGGCCCTTGAGCTGAATCCGAGACTTGCAGAAGTGTATGATGCTCGTGGACTGGCTCGTGCCGCACAAGGTGACTTCGACCGGGCTATATCGAACTTCACGGTGGCCATCGGCATAGAACCCCGCAACGGCAAAGTCTATTTGCATCGTGCCGCCGCCTACCGGAACAAGGGACTCTTCGACGAAGCCTGGAAGGACGTTCGCAAGGCACAGAGTCTGGGCTACACGGTCGATCCGGAATTTCTCAAAGGACTCCGCGAGAACTCAGAGCGGACCAAGTAAGTCCCTGTCCTCTGCGACATGCAACTTCAGTGACTCCCTTTTCAGAGGTCATGTTTTCAGTTGGGCGACGAGCTGGCGGGTTTGGGAGGATTGGTTTTGGTGGGCTTGTTTGAAGGCAGGGGCGGCGGAGGTGTTCTGTTTTTTGAATAGCTCGTTGCCGGCGATGATCTCCTGCAGGGCCTGAGATTTGCCTCTGGCGTCACTGAGGAAGCGGACCGCTCGCGTGCCATAGACGCCGCCCAGCAGGGCACATAAGCCGATACCCAGCTCCAGCATCGAATCGGCCACCTCCCACGCATCCGGGCGTTCGGCGCCGGCCTGCAACGCGGTGCCGGCAAGCTGCCAATTCGACTCGGCAAGGATGTCGTCGGCCGTCTCGGCCTTCGGGAATTCCTTCGGCAGGCCGCAATAGGCGCTGAACGCTCGGCTCTGGACCTCGTTGAGCTGCGTCAGGGCTTGCAGCTTCGGTGAACCCTCTTCGGTTCGGGCGGTTTCGGCCGCGACCAGCGCCGTACGATTATGCAGCCAGGCGTTCTGCTTCTGGATCTGGCTCGGTGCGAACCGCAGGCTGTCACACCCGGCCGGTACGAGACACATCAACGCAAGGGTGACAATTGCAGCCGGTGACAATGTTGCTTGTTTGCGCTTGGTTGTTTTTTTCATCGTTTCTCTCCTTAATTATTTGTGGTTGGACTTGATGATTTCCCGCTATAATGCCGTCGAACGAGACGGGACGGATTCACGGACCAGGATAAATATTCGGCGATGGACACGGCACGAACATTCAAACCTGAAACGATATGGCTGTGGCAAAAGGTGGCGGAACACCCTGAGGCCCGGCGAATCCTGGGATTATTTCCGTCTGCTCAGGTCCGGCTGATCGGGCGGCAACGGAGTCCGCATTTGCCGCAGAGGTCACCGTCTCAGGCTCTGTTAGCTGGGGAAAAGACGCTGATGATCGGCGAGACCTCGTCTTTTGTAGGGCGTTTCGACGGCCGGCTCGGCTCGACCGTTCGCTGCTGTCCCTACTACAAGCTGGTGCCGCTCTCCAATGGTTGTCCTTACTGTTGCACGTACTGCTACCTGGCGTTTGTCTATCGCAACTATGCTCCGTTCATCAAAATCAACATCAACTACGACGCCATGTTCAAGCAAATTCGCAAGGCCCTCGCCGTCACGGGCGCTCGGGTCAGCTTCAACATGGGCGAGATGCTCGATAGTCTCGCGCTTGACCACGTCACGAATCTAACGACAATGCTGATTCCGTTTTTTGCCGGATTTTCTCGCGGCTTTCTGATGCTGCTGACCAAGAGCAGCAATATCGACAACCTGCTGGCTGTGGAGCCCAATGGGCAAACGGTCGTCTCATGGAGCCTGAACAGTCAACAGATGATCGAGCAATATGAATCAGGCACAGCCGGCCTTGCCGAGCGTATCGAAGCGGCCAGGCTATGCCAGGAGCATGGCTACCGAATCCGGATTCGCATCGACCCGGGCATTCTTTATCCGGACTGGAAGGCCGGGTACGCTGATTTGATCCAACAGACATTGTCGGCCGTCAAACCGGAAAACGTTACGATCGGCATGTTGAGGCTTCTGCCCGGCCACTTCCGCCTGGCCGCCGGAGCATACGGCGATGGTGCTCGAAAGCTTTGGAATCATAATTTTGTCACAGGCGCATCTGATGGCAAACTCCGCTATCCGCCAAAAGAACGTATCGAATTCTACACTTTCCTGATTGATGCCATTCGCAGCTTCGATAAGGAGGTTTCCATGAGCCTGTGCCGGGAAACACCCGAAATATGGAGCCTCTTCAAAGACCGCTGCCAGCCCCGCCAATGCAACTGCGTGATATGGTGACGCGTGAGGCTCAGAGTGCCTCCTCCTTTTTCGCAGTGTGCTTCTCGACGGCTTGCAGGCGGTATTCGTGGGAGATGCTTTGGGTCCAGAGCGTCTCGAGTTTCTGCTGCAAGGTATCTTGCGATTGCAGCAGCATGCTCACGTCCCGTTGCAGCAGATCGAGTTGTCTTTGCAGGTTGACCCAGCTACCCACGATCAACGAGGCTAACAGGACGAGCTGCACGATCACGGAAAGATTGATCTGCCGATTCAACCGCCACGATTTGGAATAGATTTGGGTCATGGCTTGGCGTAGAAGATGTTCTTATCGCCGACGCGGGTCATGACGGCGTAGGTTCCCGCCGGCAGCGTGCCCTGTTGCGTGAACGACTCAGCCAGGTTGACCGCCTGCATCTGCTGGCCGATCTCGCTCGGCACCCCGACGTTGTGTATCACGACGGCGATGACGTTATAGACATTGTAGGACGAGAGGCTTTTAACCTTTACAGCCCACGCCGCGGCTCGGGCCCCGGGCGAGGTGACCACGGTGATCTCACCGGCTCCCTGCGGACCCTCGCGGCTCAGACGGTCCAGTATCTGCCGGCCGTCCATAATTCCTGCTGGAGGACTCATAACGGATAACTCCTCTGTCGAACGATTCTCAGATTTGTGCACTGCTCCCGGAAATTCATCTGCACCCGCACGATTTGACTTTTGCCGCGATTGTCGCTCCGGCAGGCTAACAGGTCTCTGCTCTCCGGGCTCGTGCTCACGATATCACCGACATGGCAATCGAACATGAGGCTCGGCGTTTGGATGTCGAAGGTTTCGATTGTCTCAGGCGAGGTCGCGGCCGTCCGGCGGACGAACTCATACAGCGTGCCGGAATCATCGGTCTCGTTCGGCGTTCCGAGCGCCGGGTCGCTCGATCCTGCAAAAATGCTCTGGTCGGTGCGTTTTCGATATTTGAACTGGCGCGGCAGGGTCATCACGTGCTCGACGACGGGGGCCGTCGAATGGACCGGGCCGTCGGCGAGCACGGCGGTCAGCCGCTCATCGGCGATGACCGAGGCGGTGATTCGGAATCTCAGCAGACCCTGCAGGGCGGCGAACCAGGTGTCGGCGTCGAGCCGGTCGCTGCTGAGCCACACGCCGCACTCATCGAGCAGGATATTGAAAGCATGAAGATACTGCAACCAGGTGTGACCTGTGTCTGCAGTGCCATAGGCGACCTGGAGATAATAGCCTAACGAGCGGCCCAATGTGTCGCCGGTCAGGGCTGGGTAGAAGCGCCTGCGGCGAGGGATGAAACTGCCGCTCTGGAAGATTTTTGAGAAATCGAACGCTTCGCCTCGATTGTATGGCGAGCTGCTGTATTGGCCCGCTTCGTTGAGGCACCATTTGCGATAGACGTCCTTGACCTGGTGGAAGTCCGGATTAGTCGAGGGTGAGAATTTGTCGTAGTCGCTGTCCTCCAGATTGGGATCCCAGGCCTTGACCAGCTCGAAGGTGGCTTCGAAGACTTTAAAATTGCCCTGGCCGATGTATTTATGTGTAATCGGCCAGAAGTTCCTGCGGCTCTGCAGCGCCGCGATATTTGTCCTCGAGATACTGAGCTGTTGGCCGGCGGGCTGACAGTTCAATTCGACGACTCGGCCGGTGCTGTTCCTGTAAAACACAATCGCCTCTTCGGGCCCTGTCGGTGCGAGCCGCGGGACGAACTTGAACTTCACGCCGATCCGCTCACAGCACCGATAAAGAGCTTCGAGAAGATTGAGCCCCGTGACATCGAGATCGTGGACGGTCTGGCCGTTGGTGATTGCCTTCAGTTGAGTTGGAGTCGGGCTCTGCAATTGGCCGGCCGGGGCGTACTCACACAGCAGGTAATGGATCACTTCTTCGCAGCTCCAGAGCCTGCCTTGCGAAGAATCGCTGCAAAAGACCGTGTAGCTCTTGCCGCCGACCTCGACCGGCGTTTGGACGGCGTTGCCTTCGCCGTCGGGATTGAATATCGTATCGAAGCCCGCCAGGAATATGCTGGAGCCGTCTGGTTTAGCCAGCCGCCGGCCATAGACGGAGAGCCGCTTGAGATTTGTACTAAAATCTCCGGCGATGATTTCCACTGTTTCACCCTCCGTGGACAGCTTCGTGTCGATACGTTCGATGCAGCCGTGAAAGATCGGAAAGCTGAACGCTGCCGCACCGGGTGGGACTGCGTTGTAGTATTGCCGAATGCAGACGGATTTTCCCATTTGAAATTCGCTCTCGATATCTTCAACGGATGTGACATTGCCGTCTGTGTATGCAGCGGGATTGTAGGCGAGCCTGGCCCGGCTAAAGCCCGGCCAGCCGCTCCGCACAATCTCTATCAGCTCGAGAGCCGGGCACAGCGTGCCGTCCACGTAGATCGAGACCGATGCGGCCGGAAGCGACAGTTGTGTTTGTTCCGATTGGAAAAAGTCGATTCTGTTGGACATGATTCGTGGCTCGTCAATATTTAGACCGTTTGAACTTGCAGGACCCCGATCGCATCGGGGCCGGCGCCGGCAAGCTCGACGGCCAGATGGCCCGAAGAGCTATTCTCGGTTCCGGCGGCATCCTCCGCCCTGACGGTGAAAAGGTATCGGCCCGGCTCAAGGATGTCACTGAGGTAGTCGTAGAACTTTGGCCCTCGATAATCGATTACAGCGATAGGATTTTCGAAGTTGATTTGTCCGGTCCGGTTGTCGCTATAGACATTAAAACGCGCGGGCTGCGATTCTTGCTCGAGCGGGCAGTAGAACCAGACCAGCCGGACTTTGTTTGCGTAAGCCCGTTCGCCTCTTGAAGCGAAAATCCTGTTTGGTCGCGCATTGGCCGACTCGCCGCTTGCATCGAATGAAACCTTCGCCGCGGCAGTCAACGTGAGCTCCTGGTCGCCGCAGTGATTGAATCTGCGAAGAATATAGAAGTACGTAGAGTTGCTTTCGTGTGGAAGGTAGGCCGGCGGTGAAATCTCATCGGCGTCGTTTCCCGCGACGGCCAGTATCTTTGAAAAGTCTATCTGTTCCATGCCGGCTCCGCGATAAAGAGCGGAGCAGCCGGCGATGCGAACCCAGAACCAACCCAGGTGCAAGGTCGTGCCCAGCTTGAAGGCGTTGGCGGTCATGCCGTTAAACAGGGCGTCTGTGAGCCAGTCCCGTTGTATTGTCGGCAGGCTGTGAATTGATTCCAGTCGCGCCGTAGCCGCCGATGTTGAGCTTATCGACCCGGCCAGAGAGATCGTCGTCTCAGGGGCATAAATCGACGCCGGACTAACGGGGCGCTCGAACATCGCAAACGGCTCTCGATAGAGCCATTTGACATCCGCCGGACTCAGTGCGCGGTTATAGACCAGAACGTATTCAATCCTGCCGTTCCAGCACTCATAGTAGCTGCCTGCTTCATACGTGCCGCCGATGCCCACCGGCTGAGAATCGCTTACGAAGTTCAGGTTGCCGCTGCTGCTCGACTCCGAATTCTCCAGTTGTCCGTTGACGTACACCCGACCGTCGTGTTCTTTCCAGGTTCCGACGACGTGTACCCATTCGCTGCCGTCCGTTGCATGGGCTGAGCCCGAAATGATGTTGCAGCTTGTGCCCGTTGTGATGACCCACCAGCGGAATTTGCCGCTTGCGTATCCCGCCAGGCGAGCAGGCCGAACGAAAGCTGAACGTGTAAAAATTGTGCCGTTTTGGCTTGCGGCATGATTAACGTATGCGACGACACTCAGCTCGTTGGTTGTGACCCATCCGAACTTGTCGATCCCGCACCCCACGTATCGCTCCGAGCCGAACTCCAGGCAAGATCCGTGCTCCCCCGGCTTCCAGAGGGGTGCCGTTGTGCTGTACTGGAAGGCGCCGTGTTTGCGACGCAGTCCATAGTCCGCAACCGTTTTGCCCCCCGCCTCATTCAGCAGCCAGCAGCCTGCAAGCCCTCTGGCAAGGGGATGGCTCCAGTTGACCTGTAATCCTCGCAGGGGTTTAAGCCGTGGCATCCAGCGTCACTCCGTAGAATTTGTACACAAAGTTGTACCTGTCGTTGTATTCCGTTCTGGCGTTTTGCCAGTCCGCTTTTACGGCGGCGGCGATCTCGGCCTGCGTCTGGCCGGCCAGGACCACGATGGTTCGCGACACTTCAATGAGTGTCCCGGCGGCCAAGGCGTCAGTCTCGGCCTGCTGCAAGCTTGCCGCGATCGCACTTTGCGGCGTTGGAACAACGCCGCCGACCGGCGCGTCGATAGGGATGTGATAGAACAATTGGGCCCTGCCCTTGCCCGGTTTGGTCTGGCAGATTTTGCCAATGTGAATGTCGGCCATGTTCGCCTCCTTAGACGGATTGATGGTTCCAGCACTGGACGTAGGCCCGGACGTCGTGGCTGTCCGTGGCGCCCGTTTGCTGGACACCTATTCTGAAATGAGCCAGGTCTCTTACGATGAAACTGAGCTGCTGCGGGTCCACGCTCTTGTCGCCCTGCATCTCCCAGATTGGCGTATCGTCATAGTTGGAACCGTCCAGAGAGCCGTAGAGCTTGATCTTCACTTCGTTTGTGGCGGAAGCATCGTAGTTGATCTCGACGGTAACCTGAGCGCCCTCGTAGACGTTCGTCTCCATATCGACGTCGGATGAATAGGACTCCGTCGTGCTTGAGAGCGTGACATAACCATCCGCCGTTCCGATGATCTGGCTCTGCGAGGCCCAGTTTTTCTTTATCGTTGCCATTCTAAACTCCTGCAATTGTGACGGGTTAATCCAGGCTTATGTCCAGATCGCCTGCTTCGAATCTGGCTGTGTTTGAGATGCCGATGGCTTTGGGTTGATTCAATGCGCCGTATGCCAGCATATTGCCGCCCGTAGCCGCATCGAATAAGGCAAAGTGAGTAATTGTCCCCCAGCTTCCGGCCGCAGCGCCGAACGTGATGTCACCGGCGTTCTTCAGCGAGCCGCCGGATGCTGGGCTCCAGTCGGAAGCAGACGTTTGTTTGCGGGCATATCCATTGCCGCTCGGCTCAGCCAGTCCTGAAGCGTCGTCCAGCGGATCGGCCGTTGAAAGTGCCACGTAAATGGTCGGCGGCGTATAACTGCCTTTTCCAAAAACGTGGTCGAGAATCTTGTTTTCCCAGTAATTTGAAAAGCCGCCCATGTTGCGTCTCCTGCGATTGTATTGTTAGCCCGGTGTCCTCGTAATAGTGGCCTGAGCGTCCGCTGGGGTATGAGTCAGCAGGACGGTCTGCCCGTCATCGTCGTAGTACGTGATCTGTCCGCTCGTTTTGTTCTGAACGGCCTTGTTCGCGAGCAGCTTATCGGTAGTTACTTTGCCTGTCCCGGACCAGAGGGTCTCGCAGCCTGCCACGAGGCTGTCGCCGTCGGCGGGATTCGCTCCGGCCTGCAGAAAGACCTGCACGGAATATCGGCCGGCTGGAATGTTCGCATCGAAGCTGCCGACGTAGCGGCTTGCGTTTTTGTCTGTGAGGCTGATGTTGTAATCGTCGGCGGTGCGGCCGCCTGTCCCCCATGGTTCGAAAGTCTGTCCCTCAATGGACCAGACGTCTGCGGCGCCGTTGCGGACGACGGCGTACAATGTGTTGCCGGACGTGTAATTTACGTGGATTTCGTTTGCCATGTCTGACTCCTCCGCCGATTACTTTACTGCGAATGCGTTTACGCCTGCTCGCTCCAGGTTCCGTTCTTGGCAATGGTGGCCCAATTCCCGTTGGCGTCGGCGATCACGGTAAGGCAGGCCCCGATGGCGCTGGCCGATTTGTATTTGTCCGCCGTCTGGCCGCTGTCGTCCCGGATGGCGGCTGTGCCGGGGTCGATTCGCAATTCCTGTCCGGCCTGGACGGCGAAACTGAATATCGTCCCCGCCGGCGGCGAGGTGGGCAGAGTCAGTGTCACTGTGGCGGCGGCTCCGAGGTTGCTGTGCACGCTGCCGGATTCTGCGGCCGTCAGCATGTCGTTACTGGTGTGTGCCTCGATGGTTCTTTTCAGACCTCCGGCTCCGAAGGGTATTACGACGTTATGCCCGGCCCGGCAGTCGGTGATCGAGTCGATGTCCCCGCCCGAGGTGCTGACCTGAGCGAGTCGGATGTGGGGCGTCGTAGTCATGTCCGGGAAGCCGGTGTATTCGTTCGTGACCAGAGAGGCCGACGCATCCAGATAGATATAGATATTGGGCTTGTCATCGGCAAGCGTATTGCCGGACGAACCGACGTAGCTGATCAGCTCCGTGCCGAGCCAGAACTTGCCGGCCTTGACGCCGATGTCCAGTCCGCCCTCGTCATAGACTCTCAGGTCGTTGGCCCGCCGGGTGGCCAGCAGCAGCCGGTGCAGCAATTTGCGAAAGTGCAGATAATACGGCGCCGTGCCGGTCGGGATATACTCGACGCCGGTCTCGCCGTCGGACTGCATGTTCAACAGATCGTTGTCGGGTGGATAAACTTCAGCCATGACAATCTCCTTTGGTCAGTAAGGGTTCAATCCACGGTCTTACCGGGAGTTCCTCACGGTTAGAACCAATTGATTCATCTGCTTGTCGAACGAAGAAATGCTCAGCCCCTCGGCGGGTTTTGCAGCCGGTATGACGGCTATTGGCTCGGTTTCACTGGCGCTGCTTTGTGTGCCGGATTTGTCTTTGACCTTCACGCCGAATTTGTAAAGGCCCTGCGGCAGCGGCGGACTGGTCCAGTCCATCGTATCGGCGTCGAGGCCGAACTGCCCGTGCCCGAAGCTTCCCTTGCCGAACCCGACGGCCGCCGCCGAGTCGTAGCCGAAATCGCCCATGCCGAATCCGCTCATGGCCAAGCCCGCTTTATCCTGCCAGGCCGGCCAGATCCGGATGGGCGAGGCCGTTAGCGGATGGTTGTAGTTGATCTGCCCCGTGCCGTCGTCAGAGTAAATCTCCGCCGTGGCTTCCGCCGGCAGATTCTGGCTGCGCAGCAGCGTAATCTTGACGCGGCCGCTATCGGCGTGTGGCTGAACAAGCTCGCTGCTGAAATCGGTATCCGCGTGTTCCGCTTCGACGCCGAAGACCTCTATCCGAACCGGCGATTCCAGGCAGGTGGGGATTGGAACGACCATCTCTCGTTGTTGGCTGTCGAGCGTCGTCCCTGCGTATCGCCCATTGACGTACACCTGGTGAAAGATGTCACTCCAGGCCGAACGCCATTGGACTAATGCGGATCGGGGGACCTGGGCATAGCGGCCATCCGCCCGAATGCCCGCGGCCAGTGCAAATGCCCGAACCGAATCTATGCCGTTGCTGATAAGTGACATTTTTTCGTCCTTTTTTACGCCCCCGGTTCACACGCAGGGCGGCATACAGCGACTCTTGCTAAGCCAACTGGGTGTAAATGATTTCGTAATCGGCGCTGATGCCGGTGCCGTCAATGTGCTCTTTTCCGAGAGTGAAGGAATCCATGCGGAGATTGCTGAATTGCCGGCCCTTGGCGGCGATGAGGGTGTGCGTATCACCGTCCATGCAGGCGGAGATACCGCTGATTCGCTCGTCCAGTTGAGACCGGCTTTTCGCGCGCAGCGTTCCGGTCTGTTTAATTTTTCTGCCGCGTTGTCCAAGGTCAATGCTCAGTACGCCGTTTAGTCCCGGCACGGCTCTGTCGATCGAATCCCTGGTGAAACTGCTGACGTGAAGCTCCAACGCTTGCTCGTCAAACACCGCTTGTCCATCTAAAGTGACTCTCATCTGTCCTGCCTCGGCCAACTAATCCCGCACTAACCTTCCGGATGCCCCGACTTTGGTTACATCGGCCAGTCCGTCGGAGCCAACGTCGATGCTGAGCCGGCACCGGCCCCGTGCTTTGTCAAAGAGCTTTTGATAATGCAGGCTTTTGTTCCAGTAATTCTCATCCCGGGCTTTGCCGGCTAACATCGCGTACGCAATGGAGATGACGGCGAAGACCGATGCCAGCCGCAGCACGCTCACATCCAGCACGTCCTCGACGTCAATCTCGGAGGCAGGATTGCCCGGCGCAATGCCGAAGTACTCGGTCAACTGGAAAGCGACCTCGTTTGCCTGGGGCCCGAATGTGCTGATACGATAGGATACATCCATCGCGGCGGGTGGCGCGACGGCGGGGGCCTCACTGTCAGGCCTAAGCACGGAGATTGTCAGTTGCGTCGCCGAATCGACCGAGACGATTTCATACGCACCATCCAGCGAGCCGTCGGCAGACTGTAGATACACAACGCCGCCCGCCGCCACCTGGGCGGTGACAAAGTCGGCCCCGCTTGCCGTAAACGTCGTACCGCTCAGCGTTCCTGCCGCTCCCGCCGCCACGACCTGCCACGGCAGGTGCAGCTCGCCGAACAGGATCGGCTCGTATTTCAAGATGTCCACGTCGTTTGAGAAACTGACCATGTCGTTCTTCTCCCTGCGAGGATGGAACCCCGCATAGCACGCGGGATTCCATCCGCATGTCGTCCTTCAATGAATTGAGGGGGTGATTGTTTAGCTGGTGCTCAGATTGCGAATCAGACCGTGAGCGGCTTCGTTCTTGAGCTCCACGGTGTACTCGCCGATGAGCTCGCCGCATTCGTAATCGCCGCCGCTTGCCAAAGGCTTGAAGTGAAAGCTTCGCCCGGCCAACGGCAGGATGTTGATGCGGGATGAATCCAGCAGCAGCGCTGCATCCTGCGGCATCCACCGCGTAGTGATGACTTTGCAGACGCCGAAGTCGCTCTCATAGACGCTGACCATGTCGGTGAAGGTGGTGTCATTGGCGCCATACGCACGGCTGCCGGCGCAGAAGGCATTGATTTTTCGCTTCTGGAAACCGCCGACGATAATCAGGTCCACGTTCCCGCTGCTGGTATCCCAGATTTTCCGCAGTACATAGTTGATCTTGGCTTCATCCAGGTCGGTCCCGGCCGGGAAGCTTGCATCGCCTGTGTGGAAGATGTTCGTTCCCAGATGCTGGATGAGGCCTTTCATCGACCTTCTGACCGAGCCGCTGCCTTCAGGGCTGCTCGCCGGCTGCCCGCCGTTGATCACGGTATTTTCCAGATCGCGAATCAGCTCTCGCAGTCGCTCCTGCTTTTGATAATCCATCTCGTCAGCCAGTCCCAACTGGCTCGCGGCCATGTCCGTGCCGCTGACCTCGACCGTCGCGGTGAAGATTTGTGTGTAGTTGCCGCACCGGCTGCGATTGGTGAACCTTGCGCCGGGCTTGTCGGCGCCTTCGAGAGCGGCGTTGCCTAAGATGTTGATCAGCTTGTTGTCGGCCAGGTTCTCCGGCGCGGTGCCCGCATAGCCCCGAACCACTGTCAGCGTGTTCGTGGCGATGGCCGTCACCAACATCAGCTCCTCACTGCCCTCGACCTGAATCTGGTCGCCCGGGCGGAAACGGCTGCCGTTGTCAACGACGAAATCGGTGTCGGTGGCCGGGTCAGTGAACGTGCTGTCGTTGATCGCGTCCTTGTTGGGCAGAAGCTCATCTTCGAGCCATTCGTGATGCGTGCTGGTTGCCTCTCTGAGCGAATCGCCGAGTGCGTCCAGCAAAGGCGTCTCATACGGCGAGATGATCCCGATCAAGTCGGAAACATCCTCGGCCAATTCCGGCAGGGTCGTCCCGGCTGAATATGTTGCTTTTCCTGTAAATGCCATGTTCTCATTCTCCTCTTATGTCTTTGTCATTCCTGCGAAAGCAGGAATCCATTTCTTTCGTTATTTTTGTACGCGAAACGTCACACTTTATAGAAAGTTTCTTCGCAGTCTGAGGTATTCGTGCAGATCGGCTCGGTTCCCGGTTGTGGCCGCTTTTTTGGCGGCCCTTTCGAGAATGGTCTCATTGTTTGTCAATCGGTCCTTGACGCCGGCGGTTTTCATCGGCATCATGCCCGGCGTCGCGCCGCCGAACAGATACTGCTTTTCCTTCTTTAACTGCTCGATCACGCCGGTCACGTCCGCCTCGGCTTGACCCTGCATTCTGGCCTGGGCAATCAGCACGGCCGTTTCCAGATCGACAGCCCCGGCGGCGGCCAACTGCCGCGTCAGCTTCTGTTCGGTCTGAACGCCGCTGAGTTGCTCGGACAATTTCGCGGTTTGCGCCTGGGCCTGGGCCAACTGCTCGGTCAGGACTTCGAGTTTCTTCTCGGCGCTCTGCGCCCTCTTTCGATAGCGGATGGATTCGGCGACCGGGACAAGTCTGGAACCGTCGTTGTCACCTGCCCCTTCGATGTCTTCTGACAAAACGTCCTGCATCTCAATCGGACTCATAAACTTTTCCTTTCTGTTCTACGAATTCTTGTATCCTAATTCTCTGAGCACCTGCTCGGTCGGGACACCCAGGTCTTTCTTGATCTGGGCTTCCTTCAGTTTTTCCATTATGTTTTCCGGAAGCGGGCTGGAAAAAATGACCTCGATGTCTCGGTCCGCTTCGTCGGTTTTGTAGATGCCGGCGGTATCGAGCATCGCCAGAACCATTTTGCAGATTCTCCTGAGCCCTTCGCTATAGGTGAATTGCTTTCGCTCGTTCTTCGAGAGCATGCCCATCAGCGTCAATCGAAGCGCCACGGCACTGGTCAGGTTTCCGAGCTTGTTCTTCAGGACCCCGGCCACGATCGGCGTGACGGCGCTGATTTTGTCCATCGCCTCCCGGATTTCGGCGATGTGCAGCGCCTCGCTCGGCGCTGCGGCGTCACCACCGAACTCTTCGATGGATGCTTCCGGGTTATCGGTGTACCACATCCTGCCGGGCGAGACGGGCTTGTCCTCAAAGCCCTCAATGCCTTTGCCTAAGTACATCTTGAACGACTGGAACGTTATCCGGCTGGCTCTGTCACTCAGCCGCGTGTTCAGCTCATCCTGCAGCGGGATCAGCGGCTCGACGTCGCTGAGTCCCTCGTAGTAGTACGGCTGGGCGATGTTCTGGATATGCACCACCGGCAGAAAACCCCACGGCAATTCGCCTTCGGCCACAAGTTGCCCGTCCTCGTATCGCTGCCAGGCGGTCGGTGAGGTGATCTCGGTGACGGCGGCGACCTGCCGGCTGTCACCTCCTCGTTGCCCGCCGGACAGAAGCCTTGCAAGGAACGAGCTTTTGCCGCTCACGGCGTTTTTCTTCTGGTAAAAGTGCTGTACGTAATACCGGATTTTCTTGTAGTCGTTTTCATCCAGAACAGGCAGTGCTCTTGGCGCTTCGATCAATTCGAGGTCGATTGTCTGTGCCATTTTCAGCACATCATCGAGGGCCCCCGATTGGCGGGAGCCCAAAGAGAGGGTTGGTGTGGAGGAAGAAGTGAACCGTTCGATGATCTGGTCGCCAGGCCTGACGAAACAATCGACGAAACCGTACACGCTTCCGAGCACCGCCATATCCTGGAGAAATCCAATTCCGCCGTTGGCCGCTAACACAGCCTTTAAAACGCACTCAATTTCTGCACGTTTTGGCTCATCCGGCGATTTGGAAACGAAGGTAATGGGTTTGCCGAACAGGAAATCAACTGCGGCATTGATGCGCCACGCGATATCGTTCTCGATGACGACTTCTTTTCGCTGCACCTGACTGACCGGCTTAGCCGCGAAAACGCCCGCCTGGCCGGTGTGCGCCAGGCCGGTGATTCTTGCGGGCAGGCCGTACTCCTGGGCCTGCATATAGCACCGGCCCGACTCAGTCACCTTTGTCTGCGAGGCGCCGGTTGCTTCTATCCTCGGATTGGCGTAGTAGTCCCAGAGCCTTCCAAAGTGCCTCTGGATATCGGCCGACTGCGTATCGACCATCCACTCCACATAGCCGGCGTCAAGTGTCGCATCGTCAAAAATATCAAGCTCGAATCCCATAGCTAACTCTCCTGTATTCGGTTTTCACAGGGCCGTTGCCGCGAGCCTTCGGCTCCGCCTCGGCGTCGCAGCGGCGATTATCGTCGCCCCCATAATTGCTCCTACCTGCACGATTCATTAAAAAATCTACAAAATTGTAGGTGACCCTTTTTGCGGTAAATTCTGTGCGGAGAGGAAGTAAAAATTTTTTTCAAAATTTCCATTTTTGTTTTCAACTACCTGCACGATTCGTTAAAATTCCTTGACAAATCGCTCTCAAATTCGCTGTATAGACCGAAGGGCTTTTTCAAATGCATAGTCATCCCACTTGACAACCCGGCCGCCCATCGGGTAGATTCACCGATTACATGGAGGAGTGGATTAGAAGCTGCTCCACGGGGTATCGCTTTTTTCCCCCACTCCCGAAAAGGTTGGCTTTGTAAAATCCTGCCGGATTCTCAGCGGATTGGCGTGCCTTTGGAACCTTTCTGGCAGGTGTCTTGGCCACGTTGATGGCCAGACATGTTGAAATCGAGCCCCCTATTGCGGTATGTTGACAGTGTGCCGTCCAGGAGGACCGATTATGAAGTCAAATGTCAAATTCCCGTTGACGCCAGTTGAACAGGCAGGTTGATGAAAATGACACCAACGATGAAAGGAAAAAAGACTATGAAGACTCCAAAGAAAGAAATGCCCGCAGAGTTAGCAAGGCGAGACATGTTGAAGCTTTCGGGGTTTGCCCTTGCTTGGCACAGACGAAGTCTGCTATCAGGCAACGACCTTTTGTCTCTGTGGGCTGTCGTGTTGCTGCTGAGTGCTTCCTCGGCCAGCGGGCAGATTCTACCCAATCCAGCTACCGACATCACGGCGGCACGCAATGCCAGCACGTATCAGGTGTTGGATTTTAACGACCAGCGCGATTTTGAGGACGCCAACCGAGGTTTCATTGCCGGCTTGGAGGCTCCCCGAATCATCTACAACGATATACCTTTGTTGAACCAGATGGGTTTCTATGCTTGGAACATGGAGGGTTATCAATTCATGAACGACTTCACTGTTGCTCCCCCCAGCGCGAACCCGAGTCTATGGCGGCAGGAGTCCCTCAACAACATCAATGGCCTCTTCATGGTAGTCCAGGACTGCATTTACCAGGTCCGAAGCTACGAATTGGCGACTATGTCGTTCATCAAGACAGCCAGTGGATGGATCGTCATCGATCCGTTGACCAGCGGCGAAACGTCCCGCGCGGGTCTGGCGCTGTTGCGTGCTCACGTTTCGGACGCCCCCGTCGTGGCCATCATAAGCACCCACAGTCATCTCGACCATTACGGTGGCATACGTGGTATTCTCCAAGCGGAGGGCAAGTCCATCACACCCGCGGAAAATGGCGAGTCGAGCACAGGAACGATACCTTTCTACGCGCCCGACGGCTTTTACATGGAATCCCTGTCGGAGAATCTGTACTTGGGAAATTCGATGTTTCGGCGGGCCGACTACATGTATGGCAGCTATCTGCCCAAAGGCGTATTGGGGCACATCGGATCCGGGCTGGGCAAAACCACCGGCTTCGGTGCGGCGGGGCTCTATCCGCCCACGATCGAGATCAAGCAGAACGGCTCCGTCATGATCGATGGGCTGGATGTGCAGTTCCAGTTAGCGCCGGGCACGGAGGCGCCGGCCGAAATGCACATTTTCTTCCCGCAATACGGAGCGTTCTGCCCGGGAGAGAACGTTTCTCACACCATGCATAACCTGCTCACCTCGCGCGGGGCCAAGGTTCGGGATCCAAAAGCAATCGCGCAGTACATTGATGAAGCCATTGACCTGTTCGGACACCAGATGCAGGTGTTGATCGGCACACATCACTGGCCCGTCTGGGGCAACACGCGGTGCCTGGAAATCCTGGAAAATCAGCGGGATATGTACTGCTTCTTCAACGACCAGGTCATTCGTATGATTAACGACGGCATGAACATGGAAGAAATCGCGGAGGAGTTTGAGCTGCCCCGGAACCTTGACCGTGAGTTCTACAACCGCGGCTATTACGGGACGAAGAACCACAACGTCAAGGCTGTGTTCCAGCGCTACGTGGGGTGGTGGGACGGTAATCCGGCCAACTATTTCAAGTACCCCGATGAAGTGGCAGCCAAGAAGTATGTGGAGTTCATGGGTGGTGCAGACAGCGTCATCGCCAAGGCGCGGCAAAGTTACGAGCAGGGCGACTACCGGTGGGTGGCCGAGGTGATGAAACATGTTGTCTTCGCAGATCCGGCCAACCAGGAAGCCAAAAACCTCCAGGCCGACGTCTTCGAACAGCTCGGGTATTCGTTCGAGTCCGGCAGCTGGAGAAACATATTCCTGAGTGCCGCTGAAGAGCTACGCAATGGGACCATCGGTCCTCCGTATAGCGTCAACGACGGCGCTCTGAACGCCATGCCGCCCACACTGATCTTTGACTACTTTAGCACTCTCGTGATGGGCAAACAGGCAGAGGCAATGGCACTGACCATGCGTTTTGTATTCACCGACGCTGACCTGCCCTCATCAGAACAGAACCTCTACGTGGCGTTGAAAAATGGCGTGCTTCACTGCAAGAACAACAAGCCGAACGAGACAACGGCTGTCACCTACACTCTCACAAGAAGTGATCTGCTGAGAATGCTCAAGAATCCGTCGGATCTTTCCGGTGTCCAGGTTCAGGGGGACGGCACCTTGTTTGCGCAATTGGTCGGGCAGTTCGCGCAACATAACCGGCTGTGGAATATCGTCTTGCCGCTCACTTACGACAACCGCAGGGGCCGATAGGGAGAATACTTGAGAAGGGCTGTGAGTCCGTCAAGTCTGCCGGGCTTGCAGCTCTTTTTTACTTGTCTGAATGCATCTGCAGCTTTGCACATAATTGGGGGTGCATTCCATTCGTTGGCCAGATGCTTCGGCTGCGCTACGCTCCGCTCAGCATGACGAAGGGTGGCTATTGCGGGCGGGCTCAGGACGTAAAAAACTGGCGTTTTCGCGTTTGACGAGGAGGCGTTGATACCCTATACTGAAACCCGTCCAGGATTCTGCCGGTGCAGGGGCCTGTATTGTTTGTTGCCCGCTTCGAGGATTTCGAGAGGGTCAATCACAGAAAAGAAAGGTACCAGATGAGTCGGAAGATAGAAGACAGAAGACAGAAGACAGAAGACCGTCCTTTATTCTCCATCCTGCTAATTCTCGCCGCGGTTGTCGTTCTGGTCTTAGCAGCCGTCGGGCCTGCGTTGGCGGCGGACGTTCCTTCGCTGCCACACCCGGCTATCCCGAACGGCTTCGGCGTCAATATCCACTTCGCCCGGCAGGGCCGCGATCTCGACATGATCGCCGCAGGAGGATTCAAGTTCATTCGGATGGACCTGTCGTGGTCGGGCGTGGAAAAGGCCAGGGGCGTTTACGATTTCGAGAAGTCCGGCTACGATGACCTGACCAAAGGCTGCACGGAACGAGGCGTCAATATTGTGTATATCCTCGACTACAGTAATAAGCTGTACGAGGAGGACAGGTCCGTCCGCACGGACGAGGGACGCAAAGCGTTCGCGGCCTTCACCGAGGCGGCGGCAAAGCGATACGCCGGCAAGGGCATCTTATGGGAAATATGGAACGAGCCGAACCTCAAGCAGTTCTGGAACCCGCAACCCAGCGTCGAGGATTACTGCAAGCTGGTGGAAGAAGCGGCCCCGCGTGTCAAAGCCGCCGACCCCGGTGGCCAGGTTGTAGCCGGGGCCACGTCCCAGATTCCCATGAGCTGGCTTGAGGATTGTTTCAAGGCGGGCCTGCTCAAGTGGATCGATGTGCTGAGCGTTCATCCGTACCGCTCGAAGGCCCCGGAGACGGTCGTCGGGGATTACGCGAAACTTCGCGAGCTGGTCAAACAGTACGCGCCGGTGGGAAAAGAAGTACCCATCATTTCAGGCGAATGGGGATACTCGAACATCAACTGGGACAAGACGCGCCTTACGGAACAGCAACAGGCCGAGTACCTGACGCGCATGTTTCTGGTTAACCTTCACCAGGGCATTCCCGTTAGTATCTGGTACGACTGGAAGAACGACGGCACGGATCCCAACGAGAGGGAACACAATTTCGGAACAGTTGGTCACGACCTGAATCCCAAGGCTCCATATCTGGCCCTGAAGGTTCTGTCGTCCACCCTCGCGGGGTACTCCATCGACCGGCGGCTCGATCTCGGCAGCGAGGAGGACTTCGCCTTGCGGCTGACGAACGGACAAAACGAAGCGATCGCATTCTGGACCTTGGGCCAACAGCATACGGTTACTTTGCCCGTCGAACCAACGGAGGTCACGCTCGTGGGAATCTTTGGCGGCAAAGTCGTCATCAACTGGAAAACCGAGAAACTGAAACTCCGTGCCGAGCAGGCCCCCCAGTACGTTCTCATCAAGCCGGGAAAATAAAGGATAGAGCGTAAGCCGAATGCTCTATGCGGTTTGTCCGCAGCAGCGCCGGCGTGGGCCGCTACTGATTATCCTCTCTCTGCAAAAGCTGGATGATATCGGCTTTGGTTGGCAGGGCTTCGAGGGAGCCGAATTTTGTGCAGGCCAGCGCGCCGGCCGCTGAGGCGAACTTGACCGCCGCCCTGACGTCGTTCTCGACGCCATAGTAAGCCGCCAGGGCCCCCGCAAAGGCATCGCCTCTGCCGGTCTGGTCCACAAGATCGATCTCGAACGCGGGGATGTGGTCGGCGCTGTTTCTGTCAACGACCATGCAGCCTCGCCGGCCCATGGTGATCACGGCGTAGTCCACGCCGCGAGCCACGAGGTCTGAGCCGATCAGCTTGGCGGTCCGAATGTTCGCCGCGGATTGCTCGGTGATGTCGGCGGCCTCGTAAAGATTCGGTATCAGAATGTCGGCTGTGAAATACTCAATGGGTAGATCGCAGGTTTGCTGGCTTCGCTGCTCCAGCGGCCTGACCGGATTGAGGATCACCTTAATGCCGTACAGTTCCACACAGCGAAGAGCGCTGACGATGGTTTCCTGGGGCAATTGGCCGTGAATCAGACAGACGTCGGCCTCGGCGATGATTTGTTCGGCCTCGCCGATGTCCTGGGGCAGCAGGGCGGTATTGGCGCCCGCGTAGTAGCACGAGGCGTTTTCTCCGGCGGCGTTCACGAGCGTCACGACGACGCCCGTGTTCTTGGCCTCGGCCGTATAGACAAAGTCCGTATTGACGCCGTACTCGGCCAGGGTGGTCTTGATCATTTGGGCAAAGGGGTCTCCACCGACCTTGCCGATCAGGTGCACTTGGCAGCCGCACAGCGCCGCTTCCGCCGCTTGAGCCGGGCCCGGACCCGCGGTTCTGTACGAAAGGGCTGAGCCGGTCTGGCTCTGGCCGGCGGGCGGAATCTGGTTGCAGCGTATCGCCATGTCCACGTACGCGCCGCCGACAACGACTACTTTAGGACTCCTTCCTGACATAATCTCTGTTGCCTCAGTCTCCTGCCAAGTTCCTTCAGGCTATAATCTGCTACCCCTTTGCAGATGCAGTATAGTTGTCTGTACCCTGAATGCAAAGCTTTTTTCCGGACAATATTCAATGAAGCTCGTCCGGATGGGAAGTCCTCTCTGTCGCGTTTTGCTCGGCCAGCCATCGCGAAATGACTTCGACGAGGTAGTCGATTTGCTCCGGGGTAAGGGGCTTGCCTTTGGGAATTCTATGCCATTTCTGAAGGCAGCCCCGGCAACAGGTGGCGGTTGCGTGCTGAGCGATAAAAACGGGGTGATTCTTCATCGGCGTCTGCTGGCCGTCGTTGGCCGGATCAGCCTCGGCCAGCCGGGCCGTTACAAAATCACGGGCGTGCTCGCGAATTGTCGCCAAGCCTTTTTGCCGAAGATACTCCGCCTCTTTGCCGCCAAGGCGGAACCGCCTGCGAAACGCTGACCGCCCCAACGCCGCGAATAGCTCATTCATATCCCGCATACATCGTTCCTGTCAGAGCCTGGCTAACCAGCCGCATTTTCCTAAGAAAGCCCCATTTCCTATGTAGGAAATTGAGGTTAAATGAGAAAATTTCGTCGTGTGTGTTTGTCGCCGTCGGGGCAGCCCCTGTATATCGAAGACTCTTGGCATCAGGCCGAAACGCCGACGACGGCCATGCAGATCACACTTTCTTCGATGCCGTCGATGCCGACGATGGCGTTCACATGGTCGTCGAACAAGGCGCCGATCTCGCACATGCTGAGGTTGATACTGACGGCCGCCAGCGCAAGGTTCTCGGCGATATGGCCGGCGTCGAGGTAGATGTAACGATAGGCCCTCTGGCCGTACTTCCATTTGCACCGCTCGAAGACCGCCGACCAGACAAAAACCGCCGCGGCCGCCGTACACATTGCCTGGCCCAGGGCCGCCGCCGTGATTTGCCGCCGGAAGTCGCGCTGCGCTAATTGTTCAAGCTGGTGGGCCTGGGCGCCGTAGTGATACACGCCGGGTTCCAAGGTCTTGACATTGTTCGCAACGACATATGTCTCGATCGGGTAGAGGGCCCCGGCCGACGGCGCCGTGCGGAACTCGTATCCATCCTCGAGCCGCTGAATGCCGCTCGATGCCCAAAGCAGATACGAAAGCTGCCCCAGGCTGATGGGTTGGTCCTGGAAATCACGAATGCTCTTTCGCTGCTTCAACGTCTGGTCCAGACTCATGGCTTGCGAAGGCTCGCCTGCCGGCGGCCAAGGCTCGAAGGCGGGAAGCTGAACCTTCGGCGATTCCGGATAGTCTTTGTACAGCGGGGGCCTGGCTTCCCAGGCGAGCCTGTGCGCCGGTATTTTGCCCGGCTGGTACTTTGTCTCCTGCTGAAACCGATCGCCGATACCGCTCATGTCGAACCTCCATTGCCCTGCTGTCTTACAACCGGCCCCGTCAGTTACCGAGGGGTCTAAATATTATCATCGCACGAAAATAACCCCATTCAAGTGTAAAACCGGAATCTGGAAAGCTTTATGTTATGTGAATATATAATTTTATAAATATTTTGAAAAATATCGCACAAAAAGCATTGACAAGTATTATGTGTATGATAAAATATTAAGTATGTTAGGTCTTTATATAATAAATAGTATCTGCAAAATTAGGAGGTTCATGTGTGTGTGGCGGATGATTTACGTTTCCGGGCTGAGGGCATTTGGCTGGGTGTTTCAGGAATGGTCGGAGGGTTAGAGATGAAAAGGATCCATGAAAATATCGCGGCCGAGACGTCGGATCTGAAGGGCCGGCATCGCGACCGGACCGACGTGCTCCGCAGCAGGCTGTATATGCTCAGCGGGCCGGATAAGGTGCTCCTGACGATGTACGTGGAGAACGGCAATAGCTGCCGGCAGATCGCTCGTATTGCGGGTGTCAGTGAGACCACGGTTGTTCGGCGAATAGACGCTATCGTCAAACGCCTCATGGACGGCGAGTTCATCCGGTGCCTTAAAAGCAGCCGCAAGTTGACCGCGGATCAGATGGCCATAGCGAAGGACTTTTTCGTGATGGGTCTGCCGATGAGCAAAATCGCCGGCAAGAGGTGCTCCAGTGTCCACCGCGTTCGCAAGGCCCTTCTGGACATCCGCGAGCTGACAATGGCTATCGACAAATAACTATTGACTATTTGCGCCGTGGGCGCCGGATGGGCTATCGAACATGTCTTTCAATAGTCAATAGGCAATAGTCAATTCCGTTAGGCAGACAATGGGAACATACAGTGTTTCAAAGAGTTTCAAGTGGCAGGGGACCATCACCGAGCGGGTCGCAGCGGTCTGCAGGATGTTCGGCCTGACGACGGACAGGCTCGCCGAGGAGTCTTTCGCACGCTGCTGCAAAGTGGACATCAACGCTGGCGACATTATCTACATCACGGGTCCCTCCGGCTCCGGCAAAAGCATCCTGCTCAAGGAGCTGGAAGAATGCATCCCCACTGCGGATCGAGTCAACCTGGCCGACATCGACCTGCCGAGCGACAAGACGCTGATTGACTGCTTTGACGGCGATTGGCTGACGAGCCTTCGGCTCCTGAGCGTCGCCGGGCTGAACGACTGCTTCACGGTTCTCAATCAGCCCTGCCGTCTCAGCGCCGGCCAGCAGTACCGTTTCCGCGTGGCGATGGCTCTGGCCGCCGGCAGGAAATTCGTCTTCGCCGATGAGTTCTGCTCCGGCCTGGACTGCATCAGCGCCCTGGTGCTCGCCCACGGCCTGCACAGATTTGCCAAGCGAAGCGGCACCACGTTCATCCTGGCATCGAGCCGCAGCGACATCATTCTCGATCTGGCCCCCGATGCGCTGGTGGAGACCGAGCAGTGCGGCCCAGCGGAGGTGATCTACAAATACACAAGGCGGTGGTAGAGATGAAGACAGGATTAAAGAGTTGGACAGGATAACAGGATTAACAAGATATATTATCCAGTACATCCTGTTATCCCGTCTAAAAACCATTATGCAGCGTTGTTCAGTTTATAACAGATTGCAGATCGTTCCCGGCGGCCCGGACGACTACGAGCAGCTTGCCCGTTATCACTATCGCGAGCGTCGGCCCGGCCCGTGCGCGGCGATCTTTGCCCTGAAATCGGACGGGACATTGCCCGGGCGGCTCTGCAGAACGGCGGTTGGCGTTATCGTTTATTCAATGGCCGGGCCGGTGCTGGAGATGCGAAACGTCGCGACGGGCAACGTCTTTGCCGGTCTGGATCGCAGTACGCAGTTGGCGCTGATCGGCAGGAACATTCGCCGCATCAGCCGGGTGATTATCGAGCCGCGCTTTCGCGGGTTGGGCCTGGCGGCCCGGCTGGTCCGCGAGACGATGCCCCAACTGAACGTTCCCATCATCGAGGCGGTGGCAGTGATGGGATGGGTTAATCCTTTCCTGGAGAAGGCGGGGATGAAAGCCTACGAGGCCAGGCCGTCCGCTGCCGGCGTTCAGCTCATCGAGGCGCTCAGCCTGCTCGGCATAGAAGACACCGAGCTGATTGACCCGCAGCAGGTGCAGCAGAAGCTGGAACGGCTCTGCCGCGGCGAGGGTGAGTTTCTTGATCGCCATATCCGCAATTTTCTTAAGAGTCACGGGCGGCGCCGGGACATGCCGCCCGGTCTCGAACGCACCCGTTACGTTGTCACCCACCTGACCGCCCGGCCGACCTATTATATCTGGTTTAATCCGGAAAGGAGGTTCGCTAATGCCAAGAACGAAGAATGAGAATCGAATCGCCGGTATCGCCATTGAGAGACTTGCCCCTCATCCTGACAATCCGAACCGGATGAGTAAGGGCAACTTTGCCAAGCTGGTTCGGAACATCGAGCGGACCGGGCGATACGAGCCGTTAGTCGTCCGGCCAAAGGATGACGGCTTTCAGATCATCAACGGCCATCATCGCTGGCGGGCCCTGCAAGAGCTTGGCTACAAGACCGTTGATGCCGTTGTCTGGGACATCGACGACGGGGAAACCGATATCCTGCTGGCTACGCTCAATCGCCTCGGCGGCTCGAACGTCCTTGATAAGAAACTGGCTTTGCTCAAGCGGCTGAACAAACGCACCAACGCCCGCGACCTGGCGAAAAGGCTGCCGCACACGGCCGGGCAAATCGAGCGATTCGCACAGATGAACAACGGTGGATTGGCGCCGACCACGTCGGCCAAATCCGTGCTCGCTAATCCTGTTGTCTTTTTTCTCGACGACGCCCAGCACGGAATCCTCGAGAAGGCACTATCGTTGATGTGCAGCGGCCGAAGCGAAAAGACGAGGGCCGCACGAAAGGCCGCCGCCCTGACACAGATCGCTCAGTGTTTCATAGGAACCCCGAAATCCACGAAGTCCACGTAAAGAGGCGTTTTTTCATCCTGAAGCTTCAGCATGACAGCTCTATTTGGCCTCTGATCTCTCATGCGGTGGCTGCCGCGCGCGGCGAAGCTGAAAAGTCCGATATTTTTTTGACTCCGCGACGGCAATATGGTATGTTGGCGTCCGTGAAGTGACAGCATCAACATCAATCAGGAGGAAATAGCTATGTCGAGCAGATCAAACCGAACGATCCGTCTGGCACTGTCCGTATTCATTTTGTCAATGCTAACCGCCGCCGCCCCGCCCAAGGTGCGACAGTATGTCTTGACCGTAGGGAACGAGGAGTTTCGCTTTGAGGCCCGGCCGGAGCTGGGGTATGTAGTCAAGACGCGACAAGATATGGCGTCCATTGACGCTTTGGCCGGGATGTTGAAGGATGTTGGGGCTGTAGATATAAGCCCTATTCGCGGATTGGGCCGCAAAGGCGTATGTGTCGTCTATAGCGCACGTTCAGCCGATGAAAACGAAAAGACTCTCAAACGCCTGAGGTCCCGCAGTGAGGTCCAATACGCAGCACCGCTGTTTTCATCCAACGGCGAGACAGTGGCTATCATCCCGGAGATCGTCGTGCGTGCGAAGCCCGGCACAGACATTGAGCAAGTGCAGATGCTCTGCGAAGGAGCCGGCTGCACGATCAACAAGCGGATGGAATTCACGGAGCAGGAGTATCTACTGGAAGTCTTAGGGCCGGATGCAGAGGCTGTGCTCGCTGCTGTAGGCGAGCTTGGCCAGGCTCCGTGTGTCGAATGGGCATGTCCGAACACTGCATTTCAGCCGAAGCTGTGCAGCCAAGCTGTGTCGGGCGGTCCCGCTTCTGACGAACAATTGCGTATCGATGCGGCGGGACAAGATGCCAACACTCCCGGCGTGTTCCCGAACGACGAATACTTCCCCATGCAATGGCACTTGTACAACACGGGTCAGTCAGGCGGCACACCAGGTGCGGACATTCGCGCGCCGGAGGCGTGGGAGATCACGACAGGAGACCCGAACATCGTGGTCGCCGTCCTCGATTGCGGCGTTGACACCAACCATCCCGATCTGATCAACAACCTGGTCGCAGGATACGATTTCTACGAGAATGACCCGTTCCCAGACCCTGCCCTTGTTGGGGAGACAAACCTCCACGGCACAGCTTGTGCGGGTCTTGTCGCAGCTCAAGGCAACAACTCTATTGGCGTCACGGGAGTTACCTGGAACTGCAAGGTGATGCCCATCCGACAAACACAGATACAGCCCAACCCCGCCACGGAAGACGTCGGGGCGACAGCACTCCGCTGGGCTGCGGTACATGGCGCCGACATCGTAAACGGGAGAGGGGCCACAGACTACCCAACTCCTATCATTCACTCGGCGATAGTGGATATCACAAAACCAGGAGGAATCGGTCGAAACGGCAAAGGATGTGTTCTTGTGTACCCTGCGGTCAATGCCAACTCGTTGGTGTATTACCCCGCGAGATATCCGGAGGTCATCGCGGTTGGTGCAACGGACCACCAGGACCTGCGTTGGGGCTATAGTAATTACGGGCCGGACTTGGACATCATGGCTCCGGGCGGGCCCTATCCGCCCATCTCGGCCGGGGATGTATTCGGCGTCTGGACCACCGATATTGCAGGAAGCGCCGGCGGTAACGGGATCATCAGGGGCCTCCGCGTCACAGACTACATCCCATTTGGCGGGACCTCTGCTGCTGCTCCCATCGTAGCCGGCGTGGCGGCCCTGATTTTGTCCGTGGAGCCCAATCTAACCAACGGCGAGGTTCGGCACTTCCTGGAGTGGTCTGCCAAGGATCTCGGCGCTCCGGGGAGGGATGACTACTACGGCTGGGGCCGCGTCGATGCAAGGGCTGCACTGGATATGGTCTTAGCCAAGCGTGCCGACCTGAATGACGACTGGAAAGTGGACCTGGAGGACCTGCTAATCCTTATTGGATTCTGGGGGACCGCTGAGCCGTCAGCCGACATTGCCCCCGCAACACGGCGTGACGGCATTGTGGATATCCAGGACCTTGAGCTCATGATGCAGCACTGGCAGGAGCAGATACCGGAACTGGGCTTGATCGCTCGCTGGAAGCTGGATGAGACCGAAGGCATTGTGGCTCACAACAGCGTCGGCGACAAAGACGGTTTCCTTTTTGGTGGTCCGCTGTGGCGGCCTTCGGAGGGTAAGAAAGGCGGTGCGCTCGAATTTGACGGGATCGACGACCACGTCATCTCCACTTCTGTGTTGAACCCGGCAGATGGCCCGTTCAGCGTCGTTGTCTGGATTCAGGGCGGTGCGCCCGGGGACGTGATCATCTCTCAGATCGATGGCATCATTGCTGGAAATGGTGCGACCTGGCTGGGCGCCGAAGCAGGAAGCGGGAAACTCATGACCGCCTTAGTGCCGCCTCTGGAGGGGCGATTTATCCCGCAGCCGCTCAAGTCGCAGGCCGTCATCACAGACGGCCAGTGGCATCATATCGGCTTCGTCTGGAACGGCTCGTACAGGTCTCTGTATGTGGACGGCGTCGAAGTCGCCAAAGATGCGGCGGCTCAGGCTTCGCTGAAATACTCGAATGGCGGCCTGCACATCGGCGTCAGCAAAACCCTCGACGCGGCGTCTTTCTTCTCCGGCCTGATCGACGATCTCCGTATCTACAATACAGCTCTGAGGGCCGACAAAATCGAGGCCCTGGCCCGCTGAGGTGTCTGGGATGCGGTTCGGGTACCGGCAGTTGACGAAGATAAAGCGGCAAAATTGCTTTATGAATACGGCTAAAATTGCCGATAGTCTATTATTGCCGCTTGCAGAGCATACATGGTGAAGGGTGTTCTGTCGCGGTACAATCGGGGTTCATGTCGTACTAAAGTGTGGCTTTCTTAAGTCCAACCCCTTGTGTCAGACGTATATGTGCTTTGAGAGCAAGGTGTTATGTCCGCCTTGCCGAGGGTCGTAAGTGCAACTTTAAGGAAGGGAAGTCGTGACATGACAGAGGAAAAAGGACGCAAGTTGATCAAAGGTCCGTGGTCGTGGACCAAAGACGATATTAAGTTGCTCAGGAAACTCTACCCGCACGGAAACACGAAGCTGATCGCCGAGAAGCTTTGCCGGCCTTTGACGGCTGTCCGACAGAAGGCATACGATATTGGCTTAAAGACTGATACGTACCGCTACTGGCCACCAGAGGATTTAGAGCTTCTGGTCAGACTTTATCCCGAGATGCGAACCGAAGAGCTGGCCGGGCGGCTCGGCCGCTCGCCGGGTTCCGTCAAGACCAAGGCACGCCAGTTGGGACTGCGGAAAAGTAAAAGCTATCTTACGACCGTCAAGTCCCACCCCCGTAAGCGAGGCACCGATTAGCGCTCGGCGGACGGCGCATAGCGAATAAGCCGCACCATAGATCAAATCGTGCAATACCTGTCTGGCGACAGTCAGGGTTTTGCACTACTGCCAAGTCATTTGCTGCAATCAGTACAGTTCTCGTGCTTCGCAGAGTAACACATCACATCTTAACGGAGTTCTTGACATGACTGAGCCAAAGCAATTGAGCAAGCGCCAGCTTGCGGTGGCCGAAGATCTGTTCGCCGGCGAGTTGGACGAACAGAAGGTTCTGGATAAGTACAAGGTCAGCCGGAAGCTCTACAACCGGTGGCTGGCTGAGCCGGCGTTTATCGAGCGGCTCAAGCAGTGTATCGAAGCGGCCCATCTTCGCAGCGCCGTGCTCGTCGCGCGTAACGCCCCGAAGGCCGCCAGCACGCTCTTCGAGCTGACCAAATCGGGCCAGGGCGAGACCGCCCGCAAGGCCTGCCTGGATATCATCCTGATGAACACCCCTGCCCGCTCAGCTGATAGCCCAGCGCCCCCCGGTGCCGTCCCTCCAGACCACCCACCTCTATCTGACGAAGCCGCCACCCGCCTCTTAGCCGCCTTAGCCGAAGAAAAAGGACGGTAATGAGCCTGACACGCGGGTGATGTTGTTTGTCTTATTAAACTTTTCGGCGATAAAGTTTAATAAGGATTCGCCAATTAAACGGAAGTTTAATAAGATACGATGTGCAGCGCGCTGCGGCAGATCGGTCACAATGTGGCATAAGGTATGGGGGCAAAGGAATTTATGAATATGAGATGCAGCAATAATTACACGCGGCGGGGGTTTTTGAGGGCGGTGGGGGCTGGGGCGGCGGTGTTAGCGACGGCGGGGGGTATGCCGGCTCAGGAACGAGAGACAACCAATAAGCCGAACATTGCGATGATTCTGGCGGATGATTTGGGTTATGGTGACCTGTCGAGCTACGGCGCTACGGATTTGAAAACGCCGAACGTCGATAAGCTCGTGGCCGCGGGGATGCGATTCGACAATTTCTACGCCAACTGCCCCGTCTGCTCGCCGACGCGGGCGGCGCTTCTGAGCGGAAGGTATCCCGACTTAGTCGGCGTTCCCGGCGTCATCCGCACGCACATCACGGATAACTGGGGCTACCTCGCTCCGCAAGCGGTGCTGCTGCCCAAACTGCTGAAACCCGTTAGCTATCATACCGCCATCATCGGCAAGTGGCACCTGGGTTTAGCCTCGCCGAATACGCCGAACGAACGCGGCTTCGACCATTTCCACGGCTTCTTGGGCGACATGATGGACGACTATTACAAGCACCGCCGGCACGATATCAACTACATGCGGCTCAACGAAAAGGAAATCGACCCACAGGGCCACGCCACCGACCTATTCACGCAATGGGCCATCGACTATGTCACTTCCCGTGCCGGATCGAAACAGCCGTTCTTTTTGTATTTGGCCTACAATGCCCCGCACACGCCGATTCAGCCGCCGGACGATTGGCTGGCCCGCGTCAAGGCCCGCGAGTCCGGCATCAGCGAAAAGCGCGCCAAGCTCGTCGCCCTCATCGAGCATCTCGACGACGGCATCGGCAAGGTCGTCGCGGCACTAAAAGACGCCGGTGTCAGTGACAATACATTTGTGATTTTCACCTCCGACAACGGCGGCCAGCTCGGCGTCGGAGCGAACAACGGTCCCTTGCGAGCGGGCAAGCAGGACATGTACGAGGGCGGCATCCGCGAGCCGATGTGCGCCGTCTGGCCGGGCCGGATCAAGCCCGGCTCACGCAGCGACCGCGTGGCGCTGACGATGGATTTGTATCCAACCATCTGCGAGGCGGCCGGGGCAAAAATCGCTCAACAGATCGATGGGCGGAGCATCCTGCCGACGCTCTTGGGCAAATCGCAGCCGGCCGAGGACCGTTTCCTGTTTTGGATGCGTCGCGAGGGCGGCGGCTACAATGGGCGGGCGTATTACGCCGCACGCTACGGCGACTTCAAGCTCGTGCAGAACGACCCCTTCGAGCCGATGCAGCTTTACAACCTCAGGGACGACCCGCAGGAGCAGAAGCCGCTCGATAGAAAGCATAAGATGTACCAGAGGCTCTTTACAGCCCTTCGCGACCACATCATCGAAGCCGGCGCCGTCCCCTGGCAAAAGTATCCCGTCCAAATCGACCGACCTTAGATGTTCGCCGCAGAGCCCTGATACCGCTTGTCACAGCGTATTATGACCTTGACATCAATAACGGCTTGCGGATACAACAAAGCTGACCGTTGCAAACGAAGGCAACGGCGGACGTGCGCCACGAAAATACGGGAGGTACTACTGGAATGAAACAGAGAATCCTGATCGCATCAATATTCACACTTATGCTTACAGCGTTGGTTTCTTCCGTCGGCGCCCAGACCGTTATGGTCGAGGCGGAGAGCTTTGCGAATCGCGGCGGCTGGGTCATCGACCAGCAGTTCATGGATCAGATGGGTTCGCCGTTCCTATTGGCTCACGGCATGGGCGAGCCGGTCAAGGACGCCGCGACGGCCGTCACATTGCCGGCGCCGGGCAAGTACCGCGTATGGGTGCGGACGCGAGACTGGGTTGCGCCATGGAAGGCGCCGGGCGCGCCCGGCAGGTTCCAGCTCCTCGTCGGCCGCACGCCGCTGCCCGTTGTATTCGGGACCGAAGGTGCCCAGTGGCACTGGCAGGACGGCGGGATGGTCGAGACTGCCCAAAAGCAGATTGTGCTGGCGCTGCATGATCTGACCGGCTTTGAGGGCCGATGCGATGCGATTGTTTTTACGACCGATATGAATTTCGTTCCGCCGAATGAAGGTGAGCCGATGGCGGCGTTTCGCAGGCAGATGCTGGGCCTGCCCGAGCAGCCGCAGGACGCCGGTGCGTTTGATTTGGTTGTGGTTGGGGGTGGGATCGCCGGCACGTGCACGGCGGTCTCAGCGGCCAGGCTGGGCCTGCAAGTGGCGCTGATACAGGACCGGCCCGTGCTCGGCGGCAACAACAGCACGGAAGTCCGCGTCCACCTGAACGGCGAAGTCAACCAGCCGCCTTATCCAGCGCTGGGCGGCGTGGTCAACGAGCTTGACACCGGCCTGCGAGGCAACGCTCAGTCTGCCGAGAACTATAACGACCAGCAGAAGCTCAACGTTGTCAAAGCGGAGAAGAATATCCGCCTTTTCCTGGATATGCACGCCTCGAAGGTCGAGAAACAGGGCGACCGCATCGTTGCCGTTATTGCCCAGCACGTTCAGAACGGCAGCCGGCTGCGTTTCACGGCCCCGCTGTTTGCCGACTGTACCGGCGACGGCACTCTCGGGTTTCTGGCCGGCGCTGATTACCGCATGGGCCGGGAGAGCAGAAGCGAGACGGACGAGCCGCTGGCACCCGAGCAGCCCGACAAAATGACGATGGGCGCATCGGTCCAGTGGTATTCCGGGCAGTCGGGCGCGCCCACGAGTTTTCCTGATTGTCCCTGGGCGCTGCCGTTCGACGAGCAGAGCTGTCACTACCTGATCCGCGGCGACTGGGACTGGGAGACCGGAATGAACCGCGACCAGATCACTGAATTCGAGCTGGTCCGTGATCACGCTCTGCGCGCCGTCTATGGCAACTGGGCGTACCTGAAGAACAAAAGTCAGGACAAGGCCAAGTACGCCGACCGCAAGCTCGAATGGGTGGCGTACATCGCCGGCAAGCGCGAATCCCGCCGGCTTCTCGGCGACGTCATCCTCGTGCAGCAGGACATTCAGCGCCAAAGGAGATTCCCGGATTCGTTTGTCACGACCACCTGGTCCATCGACCTTCACTATCCGGACCCGAAGAACTCCAAGTACTTCCCCGGCGAGGAATTCCGCTCGATTGCCAAGTATGTCCCAATCAAACCGTATCCTATTCCGTATCGCTGTCTTTATTCACGGAACGTCCGCAACCTTTTGATGGCGGGCCGATGCATCAGCGTCACACACGTGGCGCTGGGGACCGTTCGCGTCATGCGGACCGGCGGGATGATGGGCGAGCTGATCGGCATGGCGGCTTCGCTGTGTAAGAAGCACGCCACCGACCCTCGCGGCGTGTATGAAAACAATCTGGGCGAGCTGAAACAGTTGGCCCGGCGCGGCGTGGGAAAGTCCGCCGAGACGGATGACGCGGCCTTCACACGGGCTGCAGAGAACGGCCGGCTGGCGAACGAAGGTCTTCGCCGCTGCCGAAGATTCGTCGAGGGCTGGCTGCAAAACGCCGATCCGAAGACCGGCCTGATTCCCAGAAACCTCGAGCGGGACAAAGACATCTGGAACGCCGAGGACAGCGCCGCGGACAATTACCCGTTCATGGTCCTGACCGCGGCCATCACGGACCGGCCTCTGTTCGAAGGGCGAATGCGCGAAATGCTGGATACCGAGACCCGGCTGACAAACCGCGTCGGAAATCTGCCCGATACGTATTCGTTCTCCAAACAGACCTTCCTGTATCCCCAGCCGGATGTGGGTCGGATCATCTTCGGCTCGGCGGAGTATGCCAAGGACGGCCTGATCCCGTTGACTGAATGGCTCGGGCCCAGCCCGTGGTCTCAACGCATGCTCAACATCCTCGATGACCTGTGGGCCCGAGCGCCCGTCGAAACACCGTATGGAAACATCGTTTCGGCCAGCCAGGAAATCAACGGCGATATGCTCCAGACGCTTTCCCGCGTGTATTGGCTGACGGGGCAGAAGCGATACCTGGATTGGGCTGTTCGTCTGGGCGATTACTATTTGCTCGATGTCCATCATCCCACACGCGATGAGAGCGTGCTGCGACTGCGGGACCACGGCTGTGAAATCGTATCCGGCCTGTGCGAGCTGTACGCGACGGTCCATTTTGCCGTGCCGGCCAAACGAGCGGCGTACGCAAAGCCCGTTCACGAGATGCTCGACCGCATTCTCGAAGTGGGCGTGAACGAGCACGGCCTTTTCTATAACTCGATCGATCCCAGAATGGGCCGGCACGATCCCGGCCTGACCGACACCTGGGGCTATAACCTCAACGGTTTCTACACCGTCTATCTGATCGACAAAACCGAGACCTATCGCCAGGCGACGGTCAAAGCATTGAGCAACCTGTACGACCACTACAGCTCTCCGGCGTACAAGTGGGGCGGCTCCGACGACTACGCCGACTCCGTCGAAAGCGCGATCAACCTGTACAATCGTGAGCCTGTCGAATCGGCGGCCCGGTGGATCGACGGCGAAATCAAGGTCATGTGGGATATTCAAAAACCGAACGGCATCATCGAAGGCTGGCACGGGGACGGGAACTTCGCCCGGACCACCATCATGTACTGCTTCTGGAAGACCAGGGGCCTGACCATCCAGCCCTGGCGGGAGGATGTAATTTTCGGCGCCATCCCGGAAGGAGACGCCCTCAAGATCACTCTCAAGGCCGACAGCCGCTGGCAGGGCAAGCTCGTCTTCGATACGCCGCGGCATCAGACGATTATGAAGATGCCGCTCGATTGGCCCCGCATCAATCAGTTCCCCGAATGGTTCACGGTCAAGGACAAGACGCGCTACATGATCCATGACCTGGGGACAAATTCGAAACTGGCGTACACGGGCAGGCAGTTGGCGGACGGCCTGCCGATTACCCTTGAGTCGGGCGTCGAGCGTCACTTTCTCGTTGAGCCACGATAGTCGGTGATGGCGGCAAGCCCGCCGTACGTCTGGCGGGCTTGCCCCGCCCTGCGGCGCTTATTATGCAAACCACACTCAAATCAGGAGGCATCGTGATGACTGCGCTTGCATTATCCAAATCTGACAGTGACATCGAAAAAGCCGGCGCCTTTTATTGCGAGCTGCGTCGCAGGCCGCCGAATTCAAGACGCAACCTGAAGAACTACGCGAAAGCCTTTCTGGGAATCGACGTGCCCGATCAGAAAATCTGCCCGGACCACGACAGCCCGATGGATTATCTCTGGCACAGCTACTCGACCGATTTAAGATTGTCGAGTGACGATCTGCGATTTCAGGCTCACAATCATCAATCGCCCCCACCCCACGAACGGCGGGCAAGAATCGCAAATCGACAATGCAACGCCGACGTCGTCGTTTGGGCAAATCGCGCCGGGGGCAAGACGGAATTAGCCGCTGTTGCGGCTCTTCTGGACTGCGTCTTCAAGCCGGGCTGCCAGGTCAAAATCCTGGGCGGCTCAGGCGAGCAGGCCGGCAGAATGTACGAGTATCTGCGGAGCTTTTTGAATCGCGGCTTCGAGGAATTTCTCGCCGGGCCGGTGCGGAAGACGAAATGTCACTTTGTCAACGGCTCGGCCGTCGAAGTCCTGACACAGTCGCCCGCGAGCGTTCGCGGCCAGCACGTCCAGAAGCTTCGCTGTGATGAGCTGGAGCTTTTCGATGAGGACGTTTTTGCCGCCGCCCAGTTCACCACGCAGAGCACCTCAGAAATTATCGCCGGCATGGAGCTGATCAGCACGATGCACCGGCCTTACGGCCTGATGCACAAAGCGGTCTCGGCCGCGGCACAGTTCGGCACGCCGGTCTTCAAGTGGTGCATGTGGGAAGTGATCGAGAGTTGCCACGATAGAAGCTGCTCGCAGTGTCCCCTGAACCAGGATTGCCAGGGGAAAGCGAAGAGGGCCGACGGTTATCTTAGGATCGACGACTGCATCTCGCAGATGAGGCGGGCCAGCAGGGCGGCCTGGGAGGCCGAGATGCTCTGCAAAAGGCCATCGCGGCAAAACGTCGTCTTCGATGAGTTCGACCCCGACGTGCACGTCGGCCCCGTCGATTACGACCCGAATCTCCCGCTGTACCGAGCGATGGATTTCGGGTTTGTGAATCCGTTTGTGTGCCTGTGGATTCAGGTCGATCAGGCCGGCGTCATCCGCGTGATCGACGAGTACGTTCGCAGCCGCGCGACCATCGACGTGCACGCGACGGAAATCAAGAGCCGAACACCGGCGCCTGAGGAGCGGGTGGCCGCGACGTTCTGCGACCCGGCGGGCGGCGGCGTCAACGACGTCACCGGCACGAGCGCCGTCCGCGAGCTGCGGGTTTTGGGAATCGTGGTGCGATCCAGGCACAGCGGCATCTTAGAGGGCGTCGAGCTGATCCGCCGGGCCATCCGCGCCGGCGACGGCAAGAGCAGGCTGATTATCTCGCCGAGGTGCCCGCGCCTGATCGAGGCGATGGAATGTTACCACTACCCCGACTCTGGCGGCGCCCCCGGCGAGCTGCCCCTCAAAGACGGCCTCTACGACCACCCCATCGACGCCCTGCGATACTTCTTCATCAACCACACCCGCCCAGAAAAGACCTCCACTCGGCGATATTGAAGCAGAGTACTGAAGTCGGAAGTGAATCCGGAGTTCGGCATCAGGTTTGTTGGTTGTTCAGTTTGTTCAGGGCGGCCGGAATATTCTTCAGCCTGACGAGAAAAATGCTAACGTCGCCGGCTTGGTCTTTGCGCCCTGGCTGTGGAGCGATGGAAGAATTGTTGCCTCGAGCGCGGCATTCAGGAGATTTCCCCAAAAATAGCTCAAGGCAGTCGAATTTCTGCCCGATATTGCCAGGAATCACGGAAAGAAACCGGGTGTAGAAACACCTCGGCTTGGAAATAAAAAGAGGATACAGGGCTGAGGTGCGGAGGGAGAGGAAAAAGCGAGATATCCTCAGCCCTGTGAATGTGCTTGATTAACCTTCGTTAAAAACCAATATATCAAAAAGCTTCACATAAAGCAATACTATTTTTCAAAAAAAATGTTCAATTCCAAACTTCTGAAAAATTCCATCCGGAAAAACATCTTAAATAGCATGCTTTCAGCAACTTAGTAAGCAAAATAATTTACGGCCTCATTTTTGTCAAGCAATTTTTTTATTTTTTTTTGACCGGGCCGGACATTTTTCAGGCACAAAAGAAGAATGTTAAGGTCAAGACCGAAAGCCTTCAATTCGGCCATCGGCAGCGATCCTGCAAGGCAGGGCGAATGGGTATGTTTACGTCGCTTTGTCAGTAATAGATGAAAAAAAGATGGGCTGAGGCAAGGAGGAAAGGAGGGTCGAAAAACCTCAGCCCAGAATCCATTATCAAGTACTACGCTGCTCTCGGATAAGAAGTTCACTTTGTTCAGCATCCGCAGAATTGTGCGCAGAGGGCCAGCCGATTCCAGACGAAAATTGACTTGTCGCGCCGCGTATCACAGCCACCAGCTGGGAAGATGATTTTGTATAAGGCGTTGAAAATGAAGAAGTTACAGATATAAAAAAGGGGCTGAGGTCAGGAGGAGGGGAGTGAAGTTAAATACCTCAGCCCGTGGCTTTGTGTAGTTTCATACGAAATGTGTTCGCCGAAGTTCGCTGCCGGTCCGAAAAAACAATTGTCCTGCCTGTGTGCGAAATTCCCTATTTCTTGCCGGGATTTTGTTTCATTCTCGCCGTGGAACCGGCCATAATAATGCAGATAAGTTCATTCCGGAACCAGGATTTAGATTTAACGAATCGGCAGAGAATCGGTCAACAGGGGTTGAGATTACACACAAATATGAAACCGATTAAGATTTTCTTCATGATCTTGGCGTTAATTGCAGCCGGTTTTGGTTGCGCGGCCGCAGAGTCGCGAGCGGAGCGGACCATGACTCGACCGGCAAGGGCTGATGAGGTGCTTGACCGGACGACGCTGCATACCGCGCCCAACTGGAACGTGGCCGAGCGGCTCATCAGGGAAGGGGCCGATGTCAACGCAAAGGACAGATTTGGCTTGACGCCGTTACACACGGCCGTCAGAGCGGGCCGCAAAGACGTTGTTGAAGTGCTTGTCGCCCATGGGGCCGACGTTAATGCACGAAGCGGTCACGGTCAGACGCCGCTCTTCTGGGCGGTTACTCAGAAAAGCAGGCAGATGGCCGAATGGCTGATCGCCCACGGCGCCGAGATTGGTGCGAAGGACAGTTATGGGATGACGCCGCTTCACAGTGCGGCCTACGCAGGCCGGGCGGAGCTTGTGAGCCTGCTTATTTCAAAAGGTGCGGACCTTAGCGCCCAAAGCGAAACGAACATGACGCCGCTGCATTGTGCCGCTGCGGCAGGGCGCTATGACGTTGTTCAATTGCTGATCGCCGCCGGTGCGGATATCAACGCCGAGAACAGCGACAGCCAGAGGCCCGTGGACCTCGCGGCCGAACAGTCGCATAGCGAGGTCGTTAGCCTTCTAATGAGCAAAGGCAGCGCCATAACCTCTATTCATTTGATGGCTCGCCTCGGGGATTTGGAGCGAGTAAAGACTTTTATCTCCGAGGGCGCCAAGATCAACGCCAGGGACCGGCATGGGTGGACGGCTCTGCATCACGCCGCCAGTAAAGGCCACAGGAATATAGCCGAGGTGCTCCTTGCCGCCGGCGCCGACGTGCGAGCGGCTGACGAGGAGGGTTGCACGCCACTGAACTGGGCCTTGTGGAGCAAAGATCCCAACATGGTCCGGCTGCTCATCGACGCCGGGGCCGATGTGAACACAAAGGATACGGACGGTTATACCGTCCTGCATTGGGCCTTGATGATGGGCGAGGCGGACCTGGCGAAGTTCGTTATCGCCGCCGGCGCCGATGCTACTGCAAAAGATACAGATTTAGATACGCCGCTGCACTACGCGGCTTATCAGGGTGACATAGAGCTTGTCGAGTTGCTGCTTGGCAAAGGCGCCGATGTCAACGCGGCTAACAGGTGGGGCTGGACGCCTTTGCAGCGGGCCGTTATTCGAGACATCAGAGACGTGGTTGAATTGCTTATTGCTCACGGTGCGGATGTTGGTATAAGGGACAACAAAGGCCGAAGCCCCCTGGGCTGGGCCCGGAGTTTAGGCCACACCGAAATCGCCGAGCTGCTCCGCAAACACGGGACGAGAGAGTGAGCAGAATCTTATGAACAGTACAGACCGAGGAGAGAACGGGCGTATGAAGGATGAATTCGTAAGCGAGCCGATCAAGCCTGTCGAGGGGACTTTTGACACGGGCGGGATGACCCGAGGTGAGCCGGGACTGCCCGGTCGTTTTGTCTGGCGGGATAAAGAGTACGTCGTTGCCGAACTGCTGGAAAAATGGAAGGAATCGGGTCCATGCAAAAGTGGGGGCCCGGAGATGTATCTGCGGAAGCACTGGTTCAGAATCAGGTGCACCGATGGTGCGGAAATGACCCTGTACTTCGAGCGTCAGCCAAGAACAAAGGCGCAGAGTAAAACGAGGTGGTGGCTCTACGAAGTATCTTCAGGCTGAGTATCACGGATTAATCCGGCAGTGCTTTATATGTATGTATTGCGAAAATCATCGAGCAGGTCCACACGAACGCCGCCGTGATTTTTTCAGATCGCGACGTCTTCGTCTTCTTCCAAGACGACCTTTTGGCGAAGGAATAACGACATGCCGAACGTCAGCGGCCCGAGCCTGCCGACGAACATTAGAAACGTCACGACGATTTTTCCCAGGCAACTGAGCTGGGCTGTAATCCCCACGCTCAGGCCCACCGTTCCCAATGCGGACGCCGATTCGAACAGAATCGCCTCGAAATCCATCTGTTCGGTCAACGTCAGCAGATACACACCTACCAGAAGGAATGCTATATAGAAGCAGAATGTCGCCACCGCCAGGCGGACCCGTTCGTCAGGAACGCGTTTGCCCCAGAAGTAGACGTGCTTCTTGCCCTGCAGGCTGCTTCTCATAATTCCAATCAGCGCCGTGAACGTCGTGGACTTCAATCCGCCGCCAGTCCCCGAAGGCGACGCCCCTATGATCATCAGTGTGGTCAGGAGCAACAGGGATGCCCGCGAAATCTGTGAGATACTGATGGTGTTGAAGCCGACCGTCGTCATAGAGGACATGGCCTGGAAAAACGACACGATTAAGCGTTTATCGACGGCAAGCTGCTGGATCGAGGGTTCCGAAAGAAACAGAATCACTGTCCCGATGAGGCTGACCCAGAAGGTGCAGTGCAGGATAATCTTGCTGGTCAAGGTGATATGTTGAATCTTATTTGTAATCCTTCGCCACACGTCAACGCAGACGATAAATCCGACCGCTCCGGCGTAGCTCAGGACGGCGATGGTCAAATTGAGCCAGAAGTTACTCGTGAAGGATTCGAAGCTGTTGTTGTACAGGCTGAAACCCGCCGTGCAGAAGGACGAAACGCTATGAAAGATGGCGCTCCACAGGGCGTGAGGTTGTTCGGCCCGTTTAAAAATTAAATAAAGGCATCCGGCCCCTATCGTTTCTATCACAGCCGTGAACAAAATGACGCTGCGGAGAAATTTATCCACTCGGAAGGAATCCGGCAGAGAAAATACGACGTTTGCGACTTCCGTCCGCGTGTCGGAAAGCTGTTTTTTCCGGGAAAGGATCACAAACGAGCTGAGGGTCATGTAGCCGATCCCGCCTAACTGAATCAGCAGCAGAATGACGATCTCCCCGAACAACGTGTAGCTGTCTGCGACGTTCACCGTTACCAGGCCCGTCGTTGATATCGCTGAGGTGGATATGAACAGATTGTCCAGCGCCGTCGCGCCCGGCCCCTGTTGGGCGAACGGCAGAGATAAAAGAATCCACCCGAAAATGATATACGAGCAATAGCCTAAGATCACAAGCCGAAGCGGGTGCAGGCCAATCAGAAAATTACTCACGCCGTTTATCGTTTTTCTCATCCGGAAGTCCTTTGGGTAAAATTCTCGGAGGAATGGAATTTGACTCTGGGCTCTTACCCTTGTGAAATACTACATTTGCTTGATTGAAAATACAATATTTTTCCCGCCGACCCGGCGCGCCCGAACGGGCAGCTTGTGGTGTGTCTTGAACAGCTTGGGGATTTCGCTTACAATCTGCCAAGAGAAGCTGCTCAAGAGCAATGCGCGGCAAGTTCTCCGCCACCTTCGGCGATCGGGCCTGACGTGTCGCTGCTCACAAATTTGTCACGAACAAAGGGGTGTAACAGTACGGCACAACGAATACATTCCGATGAAAGGAATTTCCTATGTTTTCTTGCGAGTGCAGAAGAGTCTGGGAGTTATGTGCTTTTGTGAATGTGGTATGTGTGTTTGGCTCAGCGGCGTATGCGGCGTTTCCGGCGTTTGAATACCACCTGATCGACCGGATCGGAAATCAAATGGGCCAGACCTCGCTGGTCGATATTGACAAAGACGGCGACCTCGACTGGGTCGTCGGGGAGCGGGCCAGGACATGGTGGTTCGAGTACGCCGACCCGGAGAAGTGGATTCGGCATGACGTGGGTCAGGGCGTCCGAACCGACGTCGGCGGGACGGCCTTCGACATCGACGGCGACGGGTGGATCGATCAGTTCTGCGGCACCGGATGGTACCGCAACACCGGCAAGCCTCGCACGGAGCCCTTCGAGCCATTCGAGGTCGGTACCATCGTCTGTCATGACGACGTGGCGGCCGACATCAACGGCGACGGCAAGCTCGACGTGGCCGCTATCAGCGATCAGAAGGGCCACCTCGTCACCGTCTGGTACGAAATCCCGGCCGATCCGCGCGCCAAATGGATTGAGCACCGGATCGGCGGCGGTATCCATGGCGGCGTCGGGCCGCACGGGGTTGGCGACCTCGACGGCGATGGTGACAACGACGTCGTCCGCGGCGACGTGTGGTTCGAGAATCTCGACGGCAAAGGGCTGCAATGGAGCGAACACGCCGTCTTGGCTGCGCCTGGCGGCAACCGTCCGGACCGCTACGGCCTGGCCATCAAGGTTTGGATCTGTGATCTCGATGGGGACGGCGACCTGGATATTGTCGAGGCCGAGGCCGATACCATCGATGCCCGCGTTTTCTGGTTCGAGAATAAGGGCGGGGCAAAGGATTGGATGGGCCATCTGATCTCGCCTGATCATACGAACCAGGACTTCCATTCACTCGCGGTGGCGGATTTCGACAACGACGGTGATTTAGACGCTTTCTCGGGCGGCGGACCGTTGACGGAAAAACTGCCGTATAAATGGTTCATCTGGGAAAACGCCGACGGCAAAGCCGGGGCATGGAAAGAGCATTTGATTCTTTTCGGCAAAGAATGCCACGAGACCAAGGCGGCCGACGTGGATGGCGACGGTGACATCGACATCTGCTCAAAGCCCTGGAACGGCGACGAGCACGTGTATCTTCGCAACATGCTGAAAGAGAATTCTTCGAAATAGGCTGGTACAATCCGGCGTGAATTTGGTAGCATTGGCGGATTGACTGGACCTTTGTAGGAGACGATAGGATGTCGCCGAGCATTTTGCGGCCGGGCGTTGGACCATACCGGTTCTTGTTATTCAGCATTATCTTTATATTGGCGGGCCTGCCCGTCGCGCACGCCGCCCAGTATTACGATGACAAATCCCTGGGCAGGCATTTGGCGTCTCTGGCCGGCGAGAATCCCGATCTTGTACGAGTGGAGAGCATCGCGCGGTCGCTGGGGGAGCGGAAGGTCTGGCTCATCGAGGCCGGCGAGGGGACAAAGCAGGATCGCAAGACGCGCCCCGCGATGTTGGTCGTGGCAGGTATTGAGGGCGACGACCTGATCGGCTGTTCTGTAGCGGTTGTGTGGATCGAGCATCTGGTCGGGCAATATGCAAAAGACCCCAATGTCGCCAGACTGCTCAAAACGACTACGATTTATGTCATCCCACGGCTCAATCCCGACGCCGCCGAGCGGTTCTTTGCCCGGCCGCAGCTTCAGACACCTGTGAGCGACAAGCCCATCGATGACGACCACGATGGTCTTATCGACGAGGACGGCCCCGAAGACCTTGACGGCGATGGACTGGTCACATGGATGCGGATTGAGGATCCGCAGGGCGAATATATTCTCGATCCGAACGATAACCGGCTGCTCCTGAAGGCGGATCATCTCAAAGGCGAGGCTGGCGCGTGGCGATACCTCGCCGAGGGCGTCGATAACGACCATGATGAGCGGTGGAATGAGGACGGTCCCGGCGGCGTCAATTTCAATCGCAACTTTCCGTATGATTACAAATTTTTCGCCCCGGACGCCGGCGTACATCAGGTCAGCGAGGCCGAGACGCGGGCGCTGGCGGATTTCGTCATCGAGCATCCGAACGTCGGAATCGTTGTCACCTACGGGTTGGCGGACAATCTTTCGAAGACTCCCAAAGGCGCACCGGCCGCCGAGCGGAGAAAGCCGATGACCGCAATTGACGAGCAGGACGTAGGTTACTACAAGGCGATGGGCGAGAGCTTCCGCAAGGCGCTCGGACTGGACAAGGAGCTCGAGGGTGCCGCCGTGCCCGGTTCGTTTAGTGATTGGATGTACTTCTATCGGGGCCGGCTCTCCCTTGCGGCCGGGGCCTGGAGCCCGGCTGTCGCCGTCGAGATTTCAAAGGCAGCCGAGAAAAAGCAAAAGACACAAGAGCAGACAAAAGATGAGCAGGGAAAAGACGGCGAATCCGACAGCGAAGGGAGTAAGAAGGACAAGGACAAAGGCGCCAAAGACGACCAGGACAAACGCAATGAAAAGCAGCGCGAAGAGTTGAAATGGTTTGACGAGCACGCACCGGATGCTTTCATCAAATGGCGGCCAATCGAGCATCCTGATTTTCCGAATCAACGCGCCGAGGTCGGTGGATATCGCCCCTTCGCCCTGACGAATCCGCCTGCGGAGATGATTGAGCAAGTCACGGGCAAGCACGCTGACTTCCTGACCACCGCGGCGCAGCGGCTGCCGCGCATCGGCGTACGAAAGATCGAGACCAGGCATCTGGGCCGGTCGGTTTATGAGGTCAAGATACAGGTCGAGAATACCGGTTTTCTGCCGACTGTTCTGGAGCACGGCCAAACGACGCGCGAGATTCATCCGACCCGGCTGGTTCTGGCGCTGGAGGATGAGCTGATTCTCTCCGGGACCCGGATAACGAATCTCCCCGTCATTCGGGGCAGCGGCGGGATGGCCGAGGTTCGCTACGTTATCCGGGCCGCCGACCGCAAGAAAGTCGATTTTGAAGTCGTCTCAATGTTGGCCGGGCGGATCGAAGGAACGATCGAGCTGCAAAACGCTGAATGAACCGGCGTGCAGGAAATATGTCACGATATCAAAGGTCTTTTCTATGAAGCATCGAATTGAATGTAAGCATCGCATCGCCATTTTGTTTTTTTCATGCCTGGTTATGGTACTCGCCGGCATAAGCGTCGCTGAAGAGCGCCCCGGCAGAATAAAGGCCGGCAATCCTGCCGACCATGCGTTTCCGGCGCTGGGGGGTTCCGCCGAGCGCAAAGTTCAGGTCGCATGGAACCAGTTTTACGATCACGCCGGACTGACGGCAATTCTCGTGCGGCTCCGCAAAGCCTTCCCCAAGCTGACCCGTCTGTATTCGATTGGCAAGTCGTCCCAGGGCCGCGAGATATGGTGCCTGGAAGTGACGGCTCAGGACGTCGGTGAGCCGGACCGCAAGAGCGCGATGTACATTGACGGCAACATTCACGGCAACGAGGTCCAGGCCGGCGAAACGGTCGCCTACACCGCCTGGTATCTGTGCCATCAGTACGGCCGGCTCGATAAGGTGACATCGCTGCTCGACGAGCGGGTTTTCTATCTGGTGCCGAGCATCAATCCCGACGGCCGGGATTTGTGGCTTCATCGGGGCGGCCAGGCGAGGTCAGGCCTCGAACCGACTGATGACGACCGCGACGGCCTGGCCGACGAGGATGATTACGAGGACCTCAACGGCGACGGTTTCATCACGATGATGCGTATCAAAGACCCGCAGGGCCGGTTCAAAAGGCATCCGGATTATCCTGATTACATGATGGTCAGGGCCAAACCCGATGAGCCGGGAGAGTACAGCCTGTTAGGGTGGGAGGGGATCGACAACGACGGCGACGGCCGGATCAACGAAGACCGCAAGGGCGGCTACGACATGAATCGCAACTGGGCCTACGACTGGCAGCCGAACTACATTCAATCCGGCGCCAAGGATTATCCGTTCTCGCATTCCGAAACCCGCGCCGTGGCCGAGTTTGTTCTGGCCCATCCCAATATCGCCGCGGCCCAGTCGTATCACAATTCCGGCGGCCTGATCCTGCGAAGTCCCGGCCGCGAAGGCGGCGAGATAAAAAGTCAGGACGAGCGGGTGTTAAGCCTGATCGCCGAGCGGGGAGAGAAAATAATTCCTTTCTATCGTTCGTTGACTATCTGGAAGGACCTTTACACAACATGGGGAAACGAGATCGACTGGTTCTACGGCGGACGCGGCATTCTGGCCTTTACGAACGAGCTCTGGACGTCCCAGAACCTTTACAGAACGGCGAGCTTACCATCGCAGGAACAGGAGGCCGAGTTTATCAAGTACGTGCTGATGGGCGACGGGATTGTCGCGTGGCGGGAGTATGAGCATCCGACCTACGGTAAGATCGAAATCGGCGGCGAGAAGAAGGAGTGGGGCCGGGTGCCGCCTTCGTTTTTGCTGGAGGAAGAGTTACATCGCAATATGGCCTTTACACTCTATCACGCCGATATGATGCCGCTGCTGGAGATCAGTGAGGTGAAGGTCGAGAAGTTGGGCGACGGCTTGTTCAAGATTTGGGTCACTATCGAGAACCAGCGTCCGATCCCGACCCGGACAGCTCAGGACGTGGACCATCACATCAGCCCGCCGGACGTCGTTTCAATCGAGGGCGACGGCCTTCGCGTCCTGTCGGGCGGGCAGGTGACGGATCAATATTTCAAGCGCGTTGCGGCAGTCAAGTGCCGTCCCGAGCGAGTCGAGGTGGATACGATTGACGGCATGAGCGCCGCCCGTGTCCAGTTCGTCGTCGAGGGAAAAGGCCAGTTTACCGTCACCGTCGATTCCGCCAAAGCTGGCCTGCTCAAAAAAAGCCAACTGCTGCCTTGATTACTTAAGCCGCTTCTCCCATCATGCAGCCCTTGGACTCCTTACAGAGGGCCACGTGGCGAGTCTGCTGATATCGACGGAGCGGCTTTGGGTGGTTGCGTTTTGCGTCGAACTTGACGGCGTACGTGGGCGTAGAATGGAGGGTGCGATATTTCGCACCATTTTTGTAAGGACAGGGAATTGGTGCGAAGCATCGCGCCCTACGGGTATCTTGATATGAAACGTCGTCAGAACAGGCTATGGTTGGTGGTAGGGATTTTTCTTTTGGCCTCCGGCGGTCTGTTGATAGCCGACTTCTGGCTGCCTGGGCCGATGACCCAAAGCGGGATGCCCCTGCTGCGCCTGATAGGCGTCGTGGCGATGGTGCCGGGATTGACGGCCCTATTCAGCTTAGCGACGGGCCGGCGCTTTGCCCGGAAGAAGAAGCCGGTCGCCGAATGGATGATGGTGAACCGGCTGTACTGGCTGGCGGGAATTTTAGCCTGTTTCGCCGTTGTATTCTACGGGCTGGGGGTCCTGGGGAAGGTCAGCACGCTCTTGAGCCTGTTTGGCGGCATGGTTATCGGCTGGTCGCTGCAGCAGCCTCTGAGCGGCTTGGTGGCGTGGGTGCTGATCAATTTGCGGCGGCCCTTCCGGCCGGGCGACAGGGTGCAATTTCCCAAGCTCGAATTGACCGGAGACGTCAAGAATATCGGCGCGATGTATATGGAGCTTAACGAGGTCGGCGGCACCATCGGCAGCGAGGAAGCCGTCGGACGCAGCGTTTTCATCCCCAACGCTATGCTGTTTGACCATGTCGTTATCAACTATGCCAGCGCCCACGAAGCGCCCTATATTCTTGATGAGCTCGTGGTGCGAATCACCTACGACTCGAAGTGGGACGTGGCCGAGCGAATCCTCATCGACGCGGCCCGCCAGGTTACCCAGGACGTTATCGAGGCGACCAGCACGACGCCGTATATCCGCTCGGAGCTTTATGACTACGGTGTCTATATGCAGCTTCGATACCAGACCCGGGTCAACGAGCGGGCCAAGACGTCGTACAAGATTACCAAGCTGATATTCGAGGAAATCCAGCGCAATCCCTTAGTCGATGTGGCGATTCCGTACGTCTATTCTTATCGTGCCAGCCAGCAGGAGCGAGCACGGGATGATCGAAGGGGGCCCTCGCCGGAAGAGCTTGACCACAACGTCCGTGAGATCGATGCCTCGCTGATCGAGCAGGGTCCCCTCCTGGATGCCTATGATGTCGAGCAACTGGCACGAAGTATCGAGCTGCTCGGGCTGCTGAGGCCCATAGTCTTGAAAGAGAATCCCGACTTGGGCAGGTATGAGATACTGGCGGGCAATCTACGCTTTCAGGCGTGCAGGAAATTAGGCTGGAAGACCATTCCCGCCCTGGTTCTGGCCGGCCCCGGCAATGACATCGACGAAGAAACCCTGCACCAGCCCGAAACTCGCCCCGTAAAGTCGTAGCCGACGCCGGCTCGATTCCCCCCAACCGGCGTAACTGCATGATTGACGAAACAATCCCATTCGGCTATCCTTAGCCCGATGGTCATGGCTTCGCGCGCCAAGATGTAATAAGACTATGAGCTACCACAGAATAATAATAGGTGATTCGAGAAAGATGGATGCGCTGGATGATGAGTCCGTGCATCTGATCGTGACCTCTCCGCCTTATTGGCAGTTGAAGGACTACGGCCCGAAGCAGCAGATTGGATACAACGATAGCTATCAGGACTACATCAACAATCTGAACCTGGTCTGGAACGAATGTTATCGCGTTCTTCATAAAGGCTGCCGGCTTTGCATCAATATCGGCGATCAATTTGCCCGAAGCGTGTATTACGGCCGGTACAAGATTATTCCCATTCGCACGGAAATTATCAAATTTTGCGAAACCATCGGCTTCGATTATATGGGGGCGATTATCTGGCAGAAGGTTACGACCTGCAACACCACCGGCGGCGCGACCATTATGGGGTCGTTCCCCTATCCGCGTAACGGCATCGTCAAGCTGGACTACGAGTTCATTTTGCTCTTTAGGAAACTTGGGAATCCACCGACAGTCTCAAAGCAGATAAAAGAAAAATCAAAACTATCGCGCAGCGAGTGGAACGAATATTTTTGGGGGCATTGGAACTTCAGTGGCGAAAAACAAGACAAGCATCTGGCCGCCTTTCCGGAGGAGCTGCCGAAGAGGCTGATTAAGATGTTCAGCTTTGTCGGCGACACCGTGCTCGATCCGTTCCTGGGAAGCGGGACGACATCTCTGGCGGCACTGAAGCTCTCAAGGAACTCGGTGGGCTACGAAATAGACGAGCGCTGCCTGTCCACGATAAAAGAGCGGCTCTCTGCGAGCATCGGGATATTCGACAAAGATTCTGTGGTGGACGTCATCAGGCAGCCGCCGGAGGCTGTGAAATTCGATGAAGAGATTGGTAAGCTGCCATACGTTTTCAAAGACCCCGTGGCTTTCGAGCGGAAAGTCGATCCGAAACTTCTGAGATTCGGATCGCGAATCGATGGGAAAGAGACGTCTCAAGACCGATACTACACAGTTAAGAAGGTTCTCTCATCTTCGGAGTTGGTTTTGGATACTGGGGCAAAGATACATCTTATCGGAGTGAAATCAAACGGCAGGGGAAGCGCCAGGGCTATTCGGTTCATACAGAATCTAACCGAGGGTCAGAAAGTTTTCCTGAGATTTGATCAAATGAAACACGGTGAGGATAACGGTCTTTGGTGCTACTTGTATCTGAAAAACAAGACTTTTGTGAATGTCCACCTGATCAAGAACGGACTGGTGGATGTCGATACAGCTTCGGACTACAAGATGAAAAGCAGATTTGTAACTCTGATGGCTCAGTCGGCGAAGAACGGATGAAGATAAAGCTCAGCAACGAAGAAATCAGGAAATACCTGGATATCGATTCGCCGGAGTTTCCGAGGTATACGACTCAGCTCTTAAACTTGGCGAACCAAAATGCCCAGGGGACAAGACCCAGAATTGTTGGTCAGATGAGTGAGCTTATCCAGCATTTCACGGGCCAGTCACTGGCTGAATGGGAGCAATGGTATTTGAAACGTAATCCCGACGCTATAAGGATGGCAACCGAAAAAGTGCTGCAGATGGTGGAGAACCTGAGAGATGCGATAGAGAAAATTGACAGGGGGATGGTTGAAAAGTGGATTAGAGATCTGGTTATCGTCAAGACATTTATGGGTTTGAGATTCCAGGAGGCGATCCTAAAGAGAGGTGCCGAAATGAAGGGTGTGGATTATCGCCTTTCAGACTTTGCAGAAGAATCGAAAGGCATCGATGGATATATTGGAGATGTTCCTGTGTCGATAAAGCCCAAGACGTATAAGATTAAGGCTGCGCTCCAGGAAGAAATCGCAGTTAAGATCATATACTATGAAAAGGTCAACAATGGAATTGAGGTGGATTATGAGGAAATCGAGGCGGAGTGAGAGCTTCCAGTCGTTGTAGGAAGCAGTACAACCCCAGTGATTTTTTCGAGTTTGCCTGATTTGGTTTTGTATCTGTCATTTTTTAGGATTTTGCGATGCTCAAAAGAACACATCATTGTGGTCAGCTTCGGCTGGAAGACACCGGCAAGAAAGTCACCTTGGCGGGATGGGTCCATTCCTATCGCGACCACGGCAACCTGGTTTTTGTGGACCTTCGCGACAGGGAAGGTCTGACTCAAATCGTTTTCGACCCTGAAAATCAGCCCGCAGCCCACAAGCTGGCCCGGACGCTCCGCTGCGAATGGGTCATTGCCGTCACAGGGCTTGTTGAGCCGCGAAGCGAGGGGATGGCGAATCCCAAGCTGGCGACCGGCGACATCGAGGTCGCCGTGGAGCGGCTGGAGATTCTCAACACAGCCAAGACCCCGCCGTTCGAAATCGACAACGCCGAGAAGACAGGCGAAGAAACTCGCCTGATCCACCGCTACATTGACCTTCGCAGGCCTGAGATGCAGAGCAAGCTGCAAACCCGCCATCAAGTCACGACGGTGGTGCGGGATTATTTCGACAAGTTAGGTTTCTGGGAGATCGAGACTCCGATGCTGGCCAAGAGCACGCCGGAAGGGGCGAGGGATTTTCTCGTGCCCAGCCGGCTGGTCAGGAACTGCTTCTATGCGCTGCCGCAGTCGCCGCAGCTTTTCAAGCAGATTTTGATGGTCAGCGGCATCGATAAATACTTCCAGATCGTGCGGTGCTTCCGCGACGAAGACCCTCGCGCCGACCGTCAGGCCGAGTTCACGCAGATCGACGTCGAGATGAGCTTCGTCAACAGCGACGACGTTATCGCCATCCACTCGAACCTGGTGGCGCGGGTCTGGAAGCGAATTCTGGATATCGACGTGCCGATGCCGATCCGGCGAATGACTTACGCCGAAGCGATGGCGGACTACGGGTCCGACAGGCCCGATCTGCGGTTCGGCATGAAGCTCAAGGACATTTCCGACCTGGCCAGGCAGAGCACCTTTACGGTCTTCACGTCCACCATCGAGAAGGGCGGCATCGTCAAGGGTCTCTGCGCCCCCGCTGGTGAAAAATACTCCAGAAGCGATATTGAAAAAACGCTTACGGGCGTGGTGAGCGACTTCGGCGGCAAGGGACTGGCCTGGTCCAGGGTCAAGGCTGAGGGCGGCAAACTTGCACTGCTCGGCGGCTTCGCCAAATTCTTCAGTCCTGAGCTGCAGCAGCAGCTTATCGAGCGGTTCGAGGCCGGGAGCGATGATTTGATTCTGCTGGTTGCCGACGCCGAAGAGGCGGCGAACAAGGCCCTGGCTCCCCTGCGGTGCAGGATCGCCCGCGATCTGAAGCTCTACGACAAGGGCCGGTTCGAATTCGTGTGGGTGGTGGATTTTCCGCTGTTCGAGTGGAACCAGGACGAGAAGCGGTACGATTCGCTGCACCATCCGTTCACCTGTCCCATCGAAGAGGATATGGGCAAGCTCGAAACGGACCCGGCCCACATTCGCTCCCAGGCGTACGACATTGTCGTCAACGGCTCAGAAATCGGCGGCGGCAGCATTCGTATCCATAACCCGAAGGTGCAGCAGAAGGTTTTCGACCTGCTCAACATTTCCCGAGAGCAGGCCGGGCTGCGGTTCGGCTTCTTCCTCAAGGCCCTGGAATACGGCGCGCCGCCGCACGGAGGAATTGCCTTTGGCCTGGACCGGATGATTATGCTGCTGACCGGCACAGAAAATATTCGAGACGTCATTGCTTTTCCGAAAACGCAGCGGGGCCAGTGCCTCTTGACCGAGGCGCCGAGCGAAGTGGACCAGAAGCAGCTCGACGAGCTGAACCTGCGAGTGCAAAAACACTCGCATATAGTCGAGCAGGAAACCGACGAACAGCAGCATTAGATTCCGCATCGCCGACGTGAAGTTAACAGTTTTTAAGAGGACGGTACGTCCGGAGGACCAAAAATGTGGCAACTTCTACAAGACTGGAGAACGACGGCCTTGCTGGCAGGCGTGCCGCTGCTGTTGGGTCTGGTTGGCCATGTGCTGGTGTTCAAAATACTGCGCAAAATCGCCCAGCGCACCGACAGCCGGATCGATGATTCGGTAATCAGGCACTGCTATCGGCCTTTCCAGTGGACGGTCGTAGTTCTGGTGATTCGCCTGGCCTTGTCGGTCCGGTTTCGCGAAAGCGTACCACCTGACGTCGCTCAGACTGTGGGTTTGTTCCTTATCGGCGTCGTATCATGGTTGCTGATCTCGGCAGTCTTTGTGCTGGAAGATTTTGTCGTCCGGCGCTTTGAAGTAAACGTCAAAGACAATCTCCGTGCCCGGAAGGTGCACACCCAGTTCAGGGTTCTGAAGCGAATCGCGATCATCACGGTCAGTCTCATTGCTCTGGCCTCGATGCTAATGACTTTTCCAAAGGTCCGGCAGCTCGGAGCCACGATTCTGGCGTCGGCGGGGATTATCGGGATCGTTGTGGGCATGGCCGCTCAGCGGACAATCGGGGCGTTCATCGCCGGACTGCAAATTGCGTTCACTCAGCCCATTCGCGTGGACGACGTGGTGATCGTGGAAAATGAGTGGGGCCGTATCGAGGAGATTACGCTGACCTATGTGGTGGTCCGAATCTGGGACCTCAGGCGTCTGATCGTGCCGATTACGTATTTCATCGAAAAGCCCTTTCAAAACTGGACGCGTGTCACCGCGGACATCTTAGGTACGGTGTTTCTTTATGTGGACTACACGGTTCCTATCGACTCGGTCAGAGAAGAGCTGCATCGCGTCCTGAAAGAGTCGCAACTGTGGGACGGCAAAGTCTGCGTGCTGCAGGTCACCAATACGTCCGAACGCACGGTCGAGCTTAGGGCGCTAATGAGCGCCGCGGACGCTTCAGCGGCGTGGGGCCTGCGTTGCGAAGTCAGAGAAAAGCTCGTCGACTTTATCAAGACAAAATATCCGCAGGCCCTTCCGAGGCTCAGAGCGGAGCTGCACGATCTGAAGGCGGGCGGGAAATGATATTTATCGGTTGTATCGCGTTGCACGATAAGCAACATACGATATGCGATAAACGAAATACGGGTCATGCGAATTGATTATAAACACATCTGGCGGAAGCTTACAAAGCCTTTGCGGTTGTGGCCGTTGTCGCTGGCCAGAAAGGTGCAGGTGACCTTTGGGGCGGCGGTTATTCTGGTCCTGATGCTGGCCCTTTCGATTCTGTACGTGTGGATGGGACAGCTCACCAAAAAGGACCTGTTCGATATCGGACGGTCGAGATCGAGGGTGCTGCTGGATCGCCACTTCCAGCTCAAGGTTCCTGCTCAGACTCTTCCTCCGCTGGATGTGGCGGGACAGGTGCGCGATGTAAACGATACCGAGATGGCCTGGATTCGCTTCACGGAAGAGGGCGAAAAAGGCCTGTCTCTGTTGAGCAGCCAGGTCGCCGCGGTGATTGCGGCTCTCAGGACCAGCCAGGACAGGGAGGAAAGTATCCTGACGGAGAGCAGAGAGGGGCAGGCCGAGAGTGTTTACGTGCGAATCTTCAGAGCGACGGATCGCTGTCTGAGCTGTCACGCCCCCCCGGGGACAGCCGGTGCGCTTGGGCTCAATGAGCCGGTCGGCGCGGTTGTTATCCGGTCGCGAGAACTTGCCGGCGAGATCAGCCGAATGGTTTTCATGAATCGATTCTGGATTATCGTAGCCGGATTGATCGGCGGCGCCGGTGCGATCATTGCCTTTTATATGATTACGCAGAATCTGATTTTGCGACCCATTCGGCAACTGCGTGCATTGGCCAACAACGTGGCCGAGGGAAATCTCGAGATACGAAGCTCAATCGCTACCGGGGATGAGTACGAGAAGCTGGCCAGGGCGTTCAATCACATGCTCGACAGGCTCGTGGCGACGCAGGAAAAACTCCGGCAGGCAAACAAGCAGCTCGATGCAAAAATCGCCGAGCTTTCCGAGCGGAATATCGAGCTGTTCAAGGCGAACAAGGTCAAGAGCGAATTTCTGGCCAACATCTCGCACGAATTCCGGACGCCGCTGAATGCCATTCTGGGATTCGCCCAGGTTCTGCGGGACAAGCCCCTTCTGCTGCAGAAGGAAAAGGCGCAGCGCTACGCCGAAAATATCATCACCAGCGGGAACAATCTTCTGAAAATGATAAACGACCTGCTGGACCTGGCGAAGACTCAGGCCGGGAAGATGGAGCTGCACATAGAAAAAGCCTCCGTGGAGAGTTTGCTGGAGAATGTATCGTCTCAGTTCTCGTTGCTCACCAAGAAAAAGAAAATCAAAACCAAGTTGGTCCTGGGCCCGAATTTGCCGCCTCTGGAAACTGATATCGGGAAGGTTCAGCAAATCCTCTATAATTTCCTGAGCAACGCCGTCAAGTTTACGCCGGCCCGCGGACGCATCGAGATTGAAGCTCAATTTCCCTCGCCCGGCGGCACAGACACCGGGCCTGAGTCGCGAATGATCCGGATCGCCGTAACGGATACCGGCTGTGGGATCGCCGAGTCGGACAGGGAGAAGATATTTGAGAAATTCCGCCAGGCGGATGGCTCCATCACCCGCGAATCGACCGGTAGCGGGCTGGGTCTGGCCATCAGCAAGGAGCTGGCGGCGATGCTCGCGGGCGGCATCGGTTTGGACAGCCCCCCCAAGGGGCGGAGCGAAGGCTCGATGTTCTGGCTGGATATTCCCATTACGCTGACAAAAGAGGAGAAACAGGAGACGCAGCGTGCGGCGTCTGATTAAGCGGGAAAAAGATATGTGTTTGATGCGTTCACTCTTGTTGCTTTGCATGTTTGTGCAGGTCGGCTCGGGCGCCGCGGTTGCTCTGGGCCAGATGCATCCCTTCTCGGTCCACGACATGTTGGCGATGGAGCGAATTTTCGATCCCCAGGTCTCGCCGGACGGCGGCTGGATCGTTTTCGTCGTGCGGAAAACCGATCTCGAAGCGAACAAGGGGCGAACCGACCTGTGGCTTGTTCGGGCCGATGGGGCCGGCCTTCGCCAGTTGACGTCTCATGCGGAAGCTGACTCGGATCCCCGCTGGGCGCCGGACGGCAAATTGGTCTGGTTCATTTCTGGCCGATCGGGCACCTCGCAGGTTTGGAGTATCCCCATCGACGGCGGCGAGGCCCGGCAGGTCACGGAGGAGCCTCTGGATGTGGGGAATCTGGTCGTCTCGCCGGATGGAAGGCACATCGCTTTTACGATGGATGTTTTCTCGGACGCCAATACGCCGGTCGAGACAAAGGACAGGCTCGATAAAGTCGGGAAAAGAAAGGCGAGCGGACGGATTTACGAGCAAATATTTGTCCGGCACTGGGACACGTGGAAGGACGGTCGGCGCTCGCATCTGTTTGTCATGCCCGCGGCCGGAGGCAAGGCCATCGACGTGATGCATGATATGAACGCCGATACGCCCTCCAAGCCGTTCGGCGGCTCGGAAGAAATCACATTTACTCCGGACGGTACGGGCATTATTTTCGCCGCCAGGGACGTCGGGGCGAAGGAACCCTGGTCAACGGATTTTGACCTCTACCTGGCGCCCGTTGACGGCTCCGAACCGCCCAAATGCCTGACGCAGAAGAACGAGGCGTGGGATACGAATCCGGTTTTCTCGCCGGACGGCAAGACGTTAGCCTATCTGGCGATGGCCCGGCCGGGCTACGAAGCTGACCGCTTTCGGATTATTCTGCGCCAGTGGCCCGGCGGCACGCAGCGCGTTCTGACCGAAGAATGGGACCGAAGCCCCTCGTCTTTTTGCTTCTCGGGCGATGGGCAAACCCTTTATACCGCGGCGGAGAACATGGGCCAGAAATCGCTGTTTGCCGTCAATGTGCAGACCGGCGCCGTCAGAACGATTGTGCAAGCCGGCAGCGTGGATTCGCCCGGCGTCACAGGGGAAAGGATAGTCTTCAGCCTGAATAATCTGCACAGCCCCGCAGAGTTGTATTCGGTCAAGCCGGACGGGGGCGATGTCCGTAAAATCACCGATATAAACGCGGAGAAAATCGCCGCCGCTCGCATGGGTGAGTATGAGCAGTTTGCGTTTGCCGGTTGGAACGACGAGACGGTGTATTGTTACGCCGTCAAACCCGTCGATTTTGACCCCGGCAAAAAGTATCCGGTGGCGTTCTTGATTCATGGCGGCCCGCAGGGCTCGTTCGGCAACACGTTCCACTACCGCTGGAATCCGCAGGCGTACGCCGGGGCGGGCTACGCTGTCGTGATGGTGGATTTTCACGGCTCGACGGGCTACGGGCAGGCGTTTTGCGATTCGATCCGCGGCGACTGGGGCGGTAAGCCTTTAGTCGATTTGCAGAAGGGTCTGGCGGCCGCTTTGCAGCGTTACCCCTGGATGGACGGCGAAAGAGTCGGCGTGCTGGGCGCTTCGTTCGGTGGCTATATGATTAACTGGATCGCCGGCAACTGGCCCGACCGTTTCCGCTGCCTGGTCAATCACGACGGCAACTTATGCGAGCGGATGGCCTATTTCGACACGGAGGAGCTTTGGTTCCCCGAGTGGGACCACCTCGGCACGCCTTGGGACAATCCTGAAAGTTACGAAAAACACAATCCGCTCAACTTCGTCAAGAACTGGAAAACCCCGATGCTGGTGATCCACGGGGGGCTGGATTATCGCGTGGCCGATACGCAGGGTTTGGGCACATTCACCGCGCTGCAGCGGCGAGGAATTCCCAGCAAGCTGCTTTACTTCCCCGACGAGAACCACTGGGTGCAAAAGCCGGCCAATTCCATCCTCTGGCACGAAACCGTCCTGGCCTGGCTCGACCAATGGCTCAAGAAATGATTATTGATGACGGGGAATGGATAATTTGGTATCATGCCGGTTTTGATTTCAGGTCAGGACCTTTTGTCTGAAGTCCTGAAAAGGTGCAGGAATGGCGAAAAAATTTGTCAGGGCGATCTTTCCGGGCTCGTTCGATCCGATTACGAACGGGCATCTGGACGTTGTCAGCCGCGGCATCAAGCTCTTCGATGAGCTTATCATCGCGGTCGGGCGAAGTCCGGTCAAAAATCAGCTCTTCGCGCCCGAAGAGCGTGTGGAGATGATCGCCGAGCTGATCACCGACATGCCGGGCGTCTCGGTCGAGGCTTTCGAGGGTCTGACGGTCGAATACGCCGCCCGCAAGAAGGCCGACGTTATCCTGCGTGGCCTGCGAAGCCTCACGGACGTGCAGTATGAGTTTCAGCTTGCCATGACGAACCGGGCTGTGGCCGGGATAGAGACGATCTTTATCATGACCAGCGAGCAATATGGCTTTACCAGCTCGACCCTGATTCGCGAGGTCGCTTCGTTGGGCGGCGACCTGTCCAATTTGATTCCCAAAAGCGTCCACGAGCGTTTGAAACGGCGTCTCAAAAAGACCGGACGCCAGGGGCGAGGCCTGCAATCCGGAACAGATCCTGACAGCGAAGATACAATACTCAATACGTAGGTTTTGGAAACCTGAATTTGGAATTTTGATATCGTTTGGCATTTCGGCCCTTCGGTATCCTGACTTACGCCGGCTATGTTTACAATCCGTGTCGAGACACGCTTTCGAGCGTCGCATCAGTTGACCCTGCCTGACGGCTCAAAGGAACCCGTTCATCATCACGACTGGGTGGTAACAGCGGATGTCAGCAGCGAGAAGCTTGATAATATGGGAGTCGTGATGAGCTTCCAGAAACTCAGGGCGATGATGGACGCGGCGGTGGGCGATTTTGACAACGCGGCCATCGAGTCGGTCGGTTATTTCCAGCAGAACAATCCCTCGGCTGAGAACGTAGCCAAATACATATACGAAAAGCTCCGAATCAATCTGCCCGGGGGCGTCAAACTTCGAAATGTCAGGGTTGTCGAGGAGCCGGGCTGTTCGGCAAAATTCAGCCAATAATCAAATCGGCGTGCAGTGAATATCCGGATGTGCCGATGAATAAAACAAAATTCCAATGTTGTCATTTTCAGATATGTTGTGGAACGGGCATTCTCTGGTATAATAGAAGTCGATGCTTTGGTTCGCTGAAAGATATGTGCGACCCAGGAGCATACTGGTGGATGGAGAAAATCAAGAATCGAGCTGGATATGCAGTGTCAGATTTGTAACGAACGTGATGCGACGATTCACCTGACCGAGATTACCGACGGCATTCGGACGGAGATGCACATTTGCGAGCACTGCGCCGCCGAGCAGGATATCGCCGTTAAAAGCCACATTCCCATCAACGAGCTGCTCAGCAATCTGCTGGCCGTGCAGCCGACGGATGAGGAGATTTCCGGCGGTTCAGACCAGAAGCTTGCCTGTCCGACGTGCGGCTTTACGCTCGCTCAGTTCCGCAAGGAAGGAGTCCTGGGCTGTCCCGGCGATTATGAGGTCTTTGAAGACGTGCTTGCCCCGCTGATCGAGAAAGCTCACGACGGCCGAACGACCCACTGCGGCAAGGTCCCGTTGAGGACCCCCGTGGACGCGAAAAAACAACTGGAGCTTTTGAATCTGCGCCAGCGGCTCGAAGCGGCGGTGCGAAGCGAAGACTACGAGCTGGCCGCCCAGTTGCGGGACAAAATAAAACAAACTGAAATGTAGCAGGGCGGCGCGTGCTGCGTCCTGTACGGTGCGACGATGAAACTGACCGATATGAGCAACGACATAAACGAATGGTTCGACGGCTCCGGGCCGTTGGCGGATATCGTCATTTCCTCGCGGATTCGTCTGGCCCGGAATCTGGCCGGCCATAAGTTTTTGAGCCGCTGCTCCAACGCCGAAAAAAGCGAAATACTCGATAAGCTCAGAGACGTCATGATGTCGCTGGACCTGGGCGATAAGGTCTTCTACGTCAGCGTGGACAAGGCGCCGTCTCTGAACAGGCACTTCCTCGTGGAACGGCATCTGATCAGCCGGCACCTTGCCTTCGGCAAAGGCCCGCGGGGCGTCGTGATCGCCGAGCGAGAATTTTTTACCGCGATGATCAACGAAGAGGACCATCTGCGGCTCCAGGTGCTCAAGGCCGGCTGCCAACTGTCCCAGTGCGCTGCGCAGATGAACCGCATCGACGATATGATCGAAGAGAAGATCGATTTTGCCTTCAGTCCCCGCTACGGTTATCTGACCGCCTGCCCGACCAATCTGGGTACGGGAATCCGGGTCTCGGTGATGCTGCATCTGCCGGCGCTGAAGATGACCGGGCAGATCGAGAAATTTTTCAACGCCGCCAAGGATTTGAGCCTGGCGGTGCGCGGGCTTTTCGGCGAGGGAACCGAGGCCGCCAGCGATTTGTATCAATTATCCAACCAGGTGACGCTCGGCGTCTCGGAAGCCGATATCGTCTCGAAATTCGAAAAGACCATCATCCCCGAAATCGTCGAATACGAAAACGCCGCCCGGCGGCAACTGCTCTCCAAGCAGTCCGACCTGCTCGACGACAAAATCTCGCGCGCAATCGCGCTGCTGCAAAACGCGCATCTGATCAGCTCGCAGGAAGCGCTGTTCCTGCTGAGCCACCTGCGGCTGGGGATCAACATGCACAAATACATGGGCGCTTCGACGCCCGCGATTGAGAAGCTTCGCACGCTCTGCGGCGCCGGCGACGGGCCGGACGAGGCGAATCGCCTTTCCATTACGACCATCAACCGGCTCTTTATGCTCACGCTGCCGGCCCACCTGCAGCTCAACTGCGGCAAGACGCTCGACGCGACCGGCCGTGACGCCCTGCGAGCGCAAATCATCCGCTCCGCCCTTAGCCAGGACACCCCGCGAAAAAGCTGAGGCCGCGCTCCGCCCGCCAGTCGTCCTGACGAATCGGCTTTGTTTTTCCAGATTAGCCACGAATAAACACTAATAGCCACGAAGAATAGAAGTCGAAGTCCAAGCATTTTACCCAAACTAACAAGCACACCACATTCTGTGTCCTGTCTTCTGAATTCTGTGTTCTGTTTTTTCCCGTCTTTTGGCTCAAAATCGCGGATTTGTAAAAAATCTTCACTTTCTTCAAAAAAATGGCAAAAAAAGCATCCACATTTCGCCTCTCTCAATCGCCTCTCTCTTAGTGAAGGGCAAAGCCAGGTTTCGGATTACCGTGTGCAAAAGTTCATATTTGGTTTGTTTCCAGGCGATATGATGATGCTTTGGATTGGAAATTCGAGGGTACGAGTGAGATCAGGAAGCGGACGGTACGCATTCCATTGAATAGTGACTCAGTTGTACTCGACGAATGGTTGCAAAAAGCTAGGTTTTAATTGACGGTAACAATATGCATGACACGGAGCGAACATCGAGAAACAGGATGCCACCCTTGATAGTACTGGGCTTGACTGGGCCGGTTGGGAGCGGTTGCACAACGCTGAGCAAGGTATTGGACAATCCGGACGATCCTAATAGGAACAAAGGGAGTTCTCTTGTCGAAGCGCTTCGGTCAGTAGGATGGGTGGGCGTCGATAGAAGCGGCGAGATTAGCATTGATTGGAACAACCTAAACCGACAAGTGGACGACCTGTATGCCCAGCGTAATCAAGAAGGCATTACTCGATACGGAGGTAATGGAGATGAGAGCGGAGGTGCGCGCGAGCAGAAAAGGCGATTAGAAACGATGTTGGAGCTGAGGGAAGCCGTGAAGGCCATCAGTAAGCTAAGGCCGTACCATAGGAAAGGAGTACACCTTTTCAGAACGCTGTCGGTCTCAGACTTGATAGTCTTCCGCGCGCTGATGGCGATTGAGAAGGCAGACTTTAATGTTGATGGATCCTCGGATCCGAAGAAGAAGGCGAAATATCAAGAATTCGTGGCGCTTGCGAGAGAATATATGCAGTCGAATCAAGCTCAGCAAGCGTTAAAGCAAATTGGTGTTGAAAGTTATGGGGACTTCTACAAGCGGTGTTACGAGAGTAAGAAGAAAGAAGAATTGGAGAAATTGGGTGCCAGCTTTTACAACATACATGGAGTTGCGCGTGTCATAAAAAAAGAATACTGTGCAAAGCACTACTTGGATTACGCTGAGGTGCTGCAGGATTTCGGAGATAACATCAGACGTTGCGATGATCCATTTGGTCTCAAGCGCGGACAGCCGCAACACTGCGCTCATAGACTGGCAAAAGGTATATCGCAGATGATATACCTTCTGTGGAAGACAAGACAAGGTTCGTTCTTCGTCGTCGACTGTTTACGCAATCCTTATGAGGTAATGTATCTACGGCGGGAGTTTGCTAATTTCTTGCTACTAAGTCTGTTTGCAACTGAGAAAACGAGGCAAGGGCGGATTGTTACGAGTACCAAGTATAATCTACGAAAGTTACTCGGCAGAGAAGCAAGTAGAGAAGAAGAGGAGCGAATAGTAGAGAGCTTTGAACTCGCCGACAAACGGGATTCGGGCAGAGGTGTCAAGGGAGTGCAGGGCCTGTACAAACAGAATGTGACCAAATGTGCGCAGATTTCTGATATTGCAATCAACAACGAAAGACAATGGACGCCAGCGGATACAACAGCTAGTGAGGAACTGTGCCGAAAGAGCTTGCGGATACTGTGCTTGATTCTGAGCCCAGGTTGCACAAAGCCAAACGATGATGAGTTGTTCATGAATCTTGCATACACGATGGCTGTCAAATCAAATTGCATTAGCAGGCAAGTAGGCGCTGTGATTATTGGGCCGGACGGATACGTAGTTGGAGCCGGGTGGAACGATGTGGGTGCCGGCAGGATAAGTTGTGGTCTGAGAGCGATTAGAGACTTGGGACAGAAAGAGTTTGAGCCGCTCGTCGAAGCCATCCGAAGAGAGGGTGAGTCTAAAGAAGAACTCGTACATAGGTTGGCTGAAAAAGTCACGACCTCTGTTCAAGGGAACTTTGGAGAGCAGCTTTGCTTCTGCCTGAAGGATGTATTAGCGGAGAGAGAGGCCATCCCTGAATACAAGGCGCGAATCAAGAGAGTTCTTGGCGTAGAAGACGAGCGGACGAGTATAGGCTTGGTAATCGGAATCAAGGATTTTCTGGATAAGATGATCGAGGAGGATATCGAGATCCGACCTCCACACCAACTTGAGTATTGTATAGCATTGCACGGAGAGGAAAACGCCATCCTGCAAAGCGCCAAGATTGGTGGGTTTGGTTTGCAGGGCGGCACGATGTACGTTACTTGCCAACCGTGCCCACTTTGCGCTAAGAAGATCCAACAAGTGGGTTTGGGAAGAGTCATATACACGGAAGCCTATCCTAAGAGCCGACCAGACATCTATATGGCTGGTATTAGACTCGAACAGTTCGAGGGTGTTAAGCCACGTGCCTACATCAAGCTATTCATGGCACACCACGATCAGAAGGAATGGCAGGAACTAGAGAGTAAAGGATTGGCTCCCGAGATATGAGTTCGAAAAGTCGGTGGTGAAACGTCGGAGGGGCTCGGCAAACGCAGAGTCAATTAGCACGGATCCCATGCAATGCGGAGGTTTTGAGCCATGCCCGACCGGGATGTTGAGACAATTCGGGATTTGATTTTTTATCAGTACGCCAAAATTGTGGCGCGGAGGGCGTTTGGGGCGGCGGATGGGAAAGAGGCGAAGAAGCAGCACTACGGCTTTATCAAGTGCCTCAAGACAATCATCAATTGCCACCAGTGCGCCGAGACGTTGGACGGCGGCGATTTGGATCGTGACGCCGAACTGACGGTTCTGGACGTGGATTTTATCCTTCACCAGCTCTAAAGCCGCAACCCGGACAACGCTTTCCCGATAACCTGCTGTTCTGATACCCCGATATCCTGATACCCTAATAGCCTTCCTTGTAGCTCGCACCTGCCAAAATGGCACGAAAAATGACGTTCGGGGGTTTGTTGGAGGGAGGGCGGGAAAAATCTAAATTCTTTTATGCAAGCGGTTTAAGTCACTTCCATCGGCATAATAGCCACCCTGGCACGTTGTTTGCATAATCTTAGCCAAAAGTGAAACTATAGCGAAAGGTATATGACTATGGCTAAAATCATTGGAATAGATTTGGGAACAACAAACTCGGTCGTGGCCGTGATGGAAGGCTCGTCGCCGAAGGTGCTGATCAATTCTTCCGGCTCCCGGCTGACCCCTTCGGTGGTCGGTTTTACGGATAAGGGCGAGCGGCTGGTCGGCCAGATTGCACGGCACCAGCAGGTCACGAACCCGGAAAACACGATATTTTCCATAAAGCGTTTCATGGGCCGGCGCCACAACGAGGTCGGCGCCGAAGAGAAGATCGTCCCGTACAAAATCACCGGCGGGGCGAATGAGCTGGTGAAGGTCAACGTCCGGGGCAAGGAACACACGCCGCCGGAGGTTTCAGCCATGATTCTCCAGGACCTCAAGAAGACCGCCGAGGATTATCTGGGCGAAAAAGTGACGAACGCCGTGATTACCGTGCCGGCCTACTTCAACGATTCGCAGCGCCAGGCGACCAAGGACGCCGGCAAGATAGCCGGGCTGGTGGTCGAGCGGATCATCAACGAGCCGACCGCGGCCGCCCTGGCCTACGGGCTTGAGAAGAAAAGAAATGAAAAGGTCGCCGTCTTCGACTTTGGCGGCGGGACGTTTGATATCTCGATCCTCGACATTGGCGACAATGTTTTCGAGGTACTCAGCACCAACGGCGATACGCATCTGGGCGGCGATGATCTCGACGCGGTTCTGATCAATTATCTGGCCGATGAGTTCAAGAAAACCGAAGGCATCGACCTGCGTCAGGACCCGATGGCGCATCAGCGTCTGAAGGAAGCCGCCGAGAAGGCCAAGTGCGAGCTGAGCACGCAGGTTGAAAGTACGGTCAATCTACCGTTTATCACCGCCGACACCTCGGGGCCGAAGCACTTGCAGATTACCATCACCCGCAGCAAGTTCGAATCGCTCGTGGAGCAGGTTTTCGAGCGGCTCAAAGAACCGTGCCGCAAGGCGATGGCGGATGCGAAGCTGGCTAACCGCGACATCGCAGAGGTTTTGCTCGTCGGCGGCTCGACACGAATTCCGAAAGTCCAGCAAATCGCCAGGGAGCTTTTCGGCAAAGAGCCGAACAAGAGCCTCAATCCCGATGAAGTTGTAGCGATTGGTGCGGCCATTCAGGGCGCCGTGCTGGCTGGCGACGCGGGCGTCAAAGACATTCTGCTTCTGGATGTGACGCCGCTTTCACTGGGCGTCGAGACGCTGGGCGGCGTGATGACGAAGTTGATTGATCGCAACACGACGATTCCAACCAGCAAGAAAGAGATTTTCTCAACCGCCGCCGACAGTCAGACGACCGTGGACATCCACATTCTGCAGGGCGAGCGGGAATTTGCGCGGGACAACCGCACGCTCGGCCGGTTCCAGCTTGCGGATATTCCGCCGTCGCCGCGCGGCATTCCGCAGATTGAAGTTGCGTTTGATATTGACGCCAACGGCATTTTGAACGTCTCGGCCAAGGACCTCGGGACCGGAAAGCAGCAGTCCATCGAGATCAAGTCCAGCTCGGGGCTCAGCGATCAGGAAGTCCAGAGGATGACAAAGGAGGCCGAGTCCCACGCCGCGGAGGACAAAAAGAAAAGAGAGGTCGTGGACCTGAAGAACCAGGCCGACCAGTTGGTCTATTCGACGGAAAAGACGTTGAAGGAGCACGGCGAAAAGGTTTCCGGCGAGACCCGCGGCAGGATCGAGAACGCCGTCAACAACCTCAAGGAAACGATCAAAGGCGAGGATGCCAACGCGATCAAAAGGGCGATTGAGAACCTCGGCGCTACCACTCAGGAATTGGGCAAGACACTGTATGAAGAGGCCGCCAAGAAGCGGGCGGCTTCCACTTCAGCCGGCCCATCGGCCCAGGAGCCGCCGGAGCCGGAGCCGGAGCAGGTCAAGAGGAAAAAACCCGATGACGTTATCGACGCCGAGTTCGAAGCGAAGGACAACTAAGTAAGTCAGATTTAAACCGACACAAACTGAAAAGCTAACAGTTCTTGACTCCTCTATACGCCAAGGGGTGAGATAGAGAAAGGCAAGCGCAAAGAGCCGGGGTACGGGAAGGATCGGATCACGTACCCCGGCCGGCTTGCTTAGCAGCAAGCAGTACCCGAATTCATTTTCTACAAAGGTTTTCCCATCGCATCTAGCGGCTCTTCGACGGTCAGCTTTTCCCCTAACGTCGCGGCCAGGTTGGGAAGGTCATACGTCGTCAATGCTCCATGTACGGTGTTCACCTGCTGGTTGGAGGAGCGGCCCGATTCTATCACACTCGACCATGAATTGAGCAAACGCACTAATTTCACCGAGCCGAAAAGCTCCGGCTCAAGCGCCGCGGCGTGAAGCGCCGGGACCCCGACGTTCCCGATGGCAATCAAATCCACCGGTCCAGCTTGTTCCTGCTGCAGCAGGCGAGTGCAGACCAGCATGTCTTCGGCGCGCATGCCTACGTACGAACGTCCGAGCAGATAGGCTGTGAAAATGTCCTTCCAGTCAGGTCCGGCCGCCTCGCTAAGACTGCCCTGTTTGGCTTGCAGCATTTCTCCGGCGCCTCGCACGTCCACGGCGAGCACCCTGTGGCCAGCCTTCACGAGTGTCTCGATAGGCCCGCCCGGCTCCGCATCAATCATCTTGTCCTTTTCGTGGAGGTATAGGACAGCGCGTTTGTTCGCCTGCGCCGCCGGGACGAACATCAAGGCCGGCAAATGGATACCCTCCTCCGGCGTTATGGTCATTTTCCTGATTGAATAGCCGTCGCGTTCCACAGTGCCAGCGGTGTCCACCTGTGGCTTCGGCAGTTCGGCGAGCTTGCGTATGCCAGCGATCGCACGCACCTGCTGGAGCGATTCTGCATGGTCTGATGTCGTCCACAGCTTCTTTCGATGCTCGGCCAGCTCTTTTTCATAGTCCCGGTTGAGGTCGTAGGTGGATCGCGCGCCCTCAATCCGCATCACCTGCCCACCCGGGGCGCACTGGACTTCCTCGTCGGAGAGCAGCTTGATGTCCGGCTCGGTGATCGGTTCATCTTTCTTGAGCAGCCACCGCGCCATCCATCGCACGACGCTTTGCCGCTGCAACTGGTTGTAATTATGCTCGGCGTCGTTCTCCATCAGGTCGATGCGTTCGGCGTATCCCATGCGGGTGTAAAGTCTTTTGGCGCAGCGGACCATATTCCACACGCCGCCGATATCGAAGAAATCCTTCGTGGCGGCGCAGACGAGTATCGGCGTGGGCGCGCGCATCATCAGGTAGTCCGCGTGGTCCATGCCGAAGGCAATCTGAGCGTGAATGTTCTGCTCGGCGTCCTGCGGGCCGATAGTATCGAGCAGGCGCTCGAAGCCGGTGATGTAACAGCTTGGCGCCGCAGCGACGATTCGGTTGTCTAACGACATCAAGTATGAGGTCTGTGTGCCTCCGCCGCTGTTACCCGTGCAGCCGATGCGTTTGGGGTCCACCTCCGGGCGCGACTGGAGGTAATCAATGCCCCGCATCCCGTCCCAAATCTCGAACCTGGCGGTATTGCGGCCGAGCAGAATGCTGCCGATGCCGAGCATCGTATGCGCCCTGGTGCCCGACAGTTTCGGCCATTCCGAGAGCAACTGCCCGCGCTCGCCCTGGTCGATGGGATCGAAAACCAGCGCCGCCATGCCGTTCAGAGCGAGCAGTGCTCCCATCGTCTGATAGGTGTCGTGGGCTTTGCCATTGTCGCTGTGGCCGCAGGGCACTAAAACGCCCGGATAGAGGGAGCTGTGCCTGCCGGCGTCGGGCACAAACAGCAGGGCGCTGATGTAATGTTTCGGCTGACTCTCGAAGAGGACTTTCTCGACGCGGTAGCCGTCGCGCTGAATGACACCCGTGACCTGCGGGTTCAGCAGCGTGCGCTGCGGCAGGCCGCCGAGGGCTTCGATGAATTTCTCGCGGAGATTCTTCTGGTACTCGGCTATCTGCTCGGGCGTTTTGAGCTGTTCGTACCGCTGCTTCCAGCTCTCGAAGCTCTGCTGCGCCAGCCGATGAAGGTAATGGCTCATCATCTCGGTGGGGGCCACACCGTCGATCTTCTCAGGCAGAACACGCAGGTCTTCGGCGGCCCAGGCAGCACCAAACGCCAAACTCAAACACACAACTACCGCACCCATTTTTTGTCGCTTCATGGTTTCCTCACTTCAATTCAAACTTGTGCAAACTCGTTTTATTTTCCTATACAAAAGCGGCTGAATATCTGTCCTAATATTTGTTCGTCGATAGGAGCCGGGCCGGGCTGGTCGATGTCGCAGATCGCCCTGTGCGCGGCGCGGAGCATCATAGCGGCCACTTCATCGTTGCCGGCCGTCAATTCAGAGATGGATTCGCTCACGTGGCCCATCGCTTCAGTGATAGCCTGTTTGTGCCGGGCCGTCAGCGCGACCCCGCCGGAGCGCGGAACGTCGAACTTCTCGGTTAATTTGCGGTCGATTGTGCTTCGCAGCAGCTCTATCCCGGAGCCGGTCTGAGTGGAGACGGGCAGAAAATCGGCGCCGAACGATTCATTCAATTCGGCAAGTCGCTCCGCCAGAGGCTGTTCTGAGAGTAAATCACACTTGGTCGCAATTGGCACGAGACATTTCGGCTCAATGAGTTTTCGGATGGCCACATCCTGCGACCATTCGGTTTTTGAAACATCGGCACAGAAGATCACTACGGCACTGTTTCGCAGCGCTTCGACGGCGGCCTGCTGGGCTAATTCATCAAGGATATCCGCCGGCCTCGTCAGAAGGCCCGCACAATCGAATAGCACGCACCGGCAATGTGACAGCGTCCAAATCCCGGTCAGGACGTCTCGGGTCGTTTTCTGCCGGGGCGACACAATGCTTCTTTCCTTGCCGAGCAGCTTGTTGAGCAGACTGCTTTTTCCGGCGTTGGGGGCCCCGGCGATTCCCACCGACGGCAAATCAATCACCGATTCCAGGCTGATACTATCCGAGAGCAGCCGCTCGAGCTGGTCCTTTGTTGCGGCAAGCCTTTTGATCGCCTCGGGCCGCGTGATGAATTCGATGTTTTCTTCGCTGAAATCCAATCCGGCTTCAATCAGGCTCAGCAGCTCCATAAGGTTATCCCGCAGCTTCGCGGTCGTTTCTCCCAGCCGGCCCTGCAAGAGTTTCTCGGCGGCGGCCAGTTGATATTCATTGGAGCTGACAATAATCTCGTTCACCGCCTCGGCCTGAGTCAGATCGAGCTTGCCGTTCAGGTAGGCCCTGGCCGTGAATTCCCCCGGCCCGGCCAGGCGAAGACTTCGCTGCAACAGGTTACTTATCAAAGCCTCGGTCACCGCGGGATTTGTGTACGTGTGTATTTCAACAACATCATCACCCGTATAGGAATGTGGAGCCGGGAATACGTACACTAACGCGTCGATCTTGAATTCATCATCGACGGCTATGGCGCTTGATAGTATCCGGCTTTCTTCGCGTGTGATGGGTATTCCGAGAATCCGACCGCACACCTCAAGCGTGCCGGGCCCTGTGATGCGAATGATGACTCTTTGCTCGCAGCTCGGCGAACTGACGGCCACGATGGTGTCGGTAAGCTCATACATCCTGCTTCTACATATTCTTGAAGAACGGCTTGGGCTTTTTCTTTTTGACCTTGCCGCCGGTCTTACTTGTCGCGGCGACCAAACCTTCGGATTCGTTTTTTTCTTTCTCCTGGATGTGCTTGCGAATCACCTGCTGCTCGATGACACCGGCGAAGGTGCTGGCCATAATATACAGATTCACGCCGGACGGACCCTTGTACAGCATCAGCGGAAACATCAGCGGCAGCATGATCTGCATCATCTTCTGCTGCTGGGCGGCCTGCGGATTGGTCGCCGCCGGGGACGGCATCAGCTTCTGCTGGAGATAGAATGCCACGCCCATCAAAATCGGCAAGAGGTTGAACGAATCCAGCTTGCCGAAGAACGGCAGGGTAAACGCAGGGAATCGAAACAGAGCATCCGGGGCCGACAGGTCGGTGATCCAGAAGGGCAGAAACGAGGCCCCTCGCAAATCAATGCTTGTGTAGACCGCGCTGTACAGTGCAATCCATATCGGCATTTGCACCATCATCGGCAGCATGCCCATAATCGGTGAGGCGCCCTGCTCTTTGTAAAGCGCCATCATCTGTTTGTTCATCTCGGCCTTATTGTTGGCGTACTTCTTTTTTATCTCCTCGGCCTTCGGAGCGAGCTTGCTCATTTTGCTCATGGAGACCTGGCTCTTCTTGGTGACCGGATGCAGGACCAGCCGCATCAGGAACACCAATATGATGATCACGATGCCATAGTTGTGCGGCCAGAACCCATGCATCCACTTCATTATCGCCAATATCCCGAACGCCAGCGGATTGATCATCCACGCCGGGCAGCAGCAGCCCATAAAGTCCATCGTATGGAAAAAACCCAGCTTTCGATACAGCTCATTCTTGTCGAAGAGGCTCTTGTCTTTAGGTCCCACGTAGAGCTGGAAGCGATAGGTTTTCGAGCCGTTTGCCGCCAGGGTGTTTGCGGCCAGCTTCAGGTCCAATCCGATCGTTTCTTCGCCGCTGGTGGTCTTGGGGTCACCATCAGGATCATAAAATCGGCCCACTCTATCCGTGATCCAGTCGCAGTAGTCCTTGCCTTCTTCCGGAACAGGCACTACGATTGTTGTGAAGTACTTGTTGACCGCGGCGACCCACAACAGCTTTCCGCCGGGTACGGCCAGTTGCCGGTCGTCGAGAGTCTTTGCCTTCATGAGTTTTCCTATGTTGAGGCTCCGGCTGGCAATCTGGCCCTTTGAGTCTTTGTAAGCGGCTATGACTTTTCTGACGTCTTGCCCGGACGACTCAGGGCCCAATCCGCCCGGTCCGGTTAAGTTGAAACGGATTTTTTGCTCGTCGCCGGTGAGGTTCTCGACGGTGATATCGCAATCCAGAAGATAATTGTCCCGGCTGACTTTGTAGGTCTTGGTCAGTTTCAGGACCGGCTCGCCGGTGTCTTCGTTTTTGATCACCGCTTCGAAACGAGCGGTTTGCGAGCCGTCATCGGCGGTCTCGGTATCGGACATCTTCCACTCAAGCCGGTCCAGGGACAGTTGCAACTGATGCTCGACAAATACGAGTTCCGTATTGGCCATAGTCAGAACTTCGCCGCCTCGTTTCGGGATAGGGTGGATAATGACCAAAGGCTGCGGATTCTTGTAGTCGCGGTCGTCGTATTCGCTGAAGGTGGCCGTTTGGATGGCGGCTCCCCTGGATGTTAGTTCCAGTCGATACTTAAAGCCGCTCTTGCGATCCATCGAGCCTAACACAAGGGTTCTGGCCGGGGCGTTATCGGCGCCGAATGTGATAGCCTGAGCCGCTTCGAGCTTGGCGGTCTCTGGGGCGGGAGTCTGCTGCTGCGTCTGCGGTTCTTCGTTTGCCGCTACACTTTGCAGGAGGATGCAGTTCCATCCCGTTTGATGGGAATTCTCGAAGAGGCCCGACCGGACAACAAGCCAGCCACAGAATAGGCAAAATCCAGCTACAACCAAAATCAAATATCGCATATCTTGTCTCTTCTCTTCCAGTAGATGGCGGCCAGTCTTTTGATAATCAATAATCAATCGCAAATAGTCAATTTCTTCTATCTTCCATTCTGCAGCCGGTCTGCGTGGAATTTGTCCAACTGGTCGATGGCGTAAATTTTTTTCATCGTGGTCTTGAAATCGTATTCGAGCCGTACGAAGTGGACCTCGTTATCGGCCACATAAACGTAGCTGGCCCGGTTGTCCTTGTCTCGGGGCTGGCCGACGGAGCCGATATTGATAATGGCCTTTTCGTCATCGACAATCGGATAGACGTCATTCAGCTCGTTCGGCAGATAGAAGTCGGGCTCATCGAGGAACACGCCGGGCATGTGCGTATGACCCACGAAGCAGATGTGCTTGACCCGCTCGAACAACAGCCGGACCTTCAGCGGGTTGGTGTAAACGTCGTCGGGGAAGATGTATTCATTGATGGGCCTTCTGGGTGAGGCGTGGATAAAATCGATGGTGACCGCGTTCTTTCCCAGCTTGCTCTTGAGCGTCCGGCGCATCGGGAGCTTGCCCAGGAAGCTCCAGCGTCTGTCACGGCTCTGGGGTTCTTCCTCCGATTCCAGCACCTCCCGGGTCCAGAAGCTTGCCTGCTCGGCGCCGTAGTTGAAATTCGTGGGTTCGTAAAAGACTGCATAATCGTGGTTGCCCAGGACGCACCACTTGCTTTTTTCTATGATCAGGTCGAGACATTCCTTGGGATTGGGCCCGTAACCGACCACGTCACCTAGGCAATAGATCGTTTTGATGCCCCGTTTTTCGATGTCGGCCAGGACTGTCGTTAATGCCTCAATATTCGAATGTATATCGCTCACAATCGCAAACATACGTGCCCTCAAACGAAAAAAACAAGTTGTATGGCGTAGAAACTTACTTCATAGCAGAAAGATCGCAGAAATGCCAGAATATTTATTCGCTTTTTAGCCGTGCCGCCGGGGCCCGCGCCGGCGCGATATTTACTTGCTCTGGTATTTCTCGCTGCTATAATGCCGAAATACGTTGCCCATAGGATTACGGATAAGGAAAGCATGGCTCTTCTTGAAACGCGCGGATTGATAAAGAGGTATTCCGGACGGATTGTTGTCAACGAGGTCTCGGTCACGATTGAACGGCAGACGATTGTCGGGCTTCTGGGCCGCAACGGGGCCGGCAAGACGACCACGTTCCGCATGATTATGGGGATGATTGTCCCCAACGGCGGCTCGGTCGTCTTTCAGGGCCGGGACATCACCAAGCTGCCCATGTACCGGCGCGCCCGCCTGGGTATCGGGTATCTCTCACAGGAGCCGAGCATCTTCCAGCGATTGAGCGTTCGCGATAACCTGCTGGCGATCTTAGAGACGATGTCCATGACCCGCGCCGAGCGCCGCGAGAGGGCCGAGAGGCTCATCGAGCGTTTCGCTCTGAGCGAGGTGGCCGGCAGCCAGGGCCGATTCCTTTCCGGCGGCGAGCGAAGAAAGCTCGAAATCGCCCGTGCCATGGTGACCAATCCTTCGCTGGTTCTGCTGGATGAGCCGTTCAGCGGCGTGGACCCCATCGCCGTCGAGGACTTGCAGCAAGAGATTCGCGGGCTTGTCGCTTCGGGCGTGAGTATCCTTGTGACCGACCATAACGTCGAAAGAACGCTCGAGGTAGTCGATAAGGCTTACATCATCGACCACGGCAAAGTGATCGGGGCCGGCCCGCCCGCCGAGATCATCCGCAACGAGCTGGTCCGCAAATCCTATCTCGGCAATACCTTCGACGGCGACGAGTTCGACGAACGATAGCTGCACGTACGGCGAAGTCTGTAAGCTGGTTTCTATTCTGCGGATGTGAGATGTGAAAAATGATTGATTTTGAGAAATGTCAAATCACGCGTTACCCGGCCGGGGTTCTGGCCCAGCGGGCTGAGCCGGTTGAGAAAATCGACGGCGACATCCACCGGCTGGTTGATAAGATGGTCGATATTATGCTGGAAAAGAAGGGTGTCGGTCTGGCGGCGCCGCAGGCCGGCGTGCCGCTGCGGCTTTTTATCATATCGCTCGACGGCAGCAGGGAAAACGTCAAAGTCTTTGTCAACCCGACCGTTACGCCGACCGGCGATTTGGGAGAGATCGATGAAGGATGCCTCTCCGTGCCGGGCATCTATACGAAGATTCGAAGGTACAAGAAATGCCATGTAACCGCGATGGACCTCGACGGCAACGAGTTTTCCGACGAGGGTGAGGGGCTTTACGCCCGGGCCCTGCAGCACGAGTATGACCACATCGAAGGCGTGACCATCGTCAACCGGATGACCCAGGTTGCCCGAATTGCCCATCGAAAACAGCTCAAGAAGCTCGAAGACCAGGACGAGTAAGAGCGGGTAGCAGAACATCGCAGAATTATGATTCCACTCGAAAGGCGAAGGATGAGGGACGACAAACGAAAAGAATAAGCAGTGTGAGGGAATTAAAGGTCTATAAACTGGCGTTTGAAGCTGCGATGGAGATATTCGAGATATCGAAAAGCTTTCCGAAGGAAGAGACATATTCTCTGACCGACCAGGTACGGAAGTCATCTCGATCTGTCTGTACGAATCTTGCTGAGGGTTGGCGTAAACGAAGATACAAGGCCGTTTTCATTAACAAATTATCCGATGCCGGACAGGAAGCCGCGGAAACGCAAGTTTGGTTGGAATTTGCCTTAGCGTGTAAATATATTAATAGAAAGACATTTGAAAGGCTGGACGAGAAGTACGAGCATATATTTGCCATGTTACTTACGATGGAACGAAAGGCTGACAGTTTTTGCAATACCCAATAGTTTGTCGCTTTTCATCCATCGTCAATCGTCTCTCGTCTCTCGTCCAGCATAACATGGTTATGCGGATCGTCTATCTCGGCAGTGGTGAATTTGGCGTCGAATGTCTCAATGCTCTGAGAGGTTCGCGGCACGAGTTGCGGCTTATTGTGACCCAGCCGCCAAACCCCGCCGGCAGAGGTCGTAAGCCTAATCCGACGCCTGTCGCTTGCTGGGCGGCTGCGCACTGCATCCCTTTTATCGAAACGGACAACGTAAACACTCCTGACCTCATCGAAAAGATAGCGGGCTGCGAGCCTGATTTGATAGTTGTCATTGCGTTCGGGCAGAAGGTCGGCAATGAGCTGGTCAATCTGCCGCACAAGGGGGCCATCAACGTCCATGCCTCGTTGCTGTCGAAATACCGCGGGGCTGCCCCGATTAACTGGGCCATCATCAACGGCGAGACCGAGACGGGCATCAGCATCATCACGCTGGCCGAAAAGATGGACGCCGGGCAGATTTTAGCCCAGGCCCAGACGGACATCGCCTCTGATGAGACGGCCGGCCAGTTGAACAACCGGTTGGCCCAAATCGCGGCGCCGCTGCTGCTAAAGACAATAGACCAGATCGCCGGCGGCACAGCGGTTTACGCCGAGCAGGACCATTCCAAAGCGACCCTCGCACGCAAGCTGAAAAAGACCGACGGCTTCATTGACTTTAGCGAGCCGGCGGAAGTCTTGGCACGAAAGATACGGGGCCTGTGGCCCTGGCCCGGTGCCTCGGCGGATTACGTCTCAAAGAAAACCGGCAAATCCGTCCACGTGACCATCGCCGGCGCCCGAGTCATCGAGAGATCGAACCCGGCGGGCCTGCCAGCGGGAACCTTCGATGAGCACCTGAACGTTATCTGCGGCGAAAATGCCCTGAAGATAACACGTATCAAGCCGGCCGGCTCGGCCCTGATGGACTTCAAAGCCTTCACCAACGGCCGCCAAACCCGCCCCGGAGATTTGCTGTCCAAAATAGAGGAATGATCGGAGGGAGCATGTATGAGATACGATACGAACCATCCCATGGCAGGTGTTTCAAACACCACATTCAGCGTATTCATATTTGCTCTTGTGTGCCTTTTCTTGCTGGCTGTATTGCTGTTTTGTCCGGGCTGCGAGCGAGACACATCGCCGCCGGACCTCAGCAGTTGTACCCGTCTTGAGATTCGCTACCCCCGCTCGACGCTGAACTACTTTCTTCCCGTTACTGATATACAAAGAAGTGTACTGAGCCCGGATGAGAGAAAGCATATACAGTCTATCGAGTTTTTCACAGTAATCGAGCCAGAACGTATCAAAGCCTTTGCCGACGATGTGAGCTCAGGATCCTACGATGGCCGGCGCCGGGTCGCGTACAATGAGATCCCTGTCGAGATCCGTTGCTATCGTAACAATGAGCACGTGATTTCGTTCACCGTCTTTAAGGATCTCATAGTGACGGAGGACTGGTGTCATTTCAAATATCCAAGAGGTAAAGGCTTGCCTAATTTGGAGATCATCGAACCACAAGAGATGCAACCATTCAAGTTGCGGTCTCAATGTGGATCGAATATGCAAAGAGTATACGCCTCGGGTCCTTTGTATTCGAAGAAGGTTACTTTTTATCCTCAACCCACAGGGTGGTGTGACACCATTATGCGGGAGAGAACAAACACGTCTTATGTCGGCGAGGAGGAGATGAGAGGGTGGTTCAAATGCCCGGCTGCGGGCGAAGGCGAATGCCATTACGCGATAAATCCCCTTTGTGAACCGAATTCTCCGCCGGACATGGTGTTGCTGTTTGAGACGAAAGCGGGCTGGAACCAGCATGGTGGCCCTGAGTTGTTTACATTCGAGCACCATGAGCTGCGAGGCGGATGTGTTATGCTCAATGACGGTACGGTAAAGTTCATTCGCACCAAAGAAGAGCTCCAGCAGCTTCGCTGGAAATAGGGCTGGCCTCAGCAGATCAGAAGGAGGATGGACAGACAGAGTATGGCTGATGAAAGACTCAAATCCGCGCGGGCTGTTGCCATCGAGGTGCTGAACCGGTGCGATCCGAGGAAGGGCTATGCCGGGACGATGCTGGAGCGATTGTTGCCCGAAACCGGCCAGCGACAGCAGGCGACGGACCTTGTCTTCGGGACGCTGAGAAATCGCCGTGCGATTGATACGGTGATCGCGGCGTTTTCCGGCCGGCCCGTCGAACGCATTCAGGGCAGGCTGCTCAATATCATCCGCGTCGGGGTTTATGAGCTTGCCTGGTGCCCTTCGACCGAGGCATACGCCGTCGTCAACGAGGCGGCCGAAAGCGCCAAAGCCATCGCAGGCAAGAAGCAGACCGGTTTCGTGAACGCAGTCCTGCGGCAGGTCATCAGGCATATCAGCGATCGCCAGGTTCCGCTGTTGCAGGCGGACGCTCGGCGCACGCTGCCCCAGATGCCTTCGGCTGGCTGCCAATTCGATACCGACTTCCTGCCGGATGGCAAAAGTTCGCCGGTCGAGTATCTGGGCACGGTTTTTTCGCTGCCCCAATGGCTCATCGGCGATTGGCTCGCCGAATTCGGCGAGGAATCCGCGCGACAGATTTGCTTTGCGTCCAATCGCAGGCCAAGTATTTACATCAGGCCCAACAAACTCAGAACAACAACGGCGGCCCTGGCGGAGAAGCTTCGGCAGGCTGGCATTGAGTTGGAGATAGGCGCCGATGATTCGATGATTCGCATCAGAAGTCCGCGGGAGGTAACACAGCTTCCCGGATTTGCGGAGGGTGAATTCACGGTCCAGGACATCACAGCTTCGCGCGCGGTCCGGATGTTGAACCCGCAGCCGGGCTGGGCGATACTTGACCTGTGCGCAGCGCCCGGCACGAAAACGACGCAGTTGGCGGAGCTGACCGGTGACTCAGCGAAAATTATCGCCACTGATAACGACGGCCGGCGGCTGGAGATGGTCAAAGAAAATATCGCCCGGCTGGGCATAAAAAGCGTTAAAATCATTCCGTATGAGAGTGTGCAGGATATTACTGCCGAGGTCGGTCCTTTTGATGCTGTTTTGCTCGACGTGCCGTGCTCGAACACGGGCGTTTTGGCCAGGCGCGTCGAGGCCCGTTATCGTATCGGCCCGGAGGCGATAGGAGAGTTGGCGCAGATCCAAGCCGGGCTGCTCCGCACAGCGGCCGGGATGGTCAAACCGCGCGGCAAAATCTGCTACAGCACGTGCAGCATTCAGAAGGCCGAGAACAGCGGGCTTGTCAGTGACTTTCTGAAAGATAGTCTCACCTTCGAGCTCGAATCCCAAGAGCTGACCCTGCCGTCGGCCGAGGGCTTCGACCACGACAGCGGATACGCCGTGATTCTCGTCAAAGGCAAAGGTGGAGATTAGTCCCACTTCGGGCCTTCGGCGTCGATCTCGGCGTGGAGTTTGGCTAACGTTTTTTTCATCGCCGCGAGCCGCCGCGGCTCCTTCTCGGCGAGATTGTTCTTCTCGGCGATGTCGCTGCGCAGGTTGTACAGCTCGAACTGGGTCATTTCACTGTTGGCGATAATCTTGTAGTCGCCCTGTCGCATCGCTACGGTAAAGGGCTTGCTGAGGGCCTTGTCGTACCGCCAATACAGCGGGACTTTGCGATTGAGCTGTTTGCCCCTGAAGATCGGTAAAAAGCTCGTTCCGTCGATGGATCTGTCGGTCGGTATTTTGACGCCGGCCATCTCGCACAGGCTCGGCAAAACGTCCGTGTTGTTGATCGGCTCGTGACAGACCGACCCCGGCCTGATCTTTCCGGGCCAGCGGATGACGGCGGGCACGCGGATGCCGCCCTCATATATATGCAGCTTCATCCCCCGCAACGGGCCGGGCGAGCCGAACGAACGCTCCGAGCCGCGATAACGGTTCAGTGTTTCCGGGCCGTTGTCGCTGGTGAACATGATGAATGTATTATCGCGCAGTTTCATGTCGTCCAGCGTTTTGGCCAGTCGGCCGAACTCGTAGTCCATCTGCGTGACGTTGCCGTAATAGATAGCCTGCTCTTTGCCTTTGTACATGTCCGTGAACTGCGGCGCCGTGGCAATTGGCTCATGGGGGGCATGGAACCAGACGAACAGGCAGAACGGCCTGGAACGGTTCCACGTCGTGCCGAGCCAGTCGATGGCCTCCTGCACAATCAGCGTCGAAGAGTATCCCTCCAGCGGGCCGACGGGCCGGCCGTTGCGGACGAAATTCCGAGGATTCAGGTGCGACGGGCCGGCGTTGTTTTGCGTAGAGAACCAGTGCTCGAAGCCGTGGTCGCCCGGCTGGGGCTGCTGGGGGGAATTGAATTTGCCGTTGCAGTGCCATTTGCCGCAGTGGCAGGTCGCATAGCCGCTGTTTTTCAGCAGTGTGGCAACCGTCAGCTCCGTGCTTCGCAGGTGCATCGGACTGTTGGCGGGGATCCAGTCGTAGATGCCGCAGCGCCAGGGCGTGCGGCCGGTGAGCATCCCCGCGCGAGACGGCGAGCAGACCGGTGCTGCTGCATAGTAATCGGTCAATTTCATTCCCTCGGCGGCGAGTTTGTCGAGGTTCGGCGTTTTGATATCCGGGTGGCCGTAACAGCTCAAGTCCCCATAGCCCAGGTCGTCGCACAGTACGATCACGAAGTTAGGCCTACTTGCGGATGCCTTTTCTGTGGTCTGTATAGGGGTTGTCGCACAGCCCGGCAAGGCCAGCGAGGCGGCGCCCAGGCCCACGAATTTCAGAAAATCACGTCGTTTCATTTCGTCCATCATTGTTCCTCGATGTTATTTTGAAACTTGCAGAAGCTTTTTCCGGATAGCATAGAAAGCGCGGGCAAGCAAGTAAAAAGAAAAAACCTTACTCTTGCACGTACAAGCTGTTATAGTAAGGTATATTAAGGTTTTTTGCAAATGGGCGAAAGTCCACCGGTAACCACCTGCACACTGGGTTCGATTTATCGGTGGCAAGCAGTTGGAAGAGTCTTTGATGAGTAAGTTTTTGAAGCAAATCAACGGTCCGGCCGATGTCAAGAGACTGTCGGTCCCCGAGCTGAAGGTCCTGGCGGAGGAAATACGCGCGTTCATTCTCGATTCGGTCAGCAAAACCGGCGGGCATCTGGCCAGCAATCTCGGCGTGGTGGAATTGACGCTGGCTTTGCACTGCGTGTTCGATTTCCAGAAGGATAAGCTGCTGTGGGACGTGGGGCACCAGTGCTACACGCACAAAATCATCACGGGGCGAAGAGATAAGTTTATGCAGCTTCGCCACGTCGGTGGAATAAGCGGTTTTCCCAATCCGGCGGAAAGCCCGTACGACGAGTTTGCCGTCGGGCACGCCGGCACGTCGATCGCGACGGCGATTGGAATGGCTCTGGGCGAGCAGTTAAAGGCCGGGGGCGAGAAAGGCCGGGAGCCCCACGCCGCCCATGACAATAACAAGATCGTGGCGGTGATCGGCGATGCCAGTATTGTTAACGGCACATCCTTCGAGGCCCTGAACAATCTCGGGCTGGTCAAGAGGCAACTACTGATCGTGCTCAACGATAACTCGATGGCCATCGACGCCACGGTCGGGGCGGTGGCGAAATACTTCTCCAGGGCCCGGCTGAGCCATACCTACGAGGGCCTGCGAAAGACAACCAAGAATATTCTGGAACACATGCCGGTCATCGGGAAGAGCGTCGAGGAAACGATTGAAAGAGTCAAGAAAGGCATCCGAATGGCTCTGCCGGCCAGCCAGTTGTTTGAGAGCCTGAACGTTCCGTATTTCGGTCCCGTGGACGGCCACGATATCGGCTCACTCATCGACCTGTTCGAGGCTTTGGGCGGGCTGAGCCATCCGGCGATCCTGCACGTTTACACCAAGAAGGGCAAGGGCTTTCAGCCCGCGGACCAGGGGCCGGCGAGATTTCATTCGACCGGCCCGTTCAAAATCAACGGAGAAGCGGTCGAACCACAATCGGTGCCGGAGCGGCGAAGTTTCACTGCTGCATTCGGCGACTATCTGACGGAATTGGCCCGAAACGACGAAAAGATCGTAGCCATCACCTCGGCGATGTGCGACGGCACCGGGCTGGTCGGTTTCCGCGAGAAGTTCGCCGACCGCTTCTACGACGTCGGGATCGCCGAGAGTGCCGCCGTTGATATAGCCGCGGGCCTGGCCAAAGACGGCCTAAAGCCGGTGGTTTGCATCTATTCGACGTTCCTGCAGCGGAGTTTCGACCATATCTTCCAGGAGGTCGCTTTGCAAAATCTGCCGGTGGTCTTTTGCATCGACCGGGCGGGATTCGTTGGCTTTGACGGCCCGACGCACCACGGATTGCTGGACATTGGCTTTCTGCGAATGATGCCGAACATGGTATTGACGGCGCCAGCCAATGAAATTGAAATGAGGTTGGCGCTGGAATTCGCTCTGAATGAGAACAAGCCGGTCGTGATTAGGTATCCGAAAGACATCGTTCCGGAGCAGGAGCTTGTCAAGGCCGCTTGTGCCAGGCCGTTCGAATTGGGAAAAAGTGTGATAGTCAGGCGGGCAAAAGGCTCCGCCGGTGCAATTGTCAGCTATGGCAGCATCCTCACCGAGGCGTTGAAGGCCGCGGCTCTGCTTGCGGAAGACCGAATTGCGGTGGACGTAATCAACGGCCGGTTCGCCGCTCCCATTGACGAGAAGATTATTTCTCTGGCAAAGCAGGGCAAGGCCATCGTAACGATCGAGGACCATGGCGTCGCCTGCGGATTCGGCTCAGCGGTGCTCGAATTGGCCGTCGCCGAAGGTTGTTCGGCCAACGCCATACGTGTGCTCGGGGCACCGCGAAGATTTATCGGACATAATGCCCGCGAGGCTCAGCTTATGGAAGCCGGCGTAGATGCCGACAAGATAGCACAGACCGTCAGAGAGATGTTGAAAGTGTAAACGTGATGGCAAAGACGAAATCCCTTCCTAAACTGGTCATATTCGGGGATCCCGAGAAGCAGGGCGTCGGCGGGGCGATTGAGCAGTTCGTCGGCTTTGCCAAAGGCAAGGCCCAGATAGTGGCCAGCTTCAGTATAGAAGACCTGATGAACGTCGAAGGCGGCAAGCCGTCGATCAACCCTAAGGTCCTGAAAAAATGTGATTTTGCGATTGTTTTCGGGGGCGACGGCAGCATTATCTCGACAGCCCGGACCGCCAGTGAGGCTTCTGTGCCGGTGATCGGCGTGAACGTCGGCAAACTTGGTTTCTTAGCCGAATTCAGCGTCAATGAGCTTGAGGAATTCTTTCCGCGCTTGACCCACGGTAAGGTCCCCGTTGACAGGCGCATGATGCTCAGTTGCAAAGTTTCCGCGGACGGTAAGAAAAATGTCCGAGCCGAGAAATTCTGCTCTGCGGCCATCAACGACATCTTCATCACAGCCGGGCCGCCCTTTAGAACCGTGGAGCTGAAGATATTGGTGGACGGCCAGCCTTTGGCAGGCTGCGTCAGCGACGGTTTAATCATCGCCACGCCAACCGGCTCAACGGCCTATAATCTCTCGGCGGGCGGGCCTATCGTCTCACCCAAAATGGAGGCAATGGTCATTACGCCAATCTGCCCCCACTCGCTGAGCTTCAGACCCATTGTGATAAAGGCCGACAGCACGGTGGAGGTTTTGGGTGTAAGAGTCAATGAAGGAACGACGGTCTCCATCGACGGCCAGGTTTCATTACGGCTCTCAATTGATGATGTGGTGAGGGTCGAGAGGCATGATGGCGACTTCTTGATCGTGAATAATCCGCTTCGAAACCAGTGGGATACATTAGCGACTAAACTTAGTTGGGCAGAAAAGCCGAAATATAAGGAATACCCGGGTGTTTAGGTAAAATAGGAAAAGGCCGATAAGTAAATATGGCCACTTATGGGATATTGGGTATTATGAAGGTTCGGCTGTTCATGCTCGCGGCGGTGTTATTTGTCATACTTTGTCCGCCGATAAGCTGGTCGATACAGAATTCGTGGACCAGCAGCCCTCTTGGCTCAAGTACGGTGCCCCCAAGCAGCATCGGCAGCGGTTTGGTTAACACTCCCGACCCGATTGACACGGCCGGCAACCTCATTATGACCGGCAACGTGCGTCAGGGCATGTATTTCCGTGGCAATGTGCCTTATCAATCCCCGACGAGTTTCAGTTCGACTCTTGGCTCATCAACGCTCAGCTCCTTTTTGAGAGATTCAGCCGGGCCGGAAGACTTCGGTTCGTATGCCCAGAGGTACGGCCCTCAGCCCTATTATTCCGCCACCGAAACAGTAACGAAAATGGTGCCGGGGCGGTCCGAGGTGTTCTCACCCATGAGCGCACAGATGAATACCCGGATGCAGCAGGATACCCGCTTGGAAGGGACGGCTGCTTTTGGTCCGGATGCTTTGCTCGCGGAACCCATGTCATTCGCGCGAGGTACCGCCGCAGAACTGGCTGTGCAGGTGCCTCAGACACGATATCATTTGTTCGAGGAATCTCGATTAACGGCTGAAGATGGGCTTTCACTGAGTCCTGTGAATCCCGAGCGGCTCACCCCCGGCTGGGTCGGCCCGGGCCGCCAAGGTGAAATGTCGGCTGGCGAACGTTTTGCGAGCCGAGGCCAGGGCCAGGAAGCCGTAAGACCCGCTCAAGCAGGGGCAGCGGATTCAGGTCTCGGTCCGGGGTGGGAGTCCGCGGAATCGAGTCCCGAGCGGCAGCGGCGCTGGCCGGCGCCGGACGCTTCGCTGCAGTACCCAAATCCGGCGATGAGCATCGAGACTCTCAGGTCCAGATTTGAAACGCAGGTTCCGGCTGAATCCGACGCCGAGGCGAAGCAATCTGTCGCCGCCGGCTACGGATCTTCCAGTTCCAATGAGCTTGCCCCTTCGACTAACCCGGCGTTGCGGGACGGCTCGGCTTTGCAGACGGGCGTGAATTGGCCCGACGCGAGTCAGAAGCTTCTTTCCGGCCGATATGGAGATTCTGTCAGGAATGAAATTTCAAATGTTGAGCGAGGTACGCAATACGCGTCCGTTCCGCAAGGCAGTGTCTCTTCAGAAGGGGGAACCGACCAGATTCAACGCGACGTTCTCGAGCGAATCAAACGGCAGCTCGAAGACCTGACCAGGTCCGTCGAGGCCAGTCTGCAAAACGTCCCGGGCGACCCGGCTCAGACTGCAAAGACCACAGCGGCCGTAAAACCCGAAGCGCCGCGTTTGGATAGTCAGAGTTATATGTCTGATCTGCCCGGCGCCGCCAGCCGAAGTCAGATTGATTCGAGCAGCGAGTTGAGCCTTTACATGCCTCGAAGATCTGTCCCGGGCTTCGGCGGCGAGGCCATTTCCGCCCTGGCGGACGAAGGTCAAGCGGAGGCCGGCGTCGAGTTTCCTCAGACGGATGACATAGCGCAGCCTCAAAATGAAATCTCCGCCCTCGATAAATTCAAGCGGCTCTCACAAACCGACGTAACTGCCGAGGCGAAGCGCATCATGGGGCCGCACACGACTCTTGAATCGCTCTCGGGCGCCAAATTCAACGAGCATATTCGGGCGGCCGAGGAACATCTGCGGGCCGGCCGGTACTATCGCGCCGCCGACTCTTTCGCCCTGGCGTCCGTTTACAAGCCGGATGATCTATTGGCTCTCGCGGGCCGAAGTCACGCTCTCTTCGCCGCCGGCGAATATGTCAGCAGCGCGCTATTTCTCTCCAGAGCTTTGGCGATCTATCCTGAATATATGCAGAAGAGAGTTGACCTCGCAGGCCTGTTGGGGGGCCAGGAGAAAGTCGCCCAAAGGCTGGCGGACGTTGAACAGTGGTATGCCCGGAGCGGGTCGGGCCAGTTGCAGCTTCTTCTGAGCTATGTGTACTACCGCACGGGCAACCTCACCCAGGCCCGGCGGGCCGTCGATTCAGCGTATGAAAAAATGCCGGAGCTGCCGGCCGTTCGTGCAATGAAAACAGCAATCGACGGTGCGGCCAGATAACGGGATAACCGCCGACGGTTATACGAAATGTCATCCTCTCCTCAGCGTGAGATGCTCTCTTCGAGCTGGGTCAGCACGGTTTTAGCTTTTGCGATTCTGTTGCCTGCCTCGCTCAGCCAGCGAAGATCTGCATTTCGCTGTATCATCTCTTCGATTTTCTTGCAGGCCAGCAGCACGGTGGCGTGGTTCTTGTTGCCCATTACCCGGCCGATTTCCGAGGACGACATCTTTGTGTGCTTTCGCGTCAGATACATGCTGAAGTGCCGAGCGAGGGCCACGGTCCTGTCTTTCTTGGGCGAGCGCATCGTGGCCGGCGTGATCCCGAAGTAACTGGCGACGACCGATTCAATATCCGACAAGTGCGCGATGGGATCGCATCGTTCGAGGTGCTCGGCCAGGACCGCTTTGGCCGTGGATACGCTGATCTTTTCGTTCTTCAGCGCCGAATAGGCAATCAGCTTCAGCAGAGCGCCTTCCAGCTCCCGGACGTTCGTGCGAAGATTCTCGGCCACGTATTCAATGACGCTGTCGGGAACCGGCGCGCTAAGAGTCTTGATACTCTTGATGTACTGCCTGCATATCTGGCAGCGCGTATGAAGGTCGGGCGTGTCAACCTTGACCACCATGCCCGAGACGAACCGGTTCACGAGCTTTTCCGACAGTTGGCCGATCATCTTCGGATGTGCGTCAGACGCCAGGACAACCTGTTTGCCCGCCAGCTCGATGGTGTTGAAGGTATGGAGGAATTCCTCCTGCGTCGAGGGCTTGCTGGCCAGAAAGTGAATGTCGTCGATAACCAGCAGGTCGGTCTGTCGCATTCGCCCTCTGAACGTCTCGAGCTTCCTGGTCTTGAGGGCCAGCACAAACTGATTGGCGAAATCTTCCGCCGACAGATAGAGCCATCTCGTCACGGGCCGCTTCTCGAGCACGGCGTTGCATATTCCCTGAAGCAGGTGGGTCTTGCCGACGCCGTATCCGCCGTGGATGAACAGCGGATTGAAAGGGCTCTGCTGCTCGTTGACCACCACTTTGGCTGCGTTGTACGCCAGCTCGTTGGACGAGCCGACCACGAACGTGTCCAGACTGAACTTGAGTCTCTCGCGTCCCTCGCCAGGTTTCTTCCGCCGGGGGTCTGCATGGAATCGCGGCTGGTGTCCGGCCTGCGGAGCCGCTGGTGCAACACCTCGGGAGTCGAGCTGGGCCCGGCCCTGATGCCCGGAAAGATCGGGATTCACTGTGAACGTCACTTTGACGCTGGCGCCGATGACCGACCGCACGGCCTGACTGATCTCATTCGAGAAATGGTTCTCAATCCAGCTTGCGATAAAGGAGTTCGGCACACTCACTTTCAGGTATCCGTCCGCCAGCGACATCTCGGTCGAATTCTTGAACCAGATCCGAAATTTCTGCTGGCCCACCTTTGCAGCGAGCGCTTCGTAGATGGCCTCAATCTGGGCGTCGGTTGCGCCTTTGCCGACGGCGTGGCCGGCGCCACTTTCACTGCACGGTAAGGCCTTTTGAGGAGGACGAGCCTGGTCCCGTACGAACGGGGAACTGCCATCCGTGACTGTGCTCTGCATTGACATACTCCTTTTATTGCCAATCGAATCCCGATACCCAATACAAAACGGGCATCGAGCTTCGAACTGTGAGAATCATCCTGTTTTCAGTAGTGTAAATCAATGGCGTTTTAACGAATTTCTTTTCCACACGTTGGAGGTGGCTGTTGCTAAGGGTTTTGCGCACGAAAAAAAATAGTTTTTCACACGTTTTGCACAGCGTAAGTCCGTCATGTGGATAACCTGTGGATTAGGTTTGGACTGTTGCAGTTCCTTCGCTATCGATCAGGGCTGGAAATCGTCCGTATCAGTACTGAAAAACAAGGATAGGCTGACTTGCCGCTGCAGGCGTTCCCGTTTGGGGAAATCTCGCTTCAATGCCCTGGTTTGCGGCTATATAACCTCAGTCGGCTCTATTGAGAGTTAGCCGAGTTCGCCCCCATCAGCGGGACATACCACCTGGGCCGCTGTGGCTTCTTCGGCGAATCGAGCAAGTATCGCTTTTTTGAAAGTGCCCTGGGATGCATTTCCACGGTGCATGAAAACTTATGTGACTTTTGAGGCCGAAGGTCGGTCAGGATAAAGCCAGGGCGGTCCCGATGCGCATAACGGCACAGGTGGATCAGTCCGTGGGCTACTCGTCCGTTACTTCACTGACTCTCTTTCTCTTGCGCCTCGTCGTTCTTCGCGGCGGGGGTATCCGTCTTGGCATATCTGACCATGGCGATGGTCCCGGTTCGCGCGACGCTCTTGATGCCGTAGGGCTTGCATATATTGATGAAGGCCTCGATTTTTTCCTCGGGCCCGCTGACCTCGACCATGACGAACTTCTGGCCGATATCGACGACCTTGCCCTTGAACATCTCGATCAGAGAGAGAATCTCCGGCCGTTTCTCCGGCGGCGCCGCAAAGGCGATAAGCATCAAATCGCGTGCGACCACCGGCTGGCCGACAAAATCCTGGACTTTGACAACGGGGATAATCCTGCCCAATTGCTTTCGGACCTGTTCGACAACCCGGTCGTCGCCGACGACGACAATGGTCATCCGGCTCAGGTCGGGGTCTTCGGTTCGGCCGACGACCAGCGAATCGATATTGAACGCTCGGGCCGCAAACATCCCCGCAACGCTGGCCAGAACGCCGGGCTTATTCTCAACTAATGCGCTTATGATGTGTTTCATGCCATGCTCTCCAGTATGTCCAGGCCGTCCATTTCGTTGATGCTCTTGCCGGCGGGCACCATGGGCCAGACGTTCTCTTCGCGTTCGACCCTGAAATCCACCACACAGGGCCGTTTTTCTTTGAGCATTTGTTTAATGGCTTTGGGCACGTCGGCTTTCTTCTCGACGGTCATCCCGACCGCACCGAGCGCCGTGGCAACGGCTTCGTACTGCGGGTTCTTCAGATAGCTCTTGGAATACCGCTTGCCGTAGAACAGCTCCTGCCATTGCCGGACCATGCCCATGTACCCATTGTTCAGGATGCAGACCTTTATCGGCAGATTGTGCTCGACCGCCGTGGCCAGCTCCGTCATCGTCATATTGAAGCTGTGGTCGCCGTCGATGTCGATGACCGTCGCCTCGGGCATGGCGATTTGCGCGCCGATCGCCGCCGGCAAACCATAGCCCATGGTCCCGAGTCCGCCGGAGGAGATGAACTGCCTGGGCCTGATGAACTTATAGAACTGAGCGGCCCACATCTGATTCTGGCCGACCCCGGTTGTGACGATGGCCTCGTTGTTCGTCTGGCGGCACAGCTCTTCGATGACGTACTGAGGCTTAATCGTCGATGAATTCTGGTCATAGCGAAACGCGAACTTCTTCTTCCACTCGGCGATTTTGGCAAACCAGCTTTTTCGTTCCTGGTATTCGACCTCGGGGATCAACTGGCCGAGGATGGATTTCGCATCGCCGACGACAGGGATATCCACTTGCACATTCTTCGATATGCTGGCTGGGTCGATATCGATGTGGATGATTTTCGCGTTCGGAGCGAAGGTCGCGACCTTGCCCGTGACTCTATCGTCGAAACGGGCCCCGACGGCGATCAGCAGATCACACTCCTGGACCGCATAGTTTGCGTAAGCGGATCCGTGCATCCCGAGCATATCCAGCGATTCGGGCTTTCTCTGGTCGTAGCTGCCCAGTCCTAACAGCGTCATGGTGATGGGCAGATGGGCCTTTTCCGCCAGCGTTCGCAGCTCGTCGGCTGCGTTTGCAATGATAACGCCGCCGCCGACGTAGAGGACCGGCTGCCTGGATTTGTTGATCGCATGGGCCGCAATGGATATTTGTTTGGCGTTCCCCTTGGTGCGGACCTTGTAGCCGGGCAGTTTCATTTCGACCGGTCCATCCGCGGCGTATTTGCTCACCTCCACGTCAACGGGTATATCAACCAGAACCGGGCCGGGCCGGCCGGTCGAGGCAATGTAAAACGCCTCGCGGATGGTTCTCGCCAGGTCTTTGACGTCCTTGACAATGCAGTTGTATTTTGTAATCGGCCGGGTTATGCCGGTCGTATCGGCCTCCTGAAAGGCGTCGTTGCCGATCAGCTCCGTGCGGACTTGGCCGGTCAGGGCGACCAAAGGAACCGAGTCCATCATCGCCGTGGCCAGGCCGGTCACCAGGTTGCACGCCCCCGGGCCGCTGGTAGCGAGTACGACGCCGACCTTGCCGCTCGCGCGGGCGTAGGCATCGGCCATGTGGCAGCCGCCTTGTTCGTGGCGCGGAACGATAAAGTGGATCGGCGCATCGTACAATCGGTCGAACAGAGGCAGCACAACGCCGCCGGTGTAGCCGAACATGGTCTCCACGCCCAGGTCAATGAGCGTATCGACAATGATTTGAGCGCCTGTTTTGATCGAGGATTGATCGGCTGAGCAAGCCGACGCGCGGGATTTGGCTGTCATTTTCTTATTCCTTTCCTGATAAACGTTATACGGGCCGCCCCCTCGGGGGCAAGCGCCCTTATGTTATTCCGGCGGGTCCCCGCTTCGCGGGAACTCTGAACCATGGCTTTGGGGGTCGCCCTCGGCGAGGCAATCGTTTCTTCGATGAGAAACGACCGAATCATCCGAAGGTTCCAAACCCGGCCATAATCCCGTAACCATCCCATACTGGGACGTCTCAGGGTTGTATTTGCATGTTTTCATACAAATACACGAACATTATACAAGCCGCATCACCCTCTGTCAACTATTTTCGGCAATTTGGAGCTTCTTCAACAAAAATTCCTCCGGCTGGCCGGCTGTTTGAGTACTCGCGGCTCGGGAGCGGCTCGCACAGGCAAAGGCTTTAAACTGCCCATCGTACAAGTTCTTATACGCGCCTGCACTATCCAGCAGCTCCTTGTGCGTTCCCGATTCGATGACCGAACCTGCCGAGAGCACGAAAATCTGGTCGGCGTGGATGATAGTCGAAAGTCTGTGGGCGATGATGAACGTCGTGCGGCCTTTGACCAGACGGGCCATCGCGTCCTGGATCAGGTATTCCGACTGCGAATCCAGAGAGGAAGTCGCCTCGTCGAGAATGAGAATCGCGGGATCCTTCAGGAAGGCTCGGGCAATGGTGATTCGCTGCTTCTGACCGCCGGACAAAAGCGCCCCCCGCTCTCCGACCTGGGTCTCGAAGCCCTCCGGCAGGGAACAGATGAAGTCGTAAGCATTGGCCGCCTTGGCGGCACTGATAACGTCACTCTCCGCGGCCGACGGATTGCCGTAGAGGATGTTCTCTCGAATCGTGCCGCTGAACAGCACTGGGTCCTGCAGAACCATGGCGATATGACGCCGCAGCGATTTGATTTTTATGTCGCGGACGTCGTGCCCGTCAATCAGGACCCGGCCGGCGCTGACGTCATAGAACCGCGGTATCAGATTCGCGATGGTGGTTTTTCCCGATCCGCTTGGACCGACGAGGGCGACTCTCTGGCCGGCCCGGACCGAGAAGGTGACGTTTTTGAGAATCGGACAGCCGTGGTTGTAGGCAAAGCTCACGCTCTCAAAAGTCACGTCGCCCCCGACCTTCGCCAGCTCAATCGCCGCAGGGCCGTCCACAATCTCGGGCTTTTCGTCCATGATTTCGAAGATGCGGTCCAGTGCGGCCGTGGAGTTGGATAAGACAATGTTCAGCTCCGAGAATCGCTGCAGCGGCAAATAGAGAGGGCCGAGATACATCGTGATTGCGATCAGCTCGCCCACGGTAATGTCACCGTATATGACTCTGTAGCCGCCGTAGCATATAATGACCAGCGGAGCCAGCCCGATCAGGGCGCCCGCGAGGGCCTGGTGAAGGCTTTGAATGAGAATCCGCCGCATGTTGGTGGAGAACAGCTCTTCCGATTCAGCCTGGAACCTCGTTCCTTCGTTGCCTTCCTGGGCAAAGGCCTGTATCACCATGCTGCCGGAAATCCGCTCCTGGGCATTGCTGCTCATTACGGAAAGCTGGTCCTGAGCCTGGCGGCTCATGTGTCTTATCCGGCCGCTGAATCTGCGAAAGACAAAGATATAGACGGGGAAGCTCGACATCGCCACCAGAGTCATGGCCACGTCGATCCTGAACAGAAAATAAAGCACAACGACGACGGCAATGGCGTCCATCCACACGTTGGTCAGCGCGGTTCCGATAATGTTCTGGGCTAATTGAATGTCGCTGATCAGGCGCGTAATAATCTCGCCGGACTTGGTTCGATTGAAAAACGAAGCCGACATGCGCAGGATTCGGTAGTAAAGATCGCATCGCAGGTCGAATACGGCGCGGTGGCTGGCCTTGTCGGCGTACAGGTGCCGGATATAGACAAAGGGCGCGTATATGAATACGAAGATGCCCATCATGCCCCCGGCGTACAACAGCAGGTCGTGCAGTTTCTTTTCGGCGGGTAGGGCGGCGTTCAAAAAGACGTTATCGAGCAGATGCCGGGTGACCTGGGGCACCAGCAGGGGGACGACGAATTTGACAATCCCTCCAATGGTAGCGACAATGAGGTACTTTGTATAGGGGCGGACATACGCCAGGAAACGAACGAAATTCGAACACTGTAAACGCATAGACCAACATCCAGGACTCTAAACAACCGGCCCCGCGACGCGTTGCCGAAACCAGGCCGCCGGGCATGCCAAAAACTTGTATTATACCCACATTCATCGGCAAACCCGAAATTTTCTTGTGAACAATTATGAGTTCTCGGCTGTAGCAGATTGTGTAAAGGGTTTAGAATAAAAGAGTTATGTGTTGTGGACAGACTTGAACGCTATCGTTTGCAGGGCGCAATTCCTGGCTGGCCGCAAACAATGGTAGAAACCTCTGGGCTTATGTAATATAATGCCGCGGTTGACGAATTTTTTGGAGAATTCTTATGTGTGAAGCATGCGGTTGCAGCCATGACAGCACCGAACAGACTTTGGAACAGAAGGTCAAAGATACAATCGAGACCCTTCGCGAGGCTCTGCAAAGCCACGGCGGCGATGTCGAGCTTGTTGGAATAGACCAGGACAACACCGTGCGGGTCCGCCTGCAGGGCGCCTGCCAGGGCTGCCCCGGCGCTGCGATGACAATGAAAATGGGTGTCGAACGAATCCTCAAACAGAAAGTCCCCCAGATCAAAGGTGTCGTCGCGGTGGACTAAGCTACTATCCGGCATGAAACCGCCGATGAACGCAGATAAACGCTGATATTCAGTAGTTGTTTGCGATTCGCCGGAATTCGAGCTTCGGTTTACCGAAGTTCGTTAATATTGTATTATGAAACCGCAGATAGACGCAGATTAACGCGGTTAAACAGCATATTATGAAAAAAGGATAACAACTGTTTAAATCTGAGTGATTCCATGCCTGAAAGTAGTCTTTAGCAACAGATTGAAATCAATAAACACGCCATTTAGAAATAGTCAGTTTGCGAGATTTAAGCCTTTTCAATCAGCGTCCATCAGCGTTCATCTGCGGTTTCTTATCGCTCCCACCACAGGCGCGGATAGTCCTTCCCTTCAAGAATCCGCCAGATATCTTCCGTGCCGTTGGCCGTCTCGCCCACAAAGTCCCACCCGGCATCCGTAAACGTGCTCTGCATCTGCATCTCGGCTGTTGTCTTGCCTGTGCCGCCTGCGCTTGTGGCTTGGCCTGACGTCTGCGTGTCCCAGAAACAGCCGGCAATGCCCAATGCCGGATCGTTCCCAACTAACCCACCTGCACGGGACCTGGCGCTAACGCTCCCCACAGAATAACACTGGGAGACTCGCCCTCCGAATGCTCCCCCTCGACTCCCGGTCCGGCATTCGTTTGCGCCCACCAGGCCACCCACTAACTCGGCGCCACTGACGTCACCAGTGCTGTAGCTGTCGGTCACCTCGCCAAAGGCGTTGTCTCCCACCAGCCCACCGACGAAATTCCCCCCACTGACCACCCCGGTGCTGTAGCACTCGATCACACTACCATCAACGTTGAATCCCACTAGGCCGCCGACATTCTCCTCACCGCTGACCGCACCGGTGCTGTAGCACTCGATCACGTTACCAACAAGGTTGAACCCCACCAGCCCACCGACACAATAGCTGCCAGTGACCAAACCGGCGACGTGGCAATTGCTCACAGTACCTCCATTCGAACCAACCAAGCCGCCGACGTCGGCCTCTGAACCAACAATGTTGACATCGACTAGCTTCAGATCCTTGACCTCAGCCCCAGGTCCTGAGCAGCCAAACAGACCCAGACCATAGCCATTTCCCGTGATAGTTAGATGTGAGATCGTATGGTCATTACCGTCAAAGACACCGCTATATGGGTACTCGTAGTCGCCCATCGGATAGAAACGAATGCCCGTCAGATCAAGATCAGAGATCAGCTTGACGTGGCATTTCATGAGTCTTGGATTGTGACCAATGCTGTTCAGTTCCTCCGGTTTTGAGATCAGGTATGGATCCTTGCGATCCCCCGTACCCCCGGAGAATCTCGGCAGTTCCGGCCACGGCGACAGCTCCCACCAGAGAATCGGATATCCGCCGCCCTGAGGCTCGGCCCATAGGTCATGCGGACCATCCGGTTTGCCAACGAAATCCCACCTCTGGCTCATAAACGTATTCGGGTCGTGCATCTCGGTTGTAGTTAGACCTGTCCCGCCGGCACTCGTGGTCTGTCCCGAGGTCTGGACATCCCAGAAGCAGTCGATCACAATGGCGCGGTCGTACATCCTCCCCACCAATCCCCCGACCTCCTCCTTGCCACTAACCACTCCAATACTGTAACACTCCCTCACAGAGCACCCGATCCAATTGGTGCCCACCAAACCTCCGACCGACCTGTCTCCGCTGACCCCAGCGGTGCTATAGCACTGGTGTACCCAGCCTGCGTTGTGGCCGACCAGTCCGCCGACATCCCACTTTCCGGTGACGGCACCGGTGCTATGGCACTGCATCACATCCCCGTACTGGTTATGCCCCACCAGCCCGCCCACAGCCCAGTCGGTGTCCCTGACAGTACTGGCGCTGTGGCATTGACTCACTGTACCGGAATACACATTGCCCACCAGCCCGCCGACCCATGCATTGCCTGTCACCACGCCGGTGCTGTAGCACTGGATCACATTACTCTCGGTGCTGTCCCCTACAAGCCCTCCGATAGCCCCACCAGAGCCGCGTATGTTGACGTCCACAACTCCCAGGTTCCTCAGTTCGGCCCCATTTCCCAGGAACCCGAGGGACCCGAATAGCCCCAGATACTGCTTGCCATTGATGGTCAGATGCGAGATTGTATGACCATTCCCGTCGAAGACGCCCGCGAAGTACTCAATGACGGCCTTGTCAAAGACCTTACGGCCGGGGAGGTTGGGGTCCAGGTCGATGTCGGCCGTCAGGATGAAGTGCTTGTCGTAGTCAGCGGGAGTCTCGCCCAGCAGCATCAGATCCTCAGCCGTGGCGATCTGGTACGGGTCATTCGGCTCACCCGTTCCGCCGCTGTATTTGGTCCCGGCCGGCTCGACTCTTGAATAGGTCCGGAAGAACCAATCGGTACCGGGACGCTCCTGTGCAAAGACGTATCTGCTGCCTCGTTCGTAGGTGTTCGGGCCGTACTTCCAGCCGAATTGCGTCTTGCCCGTGTCGCGCACTTTCAATTCGTAGATCTGCTCAGGGACAAGAAGTACCGCCTTCGGGAATTCAAATCGCAGGAGGCCGTCAAAACCGTCCTCGACGGAGCGCTCCGCCGATGCCAGAATATCTTCATCTTTGGCGATCTCGACGGTCAACACGTCGCCGCCCTGGCCGGGGTTCGCGGCAAAAATGTCAATCTCCACCGCCGTCAGATTCGGACAGCCCGGCCTGAACGTCTGCCACATGGTCGCCTGGCCTTCGCCAGTAGGATTGACGTGCGTCCAGCCGCCGGCCCATTCTGGAAGGTTGCTCTGATCGACCTGCTCGGCAGCAGAGGCCGTCTCGCCCGACAGGATAAAGCATAGCGTTACCGCAATTGTAAGTAAAAGGATTGTCCGCCGCACTCTTTGGTTGCTCGCCGCCGCCATTTTTATATCCTCCATCCCCCATCCTCTGGTCACAGGGTATTGAACGACCTTTCCCACTTCACTGGCATGTAGTATAGCAAATGATGGCTGTTCCCGTCAAGTACCATTTTGTGTACTTGTCATTCCGCACTTGATGCGGAATCCATTGTTTTCGATCTGGATTCCTGCTTCCGCAGGAATGACAATCCCTCAATTCATCTGCGGCGGAGCACCGGCTGGTAAGAGCGCTGTGTCAATTATGAGTTGCGGCGTTATAGAAGCGTCTAACATAATGACAAAGACACGGATTCACACAGACCTGTCCGGCGTAGTCCTACAGGACATAGACAGATTCACATGCCCGTGGCATGGCAAGGCCACTGTCCCCTTGGGATGGCAGGGCCATTTGTAATTTATTTCTCTGTGTTCTCTGTGGCTAAGAATGAAATGCACTTACTCTGTGGCTTTAAACACCGAAGGATTTTCTCAGGGTCGGGTTTTTCGATGACGCCGTTTTCGGTGATGATGGCGGTGATGTCGCGGGCGTCTGTCACGTCAAAGGCGGGATTGTAAGCGGCCACGCCGGGAGGAGCGATTTGAAGTCCGCGTAATGAAGTCACTTCCTCAGCGGCCCGTTGCTCGATGGGGATCTCGGCACCGCTTTTGATGGTTAAGTCGAACGTGCTGGATGGTGCGGCGATGTAAAAGGGTACGCCGTGCTCGCGCGCGAGGATGCTCAGGCTGTACGTGCCGATCTTATTGGCCGCGTCGCCGTTGGCCGCGATGCGGTCGGCGCCGGTGATGACGGCGTTGATCTTGCCCTGCTTCATCAGCCAGCCGGCCATGTTGTCGCAGATGACCGTGACGTCGATTCCCGCCTGTTTCAGCTCCCAGGCGGTCAGCCGCGCGCCTTGCAAGAGCGGCCGGGTCTCGTCCGCATAGACCCGGAACCTCTTGCCCTTCTTGTGCGCCTCGAACATGACCGACAGGGCCGTTCCCTGTCCGGCCGTTGCCAGCGCCCCGGCGTTGCAATGCGTTAAGATGCCGGCGCCTTCTTTGATAAATCGCTCTCCGTGCTGCCCAATCCGCCGGCACATGTCCACGTCTTCCTCGCAAATCGCGCTTGCCTCAGCCATGACGGCTTCTCGAAGGCTCTGCAATGTCGTGCCGTGCTGTGCATTGGCTCGCTTACAAACGCGATCCAAGGCCCAGAACAAATTCACGGCGGTCGGGCGGGACGAGGCGAGGTATTCGCGCGCTGCGGCTAACGCTTCAAGAGCTTTTTCTACGCTGTCGTTTGCACTTAATTTCTGAAGGGTCAGGACAAGGCCGTACGCTCCCGCGACGCCAATAGCTGGCGCGCCGCGGACGGCGAGTGTCTTAATCGCCTCGAAAAGGGTCTCGATGTCCCGGCATTGAAGTGTGACGAATTCCGCCGGCAGCCGCCGCTGGTCCACTAATTCAAGGCAGCCGTCTATGCCGCCAATCCACTTAACTGCTTCGACAATCATAAGCATCTTATCTCGTGACCTATCGCTCGACCCTTGCGCCGCCGCCGGCCATGAGTTTCTGCACTTCGCTGAGGCTGGCGGTGGTGGTGTCGCCCGGGGTCGTCATGGCCAGCGCGCCGTGGGCGGCGCCGTAGTTCACCGCCTCCTCGGGCGTCTTTGCCTCCATCAGGCCGTAAATCAATCCCGATGCGAAGCTGTCGCCGCCGCCGACCCGGTCGTAAATCTCCAGATCGGGCCTCAAGGTTGCTTCGTAGAACTTGCCCTCAGTGTACATAACCGCGCCCCAGTCGTTGACCGAGGCAGTTTTGGCGTTCCGCAGGGTTGTGGCGACGACCTTCAGGTTCGGGAACTCTTTGACGACCTCGGCAATCATCTTCTTGAAGTTGGCCGGGTCGAGCTTCGAGTAGCCTTTGTCCAGCCCTTTGACCTCGAATCCGAGCGCGGCGGTGAAGTCTTCTTCGTTGCCAATCATCACGTCCACGTAAGGAGCGATGGCGCGATTGACCTGCCTTGCTTTTTGCTGGCCGCCGATGTCCTGCCAGAGCGACTTGCGGTAGTTCAGGTCGTAGGAGACGATTGTGCCGTGCTTTTTTGCAGCGGCGACCGCCTCCAGGATGACGTCCGGCGTCGTTTGCGAAAGGGCCGCGAATATGCCGCCGGTGTGCAGCCAGCAGCTTCCATCCCGGCCGAGAATCCTCTCCCAGTCGAAATCGCCTTTTTTCAACTGCGAAGCGGCGCTGTTGGCCCTGTCCGAGCAACCGACGGCAGCCCGCACGCCGAAGCCGCGCTCCGTGAAATTCAGGCCGACCCGCACTTTGCGGCCGATGCCGTCGTACGGCACCCATTTGACGTATTCCATATTGACGCCGCCCTGGTAAATCAAGTCTTCGAGCAATCGCCCGACGGGATTATCCACGATGGCAGTGACAACGGCGGCGCGCTTGCCGAAGGAGCGTTTCAGACCTCGGGCAACGTTGTACTCTCCGCCGCCTTCCCATACGCGGAAGTGCCGGGTTGTATGAATTCTCTCGTCGCCCGGGTCCAGCCGAATCATGATTTCACCCAGTGACACGATGTCATACTTGCATTGCGATGCTGGCTTGACGTCTATAATTGCCATGGCAATTCTCCTTACCGCTCTATGTTAGCTGTAGATTTTTCCTTCTCGATAGTCCTGCCAGGCCGGCTCAAAGGCCTTGCGGTCTTTGGGCGTCGGCCTGAGCTTGACGGTCGCGCTGCGGAACAAGTCGGGCGATTTTTCGTCATATTCAATTTGCAATATAGAGTTTCGCAGCGACGGATTCTCAGGCTTGAACTTCAGCGGTTTGCCGGTGGCCTGGTCAATCACGTCGGCATGGATTTGGACGCCATCCTGAGACAGGACCAGGTGCGAGCCGCGTGAGCCGCTGCCCTGGGCGAGCAATTCGACCACGGCCTTGAGATACGCCACGCTGGCGAGAGCCAGATGCTCGGCCTGGATCGCGGCAATCAGGGCCTTGGCATTTTTGGCGCTCAATCCTTTTTGCTGGATGTCCCTGTAAAGCTCGACGGCCTCTTTCAGCGCCCGTCGGGCGTCGTTCATCTCTCTGATATGTCCGCCCGATGCGGTCATGCGGGCGCGTATCTGTTCCAGCACCCGCTCGGGGGCCGGGCCGGATGAGCTTTTATGCTGCTCCAGGCGGCTGACAAGCTCGCTGAACTGGCGGTCGATTTGCGATTGTTTGTCTGAATAGTCCGGCAGCTCGCCGCCATAGACGTTGGCGATATATTGCGCCGCCCGCAGCCCGCCGGTCTGGCCGGCGTTGAGGGCCGAGCCACCCGGCCGCTTGACGCCGTGCGTTCCGGCCATCTCGCCGATGACGAACGTGTGCGGAATACTGGATTGCCACCATTTGTCCACGGCAAATCCGCCGTTGTTATGCTGCGCGCAGACCGCGATCTCAAGCGGCTCGGAATATAAGTCGATGCCGTTCTCCTTGTAGATTTCGATAGCGGGCTGATTCATGTGGGCCAGCCGCTCGATGGGCGTCTTTTGCAGGGCGCCGGCTTTCCTGAGGTACTCTCTGGCCTCCGGTTCGAGCGCCTCGATATCAAACTTTTCCATTGAAGCGCTACCAATTGGGTTGCGCAGAAAGTCCATGAAGACCCGGCGGCCTTTTTGCGTCTCGTTGAAAACCAGGATGTCGATCAGCGACGATTGCAGCTTCTCGATCCGCTGCGGGTCGAAAGGCCACTGATAGCCCTTGAGAAAGATGTCCGTGGCCATCTTGCTCATCGAGGGGAAAAAGCCGGTGAGAAACTCCTTCTCGTTTTTGCCGTCGGCGTCTGTGCTGAACAAGCGCGGGACCGCCTGCATGTACGTGCCGGAGACGTTCCAGCGAAACTTCGTGCTGGCCAGGCCGAACTGGGACTCGGTCAGGTTTTCTGCGATCAGGCCCGCCTTGAAGGCGAGTCCATGAATGCCCAACTGGCCCTTGGGATAGACGCTGGTTTTGTAAAGCTCTCCGGGGCCGCCGGCGGCCAGGACGATATTGGCTCCGAGGAAGACGTTGATGGTGCGATTGGCTTTGCCCTTGCTCTTCTTATCTACGGCGGCCAGGCCCGCAATGCGCCTGGATTTGCCCGAGCCGACGGTCAACAGATGTGCGGCTTCCTGGCTATCGTACATCTTGACGCCGTACCGCTCGAGCTGCTTCTGAAGACACTCGCTCATGAATCGGCTGGTCTTGGGGCCGGCCGAGGTGGCCCGCTCGAAGGGGTCGTGGTCGGTCTTGTAGCCGATGAAGGTGCCCATTGAGTCGGTTGGGAAGGGGACTCCCGCCTGAACGAGGTGATAGAATTCGCGCAGCGAGCCGATGGCCTCGGCCAGTGAGAGGTCGCCGTGACAGCACCCGGCCGCTGTCAGACTCTTGGCGAATTCTTCGGCGCTGTCGGCGATATCGGGGCTGGTGCCGATCTTGTAATAGGTTTGCTTGTCGGAGCCGCTCATTCTCGATGCGCCCAGTCCCAGCCCGGCGGTCACTACGGCAATCCGTTTGGCGGGATCTGCGACGCCTTTTTGCTGCATAAACTCGCACAGGTGCACTGCGCAATTCATACCGGCGGCCCCTGAGCCTACAATGACCGTGTTATAACGATGGAATGTCACAGTTTGATTGGCTATTTGTCTGGTCTCCATAATCCTCTTTCTCCCGTTGTACGAAGGATGCTGCAATCATTCAGATGGCTTGTTCGATTTGTACTCCACTAACTTCGGTGCGGTGAAATCTGAGGCCATTTCGCGAGGCAGGATGCGCACGTTTCCCTGCTTGTTGCAGAAGTAGAGCGAAGATTCCGACGGCTTTCTGGCGTGCCCGTCGGCCCAGATGGCATAGAAATCAGGGTGGGCGTTAACCGGGCGCCTGGCGTACGTGTGATTGTATGGGCTGTTCTTTGTGAGCTGTTTGACTTTTTGCCAGCTTTTGCCGAGATCCGTCGAAGTCCACATCGCCATTTCGCCGCCGGGGTTGTACGGCTGAGGACCCGTCTCGGTCGGGGCGATGATGCGCCACGAGCCACCCTCCTCGATGTAAAGCGAGCCCATGTCGTAATTATTGTCTGAGACAAACGCCGGCCGGATTTGCCATGCGGTCCCTGTCCAGCGAGCCGTGGTCCACGTCCGCGGATCATTCTTTGGACCCGATTCGTAACCTTTGCTTGTCAGAAACAGAATCACCGGCCGCTCGTCTTTGCCGAGCCGAATGTCCTTCAAATAGACGTTCAGACCTTCAACCTGGTAGTCGTGGACGAGAGCAGGATTCGCTGGATCCGTCAGGGGCGGCGTCAAGTTCCGTCCATCGGCGGTCTGCCATGTTTGGCCGAGGTCGTTGGTTTCCATATAGTAAAGGTTGGTACGCCAGTTCAATCCTTTTCCCTTCGGATGGAAGTTGAACGCCGTCCCAGCTCTGTTCTTGCCTACTGCACTGATTTGATAGTGGCCTTCGTCCATTGCAGCGAGTCGGAGCCACGGCGACCATTTGATCCCGTCACGGCTGGTCATAAAACAACTCGTGCGAGCGGCGGGGTAGTTGTACCGAGTGAAGAAGCAAACGAATCCCTTGTCATCGAGATACCACGGCTGCATGTACGAAAAATTCGTCATCGGGACGTCCTGGGCGCCCTCAATCTTCGTCGCACGGACCAGCTCGAATTCGTTTACGTCGTAAGGCCTTTTGCTTCTGTGAATGTAAGACGGTCTCGATGTGCCGTGCGAGGTGGAGAAAATCCAGATGATGCCCTTGTCATCGACACTGATGACGGGATTGTCGTGGGCATCGTCGGTCTTTTTGTCGAGCAGGATGGTCGGGCGGGGTACCATTCCCGTTCGGTGATCGTAGTACGAGACTTCATGGAGCAGATGCCGATTGCTGTCGGCCGTCGTGCCGCCGTAGCAGAAAAAGGTCTTTTTAACCTGATCGCAGTAAACGGCAAACGGTTTATGTTTGGCGCAATACGTTCCCAGCCCGCCGCTGTACTTATAGACGTATTCGTCGCCGGAGGGCTGGTTCATGTACCAGATGCCGCGATAGCCGGTATCCTTGTCATTGAGGGTGAGTGTCCCGGGCGCAGCCTCAGCGTCCCGGTACAGGGGTATTTCCATTAACGACAGGAAAAGAACGGCCACAAGTGCTTTTTGCAGCGTTGCGTGCGGCTTGCGATTCATATTTTCCATCGTTGGGGTGACAAACAATCAATTCGTGTTAAAGTTCCTGCCGCAGGCCCGGCTGATTTGTTCGAGCGAGGCCGAGGCGAAATCGATATCGGGATACTTTGCGGCCCGTACCCGGTCGATCAACTGCTTAATCCTCGTGAGCTCTTCCGCCAGCAGGTCATAGTCCGGCCCGTCGATGATTTTCTTCAGCGTGGGTTTTTCAATCATGCTGAACGAGCCGCCCAGGACCAGGACGCCTCCATCGATGTAGTCGGGAATGTTCTCGGCGCTCGTTCCGCCGGTGGGCACCAGACTGATGGTCTTATGGATCGCCGGGTCCACGGCCTTGACGAAGGCCGGGCCGCCCAGCTCCTTCGCGGGGAAGACCTTGCAGAGGTTCGCTCCTTTGGAAAACTGACTGACGATCTCTGTGGTGCTGCCGCATCCCGGTATCATGGGAATCCGTCCGGCGAATTTCTCGAAGCCGGCGTCGCTGAAATTCATCGCTGAGACCAGATAGCAGGCGCCGGCCTCGGCCACCTGGGTCAGCGAGGGCAGCGGGTCCTTCGGATGGGCCTTGTTGTAAATCTCAAGCATTTCGGGCGAGTCGATAAGGCTCGCCGAGCCTGCTGCGAAATCGGGCAGCTCTTTGCGCAGGCGCGACAGGTTCTCTAACGGCTTCTTGATCCGGCAGGTCACCTCCATATTGTTTACGCCCGCCTTCATCAGCGCTTCGGCCGTTCTGACGACGTCGAGTTTGTCCTGGTTGAAGACGAGAATAAAGCCGTCCCGCAACAGTGTCGTGATTGTACTTTTGATATTCATAGTTCCTCCCTTACAGCCTTCGCAGGTGGAAGCCCCCATCAACGTTAATAACCTGGCCGGTCGAGAAATCGAGCCTGCCCTCGGCGATGGCCCCGACGGCCCGGGCGATATCTTCCGGTTGTCCCCATCGCTTGATCGGAGTCAGGCCCTCGGCGATCATCTTGTCGTACTTATCCTTGACCACGCTGGTCATATCGGTGGCGATGATGCCGGGGCGGATTTCAAAAACCCCAATCCCATATTCCGCCAATCTATCCGCGTACAGCGTCGTCATCATGCTGACGCCCGCCTTGCTGATACAGTATTCCCCCCGGGCCGGTGAGCTGGTGTACGCTGAGATTGAGCTGGTATTGACGATTCGCAGTGCGTGCTGCGGATGCGTTTTTTTCTGTTCGATCATCCAGTTGGCCACGAGCTGAGTCAGGAAGTACGGCCCCTTGAGGTTGATTCCCAGCACTCGATCGAAGCTCTCCTCGGTGGCCTCGAGAATATCCATTCTTTTTGAAGGGGCGACGCCGGCGTTATTGATCAGCATATCGCATCGGCCGAATTTGTCCCTGGCCAGAGCGACAAGCTTCTTGCGGTCCTCGGTGCTGCTGATGTTGCCTCGCAGACTTTCGCAGGCCGCGCCAAGTTTCTTGATTTCCTTCTGTGTCTGCGCGGCTTTGGATTCATCCGGCTTGCCTTCCGCGGTAAAATCGAAGTGGTTGATCACCAGGTCATAACCCAGCGACGCCAGCTCTTTTGCAATGCCTTTTCCAATGCCGCGGCTGGCGCCGGTCACGATGGCTACGGGTCGTTCCGCCATGTTCAAAATCCTCCCTTGAGTTTATGATTTCAGGAATTCGTTTATTTCATGTGCCGCGGCCATTCCATCGGCGACGGCGGCGACGACCGTCGAGGCGCCTCTGACCAGATCGCCGCCGGCGAAAACTCCCGGTCGAGAGGTGGCCGATGTTCCCTGTGTTGTCCGGATCAGGCCGTTCTTCAGCTCGACGCCCGGCAGGATTTCGCCGATGTGTTCCGGCGGCGCCTGGCCGATTGCTTCGATGACGACGTCCATCTCGAGCTCGTAGGTGCTCGACTCGACCGGCCTGGGGCTTCGCCGCCCTGAAGCATCCGGCTCGCCCAGCCGGGTCGGGCAAACCTTAATCCCCGTCAGCTTGCCGTTAACAGAACAAAAACCGGTCGGCTGAGTCAATATTAAAAAGTGCACGCCTTCATTGATGGCCTTGTCGCGCTCGGCGCTCCAGGCGGGCATTTCCTTGAACGAGCGGCGATAAATCACGTAAACGTCTGCGGCGCCGAGCTGTTTGGCGGTGATCGCCGCGTCCATCGCGGTGTTGCCGCCGCCTATCACGGCGACGCGTTTGCCCTTGACGTCGGGTTGTACTGTCCCTCTAACAGCCGAAAGAAAATCCAGAGCGTTCCAAAGACCGTTCATGTTCTCCCGGCTGGTACCGAGGGATTTCGGCAGGCCCATGCCGACAAACACGGCGTCAAATCCTTGTTGAACGATTGTCTCTAAATTAAAATCGGCGTTCAGGCTCTTGCCGAGACGTAAGGTCATTCGCTCTTTCGGCACTTCAGCGAAAACCGCGCCCAGCTCGTTCCGGAGCGAACTGCTTCGCCTGTCCGCCGGGATGACCGAGGCAATCATTCCGCCGAATTCGGTGCTCGCGTCGAAAATTGTCACCGTATGTCCGGCTTCAAGCAGCTTGGCGGCGCAGGACAGACCCGCGGGCCCGGCGCCAAGGATGGCAACGTTCTTTCCCGTGGTCTCTTGCGGTACCCGCAGCTTCGACCAGCCTTGCTTGTTGGCTTGTTCCGCCAGATACCTCTGAATCCCCGCAATCGGCAGGGGGGCGTCGCCGATGAAGCTTTGCAAACAATGCCCTTCACATTGCTGTTCCACCGGGCACAGCCAGGCGCAGACTTCCGGGAATATGTTGGCTTGCCGGAGTGTTTCGTACGCGGCTTTCTCGTCACCGTCCAGGAACAGGCCGATGAATTTCGGGATATTCACGCCCGCGGGACACGCCAACTGGCACGTCGGCTCCTGGCACTTGCGGCACGCGGACGCGAGCCGGGCCAGATTGTCCCTGTCGCTCATCCGCCCGTACTCGAAGATAAGCCCATAGACCTCGTGATCCCGCACGACGCAGCCGGTTGTGCCGCCGTCCCGCATGATCTGCGTGCAGGCGCTGCAGCTTATGCAGACTTTTTCCCGGTACATTCGCCCCCTGGTGATAATATCCTTTGCGAAGTCCGGATAGGCGAACGCCATGCGTCCGGCGCCGGCCAGAGTGGTCAGGCCCCCGGCCTTGTTCGCCGCCGCCACGTTGGCAAACAAGGTTCGCAACCAACTATAACCTGTGCCGACCGTTGCGACGGCGGGGAAGGTCTTTTGAATTTCGCCGGTCAGAGTGACAAGCCGATTGACGCCGACGAGCGGATGCTCCGGCTCTTGGTATCCGCCTACGATAGGCTCGTTGAACGGCCGGCCCACGTGCGGATTGTAATATGGATTCGCTATGGTGATGTTGATTAAATTTACGCCGCGCTGTTGCAGCAGCCCGATGAGCTTCTTTGGCTCCGTCAGGTCGGGTTTGGTGTAGTCGTCCTTGTCCACGGCCCAGCCGAACGGGTAGGGTATTGCGTCGTAAATGCCCAGGCGCATCACAGCCACGGCGCTGGCGCCAAGCTCCTTGTGGATCTTGTCGATAACCTCAAGCGGGAATCGAATCCGGTTCTCGAACGAGCCGCCGTACTTGCCTTTTCTGCTGCGGCAGCCGAAAAGCTCGTTGATCAAATACCCGTGACAGGACTTGATATCGACGGCGTCGAATCCCACCTCGAACGCGATTCGCGCCGCCTGGACGTAGGCGTCCTGGAGCTTGTCGAGGTAGTCATCCGTCACCAGGGGCCAATCGTCCGGTATCCGGCTCTTGGCGTTTGGATTGGGCTTTTGCTGCGGGACCAGCGCATCGCGATAGGGATCGCGTTGTGCAATGATCGGATGAGCTGCGCCGGCCGGTTTGCTATAGCGGCCCGAGTGAGTCAACTGCAGGACGATGACCGGCTGATGGCTGGCCCCCATGCTCTCGGCGGCCGCCTGCCGCATCATCCTGACCATCGCTGCAAAGCTCTCTTTATTGTCTCGATGAATCCACAGTTGCCTCGGATTCGCCCGGCCTTCGGGGACGACGGCGGTTGCCTCCGCCCAGATCAGCCCCGCACCGCCGGCGGCGAATCTCTCGTATCGCCGCAGCGTCAGCTTTCCCGGCTGGCCCTGCGAGTCGCCGTCGCAGCCCTCCATCGGATGGACGGCCAGCGAATTTGGTATGACCAGCTCGCCGACCCGGACGGGCTCAGCTAAGATCGAGACGTCCTCCATCGCTTCGACAGGCGCGTTGAGCTGCTCGCTCAATCGCCTCAAATCGTCAATACTGCGTAGCCGGAATTCCCACATCGTATCGTTTGCCTTACGGTTCGCTACAGACGAGCTTTTCCTTCAGGAACTTGGCTGTATAGCTTTTCTTGTCCTTGATAATCTCCTCGGGCGTACCTGCCGCAACAACCGTCCCGCCGGCCTCGCCGCCTTCGGGGCCGAGGTCTATAATATAATCCGCTATCTTGATCACGTCAAGGTTATGCTCGATGACGACCACGGTATTGCCGCAGTCGGTCAGCCGCTGGAGCACGTTCAGGAGGTTGTGAATGTCGGCGAAATGCAGCCCGGTGGTCGGCTCGTCCAGCAGATACAGGGTGTGGCCCGTATCGGCCTTGCCCAGCTCGGCTGCGAGCTTCACGCGCTGGGCCTCGCCGCCTGAGAGCGTGGTTGAGGCCTGGCCTAATTGCATGTAGCCTAATCCGACGTCGGTCAGTGTCTTGAGGATTCGTACAATCGTCGGGAAGTTGGCAAAAAAATCCAGCGCCTCGTCTATCCGCATATCGAGCACCTCGGCGATGTTTTTGCCTTTGTACGTCACGGCGAGAGTCTCAGGATTGTATCGCGTGCCTTTGCAGCTCTGGCAGGTGACATACACGTCCGGCAGGAAGTGCATCTCGATTTTCTTTGTGCCCTGACCCTTGCAAGATTCGCAGCGGCCGCCTTTGACGTTGAAGCTGTATCGCCCGGGCTTGTAGCCCCGAATCTTCGACTCGCGGGTCATGCTGAACAGCTTTCGGATCAGATCGAAGGCGCCCGTATAAGTCGCCGGGTTGCTCCGCGGCGTCTTTCCGATGGGGGACTGGTCGATCTCGATCACTTTATCAATCTGCGAAACGCCGAGAATGTTCTTGTGCTCGCCGGGTTTCTCGCGGGACTGATAGAGCCGGCGTTTGAGCGCCTTGAGCAGAATATCGCTGACCAGGGTGCTTTTGCCGGAGCCGGAGACCCCGGTGACACAGGTAAAGACGCCGATCGGGAATTTGACGTCGATGCCCTTGAGGTTGTTCTGGGCCGCGCCTTTGATCTCGATGCACTTTCGCAGGTTGTAGCGTCTTCTGTTGGCCGGCAGCGCGATGCTCTTTCTGCCGCTGAGGTATTCGCCGGTCAGCGAGCGCTCGCAGTTGATGATGTCGTCGAGCGTGCCCTGTACGACGAGCTCGCCGCCGTGCGCCCCAGCGGCCGGGCCGATATCGACGATGTGGTCTGCGCTGCGGATAATATCTTCATCATGCTCGACGACGATGACCGTATTGCCCATGCGGCTGAGCCGCTGGAGAATGCCCAGCAGCCGGTCATTGTCTCGCTTGTGCAGGCCGATGGTCGGCTCGTCGAGCACATAGCAAACGCCGACCAGGCCGCTGCCGACCTGGGTGGCTAAGCGGATTCGCTGGGCTTCGCCGCCGGCCAGAGTGCTGCTGGTCCGGTCCAGCGTCAGATATTCGAGACCGACGTCCACCATGAATTTAAGCCGGGCCTTGATTTCCTTCAGGACTGCCGCTGCGATCAGAGATTGCTCTGTGTCCAACGTCAGCTTGTTGAAAAACCGCAGTGCTTTGGCGATGCTCAGGGCCGCCAGTTGATTGATGCTCTTGCCTCCGACGGTCACGGCAATGGCCTCGGGCCGAAGCCGGGCGCCCTCGCAGCTCCGGCAGGGCTGCTGCGACAGATAGCTGGTCAACCGGGTCTTGACGTATTCGCTGGTGGTGTTTTCCCACCGCCGCACGAGGTTCGGGATCACGCCCTCGAACGAAACGCCGTACTTTTGCTCGTCGGCGGCCGTGGTCCCGTGCATCAGAATTCTCTTGTGCTCTTCCGGTATCTCGGCGAACGGGATCGACTTGCTCAGCTCCATGTTCCTGCAGAAGCGTTTAACCAGCCTGTTGTAGTAGATATTCATTCTCTTGCCGCCCTTGCGCCAGGCGTCGATCGCGCCGTTTTCCAGCGAGACGCTTTTGTCCGGCACAATCAGGTCGGGATCGAACTCCAGAATCGTCCCG
>Ga0315295_10000026_pt1 | contig 149403 bp, 135 predicted proteins | sample YL17G14_0_MG_FD_204453 | JGI IMG/M metagenome (GOLD analysis project Ga0315295, IMG submission 204453) | Sediment microbial communities from Yellowstone Lake, YNP, Wyoming, USA - YL17G14_0 | ecosystem: Environmental > Aquatic > Freshwater > Lake > Sediment | place: USA: Wyoming | collected...
CCAGCTCTCACCGGCCCGCCCCGGGGCGTCCTTACCCCTGAATTCACGATCCGGCACGCCCGGCTTCCACCGGGCGGAATCACCCACGCGTACGGCACAAGGCACGCTGTTCGGTTTTCAAGGACCGCCCCCCGGCGGGCCCACCACGGGCCCCCGCGGGTCATGCCGCCCCTTGCAGGGCCGCATAAAGAGTGTATCACACTTCGCCCCGGCGATCAAGCCGGTCGCCCGTCCGTCAGGACGAAAATCGCCAAAATAATGGTAGCCCCAAGGGGATTCGAACCCCTGTTACCGCATTGAGAGCGCGGTGTCCTAGGCCTCTAGACGATGGGGCCACCTGAAATGAGCGAAAGCCCAGGACGTTCGGTCACGGTATTCAGTTCACTTCATCCCGGCACCGCCCGCGCGCGGCGTTCACAGCCGGCGCGCGGCCGGATTGAAGGCAAGTGGCTGGGGGAGGAGGATTCGAACCTCCGCAAGATGATCCAGAGTCACCTAGGCTACCACTACCTCATCCCCCAACGCCCGACCCTCGGGCACTACACATTATAGCACTCCGCGGCGCCCGGTGCAAGCCCGCAAAACCCTCACGAATTGGGCTGGCCCGGCGCCGGGGGCTTATTCGCCGTGCTCCTTGCCCCCCGGCAGCGGCAATGTCGCTCCGGCGGCACGGTCGTCAGCGCCCGGTCGAGCACGGCGCGCACGCCATCACGGGCCTTGGCCACCGTCTCCAGCACCTCGGCGTGCGACAGGGGATGCGGGGCGATGCCGGTCGCCCAGTTGGTGACGATGGCCAAGAGCGCGTAGCACAGGCCGGCCTCGCGGGCGAGGGCGGCCTCGGGGCAGGCGGTCATGCCGACCACGTCGCCGCCCAGGATGGCGAACGCGCGCACCTCGGCGGCGGTCTCGTAGCGCGGCCCCTCGACGCAGACGTAGCAGCCGCCATCATGCGGAGCCGCCGCCGCGGCGGGCTCCGCCGCGCCCAGGAGAGCCGCCCGCACCTCGGGGCAGAAGGGCTCGCTGAAGTCGGTATGCACCACGCCGCTGGCGCCGCCCTCGAAGAGCGTGACCGGGCGTGAGCGCGTGAAGTCGATGAACTGGTCGCAGACCACGAGGTCGCCCGGCTTCAGCTCGCGCGTCAGGGCGCCCACAGCCGCCGTGGCGATGACGCGCTCCACGCCCAGCTCGCGCAGGGCCCAGACGTTGGCGCGGTAGTTTATGCGGTGCGGCGGCACGCTGTGGCCGGCACCGTGGCGCAGGAGGAGCGCGACCTCCTCGCCGCCCCGGCGCCCGACCAGGGCGTGGGCGTCGCCGTATGGGGTCTCGACGCACGCGGCGCGCAGGTCAGTGGCCAGCTCCATCTCCTCGACCCCGCTACCGGCAATGATCGCCAGGCGCATGGCGCGCCCCCCTCGTCTCAGTCTCCGGCCCCTCCAGCACCCCCAACGCCCCCGGTGCCCGAGCGCACCCGCCGCTCGGCCTCGGCCAGCCGCCGCAGCGTCTCATCGCGCCCCAAAAGCTCAATGATGTCGAACAGCCCCGGCCCCATCGTGCGGCCGCTCACGGCCACGCGCGTGGCGTGGAACAGGTCGCCGCTGGGGATCTGGAGGCGCTCGACCAGGGCGCGATAGGCGGCCTCAGTCGCCGCCGCCGTGAACGGCTCAACCGCCGCCAGCGCTTCACGAGCCTGGGCCAGCAGGTCGGCCGCCCCCGGGCGGGCCAGGTACTTCCGCCAGCCCTTATCATCGTATGATTCAAGTGGCCTGAAAAAGTAGGACGCGGCGCCGGCGACCTCGGCCAGTGTGCGCACGCGGCTGCGCACCGCGTCGACGACGCGCTCGATGTGGCGCATCTCGTCAGGCGCCGGCGCGGCCGGGACGAGTCCCCGCGCGGCCAAGAAGGGCAGGGCGAGGCGCGCGATGCGGCCGGGCTCGCCCGCGCGCAGGTAGTGGCCGTTGAGCCACGTCAGCTTGCCCACGTCGTATATCGCCGCCGTGCGCGCCACCCGCTCCAGGGAGAAGACGCGCGCCAGCTCTTCAAGCGTGTATATCTCGCGCTCGCCCTCGCCCGACCAGCCTAAAAACGCCAGGTAATTGACGAGCGCCTCGGGCAGGAAGCCCTGCTCGCGGAACTCCTCGACCGACGTCGCGCCGTGGCGCTTGGAGAGCTTGGCGCGGTCGGGGGCGAGGATCATCGGCACGTGCGCGAACTGCGGCAACTCGTAGCCCAGCGCCGCGTAGAGGTGCATCTGCTTGGGGGTGTTGGACAGGTGCTCCTCGGCGCGGAGCACGTGGCTGATCTGCATGCCGGCGTCGTCGATGACGCAGGCGAAGTTGTACGTGGGCATGCCGTCGGACTTGACGATCACGAGGTCGTCGAGCACGGCGTTCTCGAATGTGACCTCGCCGCGGACCAGGTCGGTGACCACGGTCTGGCCGAAGGTGGGGACGCGCAGGCGCACCGCGGGCCGGCGCCCCTCGGCGGCCAGGCGCTCCGCCTCGGCCGCGGTCAGGTCGCGGCAGCGGCCGTCGTAGCGCGGGGCCTGCCCCGCCGCCCGCGCCGCCTCGCGCCGCGCCTCCAGCTCCGCCGGCGTGCAGTAGCAGCGGTAGGCCCGGCCCTCCGCCAGGAGTTTGTCGGCGGCGGCGTGGTACAGGTCGAGGCGCTGCGACTGGAAGTACGGCCCCAGCGGGCCGTCCTTGCCCGGGCCCTCATCCCAGTCCAGGCCCAGCCAGTGGAGCGCATCGGCGATCCACAGGCTTGACTCCTCGCGCGAGCGCTTCAGGTCAGTGTCCTCGATGCGCAGCACGAAGCGGCCGCCCGTGCGCCGCGCGTAAAGCCAGTTGAACAGGGCCGTCCGCGCGCCGCCGATGTGCAGCGAGCCCGTAGGGGAGGGGGCGAACCGCACCCGCACGTCACCCATGGTCATCACCCCACGCGCCGCAGGGCGGGCGCCTGAATCGCAACGCCCGCCCCAGGCGCACATGGTCTATAATTCGCCTCACGCCCCCGGCCTACCTGCCTGGCCGGCGGCGCCGCCGGTCTGCTCGCAGCGCGCCAGGAGTGCCTCCCAGTCGTGGTCAACGTCGGCCTGGATCTCGTCCAGGAGCCCCTCGCGCCCCGGCTTGAACAGGTGGGCGAACCGCCCCTGGGGCTTGAGGAAGTCGACCACCGGCCGCTTCTCCTTGGGCCGCTGCGTCAGCCGCCAGACGCCGCTCTCGACCTCAAAGAGCGGCCAGTAGCAGGTGTCCACTGCCACCCTGAGGATGGAGACCGTCTCCGCCGCGTCGCAGCGCCAGCCGCGCGGGCACGGCGCCAGCACGTTCAGGAACGCCGGGCCGTCGGCGTCGAGCGCCTTCTCCATCTTGCGCACCAGGTCGTTCCAGTGGCTGGGCGAGGCCTGCGCCACGTACGGGATGTTGTGGGCGGCCATGATCGCCGTCAGGTCCTTGCGCCGGCCCGGCTTGCCGGGCACGACCTTGCCCGCCGGGCTGGTCGTCGTGTCAGCCCAGCGCGGCGTGGCGCTCGACCGCTGGATGCCCGTGTTCATGTACGCCTCGTTGTCATAGCACACGTAGACCATGCGGTGGCCGCGCTCGGCCGCGCCAGAAAGGCTCTGGAAGCCGATGTCGTACGTGCCGCCGTCGCCGCCGAACGCGATGAAGCGGAAGTCGTCTTTCACCTTGCCCTGGCGCTTGAGCGACTTGTACGCCGCCTCGACCCCGGAGATGGTGGCGGCGACGTTCTCAAACGCGCTGTGGATGTACGAGCAGCGCCACGCCGTGAACGGGTAGATGGTGGTCGAAACCTCAAGGCAACCGGTGGCGCAGCCGACCACGATCGGCGTCTTCACCGCCTTCAGGAGCTGGCGGACCGCCATCGGGGCGCCGCAGCCGGCGCACAGCCGGTGGCCGCCGGTCAAAAGCTCGGGCCGCGCGGCGAGTTCCTTCAAGCTGGCCATGTCGCCGCCTCCTATTCGCGGACGCCCAGGTAGCTGACCATGGGCAGCTTTTTGCCCTGGGCCAGCCCCTCGAGGTCACGGTATACCTTCTCGATGTTCTCCAGGCCGATGTCGCGGCCGCCAAGCCCGAAGATGTAGTTCACCGTTCGCGGGCCGCCGCCGGCCTCGAACAGGGCGGCGCGGACCTCGGCGAAGACGGGCCCGCCGTTGCCCGAGAAGCCCTCGGAGCGGTCGAGCACCGCCAGGGCCCCAAGGCCCTTGAGCGCGGCGGCGACCTCGGCCGCCGGGAACGGCCGGAAGGTGCGGATCTTGACGAGCCCGACCGGCAGCCCCTTCTGGCGCAGCCGGTCGACGACGACGCGCGCCGTGCCCGCCGTCGAGCCCAGGACGATGATGCCCAGTTGCGCGTCGCTCATGCGGTAGGCCTCGATGAACCCGTAGGCGCGTCCGGTGAGCTCGCCGAACTTCCGCGCGACGTCGAGGATGGCGGCGCCGCACGTGTTCATGGCCTCGGCCTGCTGCCGCTTGTGCTCGAAGTAGAAGTCGTAGAGGTCGAGCGGCCCGACGGTGATCGGGTGCGCCGGGTCAAGCAGCGAGACGTCGGGCCGGTACTCGCCGATGAACTCGCGCACAGTCGCGTCGTCGATGATGTACAGGTTCTCCAGGGCGTGGCTGATGATGAAGCCGTCGTAGCACACCATGACCGGCAGGAGCACGTCCTTGCGCTCGGCGATGACCAGCGCCTGCAGGAGGTTATCGTACGCCTCCTGCGAGTTCTCGGAGTGCAGGTGGATCCAGCCCGCGTCGCGGGCGCCCATCGAGTCGCTGTGGTCGCAGTGGATGTTGATCGGGGCGCTCAGGGCGCGGTTGACCACGGGCATGACGATGGGCAGGCGGGTGGAGGCGGCGATGTACAGCATCTCCCACATCAGCGCCAGGCCGTTGGCCGAGGTCGCGGTCATCGCCCGCGCCCCCGCCGCCGCCGCGCCGATGGTCGCGCTCATCGCGCTGTGCTCGCTCTCCACGGTCACGAACTCGGTCTTGACCTCGCCGTTGGCGACGAACGTGGAGAAATACTGCACGATGTCGGTCTGCGGCGTGATCGGGTACGCCGCCACGACATCGGGGTTGATCTGCTTCATGGCCAGGGAAACGGCCTCGTTGCCCGTCAGGGCGACCCGGGTGGCGCGGGCGCGCGCCGCCCCGCACTGCGGCGCCGCGACGCCCGTCCGCTCAATGACGCCGCACGCCTGGCAGCAGGCGGCACCGCTACGCGTCTGGCAGCAATCAGCGATGTTCATCGTCGTCACCCGCCTCACGAGGCTTCGGTGTCGGCCTCAGATTCGTTCACCATGCGGATCGCGCTCGCCTTGGGCGGGCACTCGTTGGCGCAGATGCCGCAGCCCTTGCAGTGCTTGTAGTCGATGCCGGTGACCTTGCCGCCCTCGGCGATGATCGCCACGTCGGGGCAGTACACCCAGCAGATGAGGCAGTGGGTGCACTTGTCGCGCGACCAGACGGGGCGCACGCTGCGCCAGTCGCCGGTCTCGTACTTCTCGGCGTTGCCGGCGTCAAGTATCAGGCCGGCGCGCGGGATGTCCTTCCAGCCGGGCTTCTGCACGAGCTCGCTCATTCGCCGCGCACCTCCTTGAACGCCCGCTCCATGGCCGCGATGTTGCCCGCGACGAGGTCCTTCTTACCCTTCAACTTGTCCTCGAGCTGGGTGCGGACCAGGGACAGGAAGGCGTCAAACTCCATCAGGTCGGCGACGCGCACCAGGGCGCCCATCATCGGCGTATTGGGGATGTTGCGCCCCATGGTGTCAAGCGAGATCTGGGTCGCGTCGACCGTGAACACGCGGCCGTCCTTCAGGCCCAGGCGTTGCCGCATCTCGGCCGGGGACGCCGGGGTGTTCACCAGGATGCGGCCGTCCTTGGGCAGGCCGTCGGTGACGCCGGCCTTGCCGATGAGGGTCGGGTCGAGGACGACGACGAGCTCCGGCTCGGTGACGTGACAGTGGAGTGAGATCGGTTCATCGCTCACGCGGTTGAACGCCAGCACCGGGGCGCCCATGCGCTCCGGCCCGTACTCCGGGAAACCCTGGATGAAGCGGCCGGCGGCGGAGAACACCTCGGCCAGGAGCATCGCCGCGGTCTTGGCGCCCTGCCCGCCGCGGCCGTGCCACCTGATCTCAAGAAGCCCTTCCATCTCGTCCCTCCTCCCGTGGTAGCATCGGGGCAGCGCAGAACCGTGCGGTGATGCGCCCTCCGTCCGCTGATATGCCCCGCGGTACCGCGACATATGAGGGGCGGGGGCGCAAGGAAGCGGGCGCGGGAGGCAAAAAAGAAGAGCCGCCCTCGCCCCGCGCTTCCGCTGCCGCCCCTGGCACGCTGCACTGTGAATGCCTTGTGTCAGCTACTAGTTTAGCAAATGGCTTCCCAAGCGTCAAGGGCGTCGGGTGCTCAAGCATGCCGGGCACGCCGCGGCGCCAGCGAACTGCACGTCGCAGGTCAAAGACATGGCGGAGTATGTCTCGCCGTTCAGCGAGGCCGCAGGGGTGGCGGATATCATCGAGCATTACGCCGGCCTTGGCGACCGCTAGCGGGGCGTTCAGGCCAGAAGGCGGGCGAGGGCGGCGAGGAGGGCGACCCCGGGAAACCCCAGAAACCCCGCGGTCACGGCGGTGAACGGGTTTATCGCCACGCCCAGGCCGACCAGCGGCCCGACGAGGTCGAACACCCACAGCAGTACGGCGCCGATGACGGCGTTGTACAGGATGAAGAGCAGGTAGCGCAGCGGCACGAAGAGCCAGCGTATGAGCAGGTACAGCACGAGGACGCCGAGGAGGCAGGCGACTACGGTGCTGACGTCCACGGCGAGCCCCCCTCCGCGCTTTGCCTTACGTCGATGCGTGGCGTCGCCCTCAGAGCCGGAAGCGGCGTCATGGCGCCGCTGCGGCGACCGCCAGTACATCATACGAAGGAACGCGGGGGGCTATGCCCGGCCCATGCCAGGGCTGGGCACGGCGCGGGTGGCGCCGGGGGCGCCGGGCTCGTCAAGGCGCGCCGGGCGGCCCGGCCCGCCGGGGGTCTGGGGCCCCGCCGGGCGCCCCGGTGGACGGTTGGGGTCGGGCACGCTGGGCTCACCGGGGCGGTACGGGAGGGCGCATGCCTCAGGCGCCACGGGTGCCGCACTTGCCCCGGCCAAGCCTCCCACGTCGCGCGGCTCGCCGGTGCGCGCGGGGCCCGCGCCGTCACCGGCACCGGGCAGCGCCCCGCCTGGGGACGCCTCCCGCTGCCCGCGCATCTGGTGCAGAAGATACGAGTAGCGCCGCTCGGCCGCCTGCACCAGGTAGATAGCGTGGTCGACCAGCGCCGGGTCGCTGACGTTGTCAAAGTACGCGCGGGCAGTGATCCACTCCTGCCGCGAGCGCTCGAGGAGCTCGGGCAGGGACGGCTGCGGTTCCGGCTGCACCCCGTCCGGGGGCAGCAGCCGGTCCAGTATGAAGTTGACCATGCCGCGCATGCCGCTCACTTCTGCTTTGCGCCTCCCCGCTGCGCACGAGGGACTCGCTTGATGGCCCCGACGCGGGACAAGGACTGCCGTCTGTCTAGGTACGCAGGGCATATCGACTGTCAGTGTATCCAGTTGGGGGCGCGGTTATGCAGGTTCCCTTGCAGGGTGAATCTGTGGCGGTGGATCCAATCAGGACAATCTCAGGAGTTGTGTCGGTTGTGGTGAGGGACGTGTTCCCCCTAGGCGTCGGCCGCCCCGATTGGATGGCATGATATGGTGGGCCTAGAGTTGATAAAGGAGGGGGTTCGACTTGAAGATCCTGCGGGTGGTCGGCGTGGTTGTCATTCTTGCGGTGGCCTGCATTGCTCCGGGCTTGTTCGAAGGAGGGGCAGCCCTTGCCTCGTCCGATGACGCCGTCGATGACTTCATCGTCATCGCTAACGCCCACTACGACTACGTAACAACTTCGTTCAAGAACCTCACTTATGAAGACGCCAACGCATTCTACGACGAGATGAAGGCACACGGCTGGACATGCATTGACTACAAGGCCCAAGACACGCAAGCCCGAACCCCGGAAGTCGACTGGTACCTCGCTCATTCGACTTCTGCGGCTGCCCATAACCCCAACGCATCCGGCACGCGCCCAGAGGCGGTGAGCGAGGAAGTATACGGCAACGATTTCTACGGGGATAGCGCCGACCAGGCTGATTCTGCCGACATCTTCTATTTCATGGGGCACGGTTGGAACTCTGCTTCGGGGCACTACGGAGTCCTCGGGCTCCATAAGTACAACGTGACCTCGACCGAGGACAACCAGTTCTTCACTCCACAGCACGTCGGTAACGCTTGGAGCAAGGATCTTGAATGGGGAGTCCTTGCAGCCTGCTCCGCGCTTAAGTATGACTCGTCGAACAAGACGGGGTCGGGCGCATACTACTATGCGAATGCGATGGACGACGGTGTGCATGGCTTCTATGGGTACAAGGGTACGGCTCCGTCGTGGAGTGGCGACGAGGCCATAGTCGATGAATTCCTGCTGTGCGCCTTTGGCATCAGAAACATCGAGCCGGCTGTGACGCTCAAGGATGCGTGGATCGGCTCTAACGAGTGGGACGGGAGAGGCGCTAACTGGGCGATTCTGTTGCACAGCGGCAATGAGGACGATTACCTGCCTAGGAACTGGGGAGGCGGCGGGCCGGGCTCAGATAGATTCTACGTCTAGAACCGACATCTACTACTGGGACGCAGCGCAGATTGATGGGGTCATCGTGCCAAGCAGTGCCGCGGGCACTTCCGACGAAAATGACAGGAGTGTCAGATTCAAGCGCAGAGGCCCGGTCAGGCAGCTTGCGGGCGGCGAATGGGTGTATAGCGCGTCTCTCGAAGACCGGCCCACGACCATGGCCCCAGCAACCGCCGTGGCCATCGGCCGCGCGTGTCTAAGGGAGATCTGCCCGGTCGCCACAGCCGAAGGAGCCCTGCACTCGGTTCGGGAGATCCGTCGTATAGGCCTGACGAATGACAAGCAGGAGACAATGGGTTACATCATCAACTTCGCACAGTACGTCGACGGCCTCCGTGTGGCGGGTGGAAACGGAGCGATGATCTGGGTGCGCGACAGCGGAGTCACATATGCCCGGGTGGTGTGGTTCGACGGACAGGCTCCCGCGGTTCAGGGTATTCAGGTCGACGCTAAACAAGCCGCCGATGTTGCCCTCGGTGTGATTGACTTGTGTCAGGGGCCTCCTGTGCAGATCAGCCAGGATATGGTATACTACCGGGAGGGGGGAGCCCCCGACCTGACCCGCGCCTGGGAGATAAGATATGACGACGGGCAGAGGGTGTACGTCGATGTTCAGAGTGGTGAGGTACTGCCGTAGGCTCAGGATCAGCCGGTCGCCGGGCAAGTTCATACTACGCATGGTGGCGGCAACGCTGGTGTGTATCCTGGGGGCCTCTGCCTTGGGGGGTTGCGCACGCCCCGGGAGCGGCTCCGTCCAACCACCGGAGGCGCCCCCCTCTCCACCAGCGGCCACAGAGTGGCCACGTCCAGGGTCAACGGTGCCCGAACCCAACTACATCATCATCACCCCTGGGGCCGGCGATCCCAGCGGCGGCTTCGTTCTTCACCCCGGCGGAGCGTCGTTTCGGGCGATCATGGACGAGGTTCGGCGCTTGGCCGGCGAGGCTGCCGCCGTCACCCTGGACGCTGGGTTTGACATCACCGGGGACGGGGCAGGGGCGATGACGCCCAGCGCAGGCGGCGCGATTCTCGTGTATGACCAGCCCGTGAGTGCATCCTTCACCAGCCCCGTGGACATGCGAATCAGGCAACACCGGCCGGATCCCTGGTTCACCTACCAGGCGGCGGGCGTTACGCGGTTGTTCGTTCCCTGCCCGGCATGGAGCCAGGGCCGCCTGAGCGGAACCTTCTACGTATTCAGCAGCGGGGGCTGGTCCACACAATTGGGATCTCTTACATCGCCGGGGGACCGCCCGCGGTGGGCGGCGCTGTGGAGCCCGCGGGCAGGGCGGCTGGGTCCTGGTTGGCTGGAGACGGTCCTGGCACGCTATTTGACGCCCTGCGACACGCGGCCGGGCTGGCCGCCGCCGCGGATAAGGCCGGCGCGGGAAGCAGCTTCGGTGCCGCCGAACGCGGACGACCCGGTATGGCACAAGCCCCCGAAAACGCCATTGCCAGCCCCATCGAAGGTGGTCGTCTATCTGCCGTCGGGTGGTCGTTTGGAGCTTGGCCCGGAAGACCCCCGCTGCGCACCGATCCTGACGGTTGTCGAGGCGACCCTCAACTCGGTCTTTGTGGGGCGGAGCACAACCTACGAGCTGCCGCCGGGGCTGTACCAGGCACATGGGGCGGAGCCCAACTGGCCGGGGGTCCTGCTCATCTGGAACACACCGGCAAGTATAAGAACCACCACGCCAATAGAGCCGGAATTCGCCCCTGATCTGATCGTGGCTTGGGGGGAGGCCACCTTCCACGGGGTGCTCAGGGCGTACTTCCCGGCCCTGGTGGCAGGCGCCACGGCGCCCCCCTTTGGCGACGCCGCGTATATTCTCGACCAACCAGGACTTGAGCCCGAACCGGCATGGGGCGTGGGGTCAAGCCGCTTCGACAAGGAGCGCCAGTCAGCGTTGGGGGAGGTGGTGGCAGGTCTGGACCGGCCCTGATCGTGGCCCTGCACCTTTATCCTCTTGAGCAACGGGAAGCCTCCTCCCCCAGGGAATAGCTGCTAGCGACTCGCTGTGAAGGCTCAGACGGTTGGACCCGCCCGATTCATCGCGCTCTCTTACTGGGGTTTCAATCCCCCGGGTGACCGGGCGAAGGTCACGAGACGATCAGGTACAAGAGGGCGGCCACCAGCCCCGCAAACCCCAGCCAGATGGAGCAGTGCAAGGACGCATACTTCCGCGAGCACACGACCGCCAGGGCATGGCAGTCTTCCAGCCGCGCCCGCGCCAGGCCGTGCGGGCTGACGGCGATGACGTTCTCGGCGTATACGCGCGGGTCGGCGAAGCGCGCTATCGAGCGCCAGAAATGCCCCGCACGGCACCCGAGCGCGGGGCGACGGCCCACAGGGCCGCGATGGCGCCGGCCAGGAGCAGGAGCGCGGCCAGGCAGCCCAAGACATCGGGGACCCGCCAGGTAGCGGGATTGACGAGCCACCGCGACGTCGCCCCGGTTGAATGCAGGTAACCCAGGATGCCGGCGAAGATCGCAAACCAGAACGTCGCCTTCTGATCGGCCAGGGCGATGCATTCCCGTGGGTCGGCGTGTACCTCGCCGGCAAAGCCGATGACCGTCGCCGGGTCGCTGGGACAAGGCTCGGCGCTGTCCGGTTCCCGGCGCTGTGCGTCCATGCTCACGGCACGCCCTCCCATGGCCACCGAGTGAGTGGGCAAACCTGTGTTGGTATTCCGCGTTCTTCCTGTGGTGCCAGGCCGCGGCAGACGCGCGCTCACCCCGGCGGGGCCTGCATGCCCTCCTGGTAGATGCGCGCCACGATGCTCTCGATCTCCGGCTCCTCGACGGCGAGGTCGCGCACCTGGTAGCGCTCGGACACGCGCGCGATGAGCTGCGAGGCGGTCACTTCGTGGCGGTCGAAGCGCAGCCAGAAGCGGCGCCCCTCCTGAGAGCGCACGACCTCCGCCCCCGGCACGTCGAGGGCGTCGTAGCGCCCCTCCAGCTCCACGACCAGCGTGCGGTAGCGGCCGTAGCGCTCGCGGAGGTCGGCGAGGTCGCCGTCAAAGACGATGCGGCCGTGGTCGATGAGCAGCGTGCGGTTGCAGAGCTTCTCGATGTCCGAGATGTCGTGGGTCGTGAGGAGCACGGTCACGTTGTGCTCGCGGTTGATCTGGGTGATGAAGTCGCGGATGCGCGCCTTGGCCACGACGTCAAGCCCGATGGTCGGCTCGTCCAGGAACAATAGCGGCGGGTCGTGCAGCAGGGCGGCGGCGATGTCGGCGCGCATGCGCTGCCCCAGCGAGAGCTGGCGCACCGGCGTGCGCATGAACTCGCCCAGCTCGAGCATGTCGGTAAAAAGCGCCAGGTTCCGCTGGTAGCGGTCGGCGGGCACCCGGTACATGCGCCGCAGGAGCTCGAATGACTCCATTGTGGGCAGGTCCCACCATAGTTGCGTGCGCTGGCCGAACACGACGCCGATGTGGCGCGCGTTCTCGACGCGGCTCCGGTGCGGCTCCAGCCCGCGCACGAGGACGCGCCCGCCGCTGGGCACGAGTATGCCCGTCAGCATCTTGATCGTCGTCGACTTGCCAGCGCCGTTGGGGCCGATGTAGCCGACGAACTCGCCCGCCGCCACGGCGAACGAGATGTCGTCCACGGCGACCGTGACCGAGTGCGCCGGCGCGAACAGCGCCTGCAGCGCCCCCCACGAGCCGGCGCGGCGCTTGGCGACGCGGAACTCCTTGCGCAGGCGTTGGGCTTCAATTATCGCCACCGCGGAGCGCCCCCTTCCTCAGTGCCCCAGCACCCCGGACTCTGGCGACACTTCTGCACCTTTTCACGACCCCGTGCTCTGGTAGCGCAGAATGCCGACGCGCCACACCACGTAGCCGATGCAGAACACGGCTACGCCGACGAACGGGCTCAGGTAGGCGAACACGGGGTGGAAGAACGTGAAGTCGTTCTTGCCCAGGATCGCCTGGGCGGGGAAGAAGTTGCAGAAGGCGTACGGGAACAGGAACGTCAGCAGGTACTGGATGAAGCGGCCGTAGACGGAGATCGGGAACTGCCAGCCGCATATCGCCAGGTGCTGCATGACCATGGTCATCAGGGGCTCGGACTCGACGATCCAGAATGAGGTCGAGGCCAGCGCCACGGCGATGCCCGCCTTGATCGCCGCCCCGCTCAGCACAAAGAGCACCAGGAAGGCCGAGCGGGCGGCGGTGAATTGGATGGGGGCGGTGACGGCGGCGAAGTACAGGCAGGCCAGGCCGGCGATGATGTTGCCCAGGCCGTCGAGGTCCAGGCCGGAGGTCAGCACCTGGAAGAACAGGCCCGCCGGGCGCGTGTAGTACTGGTCAAGGCGGCCGCTCTGCACGAGCTGCTGCAGGAGGACGAACTGGCGGAAGAAGATGGTGAACACGCCGCCGCTGAGCATCGACAGGGCGTAGAGCAGGGTCACCTGGCCGAAGTTCCAGCCGTGGATCGTGCCGAAGCGGTAGAGGACGGCCCAGATGTAGATGAACTGCACGATGTTGGTGAGGATCAGCGCGAAGTTGCCCAGAAGGAACGAGGCGCGGTACTGCATGCGCGCCCGCAGGCTGGCGCCGGCAAAGGCGCGGTAGAGGTCGAGCGTCTCGACGAGCCGGGTGACTCCGCGCCTGGCGATCCCGGGCCTGGCGATCCCGCGTTTGCTGACTCCGGGCGTGGCGATTCCTCTCACCCCTCTCACCCCCCTCACCCCCCCTGCAGCGCCAGCTTGCGCACGGCGCGCGTCCACAGCAGCCGCGAGAAGGCGAAGAGCAGAAGGAGCCAGGCGACCTGCAGTCCGAGGACGGCCGGCACCTGCACCAGCGGCAGCTTGCCCATGCACAGGAGCTGGGGGACGTAGTACAGGGCCTGGAACGGCAGCCACGCCAGGACGCCGGCCACGGCTGGCGGGAAGAAGGTCAGCGGCACGACCAGCCCGCTGAAGAACTGCAGGAGCGCGGTCTTGAGCAGCACCACGCCCCAAAGGTCGGTGGTCCAGAAGCCCACGATGGCGGTGATGAACGCGAGGAGGAAGCTCATTGCGTGGCCGATGACGACCGAGACGAGGAACAGGCCCAGGTAGGCCGGCGACGGCGGCAGGACGAGGCCGAAGGCGAACCACGATATGAGCAGCACCGGCACCGTCCCGGCGACGAGGTTGAACAGGGAGCGGCCGAGCACGTCGGCGTACTGCATGAGCTGGAAGTCCATCGGCTTGAGCATGTCCAGGGCGATGTCGCCCTGCCTGATGCGCGCCTCCACGTTGGCCTCAAGGGGCATGGTGAAGAACAGGCGCAGCGTGTTGGCGACGATGACATAGGTGCGCATCTCGGCCAGCGTCATCGACTGCACCGTGTGCCGGGCGCCGTAAAGGGCCGTCCAGATGCTGACCATCACGTAGACGAAGAGCAGGTTGCCCAGGAACGACACGAAGAAGCTGGCGCGGTAGGTGACCGAGGCCTGGAAGCGGCGGCTGACAAGTGCCAGCACCGCCGCCGCGCCAGCCGGCTTGAGCTTCATCGGCCCATCCCCCCTTTGCCGCCCGCCGGTGCGCCGCCCGCTGGCGTCTCGGCCGCCGGCGCCGCGCCCGCAGCCGCGCGGCGCTCCGCCGCCAGGGATTCGAGCCCCAAGCAGGCCTCGTCGAGCGACTGGCCGTCCTCGACATGCAGGCGCGGGACGTGCGGCGCGACCAGGCGCGTGTTCGCCGACACGGTCTGCCCCGGCCCCAGCTCCACCAGCACGTCTACGCCCAGGCCCAGGAGGCAGCGCACGACCTCGCGCCAGCGCACGGGGGACGAGAGCTGGGCGCCGACCGCCGACTGCACCGCGCTCGCCGCCTGCGCCAGCCGCCCGGTGGCGCACTGTGCCAGCGGGAGGCGCGCGTCGTGAAAGTCAAGCCGCGCCAGCAACGGGGCCGACTGCGCCGCCGCCGACGCCAGAAGCGGCGAGTGGAAGGCGCCCAGGGCCGGCAGGGCGAAGGCGAGGTCCGCCCCGCGCTGCTTGGCGGCGCGGCGCGCGGCCTCGACGGCCGACGCCTGGCCGGAGATCAGGCACTGGTCGTCGCTGATGTAGATCGCCACCGCCACGTGCTGGCCGGTGGCCGCCGCCGCCTCGCGGCAGGCCGCCTCGACCTCGGCCACGTCAAGCCCCATGATGCGCGCCATGCGGCCCTCGTCGAGGCCCGGCACGCGCTGCACCAGGCCCTCGAGCTGGTACACCAGTGGCAGGGCGTCGGCGATGGCCAGAGCATCGGTGGCCGCAAGCGCGGTGAATTCGCCCTGGCTGAAGCCGGCCGCCGCCACGCCGTCCCAGCCGCGCTCGCGCAGGGCGCGGTAGCAGGCCAGGCTGACGGCCATGATGCAGACCATGGCCCGCGGCCCGTTCTTCAGTTCCTCGTCGCCGCCATCGCGGCAGCAGGCGGCGACGTCGAAGCCCAGCACGGCCGACGCCTGCTCCAGCAGCGCCCGCGCCGCCGGGGAGTGGCGGGCGATGTCCAGGCCCATGCCGCCGCGGCCGGCGTCGCGCGCGGGGAAAAGGAGCCCGATGCGCGGCCCCACAACGTTCGTGGTCATGTTTCCACGTGGAACACACAGTGGCGATTGAAGTCGGGCACGTACACCGCCCCCGCCTTGTCCACGGCGACGCCGGCGGGGAACACGAGCCCGTCGTCGGTCCCGGCCAGGGTGATGATGATGCCTGTGTCCGGCGCCACCATGCGCAGGCGACAGCTGCCAGTGTCCGCCACGTACATGGTGCCGCGGCGGTCGAGGGCCACGCCGTGCGCGTCGGCGAGCGCGCTCTCCGTCGCCTTGACGCCGTCCGCCCCGGTGCCGGTGGCGCCGCTGCCGGCGACGGGCACCAGGACCCCGCGCGCGGCGTCCCAGCGCACGATGCTGCTTGTGCCGTGGTCGACGATGTACATCACCCCGTCGGGCCCGAAGGCCAGCCCATAGGGAGCGGTCAGGCCATGCTCAGGGCCGACGACCGTGACGATGGTGATGACGGTGGCGGGGGTAGCGCGGGTGGCGGGGGCGCCGGCGGCCCCGGCCGCGCCGCTGGCCGGCAGCAGGGCGCGGACGCGGTTGTTGAGGAAGTCGTTGGTGTAGATGTGGCCGTCGGGACCGGCCACGACCCCGGCCGGCATCGCCAGCCGCGCCTCGGTTGCCGGGCCGCCGTCGCCGGCGTAACCGCGCCTGCCGCAGCCGGCGATGGTGGCGATCATGCCTGTCCGCGGGTCGATGCGGCGCAGGCGGTGGTTGCCGGTGTCGGCGATCAGCACGGCCCCGTCCGCGGCCACGGCGACGCCGAGGGGCGATGACAGGCGGGCGGCCGTCGCCGGGCCGCCATCGCCAGCGTCGCCCTTCTCCCCGCAGCCGGCGATGGTCGTGATGACCCCGGTCGCGGCGTCGACGCGGCGCAGGCGGTTGTTGCCCGCCTCAGCGATGAGCAGGTTGCCGGCCGCGTCGAAGGCGATCGCGGACGGCCCGGAAAGCTGGGCCGCCGTCGCCGGCCCGCCGTCGCCGGAGAAGCCCGGCTGGTCGGCCCGGCCGGCGATGACATGAAGGCGCGCTTTCAAAACCGATGCCATTACAGGCACCTCCCCACGTTCGTGACGCCGTCTGGCCCGCCGTTTCCGCACTCCTGGCGGCCCGCGCGGCCCGCGCCGCCCTCGCCCGCGGGCGGGGGGGCCAGGTAGCCCAGGACCATGGCGGCAACCGTCGCGGCGGCGGCGGCGCAGTCGATGCGCGCTGGATCGAGGCATTTCTGAACCAGCAGGCCATCGCACAGGGCCGGTATCATGGTCGCGATGTGGTCCGCCCCCGCCGGGCGGAAGACCCCGGCGCTGACCCCGGCGCCGATCAGCTCCGCCAGGAGGTCGTGGAAGTGGTCGTACGCCTCGCTCAAGAGGCCGAACGTCCAGGGATCCTGGCGCAGGCCCGGCCAGCAGTCAAGGTACAGGACCATGGCGCACCAGTGCTCCTCGACGCCGCTGACGTAGTCGCCAAGCGCGCTGGCGAGGCGGGCGCTGTGGAACACGCGCCTCTCTGTGGGCGTCGCGGGCTCGTCCTTTCCAGCGATCGCGGCGCGGCCGGCGGCGTCGGCCCGCTCGCGCACCCCCTTGCGCCACAGCTCCGCCGCGTGCCCGATGGCGCGCAGGCGCAGGTGGTCGTCGCCCGGGAAAAACGGGCGCAGGTCGGACGGGCTCTCTCCCAGGGCGGCGGCCACATTCTCCACGGTGGCCACGCGGTAGCCCCCGGCGAACATCATCTTGGCGGCCAGCCCGAGCACCTGCCGCCTTCGCGGGCCCTTCAGCGCCGGCGCGGCAGCCTCACCCTGCCTCATTCTCCGACCCCCTATCATTTCCTGCCAATTCACCAGTGCGCCCTGTGCCGCTTCACCCGCCCGCCGCGCGGCCGCGCAACCTGGCTCACCCGTCCTGCGCGGGCGCGACGCGGCGCACGCAGTTGTTGCCGTAGTCGGCGATCAGCAGCGCGCCGTTGCGACAGGCAACGACGCCGGCAGGGACGTTCAGGCGCGCCTGGACGGCCGGCCCGCCGTCGCCGCTGTAGCCCGGCCGCCCGCGGCCGGCCACGGTCGCGATGCGGCCGGTGGCGGCGTCGACGCGGCGCAGGCAATGGTTCTCGGCGTCGCAGATGTACATGTTGCCCCGGCCGTCGAAGGCGACCCAGAACGGCGCGTTGAGGTGGGCGGCGGCGGCGGGCCCGCCGTCACCGTCGTAGCCCGGCGCCATGACGCCGGCCACGGTGCTGATCGTGCCGCTCTTCACGTCCACGCGCCGGATGCAGTGGTTGGCGTAGTCGGCGACGTACACGTCGCCGGCGGGGTCGACGCCCAGGCCGTAGACCTTGTTGAAGGCGGCCGCCGTCGCCGGCCCGCCGTCGCCGCCGTACCCGTACTGGCCGGTGCCGGCGAGGGTGAACATCGTGCCGTCGGGGGTGACGCCGCGGATGACGTTGTTGCCGTAGTCGTTGAAGTAGACCGCTCCCCGGGCGTCCACGACCACGCCGCCCGGCCGCACCATGGTGGCGGACGCCGCCGGCCCGCCGTCGCCGGTGTATCCGGGCTGGCCGCAGCCGGCGAGGGTAAAGATGCGCCAGGTCGCGCGGTCGATGCGGCGGATGCGGTGGTTGCCGGTGTCGGCGATGTACAGGTCGCCGCGCGTATCGACGGCGACGCCGCTCGGCTTGTGCAGCCGCGCCGCGCGCGCCGGCCCGCCGTCGCCGCTTGGGCCGTACTCACCGGTGCCGGCGACCGTGCTCACGGTGCCGTCGGGGGCCACCATGCGCAGGCAGTGGTTGCCGCGGTCGGCGAAAAACCACGCGTCGGTCAGGGTGTCCTGGTAAACCCCGTACGGCTCGCTGATCTCGGCCTGATGGGCCGGCCCGCCGTCGCCGCTGTATCCCTTCAGCCCCTGGCCAAGCACCGTCTCGATGATCGGGCCTTTCGCCGCCGCCCCAGGCACAGCTAGCGCTGTCGCGCCGCTGTCCGGGGACAGGCCGGCGACGGCGTCGGGATCGGGCGGCATCATGACCCGGTTCCGGCCGTACTTCTTGGCCATCGCCAGGGCCGACTCGCCGCAGCGCAGGATCGCCAGCGGGGCGGCCCCGTAGACGGGGAAGGCGGTCACCCCGGCGCTCATGGTGATCGGGATCTGGATCAGGTTGTCTTGGGCGTCGTAGACGAAAAACGACCTGCGGAAGCGCTTCCTGACGTCATCGACGACATCCCGCGCCGCGGCGGCGTCCAGGCCGTCGTACAGCAGCGCGAACTCGTCGCCCCCATAGCGGTAGGCGGCAGCGGCCGGCGCGGCGCACGCGGACCCAGGCGCGCCCGCGGCCCTCGCCCCGCCTTCGGCGGCGTAGAAGGCGGCCACGCGGCGCAGGATGCCGTCCCCCGCCACGCGGCTCAGCTTGAAGTCGAGGTTGATGAAGTTGTCGATGTCGATGATCGCCAGGGCAAATGGCCGGCCCCCGGCGCAGCGCGCCGCGACTGCCTCCAGGAGGGCTTCCCGCCGCGGCAACCCGGTAAGCTGGTCGATCACGGCGCCTTCCCCCCACCGGACTTCTCCCCACCGGGTACCCGTCCCCCGCTCACGGCGGGCCGCCGCGCCACGACATGCAAGAAGTGGCGCAGCCGCCGCTGCACGTGCTCGGGGGTGTAAAGCCCGCGGTATATCCGCAAAAGCCCCTCCTCAAGCTCGCCGGCGCTCATGCGCCTGGGCGTGATGTTCACGTCCCACAGGGTGTAGTTCGACCAGTCGCCGCCGGTGACGCGGCCGTCGGCCAGAAGCCTCTGGCGCATCGCGGTGCCCGGCAGCGGGGTGGGCACGGTGACGTTGAAGCCATAGAGGTTGTTCTCGGCGATGAAGTCGGCCGTGCGCTGGAACACGGATGCATCGTCGGCGTCCAAACCGACAATGAACGTCCCGTACACCCCCACGCCGTGGTCCTGGATGGTCGCGATGGCCCGCGCGTAGTCGCCAAGCTGGCGCAGCTTCCAGTTGTCGCGGTCCAGGGCCTCAAGCCCGGCGGCGGTGACGCTCTCGAAGCCGATGACGACCCACTGGCAGCCGGCGCGCACCATGAGGTCCAGGAAGTCGGGGTCTTTGGCGATAGAGATGTCGGTCTGGCCGATCCAGCGCAGGCGCAGCGGCGCCAGGCGCTCCAAGAGCTCGCGCGAAAACCGGCGCATGACGAACATGTTGTCGTCGGCAAAGAGGATGAACGGACTCGGCCGGACGCGCGATAAGGCCTGGACCTCGGCCAGCACCTGGTCGACGGTCTTGACGCGGTAGCGCGGCCCATACACCTTCGAGGCGGCGCAGAAGCTGCAGTCGTGCGGGCAGCCGCGCGTCGTCTGGATGGTGATCAGCGGGTACAGGTCGACCGGCAGCAGGTCGTAGCGCGGCGTGGGCGAGGTGCTGAGGTCGACGCTGCCGGTGGCGTCGTGGCGGTAGAAGCGCCGCGGCCGGCCGGCCAGGAAGTCGGCGAGAAACTCCGCGAAGAGCCCCTCGGCCTCGCCGACCACCACCGTGTCGGCGTGGGACGCCGCCTCCTCAGGCTCGACGGTGGCGTGGATGCCGCCCATCACCGTGCGCACGCCGCGGGCCCGGAACTGGTCGGCGATCTCGTACGCCCGCGGCGCCTGCTGTGTCATGGCCGACAGGCACACGAGGTCGTACGCGGCGTCGAGGTCGACCGGGCTGTAGTTCTCGTCGATGTAGACGGCGTCGCAGCCGACCGGCAGCATGGCGGCGATCGTGATCAGGCCTAGGTTCGGCCCCGTCCACAGGCGCCGGAACGTCTCCATCGCGCCCGTCTCCTGGAGGAACGCGGCCAGCGGCGCGCCTTTGCCGAACATCGCCCCGCGCGGCGTGATCAGCGCCACTCTCATCCCATCTCCCCCTTTGCCGGCAGGTAGCGGTCAAGAAAGCCCCGAACCCGCGCCGCGTACTGCTCGGGGTCGAGCGCGTAGTTGGTCAGGTGATGCGAGTGCGGCACGCGCCAGTACTCCTTGGGCTCGCGGGCGAACTCGCGGAACAAGCGGTCGGAATTGGCGCGGGGGATCACCTGGTCGCGCTCGCCGTGGATGAACAGGGCGGGCCGCGGCGCCAGGCTCGCCAGGGCGCGCTCGACGCGTCCCGCCAGGCCGCCAAAGCCCCCACCGACCAGAAACGACTGCATGAAAAGCCAGCGCAGGGCCCGCGACCGGGGCAGGCCGGTCAGGCCGTAAAGCCGGAAGAAGTACTCGCGCGACAGGACGAGGGGGCCGCTGTCGAGCACCAGTGCCGCCACGCCAGGGTCGCCGGCGGCCACCAGCGCGGCGGCGCTGGCGCCCATGGACAGGCCCACCAGGGCGACCGGTCGCCCGGCCGCGCGCGGCCGGACCCAGTCGAGGACGGCGCGCAGGTCGTCGTCGAGGCGGAAGCGCCACCACGGGTCGTGCCCGCTCTGGCCGTGGTTCCTGAAGTCGAACGCGACCACGTCCCAGCCGCCCCCGGCCAGAAACGCGATCTGCCGCAGCAGCGACTCCTTGCCCCCGCCCAGGAAGTGGCACAGGACCACCGTGCCGCGCGCCGGTTTGCCCGCGGCCGCGGCCGGCACCCGCCAGCCGCGTATCGGCACCCCGCCGGCGCGCACGGTGAATTCCTCGTGCGCCAGGCCCACTTCGGCCGGGGTACGACCGCTGGCCACTCGCGGCGGGTGGCTGACGCGGTAGCTCTGCCACAGGACGAGGCCGCAACCGGCGGCGAGCGTGGCCACGGCGGCGCCCGCCAGGGCGGCCGCGGCGGCCACGATAGCCACCGGCACCACTGCGGGGCCAGCCGCTGCTGCGCTGGCTCTGGCCGCCACTGCGCCGGCCCCAGCCGCGCCGGCCCCAGCCGCGCCAAGCGCGACGGCGCCCGCGAGGACGGCCAGCGCCGTGCAACGCACGCCTGCCTTCATGTCCGTCAATGCCACCACCACCTTCACATGGCGAAGCCGCCGTCGACGGCCAGTACGTGGCCGGTGATGTACGCGGCCTGCCGCGAGGCGAGGAACAGCACGGCGGCGGCCACCTCGCCGGGGTCGGCGAAGCGGCGCAGGGGGATCTGCTTCGCCATGGCCTCGCGCTGCGGCTCGGGCATCGCCGCCAGCATGTCGGTACTCGTCCCACCGGGCGCCACGGCGTTGACCGTGATCTCGAACCGCGCCACCTCCCGCGCCAGCGCCTTGGTGAAGCCGATGATGCCGGCCTTGGACGCGGAGTAGTTCGTCTGGCCGGCGACCCCGTGTATGCCGCTGGTCGAGGTGATGTTGATGATGCGGCCGCCGCGCTGCCTCAGCATGGCGCCGATGAAGGCGCGCGTGACGTTGAACGCGCCGCCGAGGTTGGTGTCGATCACCGTCGACCATTCCTCAGGCGTCATGAGCAGGAGCGACCGGTCGCGGGTCACGCCGGCGTTGTTGACCAGGATGTCGCAGCCGCCCAGCTCGTTTTGCACGGCCGCGGCGAACCGCGACGCGCCCTGCCCGTCGCGGACGTCCAGCTCGAACGGCAGGCAGCGCCGGCCCAGGGCCTCGACCGCCCGCGCCACGTCCTGCGCCGCCTCGGGGCTCTTGCGCCAGGTGAAAGCCACATCGACGCCGGCCTGCGCCAGGGCAATCACGATCCCCCGGCCGATCCCCCGGCTGCCGCCGGTCACCGCCGCGAACTTGCCCGCCAGCTCCACCGCGTCATCCCCCCGTCGCGCCCCGGCGCGATCGAATGTAATCGGCGAACGCCTTGATGTTCTTGATGATGTCGAGGTTCAGGTCGTCGTCGTCGATCTCGAACGCGAACTCGTTCTCCAGCTGGACGAGGATCGACAGGGCCAGGATCGAGTCGATGCCCAGCTGCAGCAGCGGCGTCTCATACGTCAGCGTGTCGGCCAGGCCCGGCCGGTTGACCTTGGCCAGGATCACGTCCCTGATGCGCGCCTCGATGTCCACCCCTCATCCCTCCCCTCCGGTTTCTTGCCCGGTCTTGTGCCCGGTTTCATGCGCGGCTGTCTCCCCGGCTGCCCCGACGTACAGGCGGCCGCGCGTCCCGTCCAGGGTCAGCGGCTGCCCGTCGCGCACGATGTCCGTGGCCGGGCCGTTGAGCGCCACAGCCGGGACGCCGTATTCCCGCGCCACGACCGCCCCGTGCGACAGGGCGTTGCCGTAGTTCATGACCACGCCGGACGCCACCAGGAGCACGGGCGTCCAGCTCGGGTGCAGCATCGGCACCACGGCGATGTCGCCCGCTCGCAGGCGGCCGATGTCTTCGGCCCGGCGCACGATGCGGGCCGGGCCGCGCGCCAGCCCGGGGCTCACGCCCAGGCACTTCATGCTCGGGCGCGACTCACCCGCGTGCACGCTGTAGGCCTGTCCACCCTTGATGTAGTACGGCGGGGCCAGGCACGTCGCGGCAAGGAGCTCCCGCCGCCGCTGGGCGGCCACGTCGCCAAGCCGCCCGGGGTCGGCGGCCGGCGCCTGGTCGAGGGCAGGCGCCTGATCGCTGGCGGGGGCGCGGTCGAGGTCCAGGAGCTCGTCGACGCGGAGCAGGAACACGTCCTCGGCGCGACCGAGTGCCCCCGCCGCCGCCAGTCGCCGCCCGATCTCCAGCAGCGCCGCGCGCAGCAGCACCCAGCTGTGGTCGAAGTAGTAGCGCTGGTTTTCGCGCAGCGCCATGTACTCGCGGGCCAGGTGCGCCACGAGCGCCAGGCGCAAAGGCCAGAGCGGGGCGCGCCGCGAGGACGCCGGCGCGGCGGGGGCAGGCGCGGGGTCGGGCGTTGGCGCCGCGACCCTCGCCGCCAGCGCCTGCACGAGCCCGATGACGTGCGCCGGGTCCTCGCGCCAGCGCGGCGAGGCGAGGTCGTCGCAGCCCGTCGCGCGATGACCGTGGCGGGCGAGGAAGGCGGCCAGCGCCAGGCGCAGGGGGCGGCCACGGTCGTCGCCGGCCAGGGCCGCCGGGATGCCCCCCGGCGGCGTCGCCGCGAACAGCGCGCGCGTCCAGGGGTCAGCGGCGGCAAGCCCAGCCAGCGCCCGGAGCTCGGCGTTCACCCGCACCGTCATGTTGCGGCCGCTGCTTGAAGCCAGGGCCGCCGCCCGGCGGGCCCCGTCAGGCACGCCGCGGAGCGCGCCGCGCAGGGCGTCGTACGTCGCCCGCGCCAGGCTGAGGGCGATGAAGTGCTCCATGCCGATGCCGCGATAGAAGTTGCGCTCCACGGCCCGGACGTGCCCCAGAAGGCCGCCAAGGTCGAGCCGGCGCAGGTCGCGCCTGCCCAGCCGCCGGGCCCGGTAGAGGTACCGGGGCAGGCACCGGTACCAGCGCCACCAGCACGTGGCCGCGTAGTACAGGAATCGCGCCTTGGCCCGGCAGTGACCCGGCGCGCCCAGCGGGACGGCGGCCGCGACATCGAAGTACCGCTTCTCGTAGCGCACGTTCCAGTAGACGCGGCAGGCGTAGACGACGTACGGCCGCTCGGCGCACCGGCCGGGGCGCGGCTGTAGCATCGACAGGCGTACGCGCCCGGCGAAGCGCTGCAGGAACGAGGCGTAGCATGGGCTGACCGGGTCAGCGAAGCGGTCCACCAGGACGCACTCGCAGTCCGCGGGCAGCGGCGGTGGGCCCGAGCCGCCAGCCGTGACCGGCCGTACCTGGAGTACGACGACCTCCCCGCCGCGCATGACCCACTCGACGTCGACGGGCCCGCCGGCAAGGGCGGCCAGGCGGTGACAGGCACGCGCGATGGCCAGGGCAGAGGCGTCGTCGAGGGCGGCCTCGCCCGCCGCCACGCGGTCGAGCACGCGCAGCCCCCCGTCTCCAGCGGCGGCCACCGCCAAGCGCCCGACGGCTCCGCGGCCGTCGACGACGGCGGCCGGCCCCGCTGCGGCGTACTCGATCGCCACCCGGTCGGCGCCGCTGACCGGATCGATGCTGAATGCCACCCCGCCCAGCTCACCGGCCACGGCCTCGTGCACGATGACCGCCGGACCGCCGGCGTAATCGACCGCCTCGCCGCGCCGCCGCCGGTAGTGGATGGCGCGCGCCGAGAAGCCGGATGCCCAGCAGCGCTTGATCGCGTCGATCACGGCAGCGGCGCCCGCAACGCCCACGAACGACTCGAGCATGCCGCCGTAGGAGGCGTCGCGCGCGTCCTCCCAGGGCGCCGACGAGCGCACCGCCAGGCGCTCGCCGTCGCCGCCGGGGGCCGTCAGTTCGGCCAGGGCCGCCCGCACCGCCGCTTCCAGGCGCGGCTCGACCGGCGCGGCCGTGATCGCCGCGCCAGCCGCGCGCGCGATGTCTTCGGGCGCGGCGCCGGCGGCGACCGCCTCGCGCAGCCCGCCGGCCAGGGCGGCGTGGGCGCGATAGGCGACCGTCGTGACGCAGAATCCCCGCGGCACCGCCAGCCCCGCCCGCCGGGCGAGGGCCAGCCCCAGCGCCTTGCCCCCGACAAGGGGGCGCTCGGCTTCGACCCCGGCCAGGGACTCAAGCGGTATCACGAGCGACTCGCCGGTCAATGCGCCCCTCCCCCTTTCCGCCGCGCCGGGCCCCAGCCACGTGCTTGACCCCAGCCACGCGTCGGGTCCAGCCGCGCGCTTCAGTCGCCGGCGATGCCCAGGAAACCAGGCAGGCCGTTGAGGTCAGCAAGCTCCACCTCGGGCTTCAGATCCGGGGCGCGCAGCGCCTCGCCCCGGCGGTTGACCCAGGCCACCGGCATGCCCGCCCGGCGGGCGCCGATGAGGTCGTCGTTCTGTGAATCCCCCACCACCAGCGCCCGCTGCGCCGGCACGCCCGCCAGCGCCAGCGCGCGGGCGAATATCGCCGGGTCAGGCTTGTTGCTCTGCGCGTCCTCGGACGTCACGACGAGGTCGAAATCAAGCCCGGCACGCTTCAGGCACGCGTAGAGGATGTCGTTGTCGGCGTTGGTCAGGGCGCCGGCGCGGTAGTGGCGGCGCACCGCGGCCAGCACCGCCGGCGCCTCGGGAAACGGCCGCCGGGCGAGGAAGGCCTCGTCGATGATGCGCCGCTGCTCGGCCCGCGGCGCCGCCACCCCCAGGCTGCGGCAGGCCGCCTCGAGGGCGTCGCCCAGAAGGTCCCGGCCCAGCCTGAAGCCGGGCTGCACCGCCGCGCGCATGGTCGCCGCGCGCAGGGCCTTCTGGAACGCGCGTGCGTCAAGGCCCCCCGCCGACCGCAGCACGGCGGCGGTGGTGCGCTCGCGCACCTCGTCCCAGACGCCGGCGATGTCGATCAGCGTGTCGTATACGTCGAAGAACACGATGTCAAAGCGTGCCACGTCACGTACCCCCTCTGGGCCGCCTTCCCCCTGCCGGCCGGCGTCAGCGCCCCCGGAAGCGCGGCGGCCGTCCCTCTGCCTGCGCCGCGAGCCCTTCGGCCGCGTCCGCGCTCGACGCCGCCCGCCGCAGCAGGCGGGCCTCGAACCGCTGCTGGCCGCACGGCCCGCGCAGGGCGCCGCGCACGGCGCGCTTGGAGAACGCCACGGTCAGGGGTGCCCTGGCCGCGATGGTGCGCGCGATGTCAAGCGCCGCCTGCAACACGGCCGCCCGCGGCGCCAGGTGGTCGACGAGCCCGATCTGCCGCGCGCGCTCAGCCGTGATGCGCGCGCCCGTGTACAGGAGCTCGCCGGAGGCCGCCGGGCCGACGAGCCGCGCCAGGCGGCCGGCCCCGCTATCGCCGAGGAAGCCGCCGTAGAGCGCGTCCGGCAGCCAGAAGCTGGCCAGCTCGGATGCGACCCGTACGTCACAGGCGAGGGCGATGGTCAGCGCTGAGCCGACCGTGGCGCCGGGCAGCGCCGCCACCACCGGCGCGGGGCAGCGCTCGATGGCCCGCGCCAGGGAGCGTACGAGGTTGGTCAGGCGCACCGTCTGGCGGGCCGGCCCGCGATGCCCCGGCGCGGCCCGGATCGCGTCGAGGTCGAGGCCGGTCGAGAACGCACCGGCCACGCGGCTCGTCAGCACTACGGCACGCACCCCCGGACCAGCGGCCGCGCGCCGCAGCTCGTGCCACAGGGCGCGAAGCAGCGGCTCGTCAAGGCCGTTGGCCGGCGGGCGGTCGAGCGCCACCACCAGCACCGCGCCGTCGCGCTGAACATCCAGCACCGGCCGCTCACCGGCGCCACAGCCACCTTCCCCGCGCCTGATGCACATCGCCGTCACGTCCCCCCCCACCTCCCCTGTCACCTCCCCTGTCACCTCCGCCGTCACCTCCGCGCCGCGCCGATCATCTCCATGAACGCCTGGAGCTGGGACTCCACCCGAGCCGCGTCGTAGGCGGCGGGGTCGGCCACGTCCCCCCACACCTCGCAGAACGGCAGCCCCGCCGCGCGGCACGCCGCGGCGATGAAGCCCGCGCCCGGGGGCAGGGTGCGGCAGCCGGCGTACGAGAAGTGCACGACCCCGTCGGCCCGGAAGCGCCGGGCCAGCGCCAGCGCCGCCTCGGCCCGCCGCGACGCGCGCCCCAGGTAGTGCAGGGCCAGCACGCGGCAGGCGAGGTCGTCGAAGAAGTGGCGCTCCCGCAGGCGACGCCAGGCGAACCAGCTCAGCTCCTCGTACACGATGGTCACCCGGTAGCGGCGCTCCAGCTCCGCGGTGAAGGCCGGCCGGTGGAGCGGCACCAGGCCCAGCCACAGCAGCCGCCTGTCCGCCGCCGCCCCCGCCGCCGCATCGGCCCCCGCACCTGCAGCCCCCGCACCCGCCGCACCCGCCGCCCGCCCCTCGGCCTCCTCGGCCAGGGCCTCCAGCACCTCGGCCGCGGCCGGCGTGCCCATCTTGGCGTACAGGGTGAAGTAGCGCAGGGCGAGCGCCGATTCCAGCGCCTCCGGGCGCAGCCGCCGCGCCCGGTCTACGCGCAGCTTCGCCGCCAGGGCGCGGTTTGACAGCCGCACCGCCCGCGCGACGCCCTCGTCTTTGAGGCTCGTGCCGGTCAGGGCCGCCAGCCCCTCCGCCACCGCTCGCAGCCCCTCCACCACCAGGGCCCGCCCGCCGGGGCCGGCCACCGCCGGCGCGTCCAGCCCCAGGAAGGGCCGCCCCCACCGCGCCGCCGCCGCCTCGTACATCTTCCACACGTCATCGCACGCGAACGTAGACGCGGCGAAGGCGACCGGCGGCGGCAGCCACCCGGAGGCGAGGAGGCCCCAGAACAGGCGCTGGTAGCCGCACACCGCCGTCTGGCCCGGCAGCTCCCCCGCCGCCTGCGCCAGGAGTTCGCGCGCCGCGGGCAGCGACGCCGCCGCGCCAGCCAGCGGCTCGTGCGGGTTGGGCACCAGCCCCAGCGCGGCCGGGATCTCCGGCGGCAGGTGGAACGTCAGCGCCACGTACCGCTCCGGCCGCTCGACCAGCCCCTGGGCGTCGTCCCAGGACATGGCCGCGTAGCGCGCCCAGGCGCGGCTGCCCCCGCCGGCGGCGAGGTCGCGCACCAGCCGGAGGCGTTGCAGCAGCGGGGTTTCCGGCATCGTCTGGGCCTCCCCATCACGCTTCTCCATCGCACGGTCACGGGCCGCCCGGCGCCCTTTCTTAGCCCTTCGGCGCCCTTCGGCGCCCCTCAGCGCACCGCCGCCCGCAGCCGCGGCATGTGCCCCGCGGCGCGCTCCTCCAGGCCGGCGATCTCGCCGAGCCGCCGCGCCGTGCGGTCCATGATGTTGACGGGATCCCCGATGCGCGCCTTGAGGTACATCATCGACACCATGCGCCACAGGCGATACGACTCGCCGAGGTCGGCGACTGCGGCCCGCGCCTCGGCCTCGGCGCCGGCCAGGCGCCCGCTCTCGACCAGCGAGAGAATGAAGCCCTGGCAGCCCAGCCGCAGTTCGCCCACCGCCGAGCTGGCGAGGTGGAGGCCGGCGAGGTGCGCCTTGAGGGCGTCATCCGGCCCTTCGTGGGCGATCAGCGCGCCCAGCCGGCGCAGTGCCTCCGCGTATGCCCGGATGCCCGCCGAGCCGCGATCGCGGTGGGCGGGGTGCCTGGCGTACAGCGGGTCCGTCCCGGCGACGCCGCGCTCGACGGACAGGAAGGCCTCGGCCGCCGCCGCGGCGTCGACGGCGTCGGCGCTGACCGGCCGGGTAGGGGGCGAGAAGTCGAAGTAACGCAGCCGCGACGTGCCACCGTTGGGCAGGCCCCGCAGGTCGCAGGCCAGCCGCAGCTGGCCGAGAGGGATCGTCCCCCGCCAGCGGGCGGGCCCGTCGTCCACCAGGTGCGCCTCTCCCTTGCCCTCGTCGTAGCCGGTCACAATGAGACAATGGCCGTAGCTGGCATGACCGTAGTTGAAGTGATGCGGCAGGTCGTGGACGTTGGCGACGATGATCGTGGGCTGGCCGGCGCCGATGCGGCCGACCACCTCGCGCCAGCCGCAGTCGAAGTCGTCCCGGTCGACCTCCTGGAGGCGCATGCCGAAGATGCGCGCGGCGCCCTCGGCCCAGTCCGGCGGCCACGACGCGATGGCGGGCAGCCGGCCTGAAAGGTCGGCGGCGAATGTACACGTGCAACCGTAGAGCGGGGCGGGGGCGTCAAAGCCGTAAAAGGCCAAGAGCCGCAGTATCGCCCACAGGTGGCAGGTCACCGTGTCGCTGGACTCGATGGGCAGCTTCCATTCAACCGCGATCATGTGCGCTCACCTCCCGCGGGGCGGCCGGACGCTCGAGCGTCAGGGCGAAGATGTGGATCACCGGCATGTCCTCAAACTCGATTGCGTCCAGGAGGCCGTCGCCCGGGACGGGGACGCGCTGCACCCAGGTCATGATCGGGCGCGCGAAATCCGCGACCGGGGTGCGGATGACGGGGCTCGACGGCCCCGGCCGCTCCCCCGGCAGCTCCGGGCTCTGCGCCCCCAGGCTCGACAGCCCGAGCCACTCGCCGCGGCGCTCCCCGCGTGCGAAGACCAGCGTGAGCCGCGCCCGGCTCAGGCTGCCCTCGGCGAACCCCCAGAAGTGCAGGTGCCGGCACGGTCCCGGTGGCAGCGGGATCGCCTGCCCCTGCAACACCATGTTGTCATTGGCGCCGTGGCGGAAGTCAGGGACACGGAAGCAGACCTCCCCGCACCAGTACACCGCGCCCGCGGGGGGAAGGTGCTCGGCGGCGAAGCCCGAGCCCATGCCGGTCACGTTGATGCGGTCGCGCTGGTGAGGGAACCCGGCGCTCTTGAGGTTTTGCCACGGACCGAGGTCGACCATGACGAACCTGCCGCCGGCGGCGGCATCATCAGCCTGCACGGCTCTCACCTCCCGCTCCCCCGCCACCGCACCGCCGCCTAGCGCACCGCCGCCCAGCGCACCGCCGCCTAGCGCACCGCCCAGCGCACCGCCGCCCGCCGCCTAGCGCACCGCAGCGGCGATGCGCGGCAGGAGCGTGGCGGCGTGATCTTCAAGGTCCGCGATTTCGCAAAGACGCCCGACGATGCGGACCAGGGTGCCCTCGGCCTTCCCGGCGAGCGCCCTGATGAACATCGCGGCCGCAAGGCGCCACAAACGCCGCGACTCGGCGAAGTCTAAAGCCACCGCCCGGGCGGCGTCCTCGGCGCCGCGCAGGCGCCCCGCACCAGCGAGGGCGGTGACAGAGTCCTGGGCCCCCGCGCGGAGCTCGGCCACTGCCACGGCGGCCAGGTGCAGTGCCATCAACGCGGTGCCAACAGCATCGTCCTTGCCCCCATCCACGCCCCACGCCGGCGCCAGACGCCCGAGCCGGTCGGCGAGCGCCCTGATGCCCGCCGACCCGCGACAGCGGTGGCCCGGGTGGGACTCGTAGACGGGGTCGGTGCCGGCAATGCCGCGCTGCATGGAATGGAGCACCTCAGCCGCGTCGGCGGCGGCAATGGCCGCCATGCTGACCGGCCGGCTGGGCGGCAGGATGTCGAAGTAGCGCAGTTGCACGTTTTTGCCGTTGGGGAGCCCCCTGATGTCACAGGCGGCCTGAAGCTGCTCCAGGGGCAGAGCCCCGCGCCAGCGCGACGGGCCGTTATCGACCAGGTGCGCCTCGCGCCGCGCCTCGTCGTACCCGATCACGGTGATGCAGTGGCCGTAGCTGCCGATGCGATAGTGGTAGTGGAACGGCAGATGGTGGACGTTGGCGACGATGATCGTCGGGTGCCCGGCGGCGATGCGCTGGACCACGGCCGCCCAGCCGCGCGCGAAGTCGTCATTGTCCGCCTCTTCCAGGCGCATGCCGAATATGCGCGTGGCGCCCGGGCCCCAGTCGGGCGGCCAGGACGCGACGTCAGGCACCTCCCCCGACAGGTCGGCGGCGAAGGTGCAGGCGCAGCCGTATATGGGCGCCGCATTGTCGACGCCGTACCACGTGAGCAGGCGCACGAACGCCCACAGGTGGCACGTCAGGGCGTCATTGCATTCCGGAGGCAGGTTCCATTCTACCGCGATCATGACCCTGGCCCCCCCTCGCCGCCCGCGGGCCGCCCCAGCGTCAGGGCGAGGATGTGAACGACCGGCGCGTCGTCGAACTCGATGGCCACAAGGTCGTCCTCGGCCTCAACAGCGACCGTCTGCACGTAGGAGTTGATGACCAGGCTCACGTCCCGGCCGCGGGTCCGGACGGTGCAGCTCCGCGCTCCCAGGCGCTCGCCGCGACAGGAGGGGCCGACGGCGGTCCAGCTCGAGAACTCGAGCCCCGCCCCCCGCCGCGCGCCGCCGGCGAAGACCAGCACAAGACGGGCCTCAATCAGGCTCGTGTCGGCGAACCCCCAGAAGTGCAGGGCCCGGCACGGCCCGCGCGGGACGGCGACTGACGCCCCCTCCAGCAGCAAGTTGTCGGCGGCGGCGCGAAAGTCGGGGACGCGGAACGGGACGCCCTCGTGCCAGTACACCCCGCCGGGGGGCGGCAGCTCCTCCGCCGCAAAGCCGTTCCCCAGCCCGGTGGTGTCGATGATGGCCCGCTGCTCCGGGAAGCCGGCGCACTTGTTGTTGAACCAGGGGCCCAGGTCGACCGTCACGAACCGCGCATCTTCTTCCGACACGGTCATGCCCCCCCGGCCGTTGCTGGTCCTAGCGGGCCGCCGCCGCCACCTGGGGCAAGAGCGCGCCCGCCCGTTCTTCCAGGCCGGCGATCTCGCGCAGTCGCCCGGCGACGCGCGACGCAATGCTGGCGCCGTCCCAGGCCAGCGCCTTGAGGTACATCATCGAGGTCAGCCGCCACAGGCGGTTGGACTCGGCCAGGCAATCGACGGCCGTCTGCGCGGCGTCCTGGGCGGCGGCGAGGCGGCCCTGGTCCAGGAGTGCCTTGATGAAGCGACCGGCGCCCAGGCGCAGCTCGCCCACGGCGTAGGTCGCCAGGCACAGCCTCGAAAAACAGTCCCTGGTCGCCTCGTCGCGCAGCGGTTCGCGGCCCGGTGCCGCCTGGCCCGGCGCACCCTGGCCCACCCCCGCGCCCAGTGCGGCGGCCAGATCGGCCAGGCTGGCGGCAAGGGCCGCGATCCCCGCCGCCCCGCGCCGGCGATGGCCGGGGTGGGCGTCGTATATCGGGTCTGTCCCGGCGATGCCGCGCTGGATGGCCAGGATCACCGCCGCCGCGTCAGATGCGCTGACAGCGTCGACCCTGACCGGCCTGGTGGGCGGCAGCAGGTCGAAGTAGCGCAGGCGGGCGTCGCGGCCGTTGGGCAGCTGCCTGAGGTCGCACGCCAGCTCCAGCTGGTCCATGGGGATGGTGCCGCGCCAGCAGGCGACGCCGTTGTCGACCAGGTGCGCTTCGCGCAACGCCTCGTCGTAGCCCACGACCGTCACGCAGTGGCCGTAGCTGCTGCGGCGGAAGTGGATGGTGTGCGGCAGGTGATAGAGGTTGGCGATGATGATCGTGGGGCGCCCCGCGCCAAGACGGTCCACGACCTCGGCCCAGCCGCGCGCGAAGTCGTCGCGGTCCACCTCGCCAAACCGCATGCCGAAGATGCGCTCGGCGGCCGGGACCCAGTCGGGGGGCCAGAACGCCACATCCGGCAGCGGCCCGCCGAGGTCGGCGGCAAACGTGCACGCGCAGCCGTAAAGCGGCGCCGGGTCGGCGACGCCATACCATGTCAACACGCGCACGATGGCCCACAGATGACAGGACATCGACTCGTCAAACTTGGGCTCCAGGCGCCAGTCAACCGCGATCACGGCGCCCACCTCCCCGAGGCGGCCGGCCGCCCTGGTCGCTCCAGCGTCAGGGCCAGGACGTGCAGCAGCGACATGTCCTCAACCTCGATGGCCACCAGGTCGCCGTCGTCGTCCACGGGAACGCTCTGGACCCACGTCTTGAGGGGCTGGGGCACGTCCCGGTCCGCCGTCCGGGTCACCGGGCTCCACGGCCCCGGCCGCTCACCGCGCTCAGGCGCCTCGGCCTTCCAGCTTGAGAACTCCAGCCACAGGCCGCGGCGGCCGCCGCCGGAGAACACAAGCGTGATGCGCGCCCCCATCGGACCCAGGTCGGCGAACCCCCAGAAGTGCAAACGCCGGCATGGCCCGCGCGGCGTGGCGATGGTCTCGCCCTCCAGCGCCAGGTTGTCGTTGGCGGCGCCGCGGAAGTCCGGGGTGAGAAACGGCACGCCGTCGCACGTGTACAGCCCTCCCGGCGGCGGCAGGTGCTCGGCGGCGAACCCGCCGCCAAGACCCGTGACGTTGATGTGGTCGCGCCCGTCGGGAAACCCCGCGCACTTGTTGTTCAGCCAGGGGGTTAACTTGACGACCACGAACCGGTCACGCCCCTCCTGGACCGTCATCGCTGGGTCTCACCTCCACGCGGCCGTTGTGGCCGTCGCTGCGGCCGCTGTGGCCGCCGTCGCCACCGCCGTCGCCGCCTCAAGCTGCGCCGCGAGCCGGCGGGCGTCCTCCGCCCCGTCCGCCGCCTCGACGAGCACCGTGAGAAGCCCCATCCGCCGCAGCGCCGCGTCGAGGGCCGCCGCCTCGTACGCCTGCAGCGGGCAGCCGCGCGCCGCCGCCAGCACGGCGACGCGGGCGGAGGTCGCTGTCGCCGCGCGGGCCAGGCGCTCAACGCGGGCGGGCAGGGCCGCCGCGGCGGCGCACGCGCCGGCAAGGCAGCGCCGTGAGAGGGCGAGCCACGGCGATGCCGGCCCGGCCGCCAGCACAGGGTCCGCCGCCAGCGGGCGGTCCGTCTCCAGGTGCCGCGCCAGGCAGGCATCGACGCCGGCCACGACCAGGCCTGCGCGCTCCACCGCCAGGCACAGCGCGCCAGCGTCGCTCGCCCCGGCGACGACCAGGGCGCGTGGCCCCGAAGCCGTGCCGCCGGCCACGCTGGCGGTCGCTCCCGCGCCGGGCAGGTCGGCCAGGCGCGTCGCCAGGGTCGCGGCCGTGCCGCCCGCGGCCAGCGCCGCCACCAGCCCGGCGGCGGTTCCCGCCGGGCGGCGGGCGAGGTCGCCCACGACCGCGCGGTAGGCCCGCGCCGCCTCGTCCCAGGCGTCGAGCGCCGCCTGGAGGGCGGCCGCTGCCACCGCGCGCCCGGCCAGGCTCTCCCCCGCCCGCTGCAGCTGCGCGGCCACGTATTCGCGGGCGGCCGTCCCGTCCTGCCGCGGCAGCTCGATGAGCACGGGCCGCAGCGCGGGACGGCGCTCGTCCAGAACGTCGAAGAAGCGCTGCCCAGGCAGGCACGCGGCGCATACCAGGGCCCGCACCGCCTCTGGGCGTGCGCCGGCGTCCGCGGCGTCCCCGCTGTCCACGGCCCCCGCGCCGCCCGCCAGAGCGGCCACCGGCGCGGCGAGCGGGCACAGGTTGCCGGGCAGGAGCGGGTCGGCGGCGCGCCCGACGGCGCCGGCCAGGGGCACCGGCGAAAGCCCGGCCGCCTCGATCAGCTCCACCGGCGCCCGGCCGCACGCGTATGCGCATATCCCCCTCGACCCGGCCGCGTCAGCCACTGCTGTTCGCCTCCCCCGCACGCGCGCGCCGCACGTCCTCGCGCGCCACGAGCGCCGCGCCCAGCGCGCCCACGACCTGCGGCTCGGGCGGCACGGCGATGGCGCACCGCAGCCGTTGCTCCAGCGCCTCCCTCACCCCGTCGTTCTTGGCCACGCCGCCGGTCATGACCACGTTGCCGTATGGCTCCTGCCCGACGTGGGCGATCATCGGGTAGACGCGCTCGGCGATGGCGGCGTGGATGCCGCGGGCGATGTCCTCGCGCGCGCAGCCCTCGGCGATGCGCGAGATGACCTCGCTCTCGGCGAACACGGTACACATGCTGCTGATGGCCACCTGGCGCCGGGACCGGGCCGAAAGCCCCGCCAGCTCGCCGATCTCGACCTCCAGGGTGCGCGCCATGACCTCCAGGAAGCGCCCGGTGCCGGCGGCGCACTTGTCGTTCATGGCGAACTGCACCATGCGGCCCGCCTCGACGCGGATCACCTTGCTGTCCTGGCCGCCGATGTCGATGACCAGCTCGACGCCGGGGAAGAGCGCGGCGGCGCCGCGGGCGTGGCAGGTGATCTCCGTCACCTCGCGGTCGGCGCAGGTCACGTTGCGCCGGCCGTAGCCGGTGCTGACGAGGCGTCGCACCTCGTCCCGCCGCAGGCCGGCGGCGTCCAGCGCCGCGGCCAGCGCCTGCTCGGCGGCCACGCCGTGGCGCGCCCCCGTGGCGAGCACCACCGCGGCCAGCACGCGGCCCGCGTCGTCGATCAGCACCGCGTCCGTGGTCACCGAGCCGACATCAATGCCACAATAGGCCATCGCGTCACGCCCCCATCATCTCGATGAATGCCTCCAGCCGCGTGCGCGCTTGCTCGTCGGAGAACCCCCGGCTGTCGATGCAGTCGCCGTGGAGCTCGAGCAGCGGCACCCCGACCGCCGCCAGGGCGTCCTTGACCACGTGCACGGCGCCGGGTATGGCGCGGCAGCCGGCGTGCAGGAAGTGCACGGCGCCGTCGACGCCAAAGCGCCGCGCCAGCCCCTGGTAGACCGCCACCCGCTCGGCGGGCCCGCCGAGGTAGTAGTGGCCGAGCGCCTTCCTGGCCAGGCTGCGGTACGGGTCTTGTGGGTCAAGGGCGTCCCACCACACGTGGTTGGTGATGTCCACGGCGATCGCCGCGCCAAGCCCGTTCTCGAGGTAATCCAGGAACGAGTTGCGATACAATGGCGCAAAGTGTATCCACAGGAGGCGGCATCGGGCGGGCGTCTTGGGCGCCCAGCCCGCCTCTCGCCGCATTCGCAGCTCCGCGTACAGCGCGCCGCTCACCTCGACGGCCGCCGGGCTGCCGAAGAGGAAGGTGGTGCCAAAGAGGTTTCTCATGCCGAGGCTGCCCGGCATCAGCACGGCATCCTGCCGCAGCCGGTGCGCCGCAAGCCACGATTCGCGCGCGGCGTTGGAGAGCCGGCACGCCTCGGCCAGCCGGCCCTCGTCCAGGCGCCGGCCGGTCACGTCGGCCAGGAAACCCGCCATCGCCTTGAGCTGGCCGACCACGTAATCCTCGGCGTCGGGACTGCGCTCGTGCGGCAGGTCGAGAAGGAAGTACTCCGCCCGCCAGCGCTCGCGCACGAACTCGGACATCTTCATCGCGCCGTCGCAGATGTTGGACGACACGACGCAGGCGGCGGGCGGCGGCAGCCAGCCGTCAAGCAGCGCGCCGATGGCCGTCTTGTGGTACGAGCACAGGCCGACGCTGAAGCCCTCGGCCTCGGCGCGGACGAGCGCCTCGCGCGACAGGCCCAGCGACGAGTGCCAGCCGGCGATGAGCTCCGAGTTGACCGGCAGCAGGCCCATGGCGTGGAACATCTCGGGCGGCATGACCATGCTCGTCCATATGTAGCTTTGGCGCTCGACCCAGATGGACCGCGTGAAGAGCTCGATCTGGTGCGGTACCAGGCGCCTGATGGCCTCCAGGGGCAGGTGGTCCTGGATCGCACGCACGCGGGCTATGCCGCGGCAGAACGGCGACGACGCGGCGGTGGGCGCGCTGGCGGCGACCTGTGGTGCGGCGCCGGGAACCGCGGGCGCGGCGGCGGCGGTGGTGGTGGCGGCGGCGCCAGCTGTGGACGCGCCGTCGCCCCCGCCGCACGCCTCCACGAACGCCTGCAAGCGCGTCAGAAGCTGGCCCGCGCCACTCCCCTGCAGGAGGTCCGACTCGAGGGCGAGCATGCCCATGCCGAGCCGGCGCGCGAGGTCACGCAGCAACGGCGCCTCGAACAGCGTCGTATCGCAGAACTGCAGGCAATGATGGACGATGCCGTGCGCCCGCGTCTTCTCGGCGATGCGCCCAAGCGTGTTCATGCGCAGCGGCGCGGCGTTCATGCGCGGGCAGTGCGGGCCGCCCAGGTACGCGCGCGCCACGGCGGTGAGGGGGTGGGCGTCGCCCGGCGCGGCCGCGCCGTCGACGACGCGCTCCCAGTAGCGGTCGCCCAGGCAGTGGTCCTGGTACACGACCGTCGCCCCCAGCTCGTCAAGCAGGCGCAGGATGACGGCGTGGTCGGCCATGCCGCCCGACAGTATCAGGCGTGCGGTTTGCCCGCGCCGCCGCGCCGCCGGGGCGGGGCTGCCCGCGCCGCCGGTGCTGGCGCTGACGTCGGTGGCGGCAGGCCCGCTGCCGCCGCCCGGGCCGGCCAGGAACGCCGCCGGGGGCGCGGCGAATGCCTGACGCACCAGGGCGGCGAGTTCGGCGGCGGGCAGGTCCCCCCGCGCTGTCGCCGCCGCCGCCGCGCGCAAGCGGGCGCGCTTCGCCTCTACCATCGCAATGGCGGGGGCCAGGGCGTCCTCGGCCCACGTCGACGTCGCGCCGGCCAGGGCGGCCACCTGCCGGCCCAGCCGCGCCAGCCGCCCCCGGAAAAAGGCCAGCGCGGCGGCGTCCGTCGCGTCGTAGCGCGGCACATCGAGGAACAGCGCGACGGGGCGCCGCAGGTAGGTCGCCCACACGTCGTACAGGCGCTGCGTCGCGTTGCAGCAGTTGGTGATCACCACCGCGTCGAGGTCGCGGTACGGCCCGTCGGCGGCCAGCGCCAGGCACGCGCGCACGTATGAGCACACGTTCGCCGGCAGGTAGAGCGGCGCCGGCACATTCGTCTCACTGCCCGCCACCACGCGCACGGGGTCGCCGCCGGCGGCGCATATGAGCTCCTCGGGGACGTAGGTGCACAGCCAGCCGACGCGCGGCCGCTCAGCCATCCCCGCCACCCCCCTCGCGGGCGGCCAGCAGGCGGCCCCAGACGTCCTTGAAGTACGCGGCGCGCTCCAGCGCCGCCGCCGGGCTCTGCAGCGCGGCGACCAGGCGCCGGTGCCCGTCCGCCAGCTCGGCGACGGACATGAGCCGCGGCTGCATCACGACCTCGAATATCGTGTAGCGGTTCCAGTCGCGGGTCAGGATGCGCCCCTCGGCGGCGAGGCGGTCGTAGAGCGCCGTGCCCGGGAAGGGCGTCTGCACGGTGAGGCTGGTGCCGTAAAGCCTCGTGTCCCGCGCGAACGCCGCAACCGCATCGAAGGCCTCCAGGCCGTCACCGTCAAGCCCCAGGACGAAGCTCGCGACCACACCCACGCCGCGCTCCTGGATGCAGCGCACGGCGTCGGCGTACCCCCCCCGGCGCTTGAACTTCCAGCCGCCCGGGTTGAGATTTTGCAGGCTTTTGCCAGACAGGCTCTCCAGGCCGACCAGCACCTGGCGCAGCCCGGCCCGGCGCGCCCGCTCCACGAGGTCAGCGTCGTCGGCGAGGCTGATGTCGCAGTTGGCGTAAAACGTCAGCCCCAGCGGCCGCAGCGCGTCGACCAGCTCGCGCGAACGCTGGCGGTCGACGAAGAAGTTGTCGTCGGTGAAGTATATCGTGGGCCGCGGCACGACGCGGCGCAGGGCGGCGACCTCGGCCAGGACCTGGGCGACGGTCTTGGCACGGTAGTCGTGGCCGTAAAGCTGCGGCAAGTTGCAGAACTCGCACCGGTGCGGGCAGCCGCGGGCCGTCTGCACCGGGAACTGCCGGTAGTGCGCGGGCTTGAGGAGGTCAAAGCGCGGCGTGGGCGTGCGCCGCACGTCGGGGTGGCGCCCCGCGGGCGCGCGGTACAGCGGGCGCAGCCGGCCGGCGAGGTAGTCGGCCACGACCCCGGGCCACAGCTCCTCGGCCTCGCCTGAGACCACGGCGTCGGCGTGCGCCGCCGCCTCGCCGGGCAGGAGCGACGGGTGCACGCCGCCCAGCACCACCGTGGCGCCGCGCTGCCGCAGCACGCGCGCCAGGTCGTAGGCGCGCGGGGCGTAGTGGGTGACGGCGTACATGCCGACAAGGTCATAGCCGCGGTTCAGGTCCAGCGTCTCGTGCTCCTCGTCGATCAGCTCCACGTCCATGAGGTCGCCGGTCAGCGCGGCGATGGCTAGAAGCCCCGGCGTCGGGCACGCCCACTGGCGCGCCGCGACGAGGGCGTCCGTGGCCGCGTCCCAGTGCGAGGCGAAGCGCAGCCCGCCGCCGACCCCGTACGGCCGCGGCAGGATGAGGGTCAGCCGCCGCCGCCCGCGGCGACCCCGCGCCATGCCTGCCCTTCTCGCCGTGCTCCTCGTGCTCCTCGTGCTTGCCGTGCCCGCCATGTCGGCCTTGCCTCCCGTGCCCTCTTCGCACCGGCGCCCGCGCTCACGCCCGCAGGCGCCCGCCTTCACGCCCGCAGGCGCCCGCCTTCACGCCCGCAGGCGCCCGCGCTCACGCCCGCAGCCGGGCGTAGATGTCCTTGAAGTGCGTGGAGCGCGCCAGCACCGCCGCCGGCGCGTATATCTGGCGCAGCGTCCAGGCGAAGCCCTGCTCCAACTCCTCGACGGTCATGTTCTTGGGCCGTATGACCACGTTCCACAGCGTGTAGCTGCCCCAGTGCTCGGTCAGCACCCGCCCCTCCTCCTTGAGCCGCTGGTACAGGCGCGACCCGGGGAGGGGGGTGGGCACGGCGAGCATCGTGGCGTACAGGTTATTCTGGAGCGTGAAGTCGACCACGCGCTGGAACACGGACGTGTCGTCGCCGTCCAGGCCGACGATGAACGTGCCCCAGATGGCTATGCCGTGGGACTGGATGCGCTCTATCGCCGCCGCGTACCCCGCCAGGCGCTCATACTTCCAGCGTTCGAGCAACTTGAGCGACGCCGGCGTGATGCTCTCAAACCCGATGACCACGCGGCGGCAGCCGGCGCGGAACGCCAGGTCCAGGAGCTCCTCGTCGTCGGCGATGCCCACGTCGCAGTGCGTGATCCAGCGGACGCCGAGCGGCGTCAGGGCGCGCAGCAGCTCCTTGATGAACGGGCGGTTGACCATCATGTTATCGTCGGTGAAGTATACATAGGGCGAGTGGCGCAGCTTCTTGATCGCCTGGACCTCGCGCACGACCTGGTCGACCGTCTTGTGCCGGTAGCGCGGGCCGTATATCTTCGTCGACGCGCAGAACTCGCAGTCGTGCGGGCAGCCGCGCGAGACCTGGACGGGGATGGTGCGGTAGTCACCGATGCGCAGCAGGTCGTAGCGCGGCGCCGGCACGCGCGTCATGTCGACGACGCCCTCATTGCGGTACACCGGCTTCATTGCGCCGCGCTGGAAGTCGGCCATGAAGGCCGGCCACGAGTTCTCCGCCTCGCCGATGAACAGGGCGTCGACGTGGCGCGCCGTGTCTTCGGGCAGCGCCGTCGGGTGCATGCCGCCGGCGATCACCGGCACGCCGCGGCGCAGGAACTCGTCGCCGACCTGGTAGGCGCGCGTCGCCTGCTGCGTCATGAACGACATCGCCACCAGGTCATAGTGGCGGTCAAACTCAATGGGCTGGTACTCCTCGTCGATCAGGTCGACCTCGTCGAAGTAGTCGTCGGCAAAGGCGGCGATGGTCAGAAGCGGCGAGTTGGGGCAGGACATCAGCTCCTCGAGGGTGCCGATGCCGCTGAGCGTGCCGTAGAGCTCGCTGGTCTTGCGGTCATCCTCGTCGCGGCCCATGCCGACCCCGCGCGGCGATATCAGCGCTATACGCATGTCAATGCACCTCCGGGCTTTGGCCCTGGCGCTGCGCGGCGGCCTGCATGAAGTGGGCCAGCCGCCGGCCGATCACGTCCGGGGCGTTTATCTCCTGGTACAGCCAGGCCAGTCCGCGCTCGAGCTCGTCGGCGCTCATGCCGCGGGGCCGGAAGACGGCCTGGAAGCCGGTGTACTCGTGCCAGCCGCGGCCGAGCAGGCGCCCCTCCGCCTGCATCCGCGCAAAGAGCGTCGTGCCGGGGAACGGCGTGACGACGGTGATGTTCGTGGCGTACAGGTGGTTTTCGAGGATGAAGTCATAGAGCGCCCGGAACGTGCCCGGCGTGTCGTGGTCGAGCCCGACGACGAAGCTGCCGACGACGCCGATGCCGTGCCCCTGGATGGCGCGGATGATCTCGGGGTAGCGCGGGAACTGGCGCAGCTTGTAGCCCGTGCGGTCGAGGCCGCGCAGGTTCTCCGGGTCCAGGCTCTCGAAGCCGATGAGCACCTGGCGGCAGCCGGAGCGGGCCATCAGCTGCAAAAGCTCGTCGTCGCCGGCGACCGAGGCGTCCGAGAACGCGGACCACGACAGGCGCAACGGGGCCAGCGCCGCCAGGAACTCGCGGGCGAAGGCGCGGTCGAGGAACATGTTGTCGTCGGTGAAGAACAGGAACGGGCGCCGCCAGTTGGCCGCGGCCGCCTCGACCTCGCGCAGCACCTGGAATCTCGACTTGCGCCGGTAGCGCCGGCCGAAAAGGCGCGTCGTGGCGCAGAACTCGCACGCGTGCGGGCAGCCGCGCGACGTCTGCACGGGGACGCTGCGGTAGAAGACGGGGTCGGCCAGGTCGTAGCGCGGCGCAATGATGCCGGCCATGGCCGGGTAGCCGCGGCCCTGGTACCGGCCGCGCGCGCGACCCGCCTCCATGTCGCGCCACAGCCGGTCGAAGACCGGCTCGACCTCGCCCACCACGACGGCGTCGGCGTGCGCTTGCGCCTCATCAGGCACGGCGCTGGCGTGCACGCCGCCGATGATGACCCCGGCGCCGCGGCCGCGGAACTCGCCGGCTATGGCGTAGGCGCGCGGCGCCTGGCTGGTGACGGGCGAGAGCAGGACGTAATCGTAGCGCCCTTCGAGGTCCAGGGGCGCCCGGTTCTCGTCGAGGTAGACGACCTCGGCCCGTTCCCCGATGAGCGCGGCGACAGTGAGCAGGCCGAGGTGCGGCGCCCGCCACAGGCGTCGCCGCGCCTCGACCTCGGCCAGGTCATCCCACAACCGGGCGTACTCCCGGTCGTCGCTGACCAGGCGCGCGCGCGGCACGATGAGCGCGATACGCATCATCTGCACCTCACCTCCCCGCCGCCAGCCCGGCGCAGAGCAGGGCTGATGACTGCCCCAGGCGCCCGCAGGCGTGGACCAGGGCGCGGGCCCCCGACCCCCGGCGCGCGCAGTGGTCGGCCGCCAGGCACACGGCGAGGAGGCTGGTGGCCGCCAGCCCGTCGCCGAAGACCTCGTTGACGGCCACGATCATCGGTGCCGGGCGGCGGCGGGCCCACAGGCCGGCCGGCGTCGCCGCCGCGTGCCGCCAATCCCCGCCGCCAGCGCCACCGCCGCCGCCAGCGCCACCGCCATTGCCACCGCCACTGCCGGCGATGCGCCCCCGGGCGCGCGATCCCCAGGGCACGAAGACGAGCGGCGGCAACTCGCGTCCCGGTGCCGCGCGCCGCGCGGCGTCAAGGCACGCCCCGCGCGCCATTCGCCGCCCCACCATTCGCCGCCCCACCGGGCTCGCCGACCCGTAGCCGGCCACCGCCGCCAGCGGGCGTCGGCCGGCGCGCGCCGCGTCGGGCGCGCGTTCGAGCAGCAGGGCCGCCGCCCCGTCCATAAGCGGCGGGACCGCTCCGCGCCGCCCGGGCCAGGCCGCCAGGACGAGTGGCGCCGTGACCTCCTCCGCGGCCACGACCAGCACCGCGTCCGCCCGCCCGCCGGCCAGCAGGCCGGCGCCGTAGGCGCAGGCGTCGGGCCCGGCGGTGCCGTCGGCGGCCAGGGTCACGCAGGCGGCGCGGGCGCCGCCGCGGATGGCCACGTGGCTTGCCGCCGTGTTGATCATCACGTTGGGAAACCGCCCCGGGTCGGCGAAACGGAGACCCTGCGCCAACGCATCCAGGAAGAAGTCGTACAGGCCGCCGAGGCCCGCCGACGCCGTCGCCGCCACCACCGCCAGGCCGGCCGGCGCGAGCGGCTCTCCGCCGGCCGCGTCGAGGGCCAGCCGGGCGCAGGCGAGCATCAGCCTGGTGACGCGGTCAAGGCCGCGCAATCCCGTCGGGCCGAGTATCACCGCCGGGTCGCAGCCGCAGGCGGCCACCCGCGCCGTGACGTTCGCCGCCCGCGGCTCGAGCGCCACTGGGGCCGGCGCCGTTGCGCCGGGCGCCACCGGGGCGGGCGCCGCCCACAGCGGCCGGCCGGCGCGCAGGGCGTCGCGGGCGGCGGCGATGCCCACGCCCGCCGCCGTCAGGGCGGCGACGCCGGTGATGACGATCGCCCCGTCCCCGGTGCCATCTACACCCATGGCCAGCCACCCCCAGCGCCCTGGCCGCCGCCGCCGCCGTCCGGACCCCGGCACGCCCCCAGCACGAGCGAGATGTTGCTGCCGCCGAAGGCGAAGGCGTTGACGATGGCGACGCGACCGGCCACCGCTTGCGGCCGCTCCACGACGACGTTCACGCCCAGCGATGGGTCGGGCACCCGCGTGCCGGCGCACGGCGGCACCAGCCCGCCCGCCAGCGCCAGGGCGGCCACGGCGGCGCCGAACGCCGCCGCCGCCCCGCCCGTGTGCCCGATCGCGCCCTTGATCGAGGTGACCGGCAGCGCACCGGCACGGGCACCGAAGCATGCCGCCAGGGCCTCGGCCTCGACGCGGTCGCCGGCCGGCGTCCCCGTCCCGTGCGCGCTAACGCAGCCGACGTCAGCGGGCGTCACCCCGGCGTCGTCAAGGGCCCGGCGCATGGCGTGTACGATGCCGGCGCCGGATGGGTCAGGCGCCGTGATGTGGTGCGCATCCGCGCTCAACCCATAGCCCAGCACGGCGGCCACGGGGCGCGCCCCGCGGGCGGCCGCGGTCGTGGCGCGCTCCAGCACCAGGACCGCCGCGCCCTCGCCGACCCCGATGCCGCGGCGGTCGCGGTCGAACGGCCGGCAGCCCGCGGGGTCCAGGGAGGCCAAGCGCGAAAACCCGCACATCGCCACCTCAGATAGCTCGTCCACCCCGCCGGCGAGCACGACGTCAGCCCGCCCGGCGCGCACCAGGTCAAAACCAGCCGCGATGGCGAAGCCACCCGCGGCGCAGGCCACGGGCAAGGTGAGCACCGGGCCGGCAAACCCCGCCGCCAGGGCGAGGGTCGGGGCGAGGTCGCCCGGCAGGGTGCCGCCGAGGCGCGCGCCGGCCGCGACCGGCGACCCGCCAGGGGCATGCCCGGTGGCCCCGGTGGCCTGTCCGGCGGCGTGCCAGGACCGCGCCGTGGCTTCGTGCGCCTGCGACGCCCCGATGCCGGTGGCGGCAACGACGGCGCAGCGGGTCGCGGCCGGGCCGCGCGGCCGCCGGGCCAGGCCGGCGTCCGCCAGGGCCTGCCAGCCGGCCGCCAAAAGCAGCGCCACCACCCGCGGCTCCTCGTGCGGGCCCTCGTGCGGGCCGTCGCGCCCGCCCCCGCGCGCGCCGGCGCCACGCCGCGCCCCCACGGCGCCGGACGGCACCGCGTACGCCGAGTCCAGCCCGTACGGGCGCGGGTCAAACCGGGTCACCGGCGCAAAGCCCCGCCGGCCGGCCAGGGCGCCCGCCCAGAAGGTCACCCGCCCAGCGCCGATGGGGGATACCAGCCCGATGCCGGTGACCCAGACGCCATCCCGCACCGCCGCACGCACCCCTGCACGCACCGCTTTACGCCTCCCACCCCTCACCCCTGCCCGCCGTCGCCATACTGGACCTGCCCGAACACCAGCGTCCCGCCAGCCACCTCCTGGCCATCCACCGTGACCCGCCCCTCAACCACAGCGCCGGCATCGACCATCTTGACGACCTGCACCTCGACGCGCAGCGTATCGCCCGGCACCACCGGCTTCACGAAGTGCCACGCGCGCACCGTCCCCAGGACGAGCACGGTCCCGGGCGGCAGGGCCTCCTCGCGCGAACAGGCGAGCAGCAAGGCCGCCGCCTGCGCCGCCGATTCGAGGATCAGCACCCCGGGCATGATCGCCCGGCCGGGGAAGTGCCCCAGGAAGTGAATCTCGTTCCCGGTCACGTGCTTTTCTACGACGATGCGTCGCCCCGGCTCGACCTCCAGGGCGCGGTCGACCATGAGCAGCGGGAAGCGGTGGGCCAGGCGGCGGCGCACGTCCTCGAAGTCGAGCTTCATTGCGCGACCTTCCCGCCCATGACCTCCCGCGTGACCTCGATCACCTTGCGCAGGCTGGTCAGTTGCAGGAGCCGCTCCTGGGGGATCTGGATCCGGTACTTGCGCTCCAGGGCGGCCAGCACCTCGAGCGCGCGCAGGGAGTCAAGCCCCATGTCCTTGATGAAGTCGGCGTCCAGCTCGATAGCCTCGGGCTCCATCTCGACGATTTCGGCGATCAGGCCGCGCACCTCGGCCTCCAGGTTGTCCATCTCTAGCCCTCCCCATGTTCAGGACTATCCGGGGGCTGTCAGTACGAGCGAACTAGCCCGCCCGTCACACCCCCAGGCGTTGATCAGCGCCACCCTCAGCGGCGTGCTGCCGGGCGTGCTGCCGGGCGCGCTGCCGGGCGCCCAGTCGAGCGCCCCGGCGTTCGGGCTCGGCGGGATGACGCCCTCACGCATGCAGTGCACGGCGGCGGCCGCGGCCAGCGCCCCGCCCGCCCCGTAGCACTCGCCCACCGCGCCCTTCACGGCGTAGACGGCCGGCCTTTCGCCGCTGGCGAACACGTCCGAGAGCGCCGCCGCCTCGGCCGCATCCCCCGCCGGGCTCCCCGCCGCCGCGGCCACCACCACGTCGACCTCGCCGGGCGTCACCCTGGCGTCGTCAAGCGCCGCCCGCATTGCCCGGGCAATACCCGTCGCCACCACGCCGCCGCCGGGCTCAAAGCTTGTCCCAAAGCCGGCGACGATGGCCAGAGCCGTGCGGCCGACCTGCGCCGCCCCCTCCGCCGGCTCGACGAGCAGGACGGCCGCCCCTTCACCGAGGACGACGCCGCGCCGCCCAGGCGCGAACGGCCGCGCCGGCTCCCCGTCGGGGGCCAGCGCGCCCTGGTGGTAGAAGCCCAGGAGCGCCTCGACGCTCAGCTCCTCGACCCCCCCGACCAGGACGGCGGCAGCGAACCCGTCGGCCATGTAGCGCAGGGCGATGAAGAACGCGTCCAGCGAGGCGCTGAACCCATTGGAGATCGTGCAGTTGAGCGCCTTCAACCCCCAGCGGATCCCGACCTGGCTTGACGCGGTGTTGATCGTGGTGTTCGGGAAGTCAGCGGGGTTGACGTAGTTCGGGTGCTCCTCGAGGGAGGCGCGGTCGAAGGCGGCGATGCTGGCCACCGAGCCGAAGGCCGTGGCCGTCACCACGCCCGTGCTGTCGCCGTCAAGCCCCGCCCCGCCCGCGGTCCCGGCCTCGGCGAGGCACAGGTGCGCCGCCCCGCAGATCAGCCGGGCGCTGCGGTCCAAGGTGCGCAGGCCCCGCATGCCCAGCAGGGCCCCGGCGCTGTATGTGCTGGCGGCGTACGCGTGGTGCACCGGCAGCCCGGCATCGGCGAAGGCCGCCACCGGCACCGGCAGGTGCCGCCCCCGCGAGAGCCCGGCGAAGAAGTCATGGCCCACACCTGGCGCGCCGATCGCGCCGGCGGCGGTGATCACGTAGCGTGGCTCGCCCAGACGCTTCATGCCGCTCATGCCGCTTATGCCGCTCATGCCGCTCATGCCGCAAGACCTCCCGCGGGTCAACCCCGGCCGGCGACGACAAGAGACGATGTGTTGCCGCCAAACGCGAAGGCGTTGGAGACCGCGACCCTGACCGCGCGCGCCCGTGCCTGGTTGGGCACGTAATCGAGGTCGCACTCGGGGTCGGGGTGTTCGAGGTTCATCGTCGGTGGGAGAATGCCGGTGCGTATGGCCATCACGCAGGCAACGGCCTCGATCGCGCTGGCGGCGCCCATGGTGTGGCCGATCATCGACTTGATTGAGCTCACGGGGATGCGGTACGCCGCCGCGCCGAAGACCGTCTTGATCGCGCGCGTTTCTGTCTTGTCGTTGGCCGGCGTGCCGGTGCCGTGGGCGCTGATGTAGTCGACCTCCGCCGGCGACACCCCGGCGACGCGCAGGGCGGCGCGCATCGCCCGCGCCGCGCCCTCCCCCTCCGGGTGGGGGGTGGTCACGTGGTGGGCGTCCATGCCCAGGCCGTACCCCAGTATCTCGGCCATGACCGTCGCCCCGCGGGCGACGGCGCGGTCGAGCGGCTCAAGGACCAAGGCGGCGGCGCCCTCGCTCACGGCCAGCCCGCGGCGGTCGCGGTCGAACGGCTGGCAGCGCTCGGGTGCCAGGGACAGCAGGCGGCTGAAGCCGGTGAACGCCACGCGCGACATCGGGTCGACGCCGCCGGCGATGACCACGTCGGCCAGGCCGCAGTGGATCAGGTCGAAGCCGAGCCCGACGGCGTAGTTGCCCCCCGCGCACGCCGTTGGCACGGCGTGGTTCGGGCCGCGCGCCCCCACCGCCCGCGCCACGTTGGCCGGGATCACCCCCACCGGGTACCGCCCGAAGAGCTCGCCCGGCACGGAGTCGCGGCCGGTGCGCGTCCAGTGGGCGGAGATGGCCTCTTCGACCTGGATCTCGCCCATCGTCGTGCCGATGCACACGGCCACGCGGTCGGGGTCGGTCGCGCGCCAATCGGCGGGTGAGACGGGCGCTCCCAGGCCGGCGGCGTCGAGGGCCATGCGGGCGGCGGCGACGGCGAACTGCGACGCGCGGCCCATCCGGGCCGCTTCGCCCGGCGTGAGGTACTGACCGGGGTCAAAGTCAGGCACCTCGCCGCCGATCTTGACCTGGAACGGGGAGGTGTCAAACGCCCGGATCGGCGCGATGCCGCTTGTGCCGCGGCAGATGTTGTTCCAGAAGCGCTCAAGGCCCGTGCCCACTGGTGATATGACCGCCATGCCGGTGACCGCAATAGCCTTCCTGGGCATCCGCTGCTTCCCCCCGGGGACCGCTGTCCCTTGTCCCTTTGTATTCCATTGTAGTAGCAAAACGGTTATCTTGTCAACATATAGCAGTCGATACCGATTTAACTTGGGGTTAACTCATCCCGGAGCCGGAGTATTATGCCGTGCGCTGGCCCGAGAAATGCAGGCGGGACGGGGGGAGCCGGGGCGCGGGGGCGACGGGGGCGCGGGGGCGACGGGGGCGAGTGCGGGGGCGGGCTACATCTCTTGCCGGCCCGCAAGGGCGCGGCCGAGCGTCACCTCGTCGGCATACTCGAGTTCGCCGCCCATGGGCAGCCCGCGCGCGAGACGCGTGACGCGCAGCCCGAGGGGCTTGAGCAGACGCGCGAGGTAGAGCGCGGTGGCTTCGCCCTCGACATCAGGGTTGGTGGCGAGGATGATCTCGGTGACGCCGCTGGCTGGCGTGAGGCGGTGAAGGAGCTCCTTGATGCGCAGGTCGTCGGGCCCCACGCCCTCCATTGGCGACAGGGTGCCCATGAGGATATGATAGAGGCCGTTGTATTCGCGCGTCTTCTCCATGGCCACGAAGTCCCTGGGGTCCTCGACGACGCAGATCATGGTGCGGTCGCGGCGCGCGTTGCTGCAGATGCGGCAGGGGTCGCAGTCGGTGAAGTTAGAGCAAATTGAGCAATTGCGGACGTTGTCGCGCGCAGCCACAATCGCCGCCGCCAGCCGGCGCACGTCCTCGCCGGGGCGGCCCAGGAGGTGGAAGGCGAGCCGTTGCGCCGTCTTGACGCCGATTCCGGGCAGGTGGTTGAGTTCCTCTATCAGTCGCGCGATCGGCTCCGCGTAGTACATGGCTCGTCCCCTCGCTTACAGCCCCGGAATCTTGAGGCCGCCGGTGAGCTTGGCCATCTCGCTGGCCATCATCTCCTGGGCGAGGCGCAGCCCCTCGTTGACCGCGGCCAGCACCAGGTCGGCGAGCATCTCGGGGTCGTCGGGGTCAATGGCCTCGGGCGCAATGACGATGCGCTCGACGCGCAGGTCGCCGCGCACCACGGCCTTGACCGCGCCGCCGCCGGCGTTGGCCTCCACCGTGCGCTCGGCCAGTTCGGCCTGGACCCGCTCCATGTCGGCCTGCAGCTTCTGGACCTGGCGCAGGGCCTTGCCCATGTCGCCGATGCTACCCATTCCGCTTCCGCCCACGCTTTGCGCCCCCTCCCGCAGCGCCTCGCTCCGTCGCCGGGGCGGGGCTGATGTCTTCGTCAGGACGGATCACGCGACCGGCAAACAGCTTCGCCACCTGCAGTTCCGTGAGATCCCCCGCGGCACGTCCGCCGGGCTCGTCGCCCCCCGCTGGTCCGTCGCGCGGCGCTGGTCCGTCGCGCGGCGCGGCGCGGGCGGGCTCTGGTTTGGCGGGAGGCGCGGCCACCGGGGCGTCCGGGCCATCCAGGCCGTTTCGGGCGTCGTGCGCGTTTCGGGCGTCGCGGGCGTCCGGTGGTTCCAGATCGCCAGAGGCCAGCAGGGCATCAAGGGCTTCCGAGGCGTCATCGGGTTCGGACGCATCCCCGGCCTGATCGACCGTCCCCGGCGAGGAGCGGCCCTCTGTTGCGGTGTCCTTGCCGGTGACGAAGGCCACCGTGACGGGCATTCCAAGCGCCTCGGACCACGCCCGCTCCAGGGTTGCGCGCGACCGCTCCTTCTCAAGGTGCTCGCGGAAAACCGGGTTGGACACGGACATGATCACGCGGCCGGGGCCGACGTCGATGGGCCGGCAGCCCGAGACGAAGCCCGACAGGGGCCGGTTGGCGGCCGAGGCGCGCTTGATCACGGCGGGCCAGCTGGTCCGCACGGCCGCCATGTCGGGAACCGCAAGCGGCTTGGGCGGCGCCGCCGCTGCCGGTGGCGCCGCGGGCGCGATAGGCGTGGCCACGGGGGTGGCCGCCGCCGCTGCGGGTAACACCGCGGGCGCGATGGGCGCCGCGGGCGCGATGGGCGCCGCGGGCGCGATGGGCGCCGTGGGCGCGATGGGCGTCGTGGGCGCGGCGACTGCCGCAGGTTCCGTGGGTGCCGCAACAGCGCTGGCGTCACAGCCGGGGGAGGCCGGCGGCGCCGGCGACGCAGGCGGCGCCTGCCGCGCGGCGGGGGGCCGTGCGGCCGCCTTCTCCGCCCCAGTAGCCGCCTGCGGCTTCTCGCCGCCCGCCATCAGGCGCAGCGCCGCGACCTCAAACAAGATGCGGGGCTGCGTCGCCCAGCGCATCCCGGTCTCCGCCTCCGCCAGCACCTGCAGCCAGCGCTCCAGCCGCGCCTTGCCCACCAGCTGCGCCTGCTCTGCCAGCCGCTGCAGTTCGGCGGGGCCGAAGCCCTCCAGGGCCGTGTTCGCCCCAAAAAACGCCAAGAGCAGGTTGCGCACGTGCCCCAGCCAGTCGCGGGCCAGCTGCTGCAGGTCCCGCCCCTGCCCGTGAAGCTCGCCGATGAGGCGCAGGAGCGCCGCCGCGTCGCCGCTGGCGGCCGCGTCGCTGAGCGCGGACAGGGCCTCGGCGGGGGCGGTCCCCAGGACCTCGTGCACTGCATCCTCGGTCACGGTGCCGGCGCAAAACGACAGGCACTGGTCCAGGAGGCTCAGGGCGTCGCGCAGCGAGCCGTCGGCGTAGCGGGCCAGGGCGAAAAGCGCCGCCTCGTCGCAGTCAAGGCCGTGGTGGTCGCGCACCTCCTGCAGGCGCTTGAGCACCTCGCCCGGCGCCAGGCGGTGGAAGTCGAACCGCTGGCAGCGCGACAAGATCGTCGCCGGCAGGCGGTGCGGCTCGGTGGTCGCGAGCACGAACATGACGTGGGCGGGCGGCTCCTCCAGGGTCTTGAGCAGGGCGTTGAACGCCTCGGTGGTGAGCATATGGACCTCGTCGATGATGTACACCTTGAGCCTGGTCCGCGCCGGCATGTAGCGGACCTTGTCGCGCAGGTCGCGGATCTCGTCGATGCCGCGGTTGGAGGCGGCGTCGATCTCCAGCACGTCCATGCACGTGCCGGCCACGACCTCGCGGCAGGTGGTGCACTTGCCGCACGGCTCGGCCCCGGCGCGCTCGGTGCAGTTGACGGCGCGCGCCAGGAGGCGCGCCACCGACGTCTTGCCCGTGCCTCGCGGGCCGCAGAACAGGTAGGCGTGGGCCACGCGGCCCCCCGTCACGGCGTTCTTCAGCGTGCGCACAACGTGCGCCTGGCCGACCACCTCGTCGAAGGAGCGCGGCCGCCACTCGCGGTACAGCGCCGTGTAGTCAGAACCACCCACGCGCCCACCCCCCAGCACCAGGCCCGCCACGACAGGACTGGCCGGAAAAGCACCAAAAAAGAAGGTCGTGCACCCGCCATCGACCTCCTCCTCCGGGCGTTACCGCCGCAGGTAGCTCTGCCTCGGCACCCCCGCGGCACACGGGCCTTCCTCCTTACCGCTGCTCCCTTCCGGGCCTGACGGGGTTTGGAGGCTCCCGTTGCGCGGAACCCAGGCTTCCTTGCCCCTTACGCCGGGCAGCCCCACAGGAGCGAGGCCTCTGGACGGGAATTCCACCCCGCTACAGCGGATTGCGGGTTACAGGGCACCGCTACCTCCCCGTCTAGCACGACCATATCGCGCGTATCTCGCACATCTCGCGTATCTGGCAACCCCGCCGCCGAGCGCCGCCGCTCGCGGCCGCGCCCGCCAAATAATATGGCGGAGGGGGTGGGATTTGAACCCACGAGACGGTTTAACCCGTCTACGCGCTCTCCAGGCGCGCCGAATCAGCCGCTCTCGCACCCCTCCGCGCCCAACAGACCGTAAGCTATGCAGTTGTGGCCCGGGGCTGCGGCGCCGGGCGCCCGATCCGCGCGCCGGACGCCGCAATTCATGGCGGAAGGGGTGGGATTCGAACCCACGAGGCGGGCGTCACCCGCCTACCCGATTTCGAGTCGGGCGCCTTCGACCAGCTCAGCCACCCTTCCGCTATAACCTATGCGCTTGCCCGCGCCCGGCCTACCCTTGGCGCCTCGCCCGCTACTCGCCGCGCAGGCGGCCGAAAAAGCGGCGCAGCAGCTCGGCGCACTCGGGCTCAAGCACCCCCCGCGTGACCTCCACGCGGTGATTCAGGGCCGGGCTGCGCACGATGTCAAACAGCGTGTCGACCGCGCCCGCCTTCGGGTCCGCCGCCCCGTACACCAGCCGGTCGATGCGCGCCAGCACCAGGGCGCCGGCACACATCGGGCACGGCTCGACGGTCACGTACAGGGTTGCGTCCGGGATGCGCCAGCCGCCGAGGCGCCCCGCCGCGGCGCGGATGGCCAGGACCTCGGCGTGGGCAGTGGGGTCGTGGAGCTCCTCGCGCCGGTTGCGGCCGCGACCGATGACCGCTCCACCCCGCACCACCACCGCGCCGACCGGCGCCTCGCCGGCCGCGAACGCCCGCTCAGCCTCAGCCAGCGCCTCGCGCATGAAGGACTCGTCGCCCAAGCGACGCCACCCCCACCCGATCATCGACGATACGACGCTGACCTCTGCGACGAAGCTAAGGCGTGCCGCCGAAACGTGAAGCCGAAGCGACACAACCCACAGCGCCGCGCGGCTGGACCCCGCGCCAAGCGCCACAATGCTGGCGCGCCCGGAGGGACTCGAACCCCCGACACGAGGTTTAGGAAACCTCTGCTCTGTCCGCCTGAGCTACGGGCGCAAATCGCGTTAAACTCTGCCCCGCGCGGCATAAGCGCCGCGCGGGGAAGTAAAGATGGCGCGCCCGGCAGGATTTGAACCTGCGACCCCCGGATTCGTAGTCCGTTACTCTATCCAGCCTGAGCTACGGGCGCGCGGTAAATCTGGCGGAAGGGGAGGGATTCGAACCCTCGAAGGAGGTTTAAGTCCCCTTAGACGCTTAGCAGGCGCCTGCCTTAAGCCGCTCGGCCACCCTTCCTGCCCCCGCTCTTATTCTTTTCCGGCGCGGCCGGGGCAGACCCCGACCTACGGGCAGTACCGCGTTTTCATGATAGCACATTCGCTGCCGAAAGACAAGCGACCCGCGCGCTCGCGGCTGGCCCACCGGCTCGTCACTTGCCCGGCCGTGCCCTGCTGGCAAGGTACACGAAGACCCCGAAGCAGAGAATGAAGATCCCCAGCCCGATCGGCGAGCCCCATCCCGGCCAAGACATTGCCAATCCCTCCCGCGGTCATAGTCCAGGCATCGATCGCGCGGAACGAGGCGGATGTCGCGGATATCTATGAAACGGCCTCGCGCTTATCTGGCGGAGGGGGTGGGATTCGAACCCACGGTGGACTTGCGCCCACAGCGGTTTTCAAGACCGCCGCGTTCAACCGCTCCGCCACCCCTCCGCACGTTCGTGGCCCGGTCGGACGTTCGATGCCCTGCCGCTGCCAGCCGTCGACCACAGCGACTGCGGGCACCCCCAGTATAGCAACCGGGCGAGGCCGCTGTCAACGACACCGCGGCGCCGGGCGGCCCGACACGTGACACGCCGCCGAACCGCTAGCCTGCGCCCTACAACAGTATCGCGTGCTCCACCAGGTCGACGTAGCGGCCGTCGATGCACACCGCGTCGCGCTGGCGCCCGCACTCGCGGAACCCCATGCGCCGGAACAGCGCCAGCGACCGGGCGTTGCTGGCGAAGACGTTGGCGCCCAGGTAGTGGATGCCGGCGGTGCGCCCCCAGGCGATGAACTGGCCGATCAGCGCCCGGCCCAGGCCGCGGCCGCGGTAGTCGCGGGCCAGCGCGATGCCGATCCACGCCACGTGACGCGTCTTGGCGGCGGTGCCGCCCCGGTCGCGCTGGGCATCGGCGCAGGCGACCAGGCGCCCGCCGGCCGCCTCGGCCATCAGCAGCAGGCTCTCGGCGGGCTGAAAGCCTGACAGGAACGCGCGCTCCTCCTCGGGGGTGAAGTTGAACAGGTCGGTCAGCAAGAACTCGCGTTCGCGGCACACGACGTTGAGCATGTCGAGGATGGGCGCGGCGTCTTCGGGAGCGCCCGGGCGCAGGCGCACCCTCTCACCGTCGCTGAGGACGACGTCGCGGGCCGGCCAGGGCCCGGAAGGCGGCGGCGCCGCGGGGGCGACGGGGACGGCGTACGCCGCGGTGGGGGCAAGGGGGGCGGCCGCCGGTGCCTCGGCACGCCCCGCGGCGGCGCCCGGCTGCGTCAGGTCCAACCCCAGCACGAGCATGTCGACGAGCGCGTCGCCGAGGCGGGCGAACGCCGGGCGGCGCACCTCGACGGCGAAGCGGCTGAACAGGGCCAGCGAGGGCGCGTTGGTGGCCAGGACATCGGCGCGCATCCGCCGGTAGCCCGCCGCCCGCGCCCAGTCGATGGCCGCCGCCAGGAGCAGCGTCCCCAGCCCGCGGCCGCGCAGGGCCGGCGCGAGCATCACGCCGATGGTGAGGCCGTGCCGGAGCTTGGCGAAGCGGCCGTTCTCCTCTTGCAGGGCCGACAGTAACCCAACTAGCTGTCCCGCCCCGGTCTCGGCCCCCGTCCCGGTCTCGGCCACCAGCATCAGGCCGACCCTGCAGTCGCAGGCCGCGATCAGCGCGCACTCCTGCGCCTCGTCGAAGATTCCGTACTCGGACGCCTCCCGCATCAGGTACAGCCCCTCGGCGGCGACTCCGCCGATGAGACTCATCACGGCGGCGTCATCCTCGGGGACGGCGGCGCGGATGACGTAGTGCTCCCCGTCCTTGAGGCGCCCCTCGCGGCGTTGCAGCGGGGCGCAGACGGGCTCAAACGGCTGGAATCCGGCCGGGCCGCACTGTTGCCCGATGTCTGGCACGCGCACCACCTCCGGCTTGGGCCGCCATTCCACCTCCGGCTTGGGCCGCTACCCCGCCTCCGGCTTGGGGACGCTAGCCCTCCAGGCGCTCGAACCGGTAGTCGCCCGGCGGCAGGAAGCCGCCCCGCTCGGCCCGGGCGGCGGGGATGATCACGCCGAGATTGGCGTCATCGATGTACCGGCCGTGCAGGAACAGGGAGCTGCGAAGCACGCCCTCGTCGCAAAAGCCCAGGGCGTGGAACATCCCCTGCGAAGCGCGGTTATCGGCGTAGGTGACGGCGTAGGCGCGCCGGTAGCCGTTCTGCTCCGCCCAGCACAGAAGGGCGCTCACAAGCACCCGCCCCAGGCCCCGGCCGCGGTAGCCGGGGAGGATGATCGTGCTGATCCACAGGACGTGCCGGCACTTGGGGAACTCCCCGCGCCGGAAACGCGCCCCGCGTATCGCGCCGACCGGACGGCCGCCGGCCTCGGCCATGACCACGAGGGCCTCGCCCGGCGCCATTCCCTCCAGAAGACGCCGCCGGTCATCATCGACGGTGAACGGGTACTCCTCCCAGACGAAGCCGCCCTCGCGCACCACGGTGCGGAAGACGTCGTTGAGGGCAGGGGCGTCGTCCGGGGTGGCCGCCCGCGCCAGGACGCGCTCGCCGTCAGCCAGCCGAAGCACGAACGGCAGGGGCGGCGGGTCAGTCCAGCGGGCCGAGTCGGTCCCGCGGGCTGGGCCGGCACCGGCGGGCGTTGGGGGGTGATCTGGCGCGCGAGCCAGCGCGCCTGGGGCCCGCTCCCGGTCCACGCCGGGGAGCGACGCGCGATCCATTCCGAGGAGCGACGCGCGATCGACCAGGAACAGCGCGAACAGGACCGCATCGACATCGCGCCCGTGGATGCACACCTGGCCGCGCAGGACGACCTCCTCCCCGAACCCCAGGCCGCGGAACAGGGCCAGCGAGCGGGCGTTGGTGGAGTACACCTCGGCCACAGCCTTCTTGTAGCCGGCGCGGCGTCCCCAATCGACGACCGCCTGGACGGCCGCCCGGCCCAGGCCGCGGCCCCGGTAGTCGCGGTGCAGGGCGATGCCGATGCGCGCGACGTGGGACGCGGCGGGCATGTGGTCCTCCCCGTCGGGGGCGATGCCGGTGCTGCCCACGATGTGGCCCTGGGCGTCGACGGCCAGGAGCAGGAGGCGCCGCTCCGACACGGCCGTGGCGAGGAAGGCGCGCTCTTCCTCAATGCTGAAGTCGATGGAGTCGCGCGCCAGGAACTCGTGCTCGGCGCATATCGGCCGCAGGAGGGCCAGCGCGCCCTCGGCGTCGTCCGGCGTGGCCGGCCGCAGCCACGCCCGCTCCCCGTCCTTGAGCACGACCTCGCGCATCATGTCACCGCTCAATGTCATACCCCCCTACCCGCCGTCCCGCGCTGGCCGCGTCGCAGCCCCACTGCAGTATGCCTCAAGCGACCGGGGCAACGTCGCGCTGCCGTCCTGCCGCTGTCCGTTTTCGAGGAGCGCCGCCAGCAGGCGTCCGATCAGCGGTCCGGCGCTGCCGACCACGTGCGCCAGCTGCGTCCGCCGGCCCGGACGCGGCCGGAAGCGGATGCCGGCGCGGCGCGCCAGGAACGGCCCGTAGCCGGTGCACGCCGCGACCTCCCGGTACGCCGCGTCAGCCGGGAACCACGCCTCAAGCGCCCAGGTGAAGGCCGCCGCGAAACTCAGCCGCCCGGCCGGGCGCACGACCACGCGGTACGGCAGCTCCAGGCGCCGCAGGACCTCCTCCGCGGCCCGCACCAGTTCGTCGAACGCGGCGCCCGCCGCGCTGGGCGCGGTCACTGCAATGGCATGGACGGCCTGAAACTGGTGCGGTCGCAACAGGCCACGCCCCCGGCGACCCGCCGCGCCCGCCGCGGCGTGAAAGCACGGCACGCAGGCCACGTAACGCAGCGGCAGGGTCGCGGCGGGGATCGCCGGCCCACGCGCCAGGGCCAACAGGGCGGCCTCGGGACTCGGCGCCAGGTACAGGCCGTGACCTGCCACGCTAGTCGCGCCCGCCTCGCCTGCCCCGTCCGCCTCGCCCGCCTCGCCCGCCTCGTACATCCCCGCGGCGTAGGCGGGCAGGTGCGCGCTGGCAAAGAGCGCATCCGCCCGCGCCAGCAGGGGCGGTGAAACCTCAACCCAGCCGCGGGCGGTGAACGTGTCCAGGGCAAGCGCCGTCAGGGCGCGCTCGAGCCGCGCCGCCCGGCCCCGCAGCAGGACGAAGCCCGCGCCCGCGGCACGCGTCGCCGCTGCCTCGTCGACGCCAACTGCCGCCCCCAGCTCCCAGTGGGGGCGTGGCGTGAAGGGGAACGCCGGCGGTTCCCCCCAGCGGCGCACTTCGGTAGCGGGCGCAGCCGCGGCAGACGCGGCAGCGGCATCCGCGACGCCGGCGGCGCCCGTCGGTGCATCCCCCAGCGGCACGCCGGGGCAGGGCAGGTTGGGAACCTGAGCCAGAAGGGCCGCCAGTTCCTCGTCCACGCGCCGCAGTTCAGCGCAGGGCACGCCGGCGGGGGCGCCCACGGCGACGCCCGGCTCGCCTATCGCCGCGTTTGCGGCCAGCAGGCGCCGCCGCTCGGCGGCGCACGCCAGCAGGCGGTCCAGGTCCAGGGCGCGGCCCTTGGCGGCCGCCGCCGCGCGCACCGCCGCCGCGTGCCTGCGAATGAAGGAGAGCGCGAGCACGGCCGACCCCCCTTGCGCGCGGCTGTGCCGAGGTCAGTCGAGGTAGTCCGGCCGCACGGGCGTGAAGGAGTCTATCGCCGTTGCCTCTTCCAGCGCCTCGGCGCCGTGCTCGACATCGCCGGGGATGACGCGGGATTCGCCGGGATTCAGTATCTCCGTGGCGCCGGCGACGGTGTAGCGCAGCCGGCCCGCGGCGACGTAGCTCGACTGTTCATACGGGTGCCGGTGCACCGGCACCTTCCCCCCGGGGGCGAAGGTGAAGCGCACCACCATCAGTCTCTCCCCCACGGCGAGGGTTTCGCGCCACACGCCGGGACACGCTTCGACCCGCTTGCCCACGCGGCCGTCAGCCTCCTTCGCTAGCCCAGGTCGCCGCGCAGTGCCCGAGAGCTACGCGCCCGCCAGGCGCCGCAGCCCCTCGCCCAGCGGCGAGCGCACCACGCCTCGTTCGGTGATGATCGCCGCCACCAGCCGCGCCGGCGTCACGTCAAACGCCGGGTTGGCCACGCCGATGCCCTCCGGGGCGACGCGCACCCCGCCGATGGTCGTGACCTCTTCCGCGCGGCGCTCCTCGATGGGGATCGCCGCGCCGTCGGGGATGGCCAGGTCGACGGTCGAGAACGGCGCCGCCACGTAGAGTGGAATGCCGTGCGCGGCGCACAGGCACGCGACGCCGTAGGTGCCGATCTTGTTGGCCACGTCGCCGTTGGCGGCGATGCGGTCGGCCCCCACCACCGCGACCTGGATGCGGCCGCGGGCCATGAAATGGGCGGCCATGTTGTCGGTGATCAGGGTCGCCGGGATGCCCGCCTGCACGAGTTCCCAGGCCGTCAGGCGCGCCCCCTGCAGGAGCGGCCGCGTTTCGTCGGCGAACACGTGGAAGCGCTTGCCGGCCTCGTGCGCGGCGCGGATGACCCCCAGGGCCGTGCCGTAGCCGCCGGTGGCCAGGCCGCCGGCGTTGCAGTGGGTGAGCACCCCGGCCCCGTCAGGGATGAGGTCGCGGCCGTACTCGCCGATGCGGCGGTTGGCCGCCACGTCCTCCTCCAGGATGACCTGCGCCTCACGCCGTAGCTCGGCGGCCACGTCCTCCGGCGCGCCGGGGCAGGCGGACGCGACGCGCATCATGCGGTCGATGGCCCAGAACAGGTTGACCGCCGTCGGGCGGGTGACGCGCAGCCGCGCCGCTGCCTTGGCCAGGGCGGCGTCAAACGCCGCGCGGCGACCGGCCGCGTCCGCATCCGTCGCGGCCCCCGCCACCCTGGCCCCCACCGCCTCCGCCGCCGCGCTTGCTTTCGTCGCCCCCACCGCCTCCGCCGCCGCCAGGGCCAGCCCGAACGCCGCCGCGATGCCGATCGCCGGCGCGCCGCGGATGGCCATGTCCTCGATGGCCCCCGCCACCACGCGGTAATCGGTGGTGCGGATGGTCACAAGCTCGCCCGGCAGGCGCCGCTGGTCGATGAGCTTCACGACGCCATCCCTCATCACAATTGTATCAACGGTGCTCATGCCGCAAGTTCACCCCCCAAGGCTACCCCCCGCTTGGCTACCCCCCGGCCTGGGCCGTCCCCGCGCAGCCGCAACGGCGCTCCGCCGGGATGGCGGCGATGATGCGCTCCAGGAGGCCGCGCAGCTTGTCGTTGTTCTCGGAGAACACGCGCAGCACCTCGTCGTGGGTGACCGGCTTCACGTCCGGGTGGCCCTCCAGGCCGGCGTCAAAGTCGGTGATGAGCGAGATGTTGAGGTAACACATGCCCAGCTCGCGCGCCAGGGCGACCTCGGGGAACTGCGTCATGTTGATCACTTCCCAGCCCTGGTCGGCGAACCAGCGGCTCTCGGCGCGGGTCGAGAAGCGCGGGCCCTGGATGACGACCACGGTGCCGCGCTCGTGCGTGGTGATGCCCAGCGCCCTGGTCTCGCGGATGGCGATCTGGCGCAGCTCGGGGCAGTATGGTTCGGCGAGCGAGACGTGGTACACGTTGGGCCCCTCGCAGAAGGTGTCGGCGCGCCCCGTGGTGCGGTCGACGAACTGGTCGCAGACGACGAAGTGGCTGGGCTTGACGTGCGCCTGCAGGCTGCCGGCGGCGCACGGCCCGATGACCCGCGTGACGCCGAGCTTGCGCATCGCCCACACGTTGGCGCGGTAGTTGATCCTGTGCGGCGGAATGCTGTGGTGGACGCCGTGCCGCGGCAGGAACGCGACGCGCTTGCCGCCCAGGGTGGCGATGCTGACGCGGTCGCTGGGCGGCCCGAAGGGCGTGTCGATGGCGCGCTCCTCGACGTCGCTCAAGAACTTGTAGAAGCCGGAACCGCCGAAGACGCCGATCTCGGCCTGTGGTTTCACGCGCATCACTCCTCCTGGGGTCCTTCCAGTTGGGGTCCGTCCAGTTGGGCTCCTTCCAGCCCGGTCGCGGGCCCACCTTGCTACAGTCCCTCCAGCATTACCTCGCTCACCAGACAACTGTTGGCCCTTGCCAGGTGTCTGATTCGCCACGGCGGGGCGGGCATCCTGCGCAGGGTTATCCGGGCCCGCCGTCGTATCTGGGCTGTGACCGGATCGCGGGTCGCGGTCACGGTCGCCCCTGGAGCCCTGGCGTGCGAGGTGGTCATGATGCCCCGCTACCGCAACCCGCTCGACCTGCCGCCGCTGCCCGAGTACCTGCGGCCCGGGCTGGACGCCGTCTTCATCGGCTTCAACCCCGGTGAGACGGCCGCCCGCCGCGGCCACTACTACGCCTACCCCGGCAACAGGTTCTGGTGGCTCCTCCACCAGTCGGGCCTGACGCCGCGCCTGCTGCGGCCCGACGAGGACCACCTCATGCCCACCCTGGGCTACGGCCTGATCGACCTGGTGCGCCGCCCGTCGCGAACGAGCGGCGACCTCGAGCGCTGGGAGTTCGCCGCGGGGCGGAAGGCTCTGCTGGAGGGGCTCGCCCGCTTCCGGCCGCGCCTCGCCTGCTACACGGGCAAGGGCATCTACGCGGCGCTGATCGGGCGCCCCGGCGGGGCGATCAGCTACGGCCTGCAGGCAACAGAGGCGTGCCCGGGGGTCAAGGACTTCGTCGCCGCCTCGACCAGCGGCCGCAGCGCCATGCCCATCGCGGAGAAGCTGATGATATACCGCGAGCTGGCGCGGCTCTTAGCGCAGCGGTAGCAGGACCGGGCGGAATATCAAGGGAGGCTCGTGGCGAGCCTCCGCAGGAACCGGCTCTATCCCCTGGGCATCCTACCCAGTGGGCCGGGCAACATGACAGACGGGCGGGATGCCCGCACCTTGATTAGGTGGGCCCCCCCAGTGTTCCGGCTTCCGGATCATTCATTTCGCCTCCCTTCCGCTTGACGCAGTACTTCGCCGGCAAGGACCTCGGACTGTTTCAGGTCGTGCGCGGAGAACACATCTCTGGCCCGCCGCAAGTAGGGAATGGCCTCCCCGGGCCGCTGGAGGCTCATCAGCGGGCCTTCCCCCCTCCAACTCAAGGCGGGCGAGCTCGGCGTGACATTCGGCCGCCTGGGGAACCATGTCATTGCCCAGGACCGCGTGGGCACTCTCATAGGCTTGAAAGGCCGCCTCGCGGTCACCCCGCCGCGCGTGGATGGCTCCAATTGTGTTATAGAGGTCGGCGACCCACTGCACGTCCCCGGCCAGCTCCATAATGCCCAGCGCCTCCCGCGACAGCCTCAAGGCCTCATCGAGATCCCCCCGCTCGCGGCAGGCAATGGCCAGGTCCGACCGCAGCGTTCCCTGTTCCCGCAGGCTGAGCAGCCCGTCCGCCGACGCGAATGCCGTCTGCAGGTGGTCGTATGCTTCATCGATTTGCTCCAGGTTCCCGGCGACGAATCCCGAGGCCCAGTGCCCGAGCACCGCCAGTCGCTGGTTTCCCGACCCCTGGAGGAGCTTCAAGGCGCGCCGGCAGAGGCCTTCCGCCAGCACGTACTTGCCGCGCTTACACTCCGCGAGGGCGAGGCAGATCATGGCCTCGCCGATCTCGTCCGGACCTCCAGACCCCTTGAGCAGCTCCAGCGCCCTCTCACCATGGGCATGCGCCTCTTCCACGGCTCCGTGCTCAGCCAACCTCATTGCGCGATTGCATAGCAGGACCATACTGCTTGTGCCCATAGAAAGTAGCCCCCCTTCGTACTTCATTATGCCAGATATTGTTAGGGACGCAATGCCCCCGGCGTGAAATTGGAAACCCGGGCGCGGGGGCCGCCCGGGCAGGTCGACGGGTCGACAAAAGAGAAAGGAGGCTCTTCGGGAGCCTCCCGGAAGGCTGCCCCCGGCCACCCACTACTCGTGGCGCAGCGACTCGATGGGCGCCAGGCCGGCGGCGCGGTTGGCGGGGAAGACGCCGAAGAACAGGCCCACCCCCGCCGAGAAGATGAACGCGATGGCGATCGTGGACAGGGAGATGCCCGATGACCAGCCGCCCAGCCGTGACAGCAGGCTCGCGCCGACCTCGCCGATGATGATGCCGACCATGCCCCCGGTCACGCTCAGGACCACGGCCTCGATGAGGAACTGGGCCAGGATGTCGCGGCTTCTGGCCCCCAGGGCCTTGCGGATGCCGATCTCGCGCGTCCTTTCGGTGACGGAGACGAGCATGATGTTCATGATGCCCACGCCGCCCACGAGCAGCGAGATGCCGGCGATGGCGCCGAGCATGATCGTGAACGTGCGCGTGGTGGTGCTCACGGCCGATAGTATCTCGTCCTGGCTCGTGACCTGGATGGCATCCTCGCGCTGGAACTTGGCGCGGAATATGGCCCTGAGGTGGCCCACGGCCAGCGCTGCCACGTCGCCGCTCTTCGCCTGGAGGAATATCATCTCGACTTCGTTGGTCCCCTTCATGCGCTGCGCCACCGAGACGGGGATGAAGATGACGTCGTCGTCGTCGTTGCCCATCGACGACCCCTTGGACGCCAGGACGCCGACGACCGTGAACGGCTCGCCGCGGATGGATATCTCCCGCCCCAGGGGCGCTGTGCCGCCGCACAGCTCCTTCACTACCGTCTGGCCGAGCACGGCCACCTTGCGCCGCGACGCGACGTCCTGCGCGACGAGGAACCGGCCCAGGGCCACGCGGTAGTTCCTCACGGCCGGCAGGTCGGCGGTCACCCCCTGCACGCTGGTCTCGTACGTGGTCGACTGCCAGCCCGTTGTCTCCCGCATTGTGACGCTGGGGACGGCGGCGCTGATGGTGGGCACCCGTTGCAGGAGGTCTTCGGCGTCCCTGGCGTAGAGGCGTCCGCCCTCAAACCGCATCGGCGTCAGGAGGATGAGGTTCGAGCCGAGGCCTTCGATCTGGGACGAAACGAGCCGCGACGCCCCCTGTCCGACACCGACCATCGCCACCACGGCGGCGACGCCGATGACGATCCCAAGCATGGTGAGGGCTGACCGCAGCTTGTTGGCCGCCAGTCCCCGCCAGGCGACCCTGACACTCTCCCAGAAGTTCATTGCCCCAGCCTCCCCGCGTCGTCCCGGCCGTCCACCAGCCGGCCGTCCCGGAGCCGCACGGTGCGGTGGGCGTAGCGCGCCACTTCCGCGTCGTGGGTGATCGTGACCACGGTCATGCCCTTCACGTTCAGGTCGCGGAATATGTCCATGATCTCCTTGCCCCGCACGCTGTCGAGGTTGCCGGTCGGCTCGTCGGCCAGGAGTACCGCCGGCTGCCCGACGATGGCGCGGGCGATGGCCACCCGCTGCTGCTCACCCCCGGACAGGGTGGTCGGGAAGTGGCGCAGGCGGTCGCCCAGCCCCAGGAGGCTCAACGTCTCCTCGGCCAGCCGCCGCCGCTCCCGGCCCGGCAAGCCGCGGTACAGCAACGGCACCTCCACGTTCTCGACCGCGTTCAAGCGGGGCAAGAGGTTGAACGTCTGGAACACGAAGCCCAGCTGGCGGTTGCGAATGCGCGCCAGCATGTCGCCGCCGAGGCCGGCCACCTCTTCCCCGGCCAGGCGGTAGGTGCCGGCGGACGGCCCATCGAGGCAGCCAACGATGTTGAGCAGGGTCGACTTCCCGGAGCCGGACGGGCCCATCACGGCCAGAAACTCCCCGGCTCGGACGTGGAGGGCGACGTCCTGCAGGGCGCGCACCTCGGTCCCGCCCAGGTAGTAGGACTTGCTGACCCCCTCCATCCAGATCACGGGCGTCCCCCCTTCACTATTGCCCCGGTGCCGGGGTGGGCGCCGCGCCTGGCTCCGCCGCCCCGGGCCCCGGCTGGGCCCGCGAACCCTCGCGGCCCGGGTGCCCCTCCATGTTCATGTTGCGGAAGAGCATCCCCGGCAGGGTCGAATCCGGCGTCGCCAGGAGCACCACATCCCCCTCCCGCAGGCCGGACAAGACCTCGGCGTCAACGTCGCTCTGCAGCCCGACCTTGACCCGCCGCGACTCGAGCTTGCCGTTGACCAGAACCGTGACCTCGCCGCGCGCGGACACGGTCTCAACCGGCACAAGCAGCGCGTTTGTGCGCCTGCCGACCTCGATCGCGACCGCGGCCGTCATCCCCGGCCTGATGGCCGCGTCGCCGGGGATCTCGACCTCGACGTCATACGTGGTGACGCCGGACTGCGCCGTCCCTTCCAGGGCGATGGCGGTCGCGGCGCCCTTGAACGAGCGGCCGGGCAGGGCCTCAAACGTGACCGTCGCCGGCTGGCCCGCTTGGACCTTGGCCACGTCGAGCTCGTCGATGGCGACCATGACGACGAGGTGGTCGAGGTCGCCCACCGCCGCAACCTGCGTCGTGGCCGTCACCTGGTCGCCGGGATCGACCGCCACTGACAGGACCGTGCCGTCAATGGGCGCGCGCACGACGAGGCTGGCGACATCCTCCTCGCGCTGCGCCGCGTCGGCCTCCGCTTGGCGCACCCGCGCGCGCTGGCCCTCGGCCTCGGCGGGGAGGGCGTCGCTGTGCACCCGCACCAGCACCTGGCCGCGCTTCACGAACGCGCCGTCGCGGACCACGACCTCCTCAGCCGTGCCCGCCACCTGGCTCTGCACCAGGCTGCGCGCCACCCACTCGGTCGTGCCGCGGCGGCGGATCTGGTCGTTGCCATAGGGGATCAAGACCGCCCCGGCCATGCCCGCCTTGAGCAAGCCGGTGTTCGGCAAGAGGACCTTGAGCTGGTACCAGACGACGGTCTCGCCCTGCCGCTCCTGGCCGACGCTGGCCACGCGGCCGAGGATCTGGCCGGCGAACTGGTCGAACTCCACCGCGACCTCCTGGCCCGGCTGGACGAGGTCGAGCTCGGTGCGCGTGACATCGGCGACAAACGCCACCTCGCTGGCGCCGACGACGATGCCGACCGTCGACCCCTGCGTGATGCGGCTACCGGGGTTGACGGTGAACGAGGTCAGTATGCCGTCGGCCGGCGCGACGACGGTGAGCGCGGATGTGGCGCCGCCACCGGAGCCGGTGGCCGTAGTGCCCACGGTCGCGGCCAGCAGCGCCTCGGCCTCCTTCAGGTTCGCCCGCGCCTGCTCCAGCCCCGCGACCAGGGCGTCGTTGTCCAAGGTGACGAGAACGTCCCCGGCCTTGACCTTCTGGCCGGGCTCGACCGCGACGGCGATGGCCTCTCCGGCCACCCCGGGCAGGATGGCCCGCCGGTCCTTCGCGGCCACCGGCCCGGTGCCCGAGACGGTGACGACGAGGTCACCCCGGCGCACCGCGGCCGTGGCGTAATCGGCCTCGCTCATGGCCTGGCGGCCGACCACCAGTTGCCGCACGCCGAGCGCCGCCGCCACGAGGACCAGCGCCACCACGGCGAATAGGACCCACCGCCGCTTCCTGCCAGAGAGCGATCTCACCACGCTCCCACCCTCCCGTCATCCGTCGCGTCACTGCGCCATGCCGTCATCCCACGCCCCGCCGCGCCCCGGCCACGGCCCGCGACCCGCTGGCCCGACGCCCGCGGCCCCGGCCGCACCGGGCTGAATGGACTCCCATCCTCAATTCTAAGCGGAAAGTGTGACCGGACTGTGACGAGACTGTGACAACACGGGCGCTAGCCCTTCATGACCCCCAGCGGCTTCAGGCGCGCCACGCGTCGGGCGATGCCGCTGTTGTGGCAGATGTTGACCACGTGCGTCACGTCCTTGTATGCGTCGGGGGCCTCCTCGGCCAGCGACGCGTCGCTCTCCGCGCGTACGACGATGCCGCGCTCCAGGAGCTCCCGCCGCAGCTCGCTGCCGCGCACCCCGCGCTTGGCCGCGCCGCGGCTCATCCTGCGGCCGGCGCCGTGGCACGCCGACCCCCACGTCTCATCCAGTGACAGCGGCGTCCCGACCATTACGTACGAGGCCCGCCCCATGTCGCCGGGCACCAGCACCGGCTGGCCGACGGCGCGGTACGCGGCCGGCACCTCGGGGCGGCCGGCGGGGAACGCCCGCGCCGCACCCTTGCGGTGCACGCACAGGCGCCTTTTTTTGCCCCCCACCACGTGCTCCTCGAACTTGGCGATGTTGTGCGCCTGGTCGTAAACGAGCCGCATGCCCAGTTTGTGCGCCGAGCGGCGGAACACGCGCTCGAACGACTCGCGCGTCCAGTGCATCAGGCACTGGCGGTTGGCCCAGGCGTAGTTGGCGGCGCAGGCCATCGCCTCGAAGTACGCCCGCCCCTCGGGCGAGTCGAGCGGGGCGCAGGCCAGCTGGCGATCGGGCAGCTGGATGCCGTAGTGCCGCGTCGCTTCCTCGACGACGCGCAGGTAGTCGGTGCACACCTGGTGCCCGAGCCCCCGCGAGCCGGAGTGGATGAGCACCACCGCCAGCCCCTCCTCAAGGCCGAACGCCCGCGCCACGTCCTCGTCGTAGACCTCGGCCACGATGTCGACCTCGAGGAAGTGGTTCCCCGACCCCAGCGTCCCCAGCTGGTCCGAGCCGCGCTTGACGGCGCGCTCGCTCACCTGGTCGGGCACGGCGCCGTCCATCGCCCCGCCTTCCTCGATGTGGTCGAGGTCCTCGCGCCAGCCGTAGCCCTGGTCCACCGCCCAGCGCGCGCCGTCCCGCAGCACCTTGTTCATGTCGCCGCGCCCGACCTTGATCTTCCCCGAGGTGCCCAGCCCGGACGGGATGCTGGCAAAAAGGTCGGTCATCAGCTCGTCGGCCTTCGCGCGCACCTCGTCGGCGTCAAGCGCCGTGAGGAGCAGCCGCACGCCGCAGTTGATGTCGTAGCCCACGCCCCCAGGCGAGATGACGCCCGTGCCGCCCTCGGCGTCCATGGCCGCCACGCCGCCGATGGGGAAGCCGTAACCCCAGTGGATGTCGGGCATGGCCAGGGACCAGTTCACGACCCCGGGCAGCGTGGCGACGTTGGCCACCTGCTCCGCCGCCTGGTCCTGGCGCATGTCGTCGAGCATCGGGCGGTCGGCGTAGATGATCCCCGGCACGCGCATCCCGGGCTTGTACGTGGCCGGTATCCGCCAGCGGTAATCGTCGATGGCCTCCAGCGGGCCGCCCCAGCCCTTGCTGCCCTTGTCAGCCCGCGCGCCGCCCTCGCCCCCGCCCTCGCCCTCGCCCGCGCCCCCGCTGCCGAGCCCGCTGCCGACCACGCCCCCGAGCCCACCGGCCTGCTGATCGCCCGGCCGGGGCGGCTGGCCCTGGTCGCCTTGGGGCACCCCGCCCCCGTTCCCCCTATCGCCCCTGCTTGCCCTGCCGCCCCTGCCGCCCTTGTGACGGCCCTTACCGCCCAACAGCTGCACCCCCACCGGCCCGCCCGCGGCACGGGCCACAGAATCGCACGCGCGATGCCGGAACCGGATGCGGGCTCGCGAACTGCTATTCTCATATGCCGCCGACACGGCCGCCATTTATGACGGCCCGGCGAGCGTCAGATATCGAATATCACCGTGGCGCTGAAGCCGCCCTCGCCCTCTGTAACCTTCAAGCCGTGGAACGTGGCCGCCTTGACCTCGCGCGGCACGAGGTCGGGGGCGCGTTCGAGCCGCCCCGACAGGACGGCGCTCAGGCGCCCGCCTGAGGCCGACTCGACCTTGACGTGCGCCGGCGCCCGGCCCTCGACATCGTGGAGGTAGAGAAGCTCGTTCAGCCAGTCCACCAACAGCGCTTCCTGATCGGACGCGGAAAGTTCCACGCGAAACATCCCGGCGGACCCTTGCCCTGGCTGCGTTTCCGCGATCCCTTGACTGCCGGGGGCTTCGCGCTGCACGCCGGGACGATATCCGAGCAGGGCCAGCAGCCCCAACGCCGCTGCCTCAAACAGTCCAGCGAGGTCGGGGGCGGCGACGGCGATGCCGATGTCGGCCGTGTGGTCGATGATCGTGAACCGCCCGCGCTGCTTAGCGCTGCCGCAGTCTCTCAGGCGTCGTCCCCCCTACCGTCCCCACGGCCGCGCGGCCGGCGAGGCCGCACATTAGCCGGCCATTTATTGCCACCGGGTATTGTTCGACACAAGGCCGGTGCTCATCCTTCATCGGCACGGGGAAACCTGCAGCGGTCGCGCGAAGGGTGTGCTGGCGGGGCTTCGGTCGCGGCGGGTTGCAGCCCGCGCCCTGGGTCTGGATGTAATCGGCACCTAGCTCGCGCGTCTCCGGGTCTTTGCTGGTCCGCTGGCGCAGGTAGTGGATGAACTGTGCCGGTGACTCAATGACATCACAGATGACCCGTAGGTCGAAGAGGCTGACGGCCCACTGCTGGGCCGCTCCGGCCTCCGCCCCGACCTCCGCGGGTCCGATTTCCTGGTATGCCTTCGCCCAGAAGGTGCTCGTCGGCCCAAGCGTGACAGTCACCGCACATGCCTGCTTTATGTCGCCGCTTCTGATGATGACCTCATAGCCGCCGGCCGCCGCAAACTTGGCTGCGGGCCCGGAATGAATGTGTCTTGCCGCCCGCAGCCCCCGCCCGTACGCCTTCCGGACCAGCTCCCGGAGACTCTCATCCATCTCATCTTGAGGCGGTATCTCTGGCCCGGCTTCCAGCAATAGCAGTATCCCGTCATGGACCAATAGGCCGTCCAGCTCGACTCTGCCCTCGCCGGTGCGTTCCCCGCCACCCTCCGTCGTGCAGAAGACGAGGTCACGGTGGGCCTCCGCACCGCCCAGGGCCGCGACAGGTGCCGTAGGCCCTCGCGCGCAACGTGGGCCGTGCGGTGTGCCTGGTACGCCTCCCAGGGCTCGCCGCCCGCGCCCCCCGCGCCGCCCGCGCCCCCCTGGCCTGGCGCCTTCAGAACGCGCTCAAGCCTCGCCTGCGCCCCCCACAGGAAGCGGCCGAGATTAGGGCAGAGGTACCGGTCCTGGTGGGCGATGAACGGCCGCGCCCTGAGCTGGCGTATCGCGGACCGGCGCGCGGCACCTGGAGGGTTGGGAGCGAGTGAGTCGAACGCCTGCGCGAACAGGCCCAGGAAGCTGCGGACGGACTCGACCGGCAGGCCGGCTTCCGCGGCCAGCTCGTCTGCGGTGAACGAGCAGACCAAGCCCATCTGACTGGTGAACCACGTGTCGACGAGTTCTTCGATGGCCAGTTCCGCCTTCTTGCGGCGCAACCGCGAGAGTTCGTGGACCACCCGGTTGCCGCCCGAGGCAGCACCCCCGCCTCTCCCGGAGGAGCGGCGCTCCGCCACGGCCGCCGTTAGCGCGCCGAGGGACTCTCTCGCCTCTGCCCGCCGCTGGGCGAGCCTCGACCGTATCAAGGTGCTGACAGCGGCACTCACGGCCAAGACGTCATCTGTCGAGAATCCGACGCGGGCCTCAAGGGGCGCCCGGAACGGGTCCCGCGGCTGCGTCAAAGCGCTTCTTCCCGCCGCCCCTGGCGCCGCCATTTCCCCTGGCCACGCCGCCCCCACCCCCGTCCAGCGCACCCCTGCCGCGTCCCTACTGCCCCTAGCCCTCCCCGTTCTCGTCGTCGCGGCGCTCGACGCGCGCGATCTCGGCCACGGCGTCGCCGGCGTCAAGGCGCATCAGGCTCACGCCCCGGGCTTCGCGGCTCTGCACGCTGACCTCCTTGACCGCCAGGCGGATGAGCACGCCGCTCACGGAGATCAGCACCACCTCGTCGTCGTGGCTGACCATGCGCGCGCCCACGATGACGCCGGTGCGCGGGCCGAGGCGGGCGGCCTTGATGCCGCTGGTGCCGCGGTGATGCAAGGTGAACTCGGCGACCGGGGTGCGCTTGCCCAGGCCGTGCTCCGTGACCACCAGCACGTCGGACTTGGGCTGCACGACCTCCAGGACCACCACGCTGTCGCCCGGCCGGAGCCTCATGCCGCGCACCCCGCGGGCGGTGCGGCCCATGACGCGCACCTCGGACTCAGCAAAGCACAGCGCCTTGCCCTTGCGCGTGACCATCAGCAGCTCGCGCGCGCCGTCGGTCGGGCGCACGGCGATGAGCTCGTCGCCCTCGTTGAGCCTCAGGGCGATGAGGCCGCTGCGCCGCACCGTCTGGAACTCGCTGAGGTCGGTCTTCTTCACCCTGCCCAGCCGCGTGGCCATGAACAGGAACCGGCCGGGCGCGAAGTCGCTGACCGGGATCACCGCCGTGACGCGCTCGTCGCCGGCCAGGGGCAGCACGTTGACGATCGCCAGGCCCTTGCCGGTGCGGCTCTGCTCTGGCACCTCGTACGCCTTGAGGCGGAAGACGCGGCCGCGGTTGGTGAACATGAGCAGGTACGAGTGGTTCGACGCCACGACCAGGTCGCTGACGTAGTCCTCCTCGCGCGTCTGCAGCCCGGTCACGCCGCGGCCGCCGCGCCGCTGGCTGCGGTAGGTCGACAGCGGCAGCCGCTTCACGTAGCCGTTGCGCGTCAGGGTGATGACCACGTCCTCGTCGGCGATGAGGTCCTCGGCCCCCAACTGCCCGTCCTCGGCGGTGATGCGCGTGCGCCGGTCGTCGCCGAAGCGGTCGCGGATGGCCAGGAGCTCGTGCTTGATTATCTCCAGCACCATGCGCTCGCTCGCCAGGACCGCGCGCAGGTACTCGATGGTCTTGAGCAGCTCGTCGTACTCCTGGTCGATCTTTTCGCGCTCCAGGCCGACGAGGCGCTGCAGCCGCATGTCCAGGATGGCCGCGGCCTGCTTCTCGCTGAGGCCGAACTCGGACCGCAGCGCGTCGCGCGCCGCCTCGACCGTGCGCGAGCCGCGGATGATCGCCACGACGCGGTCGATGTTGTCCAGGGCGATGCGCAGCCCTTCGAGGATGTGGGCGCGATCCTCGGCCCGCGCGAGGTCGTACCTGGACCGGCGCACGATGACGTCCTTCTGGTGGTTGAGATAGTGCACCACGAGCTCGCGCAGGGTCAGGACCTTCGGCTGGCCGTCGACCAGCGCCAGCATGATGATGCCGAAGGTCACCTCCAGCGCCGTGAACTTGTACAGGCGGTTCAGGACGACCTGCGGGTTCGCGTCGCGCCGCAGCTCGATGCAGATGCGCAGGCCGTTGCGGTCGCTCTCGTCGCGCAGGTCGGTGATGCCGTCGATGCGCTTTTTCTGCGCCAGCTCGGCGATGTGCGCCAGGAGGCGCGACTTGGACACCTGGTACGGGATCTCGGTGACGAGGATGCGCGGCTTTGCGGCCTTGGACATGTCGACCTCGGCCGCCGCCCGCACGCGCACGAGGCCCCGGCCGGTGAGGTACGCCTGGCGGATGCCGTGAGTGCCCAGGATGAAGCCGGCGGTCGGGAAGTCCGGCCCCTTGATCGCGCTCATCAGCGTCTCATCGCCGGCGTCAGGGTCGTCGATGAGCAGCAGGATGGCGTCGATGACCTCGCGCAGGTTGTGGGGCGGGATGTTCGTGGCCATGCCCACGGCGATGCCCGAGGAGCCGTTGACGATGAGGTTGGGGAACCGCGACGGCAGGACGACGGGCTCATCCAGCGTCTCGTCGAAGTTGGGGGCGACATCGACCGTCTCCTTGCGGATGTCGGCCAGAAGCTCCATCGCCAGCGCCGTGAGGCGGACCTCGGTGTAGCGCATGGCCGCCGGCGGGTCGCCGTCGATGGAGCCGAAGTTGCCGTGGCCGTCCACGAGCGGGTAGCGGATGGAGAAGTCCTGCGCCATGCGCACCATGGCGTCATAGACAGAGGCGTCGCCGTGGGGATGGAACTTGCCCAGCACCTCGCCGACGACGCGCGCCGCCTTCTTGTGCGGCCGGTCAGGCGGCATGCCCAGCTCGTGCATGGCCCACAGGATGCGGCGGTGCACGGGCTTAAGCCCGTCGCGCACGTCCGGCAGGGCGCGCGAGACGATGACGCTCATCGCGTAGTCGATGTACGAGACCTTCATCTCGTCCTCGACCTTGACGCTCAGTATCTTGCCCGGCAAGAACCGCCACCCCCGCTTCACGCGCCGCGAGCTCGCCGCGCGGCCCCACGCCACGCGGCCCCCGCGTGCGCCCCACGCGAATCGCCCCGCCCTACCCGATCGTGTCCAGGTTCCTGACCTCGCGCGCGTGGCTCTCGATGAACTGGCGCCGCGGCTCGACCTTCTCGCCCATCAGGATCGTGAATATCTCGTCGGCGGCGAGGGTGTCCACCAGCGACGCCTGCAGCAGGGTGCGCACCTCGGGGTCCATCGTCGTGCGCCACAGCTGCTCGGGGTTCATCTCGCCCAGGCCCTTGTAGCGCTGGACGGTCACCGCGTCGCGGCCGAGCTTCTTCATCAGCGCCTCAAGCTGCTCGTCGCTGTAAAGGTAGTGCTCGTCCTTCTGCCGCCGCACCAGGTACAGCGGCGGCTGGGCGAAGTACACGTAGCCGGCGTCAAGGAGGCCGCGCATGTAGCGGTAGAAGAAGGTCAGGAGCAGGGTGCGGATGTGCGCCCCGTCGACGTCGGCGTCGGTCATGATCACGACCTTGTGATAGCGCGCGCGGGCGAGGTCGAAGTTGTCGCCGATGCCCGTGCCCAGCGCGGTGATGATCGCGCGGATCTCCTCGTGGTTCAGGACCTTGTCCAGGCGTGCCTTCTCGACGTTGAGGATCTTGCCCGACAGGGGCAGGATGGCCTGGGTGCGGCGGTCGCGGCCCTGCTTGGCCGACCCGCCGGCCGAGGGGCCCTCGACGATGAAAAGCTCAGCGTGGGCCGGGTCGCGCACCGAGCAGTCAGTCAGCTTGCCGGGCAGCGAGCTCGTCTCGAGCGCCCCTTTGCGCCGCGTGAGCTCGCGCGCCTTGCGCGCCGCCTCGCGGGCGTGTGCCGCCGTCACCGCCTTCTCGACGATGAGCCGCGCCGAGGCCGGGTTCTGCTCCAGGAACGCGCCCAGCCCGTCGCCGGCGACGAAGTCGACGATGCCCCTGACCTCGGTGTTGCCGAGGCGGGTCTTCGTCTGGCCCTCGAACTGCGGGTTGATCAGCTTGACGTGCAGGACGGCGGTGAGCCCCTCGCGGATGTCCTCGCCGGCCAGGTTGGCGTCTGCTTCGCGCAGCACGCCGAGGCGCCGTGCGCAGTCATTCACCACGCGGGTGAGGGCGGCCTTGAAGCCGACCTCGTGCGTGCCGCCCTCGTGGGTGCGGATGGTATTGGCGAACGAGAACACGTTCTCGACGTAGCTGTCAGTGTACTGCAGGGCCGCCTCGACCAGGACGCCCTCGCGCTCGCCGAGGAGCACGAGCGGCGCGGGGTGGAGCGGCTCGCGGTTGCGGTTGAGGTGCTCGACGAACGAGCCGATGCCGCCCCCGTACTGGAACACGGCGGCCGCCCCGGAGCGCTCGTCCAGGAGCTGGATCTTGAGGCTGGGGTTGAGGAACGCCAGCTCCCGCAGGCGCTGGGCGATGACCTCGTGGCTGAAGACGGTCTCCTCGAATATCTCCGGGTCAGGCTTGAAGGTCACGCACGTCCCCGTCTCATCACTTGCCCCGACCTGCTCCAGGTCGGTCACCGGCTTGCCGCGGGAGTAGCGCTGGCGGAAGATGCCGCCCTCACGGCGCACCTCGACTTCCAGCCACTCGGACAGGGCGTTGACGACGGAGACGCCCACGCCGTGCAGCCCGCCGGCGACGCGGTAGGCCCCGTCGCCGAACTTGCTGCCGGCGTGGAGCATGGTCAGGGCGACCTCGACCGCCGGCCGGCCGACGTGCGGCTGCACGCCGACGGGGATGCCGCGGCCATTGTCGACGACGGTGAGGGTGTCATCGGCGTGGATGACGACGGTTATCTCGGTGCAGACGCCGGCCAAGGCCTCGTCGACGCTGTTGTCAACCACCTCGTAGACCAGGTGGTGCAGGCCGCGCGAGCCGGTGCTGCCGATGTACATGCTGGGGCGCCGCCGGACCGCCTCCAGGCCTTCAAGGACCTGGATCTGGGTCTCGTCGTAGGCCGGAGGCCTGGCGCCTGTCCCATCTTCGCCGGGCATTTGCATCACCCACACTCCGTCAGACGATCGCGCTCTTGCCGTTCGCGCCCAGGCGTTGGCGCTGAGACGTTCGCGCCAGGCGTTCGCGCCCAGGCGTTCGCGCCCAGGCGTTCGCGCCCAGACGTAACGATGCTTCACAGTATGAGATCATACCACACCGGGCCCCGGGGGACAAACCCGCTGACCCCTCCCTGGCCCGGCCTGGGCCGCGCCCGGCGCCGGGACCGCCCTCGCTCAGCCCCGCCTGCGGCCGCGCCGGGGCGGAGGTGGGGCCGCGATCTCGGGCAGGGTCTTGTCCGCCGTCGTCCCCCGCCGGCGCAGGGTGGCCGCGGATATCGGCGACAGGTAGACGTTGCGATTGGTGACGATGAACGTCTTGGGCTCCCCGCCCGGCGGCGGCACGAGCCGGTGCTCGGCCTCCGCCAGCTGTAAGAACTCGCGCGTGGCCACGGCGCGATTTTTCATGTTGTACTCGAATATCCCCACCACGTGGCTGAGGCGGATCAGCGTGTCAGCCCCGATGTGGAGGAACACTGGCCATCACCCTCCTTCCCCTGTCCCGTCGTCCGGCCGCGACCCCCCACCGCGCCGGGCGCCCTCCCGGCGCCGGGCAGGCGCTCCGCGGCCTGGACGAATGCCAGGAAGCGCCGGCGGAGGTCCGGGTCCGCGACTGCCGCCAGCCGCCCCTCGACCTGGGCGCGGAGCTCGGCGCGTAGCGCGCCCTGCGGCGCGGCCCGCGACGGCGGCTCGGCGGCCGCCTCGAGCGCGCCCGCCGCGCCCTGGGCGCGGGCGGCGCGCCGCCAGTGCGCCGGCGAAAAACGGATGTCGGCGATCACCGCGCGACCGACGAGGCGGTTAACGGCGTCCAGGAGCGCGGGCTTCAGGAAGGCCAGCTCCCGCGCCCAGGCGCCGCTCGGCACGGCCACCAGGAGCGTCCCGTCGCGCACGGCCATGGCCGCCGTCCGCGCCGCCACGCGCGGGCCGGCCGCGGCCGGCCACTGCTCCACCGCCCGGCACTCGTCGATGTGCCCCCTGAGATGCAGCCGGTCCACCAAGCTGGCCAGCATGCCCCCCAGCGGTCGCGCGCCGCCCCTCTTGGCCGCCCTCACCGCCTTCATCGCAAAGACACCTTCCCCTCGCGCACCTCGAACCACGCCGCCTCTGGGCCGGCGGCGCCGACGACGTCGCCGGCGTGCGCGGCCGTGATCAGCGTCTGCAGCCCGCCGCCGAGGAGCTCTGCCAGGGCCTTGCGCCGCGTCTCGTCAAGCTCGGACATGACGTCGTCCAGGAGGAGCACGGGCGGCTCGTCCCGCTCCTCGCGGACCAGCGCCAGCTCCGCCAGGCGCAGCGCCAGCGCCGCCGTGCGCTGCTGCCCTTGCGACGCGTAAAGGCGCGCCTCGCGGTCGCCGATGGCGATGGCAATCTCATCGCGCTGCGGGCCACAGCCGGTGATGCCGTGCCGCAGGTCGGCGGCCCGCCCCTCGCGCAGCCCCGCCGCCAGGGCCCGCTGGGCGGCATCCAGGCCCGGGTCGCGCTCCGGGTCGAGGCCGGGCACCCCTGGCCGGTAACGCAGGGCCAGCCGCTCGCCCCCGGCCAGGGCCGCGTGCGCCGCCGCCGCGTGCCGCGCCAGCCGCGCGACGGCCGCCGCCCGCCGGGCCAGGAGCTCGGCCCCGGCCCGCGCCACCTGGTCGTCGAAGGCGTCGAGCGCGCCGAGGTGCGACCGGCCTGCGCCCCCGCCGCCGCCGGCGCGGCGGAGCAGGGCGTTGCGCTGGATGAGCGCGCCGCGGTGCCGCAGCCAGTGATGCCGGTAGGCCGGGCTCAGCTGCGCCAGGGCGACGTCAAGGTAGCGCCGGCGCGCCACCGGCCCGCCGCGGACGAGGTACAGGTCATCGGGCGTGAACATGACGACCGGCGGCATGCCCCCAGGGTCTGCGGGGTACGGAACCAGGTTGCCATTGACCCACGCCCGGCGCTCCCCGGTGAAGGCCACCTCCACCAGGCGCGGCGAGCCGTCCGCGTCCAGCTCCGCCGCTGCGCGGTACGCCGCCGCCCCCCAGCGCACGACCTCGCGGTCACGCGCCGCCCGGTGCGAGCGCCCGCGCGCCAGCACTGTCACCGCCTCCAGGAGGTTCGTCTTGCCGGCGCCGTTCGGCCCGAAAAAGATGTTGACGCCCGGGCCCAGCTGCACCGACTCGCTGGTGAAGTTGCGGAAGTCGGCCAGACGCAGCCGCACAAGGCGCAGCTTCAAGCAGCCTCGCCTCCCGTCGCCCGCCGCGTGGTCAAGGCCGCTAGCTGGACGCGGGGCGCAGGGGCAGCAGGATGTAGAAGAAGGAGCCCCCGCCAGCGGCGGTGATGCGCGCCGGGCTGAGCGGCCCCGTCGTCTCCAGGACCACCCGGTTGCTCTCGCTCGCCCGCAGCCCGTCCATCAAGTAGCGGGGGTTGAACGCGACGTCCAGCGCGCCGCCGCTCACGTCGGCGACGACCTCCTGCCGCACGTGGCCGACCTCGGGGCTGCGCGCCGACACGGCCACGACGCCCGGCGCGATGGACAGCGTCACCGCCCCCTGGCCGTCGCGCGAGATCGTCGCGGCGAGGTCGCACGCGGCGTGAAGCTCGTCGCGCGCCACCTCGACGCGGGTGGAGTACGACGGCGGCAGCACCTGCTCGTAGTTCGGGAACTGGCCCTCGATGAGGCTCGTGCGGAGGACGGTCGCCCCCACCTGGAACACGGCGCGCCGCTCGCCGATGGCCAGCGACGCCTGCCCGCCGGGGGCATCGTCCAGAAGCCGCGTGACCTCGGCCAGGGCCCGCCGCGGGATGACCACGCGCACCGCGGCTCCGCCCAGCGCAGGGCAGGGCGCGCTGGCGAAGGCGAGGCGGAAGCCGTCGGTGGCGACGGCCGTTGCCGCGCCGTCGGCGAGCAGGAACAGCACGCCGGTCAACACCGGCCGCGACTCCTCGTCCGACGCGGCAAAAGACGTCTGGCGCAGCAACGCCCCCAGGGTCAGGGCGTCAAGCTCCACGGGCGCACCGGCCGCGGCGGCGTCCTCAATGGGGAAGTCGGCCGCCGGACGGCCGTGCAGGACCGTCTCTGACCGCTCCCAGGACAGTGTCGCCGTGCTCGCCGCGGTGTCGGTCTCGATGCGCACGATCGCGCTCCGCGCCCGCCTCAGGATGTCCGGGAACTGCCTGCCGGGAAGCACCAGCGCCCCTTCTTCTCTAATGTTCGCTTCTACCCAATGCTCTATCCTCATCTCACCGTCGGTGGCGGTGAGACGCAGTTGCCCGCCCTCCGCTGATACCAGGATGCCGGTATAGGCGGAGTTCGGGGTGCGCGAGGCAATAGCGCGCGCCGCGGTGAGAACGCCACTGGCCAGGTCGGCCTGCGAGGCCTCAGCGATCATGACTCGTCCACCTCCGCACTGGAGTCTGGTGAGTTAGATTCTCGGCCTGGAGGGGCAACTCCTCTCCCGCTCGTCCGGCTCGCCCGGCTCCGGATCGTCCGACTACTTCTGATCTGATGAATAAAGCAGTAGTAGTAGTAGTAGGGCCTGTGGATACTGTGGACAACCCATGGCGTTGCCCGCGGGACGGGCCTTGGGGCCGGGGGATAACCCTGTGGATAACCGGGCGCGCTTATCCACATGTCCACAGGCGAGCGGACGACGGCCCAGTTGTCCACAGGTAATCAACAGGATACTCAGAGCTTAGTAAGAGGTTATCCGACTATTTTCGACAGGAGTCGAAGCGCCGTTCGACTCCGAAGCTGCGCGGAGCGAGTCGCCGCGGATGCGCGCGGCGAACTGGGTGAGCAGGGCCTGGAGGCCCGCGTCCCGCGCCGCCTCGGTGGCGATCTTGTCGCAGGCGTGGAGGACGGTGGTATGGTCGCGGCCGCCGAACTCCTCGCCCAGCTTGGGCAGGGAGAAGCCGGTCAGCTCGCGGGCGAGGTACATGGCGACCTGGCGGGGGAAGGCGATCGACCGGGTGCGCTTCCTGATCTTGAAATCCTCGATGGCCAGCCCGTAGTGCTCGGCCACGACCCCCTGGATGAGTGCGACGGTGACGCGGCGGGGCCGCAGACTGGGGAACATGTCCTTCAGGACCTCGGCCGCGAGGTCCAGGGTGATAGCCTGGCGGGCCATGGACGCGTAAGCCACGAGCCTGATGAGGGCGCCCTCGAGCTCGCGGATGTTGCGTTCGATCTTGGTGGCGATGTACAGCACGACGTCGTCTGGGGCCTCGAGGTGCTCCTGGCCGGCCTTCTTGCGCAGGATGGCGACCCGGGTTTCGAGGTCGGGCGGCTGGATGTCGGCGGTCAGGCCGCCCTCGAAGCGCGAGCGCAGCCGCTCCTCCAGCGTGGGGATCTCCTTCGGCGGCCGGTCGCTGGTGATGACGATCTGCTTCAGGGCCGCGTGCAGCGCGTTGAAGGTGTGGAAAAACTCCTCCTGGGTGCTCTCCTTGCCGGCCAGGAACTGGATATCGTCGATGAGCAGGACGTCCACGGTGCGGTAGCGGTTGCGGAACTCGACCGTCCGGTGGTCGCGGATGGCGTTGATCAGGTCATTGGTGAACGTCTCCGAGGATATATAGGCCACGCGCAGGCGGCGGAAGTGCGCCTGCACGTACTGGCCGATGGCCTGCGTCAGGTGCGTCTTGCCCAGCCCGACGCCGCCGTATATGAACAGGGGGTTGTAGGCGCGCGCCGGCGCCTCGGCCGTGGCCAGGGCGGCGGCGTGGGCGAAGCGGTTGCTGTTGCCGATGACGAAGCTCTCGAAGGTATACTTCGGGTTGAGCTGGTTCGGCGCGTCGGCGCCTGAGGCCGGCGGCGCGGCTGTGGGCGCCGGTGGCGACGCGGCGGGCCGCTGGGGCCCGGGCGCAGCGGTCGCGGCCAACGCAGCGGCGGGGGCGCCGGTGGCTGGTCCGCCGGCGGCTCCCCCGCCGTTGGGCACGACGAACTTCAGGCGCAGCGACCGGCCGGCGACGCGGCTGGCCTGGAGGGTCAGCAGCGGCGCGTACTTCTTCTCAACCCAGTCGCGGGCGAACTCATTGGGGACGCCGACGAGGAGGCGGTCGTCGACAAGCTCGACAGGTTTCGTGGTCCGCAGCCACGTCTCGAAGGACGGGCGGGGAAGCTCGCGCTCAACGGTCTCCAGTGTGCGGGCCCACAGTTCGGGAAGGTCGGCCATCATACCCGGGGTCCTCCTCCTACGGCGTCCAGGTCGGGGACAGAGGGGCGGTTTATCCACAGGTTGCCCACAGGGTCGGCGAGCCGGCCGGGACGTGTGCCGGGACCGCTGCCGGCGGGTCTGGGGCGAACCGGAAACCCAGTATGGAAGCGGGTTCGGACGTTTGAGGGGATCGTTGCCAGCGCCGGTCGCAGGGCACCCGGGGCGCCCCCCGGAGGGTCGGGTCCCAGGTACTTTTCCACAGGCGGCGCGGGTTATTCACGGGTTGTATATCCGCGTCGAAGAGTGTCGCTGCGTGGCCGGATAACTGCCAAGATATTTCGGCCGTCTCCCGGGGGGCGAGGGAAGTCGTGTTATGTCGATTTATAGAGTGTCAACACCTTGGTCACAAGGTTGTCCACAGGCTGTGGACAAGGTCGTATGAGCGGCGATGCCGGGCGCGCGCCCGGCACTACTATGATAGCAAAACCCGGACAGGAGATCAACGGGAGAACGCATGGTCCGGGGGGGTAGGTGAGGGCGGGCGGGAGGGGGGCCGGCCGGGGCGAGGGAGCCGGGGGAGCCCCGCCGGAGGCGGTTTTCCTTGACAGCGTTACGGGCATCGGCTATAATGTGTTCGTGAATGTTCTGGTAGCGGCCCGCTCGCGGGGGTCGGGGCGGCTACAGCGCTTTTTTTGTGGTTCTGGGGGGTGTGACGGATGAAGATGACCTGGCAGCCCAAGAAGCGGCGTCGCAGTCGCGTGCACGGGTTCCTGCAGCGGATGGCGACGCGGGGCGGTCGGCGGGTGCTGTCGCGGCGGCGCCAGAAGGGCCGCAAGAGCCTGAGCGTGGCTGACCGTTAGCCCCGACCGGGAGGGGGCGGCGTGCGTAGAGAGGACAGGCTGCGGCAGCGGGGCGACTTCAGACGGGCGTTTGCCGGACGGGCAGTTGCCAACCGCGTCGCAGTCCTTTTTCGTGCGGCGAACACCGTCGGCCGGCCGCGCGTCGGGTTCGCGGTGCCGCGCAGCGTGGGTGGCGCGGTGCGGCGGAACCGGGTGCGGCGGCAGTTTCGGGCCGCCTACAGCGGACTGCGGGCGCGCGTCGCGGGCGCCTGCGACTTGGTGTTCCTGGTCCGCCCGGCCGCGGTGGGGGTGGGCTTTGCGGTTATCGGGTCGGCGCTCAAGGACCTCTTGCAGAGGAGCGGGATGCTCGGCGGAGCTGCCGGGCCTGGGGGCGCCGCGGGTCGCGGTGCGGGTGCTCCGGCGCGGAGAGGGGACGGCGCATGAAGTACGTGCTGCTGGCGCTCATCGGCTTCTACCGCCGCTGCATATCGCCGCTCCTGGCGCCCCGCTGCCGCTTCACCCCGACCTGCTCGGCGTACGCGACCGAGGCGGTGAGCAAGTACGGTGCCGCTCGGGGCACCTGGCTGGCGCTGCGCCGGATCGTGCGCTGCCACCCGTGGAACCCCGGCGGATGCGACCCGGTGCCGTGACCGGCCCAGGAGTTGCAGGGACCCGGCCAGCGAACGGCCGGTCGCGTTAGGGGGGCTGGGAGTGACCTGGCTGACCAACGTAATGAGAGACGGAATGAACATCTTCTTCCTCTGGACGGGGAGCTACGGCATGGCCATTATCATTCTCACGGTGGTCATCCGCGTCATCCTCTTCCCGTTCACCATAACGCAGATGCGCACGATGCGTAAGATGCAGGAGCTGCAGCCGGAGCTCAAGAAGCTGCAGGAGAAGTACAAGAAGGATCCCCAGCGCCTGAACAAGGAGACGATGGAGCTGTGGCGCAGGGAGCGGGCGAACCCGCTATCGGGGTGCCTGCCGATGCTGCTCCAGCTCCCGTTCCTTTTTGCCCTGTTCCGCGTGCTGCAGCAGTTCAACTACGCCGCCCAGCCGGGGTTCCTGTGGCTTACGGACCTGAGCCTGGCTGACACCACCTACATCCTCCCCGTACTCGCCGCGGTGACGACGTGGTGGCAGAGCAAGATCATGACGCCGTCGACGGGCCAGGGCGACTCCACGCAGCGGGTGATGGGGGTCGCCATGCCGCTCATGATCGGCTGGATGGCACTGCGCTTCGCCTCCGGACTTTCCCTGTACTGGGTCGTGTCGAACCTCCTGGGCATCCTCCAGCAGTACTTGACGGTGCGGCCGGCGCGGCGCGTGCAGGGTGAGGCCGAATGAAGCGCGTAGCGGTCAAGCGAGGGCGCACGGTTGACGAGGCGGTGGAGGCGGCCCTGGCCGAGCTGGGGGCGCGTCGCGACGAGGCGGAGATCGAGGTGCTGGAGGAGCCCACGCGGGGGCTCTTCGGCCTCCTGGCTGGGCGTGAGGCGCAGGTGCGCGTCACCGTCGCGCCGAGCCGGACCGAGGTCGCGGCCGACCTCTTGACGCGTGTGGCGGCGGCGATGGGCGTCATCGGGCGGGTATCGGTGCACGACGGCGACCCGTACGCCCTGGTGCGGCTCGACGGCGACGACGTGGGGCTGCTGATCGGGCACCGCGGCCAGACCCTGGAGGCGCTGCAGTACCTGATGAACGTGGCCGCGAGCCGGGCCGGCAGTGGGCGGCAGCGGATCATCGTCGATGTCGGGCAGTACCGGGAGCGGCGCGAGGAGACGCTCAAACGCTTGGCGCAGCGGGTGGCGGCGCGGGTGAAGGAGGACGAGCGGGAGATCGCCCTGGAGGCGATGAGCCCGCACGAGCGCCGGGTCATCCACCTGGCGCTGCAGGACGACCCGCGCGTGACGACGCGCAGCGAGGGCGAGGAGCCATTCCGCCACGTGGTGGTGTGCCTGAGGTAGGGGGCATGGCGGCGCGGGGGCGCGCCACGGGGGCGTGCCAAGATGGACACGTGTTGTGGGGCCGGGGACCGGCGGCAGGAGCCGGCGCCCGGCCCTGATTGCACGTGGACCTTGAGGGCCGTTGCCGGGCATACAGTTGCGGGCGCACGCCAGCCCTTCAGGGGAGGTAGCGGTGGTGGAGAAGCCGCGGGGCCGGTGCGGGGACGGCGGCGATGGCCGGGCGGGTGGGGGCAGTGGTGGGGGCGGGCCCGTCGACGGGGGGGCGTGGCGGGGCGTGTTGGCCACGGCCGCGGCGCTGGCGATCGATGTCGATACCTGTCGATTGGGCCTCCTGGAGCGCTACGCGGTCGAGCTCCGGCGCTTCGGGGGCGCGTTCAACCTGGGCGCGCGAGAGGCGGGCGCGGTGGCGCCGGAGGCGCATTGCGCCGTGTCGCTGGGGCTCTTCGCCGTCGAGCGGCCCCGCCCCGGCGAGCGCGTGGTCGACATCGGCAGCGGGGCGGGCTTCCCCGGGCTGGTGGTGAAGATCGTGCGCCCCGACCTTGACCTCACGCTGGTTGAGGCCGGTCGCAGGCGGGCGCTGTTCCTGGAGCACGTGGCGCGCGTCCTGGGGCTTGAGGGCGTGCGCGTGCTGGCCCGGCGCGCCGAGGACCTCGGGGGACGGGCGGAGTGGCGGGAGGCGTTCGATCTCGCCCTGGCGCGGGCGTTTGGGCCGTTTGGGGTGACGTGCGAGGTTGCCCTGCCGCTCTTACGCGTCGGGGGGCGGCTGGTGGCGTACCGCGGACCCCGTGCGGAGGAGGAGGCGCACCAGGCGGAGGCCTTTGTCGGCGAGCTCGGGGGCCGCGTGGGCGATATCATGGCATGGGCGCCCGCCGGGGAACCCGGGGTGACGCCGCTGACGCTGGTCACGGTGCGCAAGGAGGCGCCGACGGCGGACCGCTACCCGCGGCGGGCGGCGCGGCTCGGGCGCTGACGACGGCTTTGGGCGGGTGTGCGTCGGTGGGGGAGAGTGACGTTGGTGCTGCGGGTGTGCCGCCGATCTAGGAGTCAGGCGGCAGTTCAGCGATCGTCAGCGGCAAGCTCTTGCAGTGGTGCCCGTCGATGGCGATGTCGAGGGCGTGTTCGCCGGCAGTGCCGAAGGTCGCGCCGTTGATCTCGGCGAGGAGGCGCGCCCCGCCGCCGTGCTCGGTGGAGAACTCCATCTGCAGCGCCTCGACCAGGGAACGACCATCGGGGTCAACAAGCTCGGCGCGCAGCCGGTGCCGGCCGGACTCCGAGCGGTGGGTCTTCACCTGGATGACGGCCACCAGGCGCGGGTGGCGGGCCGGGAACTTGCGGCAGTGGATGCAGTTGAATATGCCCAGGGCGCTGATCTTGCCGTGGGCGTCAACCGTGGCCGCATCGCAGAAGAACGCGAGCTCGACCTCCATAGCGCATTCCTCCCCCGGGCCTGGCCTGGGGCGGCTGCGCCCCACCCGGCCGTGGGCCCCAGTGAGCCTCTTCTCCGCCTGTACCTGCCATTCCTGCGCCGCATGGGGCGCTTTCGAGGCCGCGCGGTGCGAGGGGCACGGCCGGCAGCGTGGGCCGCGGCGGATTGTTGCCACCAGGCAGGAAGCGGTCGCCGTTCGTGGAATAATCTGACGCGAAGGGAAGGGGGATCCTCTGCGGCATCCTTACCCGCCGGCCGTCCCTGCCTGCGACGTCCGCATCTTCTGGGGGTGGCCCGATGTCCAGGCCGTTGAAGCTGTTCATCAGTTCGGCCATGAAGGAGTTCGCGGCGCAGCGCGCAGAGCTTCACCGCTTGCTGCGGGAAGCCGTGGGCTTTCTGCCCGGGCTCCTTGAGGACTGGCAGTTTGAGTTCACCCCCGCGGCGGCGGTCGGCGCTGACGAGACGTGCTTGGCGAACGTGCGCGACTGTGACGTGTTCGTGGTCATATTCGGTCGCCAGGTGCGCCCAGCCGTGGTGCGCGAGTGCGAGGAGGCGCTGGCGGCGGGGCGGCCGATCCTGGCCTTCGCCCAGCGGGTTGCCGCCGGCGGCGAGCCGCCGCCTGACGTGGCGGGGGTGCTGCCGCGGGTGAAGGTCAAGTACCGGCTGTACGATGACGCGGCGGACGTCGTGGGCCTGGTCGCCGAAGCCCTGGGCCATCACATCGCCGAGCGGGCGCGGGCCAGTGACGTCGCGGCGCGGGCGGTGTCGCGCGAGCCCGCGGCCGCGGCATCATTGCGCATACTGTGCGTCGTGCCCTCGGCGCTCCGGGGCCCTGACGGGGACGACGTGGCGCAGCTAGACTACATGCGTGAGTGGGAGGACCTGTGCCGGGCGACCCGCGGCTTGCCGGTATGCCTTGAGCTTCTCTGGCCGGCCACGCTGGGACGCCTGGAGAACGCGCTGGCCGGGGCGAGCCAGGCTGGTGCCCCGTACGGCGTGGTGCACATCAGTTGCCACGGGGCGCCCGGCGCCCTGCTGTTTGACGATGGCTACGGGGAGGGCGTCACCATCGCCGCCGCGGACGTGGCGGGGGCGCTGCGGGCGACACCGCCCGCGCTGCTGGTCGTGAGCGCGTGCTTGTCGGACGCCGGAGACGAAACCGCGCCATCGGTTGCCGCGGCGGCCGTTCTTCGATCGCGTGGACGAGACGTTGTCGGTATCCAGGCGCCTGGATGAGGGAAACGCCCGCGTGGTTTGGCTCGGAGGCGAGGGCGGGCTGGGCAAGACCGCGCTGGCCCTTGAGCTGGCGTGGCGCAACGCGTGGCGCTTCCGCGGCGTGCTCTGGGTGCCCTTCGACCGCATGGCGGCGACTCTGGGCAGCATACTGGCGGTGGACAAGAGGGACTTCCGCTTCGAGGGCGAGGGCAGCCCCCGGGAGCGCTGTGATCTGCTGGCCCGGCAGGGGTATCTGTTCGTCCTCGATAACCTGGACGAGGGGATCGCCGCGGCGCAGAAGGATCGTGATAGCGAGCAGGCGCAGGTCATGGACTGGCCGCGCGCGTTGCCGCGCCCCGGGCGGGCCCTGGTTTCATCGCGCGTTCCGCCGGGCCTGGGCGTGGGGCAGGGGGCGGAACCGGTCAACCCGCTGCCAGTGGACGCCGCCGTTGAACTCTTCGTCTCCGCGGCTGGCCGCGGACGGGACGAATTCGACCCGGCTGACGTGGGCAGCCAGGGGACCATACGCAGGATATGCGATGCCGTGGGCAACATGGCGCTGGCGGTGGAGCTGGTGGCGAAGAGCTATCATCAACTGGGGATTATAGCCTATGCCCGTGGCCGGTACGACGAAGCGGAAGCGCTGTACAAGCGCAGCCTGGAGATCACAGAGCGCCTGGGCGACCAAGCGGGTGTCTTGCACAGCCACATGGCGCTCGCCGTGCTGATGGGCACCAGAGGGAAGAGTAAAGCGGCGGTGGGCGCGGTGAAGCGGGCACTCGAACAGGCGATGGCCCTTGGCCTGGAACGAGAGACCAACCAGTGCCGGGAGATGCTCGCTTTCCTGATGAAAGTGGAAGATGATGCATAGTCCGCCCAGACAGCCATTGGCGCAAAGGCCTCCACGTCCCTTATCAACGGACGCGCAGCACCGGCCCGCAATGCATGTGCGCCATCCGACCGCTCACACCTCGACCGTGACTACGTAGTCGTGCCCGCTCACCGGCCAGCAGCTCTCTAAGCGTGTGTTTCCCCCGCCGCCAGAGCCCGCCGGGGCTGGCCTCATCAGCGCCCACAGTACCGACCACTCGCGTACCGTTCTGCGGCGCCGCCAGCCGTCCACCGGGTGCTGGGGGAAGGAAGTGGGCGCCCTGGCAGCGAAGTAGGGGCAAAGCAACCGGGGGGCAGGACCGCGGGGATGCGGTCCATCCGGTCCACAAGCCCGCGGCCCGAGGGCCGCGGCGGGGCGGGGGTGGTTGCGGGATGCGTGATCGTGCCGTGCCCGGGGGGGGCCGGGAAGCCGGGTCGCGGGTCGAGCTCAGGCGCGACGAGGTGCGCGAGATACCCGTGGGCAAGGTGCTCCACAACCCCTACCAGCCGCGCCGGAGCTTCGGCGCCAGGGAGCTGGACGAGCTCGCCGAGTCAATCCGCCAGCACGGCATCCTGCAGCCCCTGCTCGTGCGGCCCTTCGGGCAGGGTTTTGAGCTGGTCGCCGGCGAGCGCCGGCTGCGGGCGGCCAAGATGGTCGGCCTGAAGACGGTGCCGGCGCTTGTCCGTTCGCTGAGCGACGGCGAGGTCGCCATGATCAGCCTGGTTGAGAACCTGCAGCGCGAGAACCTGAGCTTCTTCGAGGAGGCGCAGGGCTACGCGCGCCTGACCGGGGAGTTCGGCCTGACCCAGGAGGAGCTGGCGCGGCGGGTGGGCAAGAGCCAGCCGAGCATCGCCAACAAGCTGCGCCTGCTCAAGCTCGAGCCCGAGGTGCAGGCCGGGGTCGGCGAGGCCGGGCTGAGCGAGCGCCACGCGCGGGCGCTGTTGAGCCTGCCGGGGACAGTCGAACGGCTCGCGGTCATCCAGGAGGCGCGGCGCGCCGAGCTGACTGTCAAGGAGACGGAGGACCTGATTGCGCGGCTCCTGGGGGCGGGGGGCGCGCCGACGGCGGCCACCAGGCGGCGGGTGGTGCGCGTGTTCAAGGACGTGCGCATCTTCCTCAACTCGTTCCGCCAGGCGGTGGCCCTGCTGCGCAAGGCCGGGGTCATGGCCGAGCTGGAGGAGCACGACGCCGGTGACCGCATCGAGGTCCGGGTCAACATCCCCAAAGCCCGCCCTTCCGAGCAGCCGGCTGGCGGGGGGCGGGGGCGGCGGCGCCGCGGGGCGGCGAAAGGGGTGGAGGGGGCACCCGGGGGCTGAGGCGCGCGGGGCGGCCGGGTGGGTAGTCAGCAGCGCGACGCGAGACGTAGTCCGGGAGGATGGGGAGGACGCCATGCCGAGAGTGATTGCCATAGCCAATCAGAAGGGCGGCGTGGGCAAGACCACGACAGCGGTGAACCTGGGCGCGTGCATGGCCGCCGCCGGCAAGCGCGTGCTGCTGATCGACATCGACCCCCAGGCGAACTCGACGAGCGGGGTCGGGGTGAGCCGCAAGGCCGTACGCTGCAACATCTACAACGTCATCATCGAAGAGGTCGGGCTCCAGGAGGCCGTCACCCCCACCGCCGTCGAGGGGCTCGACCTGGTGCCGTCGACGGTCGACCTGGCTGGCGCCGAGATCGAGCTGGTGGCGGCGATGTCGCGCGAGACGCGGCTCAAGCGGGCGCTGGCGGCGGCGCGGCTGCCCCACGACTTCTGCCTCGTCGACTGCCCGCCGTCGCTGGGGTTGCTGACGATCAACGCCCTCACGGCGGCGAACTCGATCCTGATCCCCATTCAGTGCGAGTACTACGCCCTGGAGGGCCTGACGCGGCTCATGAACACGGTGCGCCTCGTGCAGGAGCACCTCAACCCCGGGCTGAAGCTGGAGGGCGTGGTGCTGACGATGTTCGACGGCCGGACGAACCTGTCGACGCAGGTCGCCGACGAGGTGCGCAAGTTCTTCCGCGACAAGGTGTACCAGACGGTCGTGCCGCGCAACGTCCGGCTGAGCGAGGCGCCCAGCTACGGCAAGCCGATCAACGTGTACGACGCGCAGTCGCGCGGGGCGGCAGTGTATCACGAGTTGGCAAAGGAAGTGATCGCGAGTGCCGAGGCAGGCTCTGGGGCGCGGGCTTGAGGCGCTGATCCCGGAGCTGGGCGGCGAGCGCCGGGAGCGCATCGTCAGCATAGACATCGATGCGATTCAGCCGAACCGCCATCAACCGCGCCAGCACCTCAACGAGGAGAAGCTGCAGGAGCTGGCCGACTCGATCCGCTCCCACGGCCTGGTGCAGCCGGTGGTCGTGCGCACGGTGGGCGAGGGCTACGAGCTGGTCGCCGGGGAGCGGCGCTGGCGGGCGGCGCGCCTGGCCGGCCTCGATAAGATACCAGCCGTGGTGAAGGATTGCACAGAGGCCGAGCTCCTCGAGCTGGCCCTGATCGAGAACCTGCAGCGGGAGGACCTGGCGCCGCTCGAAGAAGCCGGGGCGTACCAGACGTTGATCGACCAGTTCGGGCTGACGCAGGAGGGCATCGCGCATCAGGTGGGCAAGAGCCGGTCGCAGGTGGCCAACACCCTGCGCCTTCTGGGGCTGGGCCAGGTGGCGCGGGAGTTGCTGGCCTCGGGGGCGCTGACGGGGGGCCACGCGCGGACGCTGCTCGGCGTGACCGAGCCCGACCGCCAGGGTGCCCTGGCGAAGATTGCTGCCGAGAAGGGCCTGAGCGTGCGTCAGCTCGAAGAGCTCGTGCGGGCGGAGACCCTCAAGCGGCCCGAGCGCGGGGCCAAGGTGGCGCGCGAGCCGTGGATGGGGGAGGTGGAGGAAGGACTGGGGCGGCTCCTGGGCGTGCGCGTCTCGCTCCATCCCACGAAGCGCGGTGGGTACCTGCGCATCCGGTACGCGCGCCGGGAGGACGTCGAGCGCCTCTATGCGGCCCTGGGGTCGTCGCTGCCGGGGGAGCCGGGGGAGGGCAAGCCGGGGGAGGGCGAGCCGGCCTAGAAGGAACAGAAGGAGCGGCCTGCAAGCCGGGCGCACACCCTGACCTGCGGAGAACCGGTGCGGGGGGCCACGCGGGATCGCCAGGCACCAAGTGGTCGCGGTGGCCACAGGGACGGGAGCTCTCGGTTAAGGATCGCCGGAAAAGGCTTGTGCCAGCGGCCCCAGGGCAGGCTGTTTCACGTGAAACATTACCACGGCGCGAGGCGGGCCACCGGCGGTTTCCCAGCCGGCGTCACAGGCTCCCCGGACATTCGCCCACCACCTGGCGCTCGTCCTGACTTCTTTCAGGGTAGCTTGTCAGGTAGTGTTTTGCTCAACCACCACCCTCACGAGCGAGCCGCCCCTTCCTGCTTTCGCGGGAAGACTCTAACCGGCTCCCCCGTCAGCGTTACCCCGGTTTGCGCCCCGCGGCCGACCCTCGCCCCAGGCTGGTTTCTCGCCCAACTGCCTGTCGCGCCGCAGCGGCAGGAATCGGCTCGCCCGCCGCCGAAGAATCAGCGCCAGGCAGTGAGCGGTCACTGGGCACGGGCGGCGGGGGCACGGGCGCTGGGCGCGGACGGCCCCGGTAGTCGCGCCCGGCACGGCGATCGCTCACGGGCGCCAGGAGGAGGTCTGACAGTTGGCGGCACTCCAGGATATCCTATCCCAACTTGCGGGCAGCGCCACTGGTATCCCGACCTGGGTCGTGGCCGGGGTGGGGCTCCTGCTCGCGCTGCTCCTCGTCCTCGCGGTGGTTGCCAACGTCAGGCTGTGGCTTCTCCAGCGCCGGGTGCGCGCGCTGTTCGGCACGCGCGGACCGCTACCGGACCAGGGGCCCGGGCTGGAGGGCATCATCCTCGGCCACACCCGTCAGCTCGACGAGCTCCAGAAGGGGCTGGAGGGGCTCTCAACCGAGATGCGGCAGATGGCCACCCGGCTGCGGTCAGCCGTGCAGGGTGTGGGGCTGGTGCGGTTCAACGCCTTCTCCGACACGGGCAGCGACCTCAGCTTCGCCATCGCCATGGTTGATGCCGAAGGCAACGGCATCGTCCTCTTAAGCCTCTACGGCCGGGACGAGGCGCGCGTCTACGCCAAGCCGCTGGATAAACAGGCCTCACCGTACCCGCTCTCCGACGAGGAGTCCCAGGCCCTCAAGATGGCCATCAAGTCGCTTCCCCGGCGCGCGACCGGGCAGTCGCGACGCTAGCACCGGGCGGACACCGCGCCACCCAGGTTTGGAGGCATTTCTCCAGGGCGCGTACCGCTGCAGCAGGATTTTCCCCCGCTGGGGACGAATGAATAGGTGCTCCCTGGCCCCGCGGCGAAGCGGCGCGCAAGCGGCCCTGAAGTGGCGCGGAGGGGGTGCCCCATGTCCCAGCGGCGCAGCAAGACTAGGAAGTACATGACGCTCATGGTGGTGCCCCACTCGGAGCACGCCATCATGTCCCTGCGCATCCCCTTCTCTGTGCTGCAGGTCGGCGCGAGCCTGCTCACCGTCTTCTGGGTATGCATCCTGGTGCTGGTGAACTCGTACTTCGCCGCCGCCGCGCACATGGGTGAGCTGGAGGAGCTGCGCTGGGTCAACCGCGAGCAGCGGGCGCAGATCGACATCCTGGTCCGCGAGGCGGATGACCTGCAGCAGCGCCTGGTGTACCTCGCCGAGCTCGACCGCCAGCTGCGCGAGATGGCCGAGCTGGCTGATACGCCGTCATCGACCCCGCTGCCGCGCCGGGAGGACCTGCTGACCAGCCTCGACCGCGTGGCCGCGGCTGAGGGCCAGGCGGCGGAGGGGCCAACGTCCCCCGTGCAGTTTGCGGCGGGCCTGGTCGACCGCTCGGCCCTGCGCGACGCGGCGCTGGTGCGCGACCGCCTCGAGGAGATGCAGGAGAACATCGCCCCGCTCCAGAGCAGCCTTGAGAGTCTGCGCGCGGCCCTGGCCGAGCGGCAGGCGTACATCGCGGCCCGCCCCTCGGTCTGGCCGGTGGCCGGCATCATCACCTCCGGTTACGGCTACCGGGCGTCACCGTTCGGCCGCGGCCGTGACCTGCACGAAGGCCTTGACATCGCCGCGCCCTACGGCTCGCCGGTCATCACGACCGGCGACGGGAAGATCACATTCGTGGGCTGGCGGGCCTCCTACGGCAAATCGGTCGTGATCGACCACGGGTTCGGCTTCACGACCCTCTACGGGCACAACTCACGCATCACGGTGACCGTCGGCCAGAGCGTGAAGAAGGGGCAGATCATCGCCTACGTCGGAACGAGTGGCCGCAGCACCGGTCCGCACCTGCACTACGAGGTGCGCCTGAATGGCCGGCTCGTCGACCCGCGGCGGTATCTATCCCACGCCACCTTCTAAACCACCTTCTGAACGCGGGGAGGGGCGGGCATGTTCAAGAGCAAGGATGCGCCGGTCGTGAACCCGGACCGGGTCGATACGATCATCGGCAAGGAGACGGAGTTCAAGGGGACGATCAAGTCACACGGCGTCCTGCGGATCGACGGCCGCGTCGAGGGTGAGATCATCCACCAGGGAGACCTGGTCGTCGGCGCCGGCGGGGTGGTCGTCGCCAACCTCCACGCCCGCAACGTGACCCTCGCAGGCGAGGTGAAGGGCAACGTCGACGCCGATGGCCGGTTGGAGCTCGTCGCCTCGGCGCGTCTCACCGGGGATGTCAAGGTCAATCACCTGGTGATCGAGGAGGGCGCGATCTTCCTCGGCACCAGCGTCATGCGCAGCGAGGACCGGGGTGCCCAGAAGCCGGAACCGAAGCCGGCCCCCCCGCGGTGACGGCAAGGGGAGGCCATGCTAACCCGGCCGCGGGCGCCGCGGGCGCCGCGGCGGCCGGCTTTGAACGAGTGGTGGTCGTTGCCGGAGACGGCACCATCAGCGAGGCCGCCAACGGCCTCGCTGGTACGTCAGTGGTGTTGGGGGCCCTCCCGTCGCGGCCGGTTCTTGAGGCGGAATAGGCGGCGCGAAGGACGGTGGATGATAAGGGGCAGACCCGGAGGGATGTGACATGCTCTTCGTTGACCGCCGCGATGCCGGCCAGCAGCTCGGCCAGCGCCTTGACCGCTACCGCGGCCACGATGCCCTCGTGCTGGGCATCCCCCGCGGCGGCGTGGTGGTCGCGGCGGAGGTGGCCCGCCACCTCAAGGCTCCCCTGGACGTGATCGTGCCCAGGAAGATCGGCGCCCCGCACAACCCCGAGCTGGCGGTCGGGGCCCTGGCGCCCGACGGCACGGCGGCCTTCGACCCGGTTCTCCTGCGCTACTTCGGCTACAGCGAGGAGACGCTGGCCGGCGCCGTGGAGATGCAGCGCGAGGAGATGGAGCGCCGGCTGCGCCTGTACCGCGGCGACCGCAAGCCCCCGGTGATCGCCGACCGCACGGTCATCGTCGTCGATGACGGCGTCGCCACCGGCTTCACCGTGACGGCGGCGCTGCGCGCCCTGCGCAACGAGGGGCCGAGCACCCTGGTGCTCGCCGTCCCCGTCGCGCCGCCCGAGGTCGCCCCCGCCCTGCGGCAGGAGGTCGACGACTTCGTCTGCCTGGCCCTCCCCCAGCCCTTCTACGCCGTCGGCCAGTTCTACCAGTGTTTCGACGAGACCCGCGACGCCGAGGTCATCGCCCTCCTCAACGCCCTCGCCAGCGGCAACGGCCACCCCGCGCGCCGCGGCGAGCGCGGATGCCGGGAATAGGGACCGCGCCCCGGCGGGCAGCCTAGCCCCAGGGCCGCATCGCTCCCGAGGCCCGAGGGGGTGTTCGCGTTGCCGCGCGTTGTCGCTGTAGAGAGCAACCTGACGCCCGTTCGCGACGCACTGCGCGCCGCCGGCTATGCGGTGGTCGACCTCGATGAGCGCGACCTGGGCTGCGTGGACGCTGTCGTGACTACCGGCGGGGACATCGACTTCATGGGCGAGAAGGAGGCGCTGACCCTGGCCCCGGTCATATGCGCCGCGGGGTTGGGCGCCGGCGATGTCGTCAGCGAGGTGCGGCGCCGCGCCGGTCCAGCGGAGTCCTGAAGCAGGCGGTGGTCGGCCGCGCCGCCCAGGGCCACGAGCACGCCGCCGGCGACGGCCTGCGCCATGCCCATCACCAGGCTCAGGCGCGTGTTCTGCAAGACGACGTACTCCATGAAGCCGGCGACGTTGACCGTGCCTGTCACGTACATGTCCCCGACCGCCGGGAGGTCCTTATTGACGCCGGCCCCCGGCCGCAGGGGGCCCAGCCCGACGGCGATCGTCCCCACATTCTCGGCCCGCCCCAGGCACGCATCGACGGCGACCACGGTCGCCGCGCTGTCCGGGCACGCGACCTCGCGCAGCGTCTGGCCCAGGTTGGCGGCGTGGACGGGCTGCTCCAGGGTGCCGCGCACCGCCACGCCCAGCACGCCGCAGTGCCGGAATACCCCGCCGGGCGCCCGCGCAGCCTCGCCCCACCCCGCGTCCCGCAGCAGGGTGCCCACGATTGGGCCCAGGGCATCGCCCGTTGACCGGTCGCTGCCGATGCACAGCAGGACGACGCGCTGCCTCTTGTCGCGGGGAAGCCGCACCAGCTGCCGCTGCAAGGTATGCGCCAGCTCGCCGGCGGCCGCGTCGCCGGTGGCGGAGAAACGAGCCTCCGGCGCCGGGGCGCCCCCGCCCCCCGCGGCGCCGGCCCACTCCGCGCCCCTCTCCTCGGTCAATCCCCCGCCCTCCCGCTGCACCGCGATCGCGCGCACAAGAAGTATATGGCAACGCGCCCCCCGCTATGCGGGACCCGGCCGCGCCGCTGGGAGGACATCGCCCGGCGCCGCCGAAGTATAACTGCGCCACCGCGTTGGCCGCGGTCCGCCGTCGTCGTCCGGGGAGTTGCAGGGGGTTGCGCGGGAGTTGCGGGGGGTTGCGCGGGAGTTACGGGGGGTTGCGGGGAGTTGGGAGGGGGTTGACGTGCCAGAGTTCGCCAGCCCTGAGGCGCAGGAACTGTGGAAGCACGCCGAGCAGTTGAAGTCCGAGGGACGCCGCGAGGAGGCGCTGCAAACCCTGGCCCGCCTGCGGGAGCGCGAGCCGCAGAACCCCGCCGTCCCCAACCGCATGGGCGTGACTCTGGTCGAGCTCGGCCGCCGCAGTGAGGCGGAGGACCATTTCTGCGCGGCCGTCGGCTGCGACCCGCACTACGCCCCGGCGATCACCAACGTCGGCAACATCCGGTACGAAGAGGGGCGCTACCAGGAGGCGGTGGCGAAGTACAACGAGGCGCTGGCCGTTGACCCCAGCTACGCCAACGCCCACAACAACCTGGCCGCCGCCCTGCGCCGCCTCGGGCAGTACGGTGCCGCCGTGCGCTCCCTCAAGCGCGCCCACGCGTTGCAGCGCGGTGGGTGGGATCGCCAGTCCCGAGCCGAGGCACGCGAGACGTTCCGGAAGGTAAGGGGCAAATGGGGATGTCTGATCGCGGCGGTTATCGTCCTGGTCGTCATCGTGTACGCCCTCACCAGGTGACGCGGGCGGCCCGGTCGGGGCGTGCGGCGCGGGCGGCCCGGTCGGGGCGTGCAGCGCGGGCGGCTCCGCCGGCCACCGGCTGGCGCGGCCTGCTGGCCCTCGCCCTGCTGGTGGCAGCGCTTGCGGCCGTCTCCCGGCTTCCGGCCGCGCCGCCCGCCGTGGCCGGCCCGGCCGCGGGCCCCAGTGCCGGGGACGCCTCCGCCCCGGTCGCCCGCGGGCTGCTGCCGGCCAACGCCGTCGCCATCCCGGTCGAGGGCGGGGCGTACGTGATCCTTCCCGACGCCGGCAGCGGCGTGCAACTGGCGTTTTTCGCCCCTGGCGTTGGGGCGCCCGCGGCGAGCGGGCCGCAGGCGGGGGCACTGACGGGGGCGCCGGGCCAGCTGACGGACCGCGTGGCCCTCAGCCTGGGTGCCACCGCACCGGCGGGGCTCCCGGGGCTGGTGGCGACGTCCGGGCCGGCCCTTGCCCTGTGTGACCCGGCTGCATCGGCGTGGGGGGCATGGCTTGCGCCGCGGCTGGGATACCACCCGGCCGCCGTTGAGGGCGGGCGCGCGGTGGCGATCACCTGCGATGCCCGCGGCGGGGTGGCGCTGGCCGTGGCCGGGGCACTACCGGCGAACGCGCCACCGGCGAACGCACCACCGGCGGCGCCCGCCGATGCGATCCTCTGGACCGACGCCGCCGGCGCGGTGACCCGCATCCAGCCGCGGGGGCCAGTGCTGGCGATGAGGCTTGACCGCGAGGGCGGGCGATTGGCCGCGGCGTTCGCCACATCCAGCGGGGGCGGGGTCGATTACCGGGTCGCCCTGTACCGCGGGTCTGGCGGCGAGGCCTGGCAGGTGGCGGGGCTGGAGGCGCCGCCGCACCTGATGGTGTTCAGCCCCGGCGGCCGCTGGCTGGCGGTGGCCGCCGAGGACCGCATCGTGTGCTTGGACACCGTGGCCGGGGCCACCCGCTGGCGAGCGCGGGCCGGCCCGTGGGTCGGGGCGATCGGCGTCGACGACGGCGGGCGCGTGGCGGCCGTCACCGGTCCGGTGGACAAGCCGTGTCTCTTGCTGTTCGACGCCCGCGGGCGGCGCTCATGGGCGCGCGCACTGCCGGGGTCGCCGGTGGCGCTGTCGTTCCCGGCCCAGGGCGGCATCATTGTCGCCCACGCCGGGGGGCTGGAAGCCCTCGACGCCCGCGGCCGCCCGGTGTGGCAGTGGCGGGGCGAGGCCCCGGTCGTGGGGGCCCAGGGCAACCAGGCGGGAATAGCTGCCGTGTTCGCTGACGGCACGTTGTGCGTTGTCGCGGCCGCGGGCGCCGGCGCGGGGGACGGGACCAGCGGCGGGGGTGACTGACTTGGCGGGCCGGATCCTGCGCGGCGCGTTGCTCTTAGGGATCGTTGCCGCGGCGGCGGGCGTCACGTCCCTTGTGGCCAACCGCCTGCCCGTCGCGCCGCCGTGGGCGCGCTGCCTCCTGGTCTTCGCCGCCGCAAAGATCGCCGGCGACGTTGCCTGCTTCTGGCTGTGGCGGCGGCACGAGACGCTCTTCCTCGAGGACTACGGCCGCCAGCTCGGGTACTTCATTGCCCTCGGCGCCCTCGCCGCCGCGGCCATCATCATCGCCCGGCGGTTCACCGGCTACTTCCTGGACCCGGCCCTCCCGGCGGTGGGGGCATACGTCGTCTCAGTACTCGTCGACGTGCAAGGGAGGCGATAGGCATGCACCGGAACTGGTTTGACATCGTCGTCACCGTGATGGTCGTCCTGGGCGCCGTCGACGGGCTGCGCCGCGGCCTGATCACCAAGGCGTTCGACCTCGTCGGCCTGGTGATCGGGCTGGTCGTGGCCGCCCGCTACTACGACGTCGCGGCCCGCTTCCTGGACCGCACCTTCAACCTCGGTACCCGCTTTGTCGCGTACCTGACCGCCGCCTTCCCTGACCCGCTGCGCCTGCCCCAGCCCGGCGACCCGCTGTACGGCCTGGTGACGGCGCTCGGGCCGCAAGGCGCTGCGCTCACCGTGGACTCGCTGGCCGCCTCCCTCGTCAACGCCCTGGGCTTCCTGCTCATGCTGATCGCCACCGGCATTGTGGTCGGCCTGATCAAGTGGCCTATCGCGCGGCTGCTCAGCCACCTTCTGGGCGGCGTCGTCAACCGCGTCCTGGGGCTGTTCTTCGGGTCAGCCGTCACCGTGGCCGAGCTTGCCGTCGGCGTCGGCCTGGCAGTCCCGTTCCTGAGCCTGGCGTCGCTGCGCGGGCTGGCCGCGGCCCTGAGCAACTCCTGGAGCGGCGGCCACCTGCTCGCCATCTCGCAGTGGATACTGGGCTACTTGCGACCGCTGTTCCCGGGCGGGGCGTAAGGCCTGCCGGGGCAGCGCATACTGTGACCGGGCGCCTGGAAGACGTTGCTGGAGCGGCTCCCCGCCCAGGAGCGGGCCTAAAAGGCCGTGGGGGGTGACGTTGTGAACGGGGGACACGCGATGGGCATCGACCCCGCCGGCACGACCCTGGCTGAGATGAGCCGCGAACTGGAGGCCCAGGGCCTCGGGGCACGCGACCTGGTGCTCGTGTTCACGGCGGCGGGGCTGGGCGGGGGCGATGCGGACCTGGGGCGCACCCTCATGCGCAACATGCTCTGCGCGCTGCAGGAGACGGCCCCGCCCCGCGCCCTCATCTTCATCAACAGCGGCGTGCGGCTGGTCTGCCCGGGCGCGCCGGCCCTCGACGCCCTGGCGTCCCTGGGCCGGCAGGGGACGGAGGTCCTCGCCTGCGCCGAATCGCTGCACCACTACGAGCTGCAGCCGTCGGTGGGGGAGGCCACCAACATGTACCGGATCGTCGACCTGATCACCAACGCCCGGCGCGTCGTCACCTTCTGATTGGCACCACCCGCGGTCGGCGGTCGGCGAACGAACGGCGTCCCGCGGGCACGTCAACCGCGCGGTCGCTTGGGGGTGAGCAGGTGCCGCACGGGGCGCTCCTCGACCTCTTCACCGCCGAGCGCCTGGTGGCGTGGGGCGGCACCATCGCCCGCGCCCTGGCGATAGTCATCGCCGGCGTGATCCTGGCGCGCCTGGTCGCGGTGGTCGCCGGCCGGGCGGCGGCGGCGCGGGCGCGTCTGGCGCCGGAGCGGACGGCGCGAGCGCGCACGCTGGAGACTCTCCTTCTCAGCACCATCCGTTACAGCCTGGACTTCTTCTTCGCCCTCGCCGTGCTCCAGGTGCTGGGCGTCAACGTCGCGTCGCTGCTCGCCGCGGCCGGCATCGTCGGGCTGGCCGTGGGGTTCGGGGCGCAGAGCCTGGTGCGCGACGTCATCGGGGGCTTCTTCATCGTCTTCGAGGACCAGTTCGCGGTCGGCGACTACATCACCGTCGGCACGACAAGCGGTGTCGTGGAGGACATCAGCCTGCGGTCGACGCGGCTGCGCGACTTCAACGGCGACCTGCACATCCTGCCCAACGGCCGCATCGACGCGGTTACCAACCACAGCCGCGGCCCGGCGCGGGTCATGTTCACGGTCGAGGTCGCCCGCGAGGAGGACCTGGCGCGGGTCACGGCGGTGCTTGAAGACGTCTGCCGCGCCGCCGCCGCGGACCTCGACGCGGTGACGGAATGCCCGCGCGTCCTGGGCGTCGACCGGCTGACGCCGTCGGGGGTCGGGCTGCTGGTGTGGGCGATGACCCGCCCGCTGGAGCACTGGGGCGTCGAGCGCGAGCTCCTGCGACGGGTCAAGGATGCCCTGGACGCCGCCGGCATCAAGACCCCTCCTCCGTGCCAGCTGAGGGGGTGATGCGCGTGGCGGTTCCCGGCCATCGATACGTCGTGGGCGACGTGGTGCGGCTGCGCAAGACGCATCCCTGCGGGTGCGACGAGTGGGAGGTAACGCGAACGGGCATCGACTTCGGCCTGCGCTGCCTGAAGTGCGGGCGCCGCGTCATGATACCGCGGCCGCGCTTCGAACGCAGCGTGCGCGCCGTCGTGCGCGCCGCCAGCCCGCCGCCGGGCCCGGCCGACGGCCTGTGAGGTGACCCCCTGTGCCTTTGCGCTTTGGACTGGTCGGGCTGCCCAACGCCGGCAAGACCACCCTGTTTAACGCCCTGACCGCCGCCGGCGCCCCGGTCGCGAACTACCCGTTCACGACCATCGACCGCCACGTGGGCGCGGCGCCCATCCCCAGCCCCGGCCTCGAAGCGGTTGCGAAGGCGGTCAAGCCGGGCCGCGTTACCTTCGCCTCGCTCGAGGTCGTGGACATCGCCGGGCTGGTGGCCGGGGCGAGCCGCGGCGAGGGCCTGGGCAACCAGTTCCTGGGCCACATCCGCGAGGTCGACGCCGTCCTCCACGTGCTGCGGTGCTTCGACGACCCCGCGGTATCCCACGTTGCCGGGACGGTCGACCCCGCCCGCGACGCGGCGGTGGTCGACACCGAGCTTGGGCTGGCCGACCTGGAGGCGCTGCGGCGGCGCCGCGAGCGCATCGCGCCGCACCTCAAGAGCGGCGAGCGGGCCTACCGGGAGGAGGCCGCCGCCCTCGACCGCCTCGCGGCGATCGTGGACCGCGGGCAGATGCTGCGCTCGGCGCCGCTTGGGCCCGAGGAGCGGCGCGTGGCGGCGGACCTCGCGCTGCTCACGGCAAAGCCGGTCCTTTTCGTGGCCAACGTCGCCGACGCGGCCCCGCCGCCCCAAGACCCCCACCTTCTGGCGGCGGCCGCGGTCGCCAGGTCCGCCGGCGCGCCGCTGGTGGTGATCGCCGCCCGCCTAGAGGCCGAGATCCTGGAACTCGACCCGGCCGAGCGCGCCGAGTTCGCAACCGGCCTGGGCCTCGGCGAGCGCGGCAGCGACCGGCTGCTCGCCGCCGCGCGCGCCTTGCTCGGCCTGATCACCTTCTTTACCGCCAACGAGAGCGAGGCGCGGGCGTGGATCATCCCGCGCGCGACACGGGCCCCGGCGGCCGCCGGCCGGGTGCACAGCGACATGGAGCGCGGCTTCATCGCCGCCGAGGTCGTCGCCGTGCCCGACCTCGCGCGCGCCGGGTCCATCGCCGGCGCCCGCGAGCGCGGCTGGCTGCGGCTTGAGGGCCGCGACTACGAGGTCCAGGACGGCGACCTGGTCTACTTCCGCTTCAACGTGTAGGGCGGACGGTCCAGGGCGGCGCACCGTGGCGCCATGGCCGCTTTCCTTGACCGTTCCTTCGGCCTTGGCCGGTGGCTGACCGCCCGGTCGGCCGCCAGCTTCCCCGACCCGCTGCGTCCGCCAGACGCCAGCCAGCCGCTCTACAGCGTCGTGACGGCGCTTCAGCCGGGCGTGAGGCCCTTCACGGCTGATTCGCTGGCCGCCGCCCTGGCCGAGGCCCTGGGCTTCTTCATCATCATGGCCGCCGCAACCGCTGCCTTTGCCATCGTGCACCTGCCGTTGGCGAAGATTCTCCGTTCAGGCATCTTCGCCACCACGCTGAACCACGCCGGCGGGCTCGTGCTTGGGTCGGCCACCACCCTGGCGTGGTTTGCCGTCTTCGCCGGACTCGCCCTGCCGTTCACGAACCTTGCGCCCATTCTGCGGCAGGCGGGCGCCGCCGTCGCCGGTTCGTGGGCCGCCGGGCCCCTCCTCGGCCTTGCCCGGGCGATCCTCAGGGTCTTTGGCCCCCTCTCCGCCGGACCGGGCTAGCGGTCGGATGAGCAAAGGATATCGTGCCCCTGGGCGAGAAGTTCCGCGATGTGGCGGCAACTGGCGCCGCGGTAGGGCCGGCCTGTGGCCTTTCGATGGAACATGCCGGCTGAAGGGGGTGTTCGGAATGTCTCGTACGTCCCTTGAGGGGAATTCGCCCGCGCAGTCTTCGCCGAGAAAGCCTGCGGCAGGCCGCTTCTGGGCGTTGCCGAAAACGGCGCTCGGGTGGTGGGCGTTCGCGCTCACTGTCGCCTTCTTTCCGCTCTTCCTGACGGTGACACGGGCGACCGGCTGGTTCCTCGTCCACGCCCCGTTCTTCGCGGACACGCCGTTCTTCCCGGCCCTGTTCGTGGTCTTCATCGACGCGGCGGCGGTGCTCAACGTCGTCTCGGTCGTGCGCAATCGTGAGCGTTCGGCCCTCGTCATCCTCGCGCTCATCGTGAGCGTGGCCGTTGGGCTGTTCGCAACCGTCTTCCTGGTCGGGGAAGCGTTTACGCCGCCAGGTTAGATCGCGTGGGGGACGCGGGAGCCACGCTGAACAAGCGCGTCGAGCAGACGCCGCGCCTCGCGCGCCGCGGCTCACGCGCCAGATGGCGACCCAGAGGAGGGTGAGTCCGGCATGAAGGCGATCGTCGTCTACGAATCCCTGTGGGGCAACACCGCAGCCATAGCCCGCGCCATCGCTGAAGGCATCGGTCCGGACGCGCAGGCGCTGCCAACCGATCAAGCTACGGATGCGATCATCGCAGAAGCCGACCTGATCGTCGCGGGCGCCCCGGTCCTCGCCTTCGCGCTCCCGACCGAGGGGATGCGCAACAACCTGGGTCAGCACACGGCCAAGGCCCCGACGTCGCCTGATCTCTCGCATCCATCGATGCGGTCATGGCTCTCCAAGTTGCCTAAAGGCGATGGCCGCTCGGCTGCTTTCGAGACGCGGCTCCGGTGGTCGCCCGGAGGAGCCACCGCGGCAATCACTCGCGGGCTCAAGCGCGCAGGCTTCAGCCCGGTCGCGAAGAGGGAGCGCTTCATCGTCAAGGGCGGCTACGGCCCGCTTCGCGACGGCGAACTCGACCGGGCGCGGGCCTGGGGCGCGGAGCTGGCGCGAGCCATGAACTGAACGGCTGAGCGGGCCCACTGTCCTTGCATGGCGCGCCCGTCTCTGGTATAATATCTTGCAGGCTTCGTTTGGGCTCGCCGCGGCCCGGCCGCGGGGGCCGGTCGCTCCCTGCCCCGTCCTGCGGCGCGCAAGGCGCCGCTTGAGGCGGGGCCGCAAGTCCACGGGGAGGAGGTGACGGCCGTGCGGGTGTATGAGACGATGCTCCTCTTACGGCCGGAACAGGAAGAAGAGCAGGTGACCGCGACCGTCGAGCGCATCCAGGGCATCATCCAGGCAGACGGCGGCGAGATGAAAAACGTCGACCGCTGGGGCAAGCGCCGGCTGGCCTACGAGGTCAACAACCAGCACGAGGGCATCTACTTGGTGCTCACTTTCACCAGCGGGCCCGCCGCGCTCAAGGAGATGAACCGCGTGCTCGGCCTGGCGGAAGAGGTCCTGCGCCACTTCACGATCCGCAAGGAGGAGTAAGGGGAACCCCAGAGAGGAGCAAAGGGAACCCCAGAGTGGAGAGGAGATGCCCCCGTGCTTAACCGGGTGGTCCTCATCGGTCGCCTCACGCGTGACCCGGAACTGCGCTACACCCCAAGCGGCGTGCCCGTCGCCGGCTTCACCCTCGCCGTCGACCGGCCGTTCACCAACCAGCAGGGTGAGCGCGGCACGGACTTCGTGCCGATCGTCGTGTGGCGCAAGCAGGCCGAGACCTGCGCCAACTACCTGGGCAAGGGCCGGTTGGTCGCCGTCGACGGCCGGCTGCAGATACGGTCGTACGACACGCCTGACGGTCAACGCCGGCGCGTGGCCGAGGTGGTCGCCGACAGCGTCCGCTTCCTTGACCGGCCGCGCGAGGGCGGCGCGGGCGGCGGGGCCGGCGGACCGGTCGCGGGCGGCGCTCCCGGCGGCGGCGGGCCCGCGGCGGGCGGCGCTCCCGGTGGCGGCGGCGAGGCCGACGAGACGCCGGGGGAGGGCGCCCCGGACTTCCGTGATGACGACGTGCCGTTCTGAGGCTTTTCTTGGCAAGCTCATGGCGGGGCGTGCTCCGGGCGCGGCCGCGCCCGGCGTGACCCCGCGTTAAGGAGGCACATGGCATGGCCAGGCGCGATCGCGGTCGCCGGCCCAAGAAGCGCGTATGCAGCTTCTGCGTCGACAAGGTCAAGGACATCGACTACAAGGACGCCGGCCGGCTCCGCCGCTACGTCACCGACCGGGGCAAGATACTGCCCCGCCGCACCTCGGGCAACTGCGCGCGTCACCAGCGGCAGCTCACGGTCGCGATCAAGCGCTCGCGGAACATGGCGCTGATCCCGTTCACGATCGAGTAGCCCCCGGCGTGCCCCCGGCGGACGGCCGGCGGGCGCCAGGCCGGCGACCGGCGGGCGCCGCGCGGCAGGCCGGGGCAGCAAGTGCAGGATATGGCAAAGCCGCCGCCGAAGCAACTGGCGGCGGCGTTTCTCACCCAGCCGGGTGCGGGAGGTAGGCACGATGAAGCGCAGCGCGCGGCCGGCGGGCAGGCGGTTTCAGACGCGGCCCCTGGTCGAGGGGGCCCTGCTCGCGGCCCTGACGGTGGTACTGATACTCGCCGGGCTCTACATCCCGCTCCTGGGCATGGCCGCCCTTTTCCTGTGGCCCATCCCGGTGCTGGTTATCTACCTGCGTCACGGGTTCCGCGCCGCCCTGCTGACGCTGGTCGTGGCCGGGCTCGTCCTGTCCACCTTCGTCGGGCCGGTCGCCGGGGCGACGACCGTCGTCTCGCTGGGGACGCTCGCCCTGGCCTTCGGGTTCGGCGCCAGCCGGCGCATGAGCGCCGGCGCCATCCTCGCCCTGGGGACGGGCGCCGCCCTGGTATCGATGGTCATTACGCTCAGCATTAGCCTGTGGGTCATGCACATCAACGTGTTCGAGGTCGACCAGCGCCTGATGCAGGACTCCATGACATACGCCCTGAACTTCTACTCGCGGGTGGGCGTGGGCGCGGAGACGCTGCAGCCGCTGCGCGACATGCTCGACGCGTCGTTCCAGCTCATACCGCTCATCGTGCCGGCCATCGTCATCCTGGCGGCGTGCATGACGGCGATCATCAACTACCTGGTGGCGGCGGCCGTCCTCAAGCGGCTGGGTCACGAGCTCCCGGCGCTGCCAGCCTTCAAGGATTGGCGCCTGCCGGTCTGGCTGGTGGCCGGCTACCCGCTGGCGTTCGCGCTCGAGTATGCGTTCCAGCGCACGGGTGTCGTCCTTTACGACCGCGTGGCCATCAACCTCAGCGCCCTGTCGACGCCGTTCTACGTGCTGCAGGGGCTGGCCCTGGCGTACTTCTTCCTGGAGCGGCTGCACCTGGCGAAATGGCTGCGCGTCGTTGTCCTGGTATACGTGCCGCTGGTGCCGGTACTGTCGCAGATCGTCGCGTGGGCGGGGCTGTTCGACATGCTCTTCAACATGCGCCACTTGGCCAGGGCGGAGCCCGGGACCGCCCCATCCTGATCCGTGGGCCCGGCGGGCGCGGAGTGGGGGGTGCTTGGGGTGGAGGTCATCCTGACATGCGACGTGCCGAACCTGGGCAAGCGCGACCAGGTGCTGCGGGTCGCGGACGGCTACGCGCGCAACTACCTTCTGCCCAAGGGCCTGGCCGTGCCGGCCGACGCGTCGCGGCTGCGCGACCTCCAGCACCGGCGCGCCGGCCAGCGGGGGGCCGAAGAGCGCCAGGTGCGCGGGGCGATGCAGCTGCGCGAGCAGCTGGAAGGCACCCGCGTGCATCTTGCCGCCCGCGCCGGCCCCGAGGGCCGGCTGTTCGGATCGGTGACGGCGATGGACATCGCGGCGGCCCTCAAGGGGCAGGCCAAGGTGAACGTCGACCGCCGGCGCCTCGTCCTTGACGAGCCCCTGAAGGCACTGGGCGAGCACGTGGTGGCCGTCAAGCTCGGCCACGACGTCGTCGCCCACATCAGCGTCTTGATCGAACCGCAATAGCGCATAAGAGACGGAATAGAGTAGGGCGGTGGTCGCGCCCCGCGGGAGGTGTTACCGGTGGCCCACAAGGCTGATTCTGGACGCCGCCAGTCCGAGTCGCCCGACGCCCTGCCGCACGACATCGTGCGCCAGGTCCGCGCCCTTTACGGCATGTTGACCGATGTGTACGGCACCGACAAGCTGGTGCTCAAGGCGGGCAAGCTCGGCGCCCTGCGCGCCATGCGCTCGCGCCGCCTCGAGGACCAGGTGCTGGCGCTGCAGAAGATCGTCTACGAAGACCCGACCCTTGACGCACCGCCGGCGCCGGACGACCTTCTGCGGGCGGTGCGCGACCTCGAGGAGGAGGTCGCCGACCTCATCGCCCGGCGCACGGTCGAGGACCGCATTGAAAAGCGCATCGCCGAGAAGATGCAGGAGCGCCACGAGGAGTACCTGCGCGACATCCGGCTGCAGGTGGTCAAGGATGACTCCGGCCCGGAGACGCCGCAGACCCTGCGCCGCCTCGAGCAGCTCGAGGCGCTGGACCGCGTGCGGCTGGCCCGCACGGTGCTCGAGGTGCTGCGGCCGGCGTCCCTGCCCGACGTCGTCGGCCAGGACCGCGCCATCAAGGCGCTTTTAGGCAAGGTCGCGTCGCCCTTCCCCCAGAACGTCATCCTCTACGGCCCACCGGGGGTCGGCAAGACGACCGTGGCGCGGCTGGTGCTGCAGGAAGCGAAGTCCCTGTCGTACACCCCGTTCGGGCCGCTGGCGCCGTTTGTTGAGATCGACGGCTCGACGCTGCGCTGGGACCCGCGCGAGGTCACAAACCCCCTCCTGGGGTCGGTGCATGACCCGATCTACCAGGGGGCGCGGCGGGAGCTGGCCGAGGGCGGCGTGCCCGAGCCCAAGCTCGGGCTGGTCACCGAGGCCCACGGCGGCATCCTGTTCATCGACGAGATGGGCGAGCTCGACCCGCTCCTGCAGGGCAAGCTGCTGAAGGTCCTGGAGGACAAGCGCGTCGCCTACGACTCGTCGTACTACGACCCGTCCGACGCCAGCGTCCCCAAGTACATCAAGAAGCTGTTCGAGGAGGGGGCGCCGGCCGACTTCGTGCTCATCGGGGCGACGACCCGCGACCCCGAGGACATGAGCCCGGCCCTGCGCTCGCGTTGCAGCGAGGTGTTCTTCGACCCGCTGACGCCGGATGACATCCAGCTCATCGTCAAGGGAGCGGCGGCACGCCTGGGCGTGGAGCTCGACCCGCACGTCGCCGCGGTCATAAGCCAGTACACGATCGAGGGCCGCAAGGCGATCAGCCTGTTCGCCGACGCCTACGGGCTGGCGATGTACCGCTGCAAGGGCGACGCCGGCCTCGCCGCGGCGGCGCTGACGCCTGACCTGGTGCTGGAGGTCATCAGCCTCGGGCGGCTGACCCCCAACACCCCCAAGCGGCCGCCGGGCAAGACGGCCATCGGCCGCGCCCTGGGGGTCGGCGTGCACGGCTACCTCGGGTCGCTGCTGGAGATCGAGGCCGTGACCTTCCCGGCGCGCCACCGCGGCAAGGGCACCATCCGCTTCAACGAGGCGGCGGGCACCATGGCCCGCGACTCGGTGTTCAACGCCGCGTCGGTCATCAGGCGGCTTATCGGCCGCGACTTGGCTGACTTTGACCTGCACATCAACATCGTCGGCGGCGCCCAGGTCGAAGGCCCGTCGGCGGGGGCGGCGGTGGTGCTGGCGCTCCTTTCAGCCATCGAGGAGCGGCCGCTCCGCCAGGACGTGGCGGTCACGGGCGAGGTGTCGATCCGCGGCGAGATGAAGCCGGTCGGTGGGGTGTACGAGAAGATATTCGGCGCAAGGCAGGCGGGCATGCGCGCCCTGATCATGCCGGCCGAGAACGCCCGCGAGCTGCCGCCGTTGGAGGGCATCGAGATCATCGCCGTCGCCGACGCCACCGAGCTCATGCGCCACGCCTTCGCCAGCGCGCCCGCGGACCCGGCGACGGGCGCGGGCGGTGCCAGCGCGGGCGGTGCCGGCGCGGGCGGTGCCGGCGCGGGTGGTGCCGGCGCGGGCGGTGCGCCGGCGGCCGGGGGGTGAGCCAGGCGTGAGCGCGATGCTCGAACGCGTGCCGCCACAGAACGTCGAGGCCGAGCAGTCGGTCCTGGGCGCGATGCTCCTTGACCGCGACGCCATTGCGCGCGCGATCGACATCGTGTCCGCCACCGACTTCTACCGCGACGCCCACCGCGTCATCTTCGAGGCCATCCTGCGGCTCTTCGACCGCACTGAGCCGGTGGACCTCATCACCGTGACCGAGGAGCTGCGACGGGCCTCGCAGCTGGAGGCGGTGGGCGGCGTCACCTACCTCGCCACCCTGGCCAACGGCGTGCCCACGGCGGCGAACGTCGAGCACTACGCGCGCATCGTCAGCGAGAAGTCGCTGCTGCGCCGCCTGATATCCGCCGCCACGGCCATCGCCGGCCGCGCCTTCGAGTCGCGCGAAGACACAGACGTCATCCTCGACCAGGCCGAACAGGCGATATTCAGCATCTCGCAGCACTTCAAGAGCGCTGGCTTCCAGAGCCTGAAGGACATCCTGGTGCGGGCGTTCGAGCACGTCGAGCAGCTGTACGAGAACAAGGGCAGCGCCATCGGCGTCCCGACCGGGTTTCCCGAGCTTGACGAGCTGACCTCGGGGCTGCAGCCGTCGGAGCTGGTCGTGCTCGCCGCGCGGCCGTCGATGGGCAAGACGACGCTGGCGCTCAACGTCGCCTGCCACGCCGCCGTCGGGCAGCGCATCCCGGTCGCCCTGTTCAGCCTGGAGATGGCCGGCGAGCAGGTCGCCCTGCGCATGCTGTGCGGCGAGGCCCGCGTGCCCAGCCACCGCCTGCGCACCGGCTTCCTGCGCGACGAGGACTGGCCGCGGCTGTCCGAGGCGCTGGGGCGGCTGAGCGAGGCGCCCATCTACGTCGACGACACGCCCAGCATCGGCGTGATGGAGCTGCGTGCCCGCGCCCGGCGGCTGCACGCCGAGCACCGCATCGGGCTGGTGGTCATCGATTACCTGCAGCTCATGCACGCGCACGGGCGCCTCGAGAACCGGCAGCAGGAGATATCGGAGATCACGCGCGCCCTCAAGGCGCTCGCGCGCGAGCTCAACGTCCCCGTGCTCGCGCTGTCGCAGCTCAGCCGGGCCGTCGAGCAGCGGGAGAAGCGCCGCCCGCAGCTATCCGACCTGCGCGAGTCGGGCGCCATCGAGCAGGACGCCGACGTGGTGGCCTTCATCTACTTCGACCCGGACGCCCCGGCGGAGAAGCGCGACCTGGCCGAGATCATCGTGGCCAAGCAGCGCAACGGCCCCACCGGCTCGATAAGCCTGACCTTCCTGCGCGACCACGGGCGCTTCCACGCCCCCGAGACGGCGCGCGTGCCGCCCGAGTTCGCCGAGGAAGGACTGTAGTCGCCTGTAGAGCGGATGTCAGGAGGCGTGGACGTGCCAACGCGTGACGTGGCCATCGTCGGCGCCGGGCCGGCGGGCATCTTTGCCGCCCTTGAACTGGCCGGGGCGGGCCTCGACGTGGTCGTCCTCGACAAGGGCCCCGACCTCGCGCACCGCGCCTGCCCGATGCAGTCAGAGCGCGGCAAGTGCCGCGGCTGTGCGCCGTGCGCCATGCTCTGCGGCTGGGGCGGCGCGGGCGCCTTCAGCGACGGCAAGCTGAACCTGTCCACGCGCATCGGCGGCCAGCTCGCCGAGTACACCGGGCAGCGCGCCCTGGCGGCGCTTGTCGACTATGCCGACGCCGTCTTCCTGCGCTTCGGTGCCCCGCCCGAGGTCTTCGGCACCGCCGACGAGACCCTGCGCGACCTGCAGCGCAAGGCGGCCACGGCCGAGCTCACCCTGGTGCCCTCGCGCGTCCGCCACCTGGGGACCGAGCGTTGCCGCGACGTCCTGGAGGCCATGCGCCAGGAGCTTGAGGGCCGGGTCGAGATCCGCACCCACGCCGCCGTGGCCGACGTGCGGACCACGAACGGCCGCGTGGTCGGGCTGGGGCTTGACGGCGGGGAGCAGCTTTCCGCCGGCTACGTGATCCTGGCCCCCGGCCGGGAGGGGGCGGCGTGGTTCCTGCAGGTCGCGGAGCGGCTGCGCCTCAGCATGCGCAGCAACCCGGTGGACATCGGCCTGCGCATCGAGGTGCCGGCGGTGGTCATGGAACCCCTCACTGACCACCTTTACGAGGCCAAGCTCATATACTCGTCGCGGACCTTCGACGACCAGGTGCGCACCTTTTGCATGTGCCCATACGGCGAGGTCGTCGTCGAGAACAACCAGGGCCTGATGACCGTGAACGGCCACAGCTACGCCGGCCACCGCACCGACCTCACCAACTTCGCCCTGCTGGTCAGCAAGACGTTCACCCAGCCGTTCCGCGAGCCGCTGACCTACGGCCGGTACATCGCCAGCCTGGCCAACATGCTCGGCGGCGCCGTCCTCGTGCAGCGCCTGGGCGACCTCATGCACGGCCGGCGCACGACAGACAAGCGGCTAAAAAAGAACATGATCGAGCCGTCGCTTGAGGCGGCGACCCCCGGCGACCTCAGCCTGGTGCTGCCGTACCGCCACCTCACCAGTCTCCTGGAGATGCTGCAGGCCATGGACCGCGTCGTGCCCGGCGTATACTCGCGCCACACGCTGCTCTACGGCGTCGAGGTGAAGTTCTACTCGTCCCGGCCGCAGCTCACGGCGGCGCTCGAGACGCAGGTGCAGAACCTGTTCGCGGCCGGCGACGGCGCCGGCGTGACGCGCGGCCTCGTTCAGGCGGCGGCGTCGGGCGTGCACGTGGCGCGCGAGGTGCTGCGGCGCGAGGGGAAGGGCGTTCACCCTTGACTTTTGGCCCCCTGCGGCATATAATGTGCTTGCAAGGTTCGAAAACTAAACTGCATACCGAGCGGGAGTAGTTCAGCGGTAGAATGTCGGCTTCCCAAGCCGAAGGTCGCGGGTTCGAACCCCGTCTCCCGCTCCATTCTTTTGTCTCCAGGGCCGGCGTAGCTCAACGGCAGAGCAGCCGCTTCGTAAGCGGCAGGTTAAGGGTTCGAATCCCTTCGCCGGCTCCAGTCTTCACCCACCCGTCATCCCCCTTCCATCTGGGCGAATTCCCCCTTCATCGCAGGATCTGACGCCGCCCGCGTCGAAGTCCACCTTGGCACGGGGCCCCTGTGTATCGTTCAATTTAAAGACCTTGAGGGGGGATCGCGGGTGTCCAGGTTCCGCAGGCCGCTTTTTGCTGTTCTGGCCCTGGTCCTGATCGTGACGCTCGCCGCGGGGTGCGCGCAGAAGCCCCAGGCGGCGCCGGCGGCACCGAAGATGAAGGTCGGCATCGTGTTCGACATCGGCGGGCGCGGCGACCTGTCGTTCAACGACTCCGCGTACGCCGGCCTTGTGCGGGCCAGCGTGGAGTTCGGCGACGAGATCAACTCCACGTACCTGGAGCCGACAGCGGGCGGCGAGAACCGTGAAGAGCTGCTGCGCCTCCTGGCCGAGGACGGGTACGGCCTGATCATCGGCGTCGGCTTCATGTTCACCGACCACATCATCAAGGTGAGCCAGGAGTTCCCCGATGTCAAGTTCGGCCTTGTCGACGGATTCATCGACAAGCTGACTGAGACGTCGAACGTCGCCTGCCTGCTGTTCCCGGAGCAGGAGGGCTCGTTCCTGGTCGGGGCGGCGGCCGGCCTCAAGACGAAGACGAACAAGGTCGGCTTCGTCGGCGGCATGAAGGTCCCCCTCATCGAGCGTTTCGAGGCTGGATTCCACGCCGGTGTCAAGTACGTCAACCCCAACGCCACGGTGATCATCGACTACATCGGCACCACCGGCGAGGCGTTCAAGGACCCGATCAAGGGCCGCGAGCTCGCCCTGGCGCAGTTCAACAAGGGCTGCGACATCGTGTACCACGCCTCGGGTGCGTCGGGCATCGGCGTCATCCAGGCGGCGGCGGAGAAGAAGAAGTTCGCCATCGGCGTTGACTCCGACCAGGGCCTGACGGCCAAGGATGAAGAGAAGCCGTACGTGCTCACCAGCATGATGAAGCGCGTCGACAACGCCGTGTACGAGACGATCAAGGCGTTCGTCAACAGCGAGTTCAAGGGCGGCTACCAGGTCTTTGACGTGGCTCACGGCGGCCTCGACTACGCCCAGAACAAGTACAACGAGGCGCTGCTCGCCGACATCAAGGCCACGCTCGACGGGCTGAAGGCCAAGATCGTCAGCGGCGAGATCAAGGTCCCGGGCAGCAACGCCGAGCTGACCGCGTTCCTCAGCGCGCTCCCCAAGTAGCTGACGCGACGAGCGCCTCCCCGCCGCAAGGCGGGGAGGCGCTCTGGCAGAGAAAGGGCCTCGGAGGGGCGGGCTCTTCCGAGCCCGCCCCGTTTCACGCCCCAACGCGGGGAGGGGGGCACTCATGGCTGAGGCAAGCGCGCCCGCGGCCGGCTCGCCGGCCGGTTCCGCGGCCATCATTCACATGCGCGGCGTCACCAAGCGTTTCCCGGGCGTGGTCGCCAACGACCGCGTCGACCTGGAGGTAGCCGCGGGCGAGATCCACGCCGTGGTCGGCGAGAACGGCGCCGGCAAGAGCACGCTGATGCGCGTGCTTTACGGCATGTGGAAGCCCGACGAGGGCGAGATACACGTGCGCGGCCGGCGCCAGGACATCACCAACCCGCGTCGCGCCGTGGCGCTGGGCATCGGCATGGTTCACCAGCACTTCATGCTCGTGCAGCGCTTCAACGTGCTGGAGAACGTCATCCTCGGCTCCGAGCGGGCGCGGGCCGGCTTCCTGCGCATGCGCGACGCCGGGCGCGAGGTGGGCGAGCTGTGCCGGCGCTACGGCTTCGCCCTCGACCTGCGCGCGCCGGTTTCGACATTGTCAGTCGGCGGCCAGCAGCGGGTCGAGCTGGTGAAGGTCCTGTACCGCGGCGCCGAGATCCTGATCCTCGACGAGCCCACGGCGGTGCTGGTGCCGCAGGAGGTCGAGGAGCTTTTTGCCAACCTGCGCCTCCTGAAGGCGCAGGGCAAGACGATCCTCTTTATCAGCCACAAGCTCGACGAGGTGCTGCGCATCGCTGACCGCGTCACCGTCCTGCGCCAGGGGCGGGTGGTCGGCACCGTCGCCGCGGCGGCGACGACGCGCACCGCCCTGGCCGAGATGATGGTCGGGCGGCCGGTGCTGTTCCGCCTGACCAAGCCCGCGGTGGCACCGGGCGAGCCGCTGCTGCAGGTCAAGGACCTGCGCGTGGCCGCCGGCGGCCGCGAGGCGGTGCGCGGCGCCACGTTCAACGTCAGGGGCGGGGAGATATACGGCCTGGCCGGGGTCGAAGGCAACGGCCAGCTCGAGCTGCTTGAGGCGTTGATGGGCCTGCGGCGCGTCGCCGGCGGCAGCGTGCGCATCGCCGGCCAGGAGGCGACCAGCGCCTCAACGCGCGCGATCCGGCTCATGGGCGTCGCCTACATCCCCGAAGACCGCCACAAACGCGGCCTGGTGCTGCCGATGACCGTGTGGGAGAATATCGTCCTGGGATCGCAGCGCGAGGGCCGCTTCCGCCGCGGGCCGCTCCTGCGCTTCCGGGCGCTCATCCCGTACGCCCGGGAGCTCGCCGCGCAGTATGACGTCCGCGTGACCTCACTGTTCTCGCCGGCTTTGGCCCTCTCTGGCGGCAACCAGCAGAAGGTCATCGTGGCGCGCGAGTTCGGCCAGAACCCGCGCGTGCTGGTGGCCGCCCACCCGACCCGCGGCCTGGACGTGGGCGCGATGGAGTTCGTGCGCGAGCAGCTCCTCGCGGGCAAAGGACGGGGCCAGGCGATCCTGCTCATCTCGGCCGACCTGGAGGAGATCCTGTCGCTCTCCGACCGCATCGGCGTGATCTACAACGGCCAGCTGGTGGCGGAGTTTGACGCCGCGGAGGCCACGCCGGAGCAGCTCGGCTACCACATGCTCGGCGCCGCGGCGCCGGCGGGGGGGGCCGCCTCGTGAAGCAGGGCAAGTACATCGCGCTCCAGGTCGCGACCCCGCTCATCGCCATCCTGTTCGCGGTGCTCTTGAGCACGCTGGTGATCCTGGCCATCGGCAAGAACCCGCTGCAGGTCTGGGGCACGCTGCTCCGGTTCAGCCTGGGACGCTCTGACAGCATCTTCGCCATCCTGTTCAAGTCGACCCCGCTCGTGTTCACGGGCCTGGCGTCGGCGATCGCCTTCCGCCTCAACCTGTTCAACATCGGCGTCGAGGGCCAGTACCAGATGGGCGCCTTCTGCGCCGCCCTGGTCGGCGTGTTCGTGCATGGTCTGCCGGCGTGGATTCACCTGCCGCTGGTCATCGTGGCCGCGATGGCCGGCGGCATGGCCTGGGCCGCCCTGCCCGCCATGCTCAAGGTCAAGCGCAACGTGCACGAGGTCATCAGCACCATCATGTTGAACTACGTCGCCTTCTCGCTGATCCACTACTTCATCGCCGACGTGTTCATCGACCGCACGCAGACCATGGGCGCCCTCAACCTGGGCAGCCCGCGCGTGCGCATGCCGCTCCTTCTGCCCTCGGCGCGCATGCCCACCGTGCACGGGTTTTTCAGCCTGTTCGGCGTCGAGATCCCCAAGCACATCTACCTGAACTGGATGCTGCTCATCGGCATCGCCGTCGCCGTCATCCTGTATATCGTAATCTGGAAGACGCCTTTTGGCATGGAGCTGCGCGCCACGGCCCAGAATCCCGGCGCGGCCGAGGCTTCGGGCATCAACAGCAAGGCGGTAATGGTCAAGGTCTTCTTGATCAGCGGCGCCGTGGCCGGCTTGGCCGGCCTGAGCGACCTGCTCACGTACTTCGGCTACATGGACATTGACTTCCCCAAGGGCTACGGCTTCGAGGGCATAGCCGTGGCGCTTTTGGGCAAGAACGACCCGTTCGCGGCGATCCTGGGCGCGCTCTTGTTCGGCTTCCTGGACCGCGGCGGCGAGGGATTGCAGGCACTGGCCAGGGTGCCCAATGAGGTTTTGACCATCCTCCAGGGCATCATGATCCTGAGCATCGTGGTTGCCTACGAGCTTTTGACCCGCTACATCAGGACGCAGCGAAAAAGGGAGGCGCAGTGACATGGAGGCGCTCGCCGCCCTGCTCTCGACCGACACGCTGGCTTCCGCCCTGCGCATGACCATCCCCATCGCCCTGACGTCCCTGGGCGCGGTGTACTGCGAGCGCTCGGGGCTGGTGAACATCGGGCTGGAGGGCATGATGGTCGCCGGCTCGTTCTTTGGCGCCCTGGGGTCATTCCAGCACGGCCCGCTCTATGGCCTCCTGCTGGGGATGACGGCGGGGGTGCTGCTGGCGAGCATCCACGCCTTGGCCACGGTGACGTTCCGCGTCGACCAGATCGTCTCCGGCGTGGCGCTGAACATTCTGGCCGCCGGCGTGGCGCGCTTCTGCTCGATCATGTTCTTCAGCATGGCCACCACCTCGCCGCACATCTCGCGCCTCCACGCGTTCAGCATCCCCGGGCTGCGCGACGTGCCGGCGCTGCAGCCCCTGGTCACGAACGTCTCGCCGCTCATCCCGCTGGCGTTCGTCCTGGTCGTCGCCAGCTACTTCATCCTGGGGCGGACCGTGTTCGGGCTCAGGCTGCGGTCGGTGGGCGAGAACCCGCATGCCGCGGATTCGCTGGGCATCAGCGTTCCTGCCTTCAGGTGGTCCGGCGCCCTGATCAGCGGCCTTTTGGCCGGCCTGGCCGGTGCGTACCTGTCAATCGAGCAGACAGGCATGTACGTTGAAGGGATGACCCAGGGCAAGGGCTTCATCGCGCTGGCGGCGATGATCTTCGGCAACTGGACGCCGTTCGGGGCGCTGGGGGCGTCGGCCCTGTTCGGCTTCGCCGAGTCGCTGAGCTTCCGCGTCGTGGCCCAGAACATCCCGTACCAGTTCATCAAGATGATCCCGTACCTGCTGACCCTGCTGGTGCTGGTCGGGGCGGTCGGCAAGGCGCAGGCGCCGGCGGCGGACGGCGTGCCCTACGACCGCGGCGGGCAGTAGTTCGCGCGTGCGCGGGGACGGCTGGGGGCGCAATGTGGGGCTTGACCGTGCCTGGCGGCGCATTCCTGGGCGCGCACGCCAGGAGCGCGCCGCGGCCCCAATAACTGGCCCTACGCCGCCCGCCAGGGGCCATATGGATGATAGTTCATTCCTCCGGCGGAAGGAAACGGCGCTGGCGGGAAAGAATAGACTGGAGGAGTTGACCATGCCGGCCGGGGCTCATCAGGGCCCGGCGCGGCCTGGCTGGGGGTAGTGCCGGGTGTTTCGCCGACGTCTCCTGCCACTTCTCCTCGGTTTGGTCCTCGTCCTCGGGTTTGCGGGATGGGCGCTGTCCAGCCCGCCAGCCGTGCGCAGCCTCTATGCCGTGCGCGTTGACGACCAGTGCGCCGGCGTCGTGGACGCCAACGGCCGCGCCGCCGTCGAGCGCTTCCTCGATGAGGCGGTGCGCCGCGCCGCGGTGCGCTTCGGCCACCCGGTGCAGGTGTCGCAGAGCGTGCGCATAACCCGCGTGCGCGCTGACAGGCTGACGCCGCTCAGCGACGTGTGCGCCCGCCTGCGCGCGGCCCTCGACCTGCGGTCGTCCGGGACGGCGATCACGATCGGCGGCGTCCCGGTCGTCGTCGTGTGGAGCCACGCCGCCGCCGAGGGCGTCGTGCAGCGCATCCTCGACGACTACCGCGTCCAGGTCGCCGCCGCCCTCAAGGCTGAGGGGGGCCGGGTCCAGAGGCTCGATTTCGACGTGGTGCGGCTCGACGAGACGGTGACGTTCGACGACGGCGTCTTCGGCGCCGCCGACGTGGCGACCCCGGACGAGGCGGAGCGCATCCTGCTGCGGGGCACTGACCGCATCGTGGTGCACGTCGTGAAGAGCGGCCAGTCGCTGTGGTCCATCGCCCAGGGGAGCGGCCTCACCGTGCAGACGCTCATCGCCGCCAACCCCAGCCTCGAAAACCCCAACCGCCTGCGCGTCGGCGACGAGATAAACCTCGTCGTGCCCGACCCGTACGTCAACCTGTCGAGCGTCGAGACGGCCGAGGTGCTCAAGGGTATACCGTTCCCGGTGCAGGTGGTGCAGGACAGCGGGATGTGGCCGTGGGAGCGGGCGGTGCGGCAGGCCGGCCAGGCTGGCGAGCGGCTGGTCACGATGCGCACGACGCGCAGAAATGGCAAGGTCGAGCGGCGCGAGGTGCTGGGCGACCAGGTGCTGCGAGCGCCGCAGGTGCAGGTCGTGGCCCAGGGCTGCCGCCTCATCCCCAACCGCGGCACAGGAAGGCTCATGTGGCCGGTGGTCGGCCAGCTGACGTCGGCGTTCGGCAAGCGCCGCTGGGACTTCCATTCGGGCGTCGACATCGCCGCGCCCACGGGCACGCCGGTGTATGCCGCCGACGGCGGCGTCGTGACGACGTCAGGCCGCGTCGGGAGCTACGGCCAGATGATCATGATCGACCACGGCGGCGGCCGCGTGGTCACGGTGTACGGGCACCTGTCGGCGCGGCTGGCCCAGGTGGGCCAGCACGTGGAGAAGGGCCAGGTCATCGGCTACGTGGGCAGCACCGGCCACAGCACCGGCCCGCACCTGCACTTCGAGGTGCGGCTGAACGGCCAGTGCGTCGACCCGATCGCCCTGTTCCGCCAGCAAGCGGGCGCATAGGCCGGTTTGGAGGGGGCGCGAAGGTGAAGCGCAGGCTGGTGCTGGTGGTCGTGGGCGGCGGGCTCCTCGCCGGGGTGGCTGCCGCCGTGATTCTCGTGCTACGTGCCGCTGCGCCCGTCGACACCGCCGCCTGGAGCGGCTACCGGCCGGCCGTGGTTGCGCCCGCCCCTTGCGGTTCGGTCTACCGGCTCGCCTACTCCTACGACGCCGCTGGCAACTGCCTGGTGCCGGCGACCGTGGCTGTGGCCGACGGCCACGCTCGCTACTGGGGCGTCCTGCAGGCGTTCTGGGGCGGCGCAGTGGGGCGGGGCGAGGGCGTTGCCGCGGCACACCTGCGCCGCGCCTGGCTTGACCCCGACGGCACACTGAACATCTACCTGCTGTCCGCGCCGCCGGGTTGGGACGCGGCGGGTCCCCTGCTGGCCCTGCGCGCTACGCTGGCGCAATTCCCCGAGGTGGCCGCGGCCCGCGTGTGGGTTGAGAGAGACGACCTGAGGCCCCCCGACTGCCGCGTCGTCGCGTGCTGGCCGGCACCGCGCCTGGTCAATCTCGTGCGCCGCGGGGCGGGGGGCACCGCCTACCTGGCGGCGGTCGAGGTGGACGGGGCGAGCGGGGGGCCGGCTCCGGGGACGCCGGCAGATGTTCAGACAGCGGCACGGGAAGCCCTGGCCGCCGTGGCCGGGGCGGCCGCCGAGGCTGGCGACGCCAGCGCCTTCCCGGTCGGGGTACTGCGCGAAGCGACCGTGTCCGTGGCCGGCGGGCGGGCCACGGTGCTGCTGCCCGGCACCAGAGTCGCCCGCGCCTGCCTTAAGGGGCAGGCGGGCCAGGCGCTCGTCGACTGCCTGGGGCTCAACCTGGCCGGGGTCGCCGGGGTGCAGCAGGTCAGCGTCACCGTGGCCCGTGAAGGCGCGGGGCGGAAGGGCCCCGCCGTCGAGCGCGCCACGATGGGGCTCTCGCCGCCCGCGGCGCCGGGCGCCGTCACCGCGGACGGGGCTCCAGCCGCGCCCACGCTGCGCCTGGCGGTCATGGGCGACATCTCCCTGGGGCGCCGCATCGGCCGCTTCATCGCCGACAACGGCCTTGACTACCCCCTGGCGCCCATGCGCCAGCTCATCAGGGGCGCCGACCTCGCCGTCGCCAACCTCGAGGCCGCCCTGTCCGACCGCGGCGCGCCGATACCCGACAAGGGCATCTGGCTGCTTGGCAGCCCGGCCTCGGCGCCGGCCTTGAACTGGGGCGGCGTCGACATCGTCACGCTGGCCAATAACCACATCCTCGACTACGACTCGCCGGCCCTGCTGCAGACGCTCGACGTGCTGCGCGGCGACGGCCTGCCGTTCGCCGGGGCGGGGGCTGACATCAGCGCCGCCCGCCGCCCGGCCGTGGTCGAGGCCGGCGGCCTGCGCGTGGCCGTCCTGGCCTACAGCGAGTTCGCCGACCTGTTCTGGAGCTACAATTACCCGCGGTCATTCGCCGCCACCGCCGACCTGCCCGGCGTGGCGCCGCTCCGGGAAGGCGACGTGCTGGACGACATCCGCGCCGCCGCCGGCGACGCCGACCTGGTGATCGTGGCGCTGCACTGGGGGGTCGAGGAGATCCAGGCGCCGCGGCCCGACCAGCGGGCCCTCGCCCGCCTGATGTGCGACGCGGGCGCCGACGTGATCATCGGCGGGCACCCGCACGTGCTGCAGGGGGTCGAGGCCTTCACGCAGGGCGGGCCGACGGCGGGCGAGGGCGGCGTCGTCCGGCGGTCGCTGGTGTTCTACAGCCTGGGCAACTTCGTCTATGACCAGTACAAGGACCCCAACGTGCGTACGGCCCTTGCGCTGCTTGAGGTCGGGCGCGACGGGGTACGGCGCGTTGAGCTCGTGCCGGCGCGGGTGCAGATGGGACGGCCGTGCCCGGTGACGGGCGCGGCGGCGGCGACGGTCCTCTCCGACCTCGACCGCATCTCGCGGCCGCTGGGGACGGCGCTGCAGATCAACGACGAGCGCGCCGCGCTGGATGTGCGATAGGGCCATCCCACTGGGCTGCTGAACCCAGGCCCTCACCGCACCTCAAACGGGAACACGGCGACCAGTACGTCGCCCACGTAGCACTTGAGCGCGTACCTCCCCGTCGCCGTCCGGCGTCCCCGTCCCCGCCACCGTAGCCGCGCCATGCCCCGCCCGCTGCGGCCGCCCCACGCCCCCAATGGAGGATTAGCGCCGCGCGCGGGCGAATCAATACCGGGGCCCGGCCCCTTTGAGCCCCGGCGCGCGCCGCGCCGCGCCACGCCGCGGCGGGCAGTGCCGCGGCCGCGCAGTGCCCACGTCACGGGGGGTGGCGACGTTGGCGGAGCTCGTGCTCGTGGTCGACGACGAGAAGCCGATCGCCGACATCCTGAAGTACAACCTGGAGCGCGAGGGGTTCCGCGTGGCGGTGGCCTACGACGGGACTGAGGCGCTCGCCGCCACCGAGCGCGACGCCCCCGACCTGATCGTGCTCGACATCATGCTCCCCGGGCTTGACGGCCTGGCGGTGTGCCGGCGCCTGCGCACATACTCGCGTGTGCCCATACTCATGCTCACCGCGCGCGGCGAGGAGCAGGACAAGGTGCGCGGGCTGGAGCTGGGCGCCGACGACTACGTTACCAAGCCGTTCAGCCCGCGCGAGGTCATCGCCCGCGTCAAGGCCCTCCTGCGCCGGTCGCAGGGGGTGCTGGCGCCGTCAGGCGCGCCGCTGCGGTCAGTGCATTACGGCCGCCTGGCCGTGTACCTTGAGAACCGCGAGGTGACGCGCGACGGGCGCCCGGTCGACCTCACCATCCGCGAGTTCGAGCTCCTGAAGTACCTGGCGACGCGGCCGGGCCAGGTATTCACGCGCGAGAACCTGCTGCACGACGTGTGGGGCTACGAGTTCTTCGGCGACAGCCGCGTCGTCGACGTCACCATCAGGCGGCTGCGCGAGAAGATCGAGGACGACCCCGGCGACCCGGCCTTCATCCAGACCAAGCGCGGCGTCGGCTACTTCTTTCACGACCCGGCCGCCGCCGGCGCGGACGCGGGCGTGGAGGAATGACGGGGCGATGGCGGCGGGAAAGGGGGGTGGGCGCGTGTTCAAGGGCATCCAGGCCAAGCTGATCCTCATCCTGACGCTGCTCATCCTCGTCGCCATGCAGTTCATCGGCGTCTACCTGCTGCAGGCCCTTGAGGGCTACCACATCAAGAACCTCGCCGGGCAGCTCGACCAGCAGGCGCAGCTCATCGCCGGCCTCATCCGGCGCTACCTCGCCGACCCCAGCCAGGTCGGCCGCGTCGAGGAGCTGGTCACGAGCTTCAGCCTGCCCACCGGCGTCGAGGCCATGGTGCTCGACGTGCGGGGCACGGTGCTCTGCGCCAGCGGCCGGCGCATCGCCCTGCGCGGGCAGCGCATGAGCCTGCCGCCGGTGCCCGCCGCCCTCAGCGGCCAGACGGGCGGCGGCGTCATGCCCGACCCCGAGTCGCAGACGCGCTGTTACCAGCTGGCGCTGCCGGTGAAGGCCGACGACCGCGTGGTGGGCGTGGTGTACATGATCGCCTCGCTGGAGCAGGTCTACCACACCATGTCCGCCGTGTTCCTCATCCTGCTCACGGCGACCCTCATCGCCATGGCGATAACCGTCTTGCTCGCCATAGCCCTGTCGCGCACGATCACCAGGCCGATCCGCGAGGTGACCTCGCGCGCCGCCGAGATGGCGGCCGGTGACTTCGACCGCCGCATCGAGGTGCGTTCGGGGGACGAGCTCGGCCAGCTGGCGGCGATGTTCAACCACCTGGCGGCGCGGCTGAAGGGGACGCTGGATGAGATATCACGCGAGAAGAGCAAGGCCGAGGCGATCCTCAACCACATGGCCGACGGCATCCTCGCCCTCGACGGCAGCGGCCGGATCATCCTGGTCAACCCGGCCGCCGCCGGCCTCCTGGCGTGCGTGCCAGACGCGGTCATCGGCGGCACGCTGGCTGGCGTGCCCGCCCTGGGCCCGCTCATCGACCCGGTGGCCGGGATACTGGGCGGCGCCGGCGGGGAGCAGGGCGAGCGGACGGTGGCGATCGAGGCCGAGGACGGCAAGGTGCTGCGGGCCGACCTCGCCCCGGTGGCCGAGAAGGCGGGCGCGGCCGGCGGCCTGGTCATCGTGCTCCACGACATCACCGAGCAGGAGCGGCTGGAGCGCATGCGCCGCGAGTTCGTCGCCAACGTCTCGCACGAGCTGCGCACCCCGCTGACGACGATCAAGAGCTACGTCGAGACCCTCGTCGATGGCGCGGCCGAGGAGGCCGAGGTGCGGGCGCGCTTCCTGGGCGTGGTGTGGGACGAGACCAACCGCATGGTCCGGCTGGTCAACGACCTCCTGCAGCTGTCGCGCCTTGACGCCGGGCACATGGACTGGGAGTTCGCGTCGCTGGACGTGGTGGGGCTGGTCGCCGACGCCCGCCAGCGCATGGCCATGCAGGCCGAGCGCAAGGGGGTGCGGCTCGAGGCCGGGGCGACGCCGGGCCTTGGGCCGGTGTGGGCCGACCGCGAGCGCATGCAGCAGGTCCTGGGCAACGTCATCGCCAACGCCCTCGACTTCACCCCGGCGGGCGGCTCAGTGCGGGTGTTTGCGGCGCCGGCCGCCGCGGGGCGGCTGGCCGGGGGCGGGCCGGGGGTGGAGATCACCGTCAAGGACACGGGCGTGGGCATTCCGGTCGAGGACCTGCCGCGCCTGTTTGAGCGCTTCTACCGGGTGGAGAAGGCGCGCACCCGGCAGCGCGGCGGCACCGGCCTGGGGCTGTCCATTGCCCGGGAAATCATCCACGCCCACGGCGGGGAGATCGACATCGCCAGCGAGGTCGGGAGGGGCACGACGGTCAGCCTGACCCTCCCCGTCGCCCAGGGCGAGCCCCCGCGCCCCGCGGGCGCGGGAGGGAACGGCCAGTGACGGGCCGGCCGCTCCTGGAGAGATTCAAGACGGCGGTGCTCGTCGCCCTCATCGCCGGCAGCTTCGCGCTCAGCGCCCGCGTGTGGTGGGGGGCGGCCGCCATGTATCGCGTCCCGCCGCGCGAGGAGGAGTACTACCGCGTCCCGGCCACGGCGGGGCGCCTGGAGGAGCTGCGGCAGCTCACGATGCCGTCGCGCGTCATCCTGCACTTCGGCCGCGGCAGCCACTCGGCGTTCATGCCCGGCGTCTCAGGTTACGCGACGATCTGGGGCGGCGCCGCCAAGATACTGGCGGTGGCCGACCTGAGCCCCAGCCAGCTGGTTGCCGCCTCCACCGACTACGTCAGGGGGCTGCGCGGCCAGCCGGCCGTCGAGCTGACGTTCCCCCTGCCCCTGCCCGTCGGCCTGTGGGCGACGCTGTGGCGGTCGCGCTGCAATCCGCACGAGGCGGGCCCCGCCACCCTGACCGTCGACCGCGCCCTGATCGCGCTCTCCCCCCAGCCGGCGCTGTACCTGCGCCGCGCCCACGGCGCCGGCTACATCGCCGTCGAGCTCGCCGCTGAGGCTGATGCCGTCCTGGCCGAGCTCCAGGCCCAGCTTGAGGCCATGGGCAAGGCCCACCTGCCGGCCTACGTCGAGCTGCAATCGCGCCCCAACCTGCTCGTCACCGACGGCATCTTCGTGCCCGCCGACCCGCCCCGCCTGGGGGCCATCGAGGCGCGGCCCGAGCCGACCAGCCCCGACGACCTGCGGCGCCTTTTCTTCCCTGACGTCAGCATCGTGCGCGAGACGCACGAGCGCGACCGCGCGGTCATTTACAACGACGGGCTGAACAGCCTGCGCGTGTACCGGACCGGCGCCATCGATTACAACGTCGTGGGCGGAGCCGGCGGGGGCGGCGTGGCCGCCTTCGACGCCCAGCTGGCCCTCATGCGCGCAGCCGAGTTCGTCAACTTCCACGGCGGCTGGCCCAACGAGGCGTTCCTGGCCGGCCTCGACATGCCGCCGTTCTCGCCGATCACGGGCGAGGACGACCGTTACTCGGCGTCGTTTGCGTACCGCTTCCGCGGGCTGCCCATCGTCGGCGGGGAGGGCGCGATTCACGTCTCGCTCACGGCGGGGGGGGTCGAGGCATACAGCCGTCACGTGCGCGCCCCGGCCCGCCTGGCCGCCAACCTGGCGCCGGTGATTCCCGCCGCGCGCGCCCTCGACGCGCTCGAGGCCGGGCGCGACCGGCTGCCCGCCGTCGCCGCGAGCCTGGAGGACCTGTACCCCGGCTACCTCCTTCCCGACCTTGATGACCCCAGCGGTATCCTGCGCCCGGCCTGGATCGCCGAGCTCGGCGGCGGCGTGCGCGTGTATTTCGACTCGGCCACGGGGGAGGGTCAGATGTGGACTGGTCAAGAGCAAAGACCATTCTGATCATCGCCTTCCTGTGTCTTGACCTGTTTCTGGCCGCGCGCCTGTGGCTGGAGCCGGGCGCGCTGGGCGCAAAGCAGCCCGAGGTCACGACGCTTGAGGTGGAACAGGCGGTGGCCGAACTGGCCGGCCGGGGGATAAGCGTGCAGGCCGCCATTCCCCGCCGCTGCCCGGCCATGAGCCTCCTCGATGTGGCGCCGGCGCCGCTCGACAAGAGCGGCGAGGCATCGGCGTTCCTGCACCCGTACGCGGCGGCGGGCCCGGTGCGCAGCGAGACGATCCCCGGCGGCACCGCGTACAGCCGGGGCGCGGCGACGCTGACCATCCGTGACGCCGGAACGCTGGAGTTCGCCCTGCCCGCGGAGATCCCGCCCGCCGGCGCGACCCAGGACGTGTGGGACATCCTGCGCGCGCGCGAGGCGGCGGGGGCGTTCATCGACGAGCACGGCGGGCTGCCGTCCGGCGCGCGGCTCGACGTCGCCCTCTACGACGCCGCCCGCGACGTGTTCAGCATCGAGTTCGTCGAGACCCACGCCGACCTGCCCGTCTTCAGCGCGCGGCTGAAGGTCGACGTCGCGCACTGGGGCGTGGTGCGCTTTTACCGCTCGTGGGTCGACGTGCGCGGGAGCGGTAGCCAGCCACGGCGCGTCGTGGCGGCCACCGAGGCGCTGCGCCGCTGGGCCGATGCCCGCCGGCGGCCGGCGACGGGCGAGATGACCGGCGACCGTTCACCGGCGGACATCGTGGACGACGTGAGCCTGGGCTACTTCGGCCAGGAGCACGACGCCGAGTCCTGGCAGGTCGTGCCCGTGTGGCGGGTGCGCACCGCTGACGGTCGGTCGTATTATATAAACGCGTGGACCGGAGAACCCGAGCGCGTCAAGTGACGCGAAGAACGCGCGCGGCGACGCGGCCCGCGCGAGCGTGATGCAGGGATACCGCGAATCGGCGCCGAATAACTACCACTGCTTGTCTGCTGCTTGTCGGCCAACGTGGTCGCCCGCGTGTTCGCCGGGACCGGCGACGGGAGGGGGGTTGAGGATGGCCAGGCTGATCGTGCGCGGGGGTCGCCCCCTGAACGGCACAGTGCGCGTCGGCGGCAGGAAGAACGCCGCGGTGGCGGTGATACCCGCCGCCATCCTCGCCGGCGGGCCGTGCACGTTCGAAAACGTCCCCGACATCGCCGACGTGCGCACGTACCTGGAGATCCTGCGCTCCCTGGGCGCCAGGGTCAAGCTCAACTCGGGCTCCGGCCTGTGCATCGACCCGCGCGCGGTGCGCCCGGTCACGCCCCCCGACGAACTGGTCAAGAAGATGCGCGCGTCATACTACCTCCTGGGCGCGCTCCTGGCCCGCTTCGGGACGGCCGCGGTCGCCCTCCCGGGCGGCTGTGACATCGGCGAGCGGCCCATCGACCAGCACCTCAAGGGCCTGAAGGCCCTGGGCGTCGAGGTGGTCATCGAGCACGGCCTGATCAAGGCGCGCGCCGACAAGCTTCACGCGGCCCTGGTGTACCTCGACGTGACCAGCGTCGGGGCCACGATCAACATCATCCTGGCGGCGACGGGGGCCGAGGGCGTGACGGTGATCGAGAACGCGGCGCGCGAGCCGCACGTGGTCGACGTGGCCAACTTCATCAACAGCATCGGCGGCCGGGTGATCGGCGCCGGCACCGACGTGGTCAAGGTCCACGGCCTCATCCAGCCCGGCTCCTGCCACCACTCGATCATCCCCGACGAGATCGAGGCCGGGACGCTGATGATCGCCGCCGCCGCCACGCGCGGCCAGGTGCGGCTGGACAGCGTCATCCCCAAGCACCTGGAGCCGATCAGCGCCAAGCTGCGCGAGGTCGGCGCCACCGTCGAGGAGAACGGCGACTACGTGCTGGTGCGCTCGAACGGCCGGCCCAAGGCCGTCGCCATAAAGACCCTGCCCTACCCCGGCTTCCCCACCGACGCCCAGCAGCCGATGACCGCGCTGCTGGCGACCGCCGACGGCACGAGCCTCGTCACCGAGAGCGTGTGGGAGGGGCGGTTCAAGCACGTCGACGAGCTGAAGCGCATGGGCACCAAGGTCCGCGTCGAGGGCCGCACGGCAATAATAGAGGGCGTGGAGCGCTTGACCGGGGCGCATGTGACGGCGACGGACCTGCGCGCCGGGGCGGCGCTGGTCGTCGCCGGCCTGGTGGCCGAGGGCGAGACGGTGATCGAGGGCATCGAGTACGTGGACCGCGGCTACGAGCGGCTTGACGTAAAGCTGCGCGGCCTGGGGGCGGACATCCGGCGCGAGTGACCGCGGCGAGTGACTGCGGCGAGTGACCGCGCCGGCTGGGGCAGCCAGGCGGCGAGGCGGGCGACGGGGTGGCAGCGTGCACATCCAGGTGCTCATGGCGGGCAGCATAAGCGAGCCCTTCCTGCGGCGGGGCGCGGCGGAGTACGCGCGCCGCCTTTCGCGCTATTGCCGGGTTGAAGTGGTGTCGGTGCGGGACGAGCCGGTCGCAGCGGCGATGTCGGCCGCCGACCTCGACGCGGCGCGGCGCCGTGAGGCAGAGCGCCTGCGCGCCCGGCTGGGGCCGGGGGCGTTCGTCGTCGCGCTCGACGCGGCGGGGCAGGAGGTCACCTCAGAGGAGCTGGCGGTCTGGCTGGGGGCGCGCATCGCCTCCGGGGTCAACCGCGTCGCCTTCCTGGTCGGGGGCACCACCGGCCTGCACCAGTCGCTCAAGGACGCGGCTGACCTTGTGCTGTCGCTGTCGCGCCTCACCCTGCCGCACCAGATGGTGCCGCTCGTCCTGCTGGAGCAATTGTACCGCGCCTTCCGCATCCTGCGCCGCGAGCCGTATCACTGGTAGGGCCAGTGGCCGCGTGCGCCCGCCCCGGGGGGGCGCGGCACGGCGCAGCCGCCCTGCCCCCCAGGAACGCGAGAAACACATCAAGAAACGCATCAATGAACACGCGCTTGGACTGGCGCGTGTTCAATGATGTGTTTCCCCACAACATGCCGTACTGACGCCATTTCGGGGCTCCGCCCGCAGCGCGCTGCCTGGGGGTAATTGCCAGGACACGCAACATAAACGCATCAAGAACCGATCAGGGTCGCCGACCGGCGTAGAATTGCCGTTTTGCGCGCTGGGTGCCGGCCTTCCGCCCGACGGCGTCTGTTTCGATCCCACCATGGTGCGATTAAAACCAGGTCATGCGGCCGGCGTCGGCGTCGCTCTCGTATCGGATGCGGGTAGGCCCTCCATATGCTGTCACGCCTCTTGACGCCAGGCGCCGGGGAATATAAAATTAGGGCGGATGCCATTTCATGGTTGGAGGGGTGACGGATGGGTAAGCTTGCAAAGGGTGCAATAGTGGGGTTCGCGTGTCTGGTCTTGGTGGCGCTTGGGGCTGCCGCTGTGGCCGAGGTCGTACCGTTGTATCCGCCCCTCGAATGCGACCTAGCGCCAGAGATTCAGCACGTATTCTTACCCGACATTGGCTGGGCCTTCTTTGACGGCAACTGGGCCGGCGGACCGGACGGAGTCTACGAGAGCGTCAAGATGTCCTACGGCGACGGGCACAGCGAATCCTGGGTCAACGTGACCTACACAAGCGATAGTTTTGACAATCAGTATGACCTCTCGGGCAAGGACCGCGGCTACAGGTGGTATCCCAAGCTCACGGTCAAGAACGGCGGTACCGTATCAGATACGGTCATCGTCGAGATTTGGTGACTGAGCAGCGCCCTGCGTGGGGGGACGTCCCTTGCTTGGCCGTTTGATCGCTGGCTCGCTCCGCTTCCGCAAGGGCGCGGCGGCGAGCCTTCTTGTCGGGTTGATGGCCATCCAGGTCGGTCTGGCCGGCGGGCTCTGCGCCATCCGGGGGACGAGGGTGGCGGTGCAGCAGAACTTGCTCGAGCACAGCCGGGGGGCGTTCGACATCCTCGTCCGGCCGAGTTCGACGGTCGGCGCCATCGAGCCGGAGCTGGGCCTGGTCGAGTCCCATTACATTGCCGCCTGCCCAGGCGGCATCACGATGGACCAGTGGCGGGACATACGATCCATTCCCGACGTCGAGGTGGCGGCCCCGGTGGCGGCGCTGGGGTTCTTCTCAAATTCCTCGGATAGCGTGAACGTACAGCTCCCCTCAGGGTCATTTCATGTTACCGCGCGGTTTCTAACCTCTGACGGCGTGCGCTCGTACCTGATTCAGGAAGGAGAAGCCGCCTTTCTCCTGTCTGGTAAGGCCAACAAGGCCTCTGAGCGCTATGTCTATCTCTCTTCTCATACTGTTAGCAGGCACAGCGGAGAACACGGTTCGGTGTTCGCATTCCAACTGCCTGCCGTGTACTGCTTCCTCGTCGCCATCGACCCGGCCAGCGAGGGCGTACTGACCGGGATTGACCGCTGCCTCACCTGGGGTACCTACATCAGTTCACGACCGCTCGAACAGGTGGTCCTGGACCAAGTCGTTGATGAACGCGGCCAGCCCAAGGACATCAAGGCTTCTGAGATCCCGGTATTAGTGAACACGGCCATACCTGTGCCGCTGACGGTCGAGGTGGCAGTAGAGCGCCTCGAGGTCAGCCCGGGGCAGCTCTTGGCCATTCCCCGGCACCCCATTGCGGGCAAGCCGATTACGAAGGCAGTGGGGGAACTGGCGCGCTCCGCGACGGTTCTGGAGACGCGGCACTGGTCATACGACCTGCGTCACTACCTGCGGCCGTTCCAGACGATAAGCCTCAACGTCGAGGAGGACGGCACCGCGCAGCCGACGCTCGATTGCTCCTATCAGATCGCTCCCGCCTCCGAATACTTCATCACGCGAGGCATCAGTTACGACGTGCTGTCACAGGGCGCGGAGCTCATCCTGAAACCGCTGCCGAAGGGGGTCCGCGACGGTCAGGTCCTGTTCCACGAGCTCGTTGCCCAGGGCAGGCCCTACATGGAGCGGGTCGCCGCCGGCGATGACATCTTTGTCCTGCGGCCGGTGGGGGGCGTGGACTTCACCGGGCCGATCCAGGACGAACTCGCCCGGTCGCCGCTGGGCATATACGCTCCAGATGAGCTATTGCTGACCACCGATGCGGCCGGCCGGCCGCTCACCCCGCCCGCCCGCCTGATGCCGACCGGAACGCCCGGCACGATACACGTGCCCGGCGCCCACGGCCTCACCACGCTAGAGGCGGCCCGCCTGCTCAAGGGTGAGGCGCCCATCGACGCGGTGCGGGTGCGGGTCAAGGGCAGCGGCCCTTATAATGCGGTGATCGAGCAGCGCGTCCGCCGGGTGGCCGAGGAGATTGCGGTCAATACGGGCCTGCGCGTCGACATCGTCGCCGGGGCGTCACCGCGCATGGCCACTCTCATCATCCCGGGCTTCGGCGATGTCGCCCCGCTGGGCGCGGCGCAGTGCCAGTTGACGTCACTGGGCGTGATGGCCCAGGTACGGCGGACCTTCGAATGGCTAGCCGCCCTCCTGAGCGCCGCGTTTCTCCTGGTTTCGACCGCGTTTGGCGCCAATCGTGCCCGCCTGCTGCTCGAGCAGCGGCGCGAGGAGTTCAAGACCCTGGCGTGGCAGGGCTGGGGGCGCCTCCAGATCGGAGGCCTCGTAGCGGGAGAGGCGGGGGTGCTGTGGTGCCTGGCCGGGGCGGGCGCCGCCGGGGTGGTGCGCTTGGTGCCGTTCGGCGAGATGGCGATGCCCTTCTGGGCGGGGGTGTTCGTGTTTGGCGGCGTCGTCTTTGCCGGCGCAGCGTACGCCCTCGCCACACGCCCGGAACGCCGCCCCGGCGGGCGTGGACGGGGGCGGACCGGGCCGCCGTCGGCCGGTCGCGGCCGTGGCGACGGCCCCCGCGGACCCGCCGGCGGCCCGCCCGGGAGCGTGCCTGCGGCGCGGGGGCTCCTCCGCGCCGACCTCACTTACTACTCCCGACAACTGCTGGCCGTTGCCGGGCAACTGGCCCTGGGCTCCGGCCTGTTCGTCTTCGCCTGTCTTCTGTGGTCGGCGGCGACCGGCCGCATCGCGGTAACGAGACTCGGGGCATACACGGCGTCGTCTGCGGCGCCGTACCTCATCATGGTAGCCGGCGCGAGCGCGGCGGTGGCGGTACTGACGTGTGTCGACGCCGTGACCGCCTACCTGGAGGCGCGCCGCGACCATTATCAGGTGCTGAACGACGGCGGCTGGAGCTGGCCGCGGCTATGTCGCCTGGCGATCGTCGAAAGCGTGCTGCCGGCGGCGGCAGGGTCGCTGACGGGCGTTGCGCTTGCCGCCCTCTGCGTGCGGGCGATCGACGTCCAGGCTGGGTTTCCCTGGCTGGCCCCGGTGGCGGTAGCGACCGGCCTGCCCGCGCTGGCGGCGGCGACGACAGGCTGGTGGTTCATGACAATGGGGCGCAGCGCGCGTTCGACTCTCCGGAAACGGTTCGCGCTGGCGGGGGGGGCCGCCGCCGCCGCGGCGTGCCTGATCATCGCGGTCGTCGCGCTCGGGATCCGGGGCGCCGGCCGTCCGGCGGCGGTCGCCGGCGGGGAGGGCGCCGCGGCGTCGCTCGATGCCCGGGCCGCCGCTGCCGAGACCTACGAGCTGGTCAAGAGGCTCTGCGCCGCCGGCAGCCGGCCCAACGGGTCCGACGCCGACCGCGCCGAGGTGGACTTCCTGTGCCGGGAGCTGGAGCGAGCCGGGCTGGCGCCGAGGCGCGAGGCGGTCAAGGTGCCGCCGCTGCTGGTGGTGTCGCCGGGGGCATCGCTGACCATCGGCGGCAGCGAGCGGGGGTTCAACTTCCTGGCAGTCGACCTGGTGGCGATCGGCGCGCGGCAAGGGCATGTGATCAGCGACCAGAGGCCGATGCGGTGGTCGACGGGGGCAGACGCGCAGCAGGCGGCGGGGCGGATAGTCCTGGTGGAGGCGTCTGACCGTAGCCTCGTTCCGTTCGCCGGCGAGGTTGCTCGCATCAGGGCCGGCGGGCCCAAGGCCGTGATCGGACTTGAATTGGGCGTCGCGCCGGACGGCCCCCTGGGGTCGGCGGAGCTGCGATTTGAATTGGTCCAGTTGCATGGCGGCTACGAGACCGAGGCGCTGGTGGTCGACGTCCCCGGCGTTGAGCCCGGCCCGCCATCGCTGTGGGTCCTCGCCGGGCACGGCGCAACCAGCGCCGGCGCCGGGGAGAACGCGGGCGCGGCCGCGACGGCGCTCGTGCTGGCGCGACACATGGCGCGGACGCCGCCGCCGGCGGCGGTGCGCTTCATCTGGCTCCCCGCCTGCTCCGGGCAGTTTCTCATGGGGGCGTCGGAATACCTGGCGCGCAACACACCGCCGGCGGCGCTGGTACTGGACGGGGTGGGCGGCCCCGACCCGCTCATATTCGGCCGGCGGAGCGACATCGCCTTCGGTCGCCCATACATGGAGTCCCGGGTGGCCGGCGACGTCGAGCAGAAGGACTACGTCAGGCTGATGCCCAGCGTCGACTGGCTGAACGGCGTGCTCGACCTCGGCCGGCCGGGCACGCTGGCCTTCGACTCCGCCGATACGCCCGACGACTGGATGCTACTGGCCAACCGCGTGGCGTACCGCATGGGGCTTGACATCCGTCCCAGCACCGGGATGGGGCTGGCGAGGACGGTGGGCAAGTTCTGCCCGCGCACGGCCGAGATATACCGCGAAGCGCTCTACGTGACGACCGTCAAGGACACACCGGAGCGCCTCGACGCGGCGGCCCTGGGGCGGGACGCGGCGTTTGCCGACGCCCTGATCCGTGAGCTGGTAGGGGGGGAAAGCAGGTGACGAGCGCAGCGATAGCCGAGCTCGGTGCGGCAAGTTGCCATTACCACATTGGCCAGCAGACGGTGCGGGCGGTGGACGAGGTCACGCTCGCCGTCGGCGACGACGAGCTGATGGCCGTGGTCGGGCCGTCGGGCTCGGGCAAGTCGACCTTGCTGCGCCTGATCGGCGGCCTTGAGCGGCCGACGTCCGGCTCCGTGCTGCTGGACGGCGTGGCCATCGCCCGCGCCTCGGAGGCGGAGCTTCTGCGGCTGCGCCGCGAGGTGGTGGGGTTCTCGTTCCAGGACCTGCGTCTTCTGCCGCAGCTCACGGCGCTGGAAAACGTGATGGTGCCGCTCATGCCGTACATGCGGCGTGCCGAGCTCGAGGAGCGGGCGCGGGGGCTGCTCGAGGAGCTGGGACTGGCAGCGCGCGCGCGCCACCGCCCGGGGGAGCTGTCGGGCGGCGAGCAGCAGCGGGTGGCTCTGGCCCGCGCCCTGGTGCGCCGGCCGCGGCTGCTCATCGCCGACGAGCCGACGGGCAACCTTGACACGAAGAACCGCGACGCCTTGGTCGAGCTCATGGCGCGACTGCACCAGGACGGCCTGGCGATCGTCATCGCCACTCACGACCCGGCGGTCGCCGAGCGCTGCCTGCGCCGCCTCACGCTGGTCGACGGCTGGGTGGCGGAGGACACGGGGAAGCATACCGTCATCGACTCCGGCGAATGAGGCGCGGAAGCCCCCGTCCCCGAGGGCTTCGTCGTCGCCACGGCCGAGGCAGCCGTGGCCGTCGCGCGCTCGCTGACGGCGCCGTTGGCGATAAAGCCCGCGGTTGATCGCGCGGAATCGCGTCAGGATGTCGTCCATGCGGAGCGCCTGCCGCCGCCTACTGCCGATCCCCCAGCGGCCGACCGTCGGGGGCATCCCAGCATGGCGGGGGATCCCCGCCCGACCGCCCATCGTCGCCGGACTGGCCCGCATCGCCGCCCTGACCGCCGGTCACATCGCCCTCGCCGCCAGCGTTGCCGCCCGCTTCCGACCCCCCGTCAGAGCCGGCGCCGCCTCCCGTGCCGCCTGCGCCGCCTCCACTCCCGCTCGACCCGCTGCCGCCTACGCCGCCATAAAGCCCAGCGTTGCCCGCCGCGCCCGAACCGCCCCCCTTTGCGGCCTCGCCCGCCTTGCCCGCGCCCTCGCCCGCGCCCGAACTGCCCGCCCTGCCCGCTCCGCGGCCCGCGGCATCGCTCGCGCCCTTGCCCGCGCCGCGGCCTGCGCCACCATCGCGCCCCTGCGCCGCGCCTGCCCTGACCGGGGTCTGCCCCAGACCGCCCGCGCCGCGCCCGGCCAGGCCGGCGTGGCGCTCCTGGCAGCGCAGAAGCGGCGCCGTGTTGCGGATGAACACCTCCCGCCGCACGGCGCACGTGGAGTTGGCCAGAAGCCCGCTCTCCAGGCACACCTCGACCGTCTCCAGGCCCGGCGGCACTGGAAACTCCGCCTCCGGCACGCCGGCGAGCGCGTTGACCATGAACGCCCCCCACACCGGGCCGGCCAGCGCCGCGCCGCCGCCGCCCAGCGGGCGGTTGGCGTCGTCCCCCACGTACACGACGGCGACCAGCTCGGGCGTGAAGCCGCAGAACCACGCGTCGCGCCGCGCCTCCGTCGTCCCCGTCTTGGCCGCCGCCGGGCGCCCGCCCAGGAGCGCCCCCACCGCCTCGCCCGTGCCGCCCTCGGCCAGCACGTCGCGCATCATGTCGGTGACCACGTACGCCACGCCGGGCCTGATCGCCGGCCGCCGCCGCGGGCCGCCCATGTCCACCACCCGCCCGGCGCTGTCCACGACCTGCGTCACCGCGAACGGCCGCACGGCGTAGCCGCCGTTGGCCAGCGGCACATAGGCGGCCGCCAGCTCGAGCGGCGTGACCTCGCTGGTGCCCAGCGCCAGGGTCAGGTCGGCCCGCAGCGGGCTTTCAATCCCCATGTCGCGCGCCGTGGCGATCACCGCCCCCGGCCCCAGCGCCTCCAGCCACTTGACCGCCACCACGTTGTCTGAGACGGTGATCGCCTCGCGCATGGTGATCTCGCGGTAGTGATAGGGCTCCTGCCCGAAGTCGCGCGGCCGGTAGGGCGGGCTGCCCGGGCCGCTGAAGAACTCGACCGGCTGGCAATCCATGACCGACGCCGGCGAGTAGCCGCGGTCGACGGCCGTCACGTAGACGAACGGCTTGAACGCCGACCCCGGCTGGCGGCGCGCCTGCACCGCGCGGTTGTAGCGGGTCTCGCTGAAGTCGCGCCCGCCGCAGAGGGCCACGATGGCGCCCGTCTCGGCATCCAGCGCCACCAGCGCCGCCTGCGGCTGGCGCACCCCGTGCTCGTCCGGGGCGCCCGCCGGCAGGGCGTTCCGCAGCGCGCGGTCGGCCGCCTCCTGGACGCCGCGGTCGAGCGTCGTGTATACTTGATAGCCGCCGGTGTACAGGCGCCGCGCGACATCGGGCTGGCGCGCCGCGATCTCGTCGGCGACGTACTGCAGGAAGTACGGGGCCGCGGTCGTGGCGTGGCGCCGCGGCCCCAGCTCCAGGGGCGCGGCGTCGGCCGCGGCGGCGGTCGCGGCGCTGATGAAGCGGCGGGCGGCCATGCGCTGCAGGACGATCCTGCGCCGCGCCAGGGCCGCCTGGGGGTCGCGGAACGGCGAGTAGCCCTCAGGGCTGCGGATGAGGCCGGCGATCAGCGCCGACTCGGCGAGGCTCAGGGCCGCCACCGGCTTGCCGAAGTACGCCCGCGACGCCTCCTGGACCCCGTACACCCCTTCGCCCAGGTATATCTGGTTCAGGTACAGCTCGAGGATCTCGTCCTTGGTGTACACCATCTCGAGCTTGACCGTGATCAGCGCCTCGCGCGCCTTGCGCGCGAAGGTACGCTCGGGGGTCAGGAACAGGTTCTTGGCCAGCTGCTGGCTGATCGTGCTGCCGCCCTCGACGACGCGGCCGGCCAGGAGGTTGGCAACGACGGCGCGCGTCACCGCCAGCGGGTCGATGCCCGGATGGCTGTAAAAGCGCTCGTCCTCGACGGCGATGACCGCCTGCCGCAGGTTCACGGGGATGTCGCGCAACGGGACGGGCGTGCGGTTCTGCACGAAAAGCCGCGCCACCGCCGCGCCGTCGCGGTCGTAGACCCAGCTCGGGGACGCGGGGACGAAAGGCGGCAGCGGGCTGGAGGCGACGGCCGCCAGAAAGCCCACCGCCATCAACCACAGGAGCCCCACCGCCGTGAAGCCGGCAAGACGCCAGAACCTCCGCGGCCGTTGTGGCTGCGACCCCTGCCCCACCCGCCGGCCCCCCCGTGCGGCCCGCGCGCGGCCCACCGGGCGCCGCGTGATGGTTTATTTTTCCCCATCGTTCTGGTATAATTCAACGTAGTGCGTGGGCCGGCGCCGCGCCCGGCCGGCAATGCCCCGTCCGGCCTGCATTCGTGACGGCGCCGCCAGCCTCAAGAAGCCGTCGTGTCTGGGGGGAAGGCCAGATGCTGCCAGTGCCTGAGCGGTTCACCCTCGTCGCCGGCACGGGCGAGGGGGCTTCGATCCTCAACGCCTTCGACCACGCCCTGATGTCGGCCGGCGTGGCCGACCTGAACCTCATCCGGGTGTCCAGCATCCTGCCGCCGGGCTGCCGCCGCTTCGAGGCGGTGAAGCTGCCGCCCGGCGCCCTGCTGCCGGCGGCGTACGCGTGCGTAACCAGCGACGTGCCGGGCGAGGTCATCTCGGCGGCCGTCGCCGTGGGCCGGCCCTCCCGCGCCGCGGGCGTGATCATGGAGTTCTCGGGGCGCACCACCCTGGCCAACGCCCAGGCGGCGGTCGTGGCCATGGTGCGCGAGGCGCTGTGCTCGCGCTACGGGTCTGAGACCGATTCGGAAATCGAGGTCGCCGGCGTGGAGCACACTACGCAGAGAATGGGGTGCGCATTCGCGGCCGTGGCGCTATGGTATGACCCGGGCGACGCGGGCGCGGGCGACGCGGGCGCGGGCGGCCCCGGCTGGCGCGGCGGGGCCGCCGCCGCGGGCGGCGAGAAGGGGAGGTAGGCGCGGATGGAGCTGTGGTTCTGCGAGCGGCAAACGCCGCACGTCGGCCTCCTGCTCGGCGTCAAGGCGACGCTCCACCGCGAGCGGACGCCGTACCAGGAGCTCTGCGTCGTAGACACCTTCCAGTACGGCCGCATGTTGACCCTTGACGGCGCGGTGATGACGACCGAGGCCGACGAGTTCGTGTACCACGAGATGATCGCGCTCGTCCCCATGCACACGCACCCGCGGCCGCGCCGCGTCCTGGTCGTGGGGGGCGGCGACGGCGGCGTCGTGCGCGAGGTGCTCAAGCACCCCGCCGTGGAGCGCGTCGACCTGGTCGAGATCGACGAGGCCGTGGTCCGCGTCAGCCGGGAGTTTCTGCCCGGCATCGCCTGCGCCCTGGGCGACCCGCGCTGCCACATCAACATCGCCGACGGCATCGAGTTCGTCGGCCGCCAGAACGCCGCATACGACGTGATCATCGTCGACTCCACCGACCCGGTGGGCCCAGCGGTGGGCCTCTTTTCGCCGCGGTTCCACGAGTCGGTGCGCCGCGCCCTGGCGCCGGGCGGGGTATTCGTGGCCCAGACCGAGTCGCCGGTGGTGCACCTCGCGGTGGTCGAGAGCAGCCTGCGCAGCGTGGCCGCCATCTTCCCGCTGGCGCGCCTGTACCTCGCCCCCGTGCCCACCTACCCCGGCGGCCTGTGGAGCTTCACCCTCGGCTCGCTCGGCCCCGACCCGCTGGCCGTGCCGGCCGACCACTGGCGCCCGGAGAAGACGCGCTTCTGGACGCCCGACGTCCACCGCGCCGCCTTCGCCCTGCCGGCGTACATCGCCGGGATGGCCGCGGCGGCGACATCGCACGCGGGCGGGAAGGGGTGAGCGCCGTGAGCCGCTTTCTCGGCAGCGCCCCGTCGCTTGACGGCGCCCGCGTCGTCCTGGTCGGCGTGCCCATGGACCTCACCGTCGCCTGTCGCCCGGGCTGCCGCTTCGGGCCGGCGCGCATCCGCGAGGTATCTGAGATACTCGAGGATTACAGCCCGGCCCTTGACGCCTCGCTGGCCGACGCCCGGTTCTTCGACGCCGGCGACCTGGACCTGCCGCCGGGCCTGCCGGCGGAGGGCGTGGCGGCGGAGGGCCTGCAGGCGGAGGGCGTGGCGGCGTGCCTGGACGTCATCGCCGCCGCGGCGGCGGAGGTGGCCGCCGGCGGCCGGGCGCTGGGCGCCCTGGGCGGCGAGCACCTGGTCACCCTGGGCCTGGCGCGCGGCCTGCGCCGCCACTACCCGGACCTGGCGGTGCTGCAGCTGGACGCCCACGCCGACCTGCGCCCGACCTACCTCGGGCAGAAGCTGTCCCACGCCACGGTCATGCGGCGCATCGCCGACGAGCTCGGCCCCGCGTCGCTGGTGCAGGTCGGGGTCAGGTCGGGGACGGCCGAGGAGTTCGCCTGGGCGCGCGGCGCCGGGACCATCACCGGCGGCGGCCTCGGCGCCGCCGTCGCCGCCGCGGCGCGGCGCCTGGCCGGCCGGCCCGTCTACGTGACCATCGACATCGACGTCGTCGACCCGTCCGCCGCCCCGGCCACCGGCAGCCCGGAGCCCGGCGGCCCGCCGGCCGCCGAGGTCCTCGCCGCGCTCTTGCCGCTGGCCGCGTCGCGCGTGGTGGGATTCGACATCGTCGAGGTCGCCCCGCCCCTGGACGTCGCTGACATCACGTCGCTTCTGGCGGCCAAGCTGGCGCGGGAGATGCTGATCATCGCCGGCGCGGGGCTGCGGCGCGGGGTCGCGGCGGGCGCCGCCGCGTCGCGGGAGGTAATGGCGTGAAGACGACCCTGGAGCGCGTGCGCGAAGGGATGCTGGAACGGCTGGCGGCGGCGCTGGCGCAGGCCCGGCGCGCCGGTGAGCTGCCCGCGGGCGAGGGTGCCCCGGAGGCTGCGGCCCCGGCGGGTCTGCCGCCGGCCGCGGTGCTGGAGGTGCCGCACGAGCGCGGCCACGGCGACCTGGCCACCAACCTCGCCCTCGTGCTGGCGGGGGCTGCCCGCCGCCCGCCGCGCGAGGTGGCGGCGGTCATCGCGCGGCACCTCGACCCGGCCCCGCCGCTCGACCGCGTCGAGGTCGCCGGCCCGGGCTTCATCAACCTCTTCCTTGACCCATCGTGGCTCTACGGCGTGCTGTTTGACATCCACGAGCAGGGGGCGCGCTACGGCACAAGCGACGCCGGCGGCGGCCGGCGCGTGCAGGTCGAGTTCGTCAGCGCCAACCCGACCGGGCCCCTGGTCATCGTGAGCGCCCGCGCGGCGGCGGTCGGCGACTGCCTGGCCAACCTCCTCGCGGCCACCGGCCACGCCGTCGAGCGCGAGTTCTACATCAACGACGCCGGCCACCAGGTGGAGCTTCTGGGCAAGTCAGTACAGGCGCGCTGGCGCGAGCTTTCCGGGCAGCCGGCCGCCGTGCCGGAGGACGGCTACCACGGCGAGTACCTCATCGACATCGCCCGCGCCCTGCACGAGCAGGTGCGCGCACGGCGCGCCGCCGACCCGGCCCTGCTCCCTGACGACGCGCAGGTCGACGCGTTCGGCCGCGCCGCGGTCGCGGAGATGGTCGCCGGCCAGCGCCGCCTTCTGGCCGCGTACGGCGTCGAGTTCGACAATTGGGTCAGCGAGCGTGCCCTGCGGGCCAGAAACGCCGTGGCGGAGGCGCTGGACCTCCTGCGCGGGAGCGGCCACACGTACCAGGCCGAGGGCGCCCTGTGGTTCAGGTCGACCGCGTTCGGCGACGACAAGGACCGCGTCCTGGTGCGCGGCGACGGCGAGCCGACGTACCTGGCGGCGGACATCGCCTACCACCTCGACAAGTACCGGCGCGGCAACGACCTGGTCATCGACATCTGGGGCCCCGACCACCACGGCTACGTGGCGCGCATGAAGGCGGCCATGAACGCCCTGGGGCGGCCCGCGGGCGCCCTCGAGGTGCTCATCGTGCAGCTGGTGCGGCTCCTGCGCGGCGGGGAGGCCGTGCGCATGTCCAAGCGCGGCGGTGAGTTCGTGAGCATGCAGGAGCTCGTCGACGAGGTCGGGCGCGACGCGGCGCGCTTCTTCTTCCTCACGCGGTCGCCCGACGCGCACCTTGACTTCGACCTGGACCTGGCGCGGCTGCAGTCCAACGACAACCCCGTGTACTACGTGCAGTACGCCCACACGCGCATCGCCGGCATATTCCGCCACGACGCCCGGATGACGGCCGCGCCGCCGCCGGGCGAGGCGCGTCTCGATCTGCTGCAGGACCCGTCGGAGTTCGACCTCCTGCGGCACCTGGCCGCCTTCCCCGGCTGGGTGCGCTCCGCCGCCCTGGGCCGCGAGCCGCACCACATCACGCGCTACGCCCACGAGCTCGCGGGGCTGTTCCACGCCTTCTACACCCGCTGCCGCGTGCTCGACGCCGGGGGCGACCTCACGGGGGCGCGCCTGGCGCTCGCCGCCGCCGTGCAGACGACGCTGAGAAACGCCCTGACCCTCATGGGGGTCAGCGCCCCGGAACACATGTAAGCCGCACGCCCCCCGTGTCGGACGCGGATAAACATTTCACTATATTGGTGCTTGCATTTTGGGCTTGCCGTGCTATAATAAGAAACGAACAATTGGAAGGAGGGATAAGCCCCGGTTACTCCACAAAACCATCGAAGGGTGCAGTATCCCGCCCGGGAAAGGCGTTGGGCCATTCCACCGCGACCTGGGGGCGGTAAAGCGGGGGGAACAATCTCGTTCCACGTGGCACGCCCTTCTTGAGCACGGCGACTGCTCCAAGAGAGCGGTCGTATCCTTTTTCGCCGTCCCTTGTCGGGTCCGCTTAGAGGGGGACGGGCAACTGCCAAGTGAGGAGGTGGGGGTTACCGCAAGCCGGCGCTTGCCGCAGGCGTGCAGGATGGGCCGCGCGGCCCTTTCAACACCCCACACAGAGAGCGAGGACGAAGAACTGACATGCGAGCGCACCGCGAAGTGGCGCTCTGGAGGGACGCCACCGACGCGCAGTGGGCCGACTGGCGATGGCAGGTCGCCAACCGTGTCCAGACCGTAGGGCAGCTGCGGCACGTTATGCCCCTGTCGGCTTCCGAGGCGACAGCGATCGGCCAGTGCCTGACGCGCTTTCGGATGGCCGTAACCCCATATTTCGCTTCGCTCATTGACCCCCATGACCCGGACTGTCCCATCCGCAAGCAGGCGGTCCCGTCGCCGGCCGAGCTGCAGCGCGGCCCGGCCGACCTCGACGACCCCCTGGGCGAAAAGCCCCAGTCCCCGTTCCCGAACCTCACGCATCGCTACCCGGATCGCGCGCTGATGCTGATCACCGACATGTGCGCGACATACTGCCGTCACTGCACGCGTCGCCGGCTGGTCGGCGCCACCGACCGGGCCATGAGCAAGGGCCACATCGATCGCTGTGTCAACTACATCCGCGCCAACCGCGAGGTGCGCGACGTGCTGGTGTCGGGCGGCGACCCGCTCCTGTGCTCCGACCAGGGGCTGGAGCACGTGCTGTCGTCGCTGCGTGCAGTGCCGCACGTCGAGATCATCCGCATCGGCACGCGCGCGCCGGTCGTGCTGCCGCAGCGCATCACGCCCGAACTCACGCGGATGATCGCCCGCTACCACCCGGTGTGGATCAATGTGCAGTTCAACCACCCGCGCGAGCTCACCGCGGACGCCGTCGCGGCCCTCGGGCGGCTGGCCGACGCCGGCGTCCCGCTGGGCAACCAGACGGTGCTCTTACGCGGGGTCAACGACTGCCCGCACGTCATGCGCGAGCTGGTCCACGGGTTGCTGAAGGCCCGTGTGCGCCCGTACTACCTCTACCAGTGCGACCTGGCGGTGGGCATCGACCACTTCCGCACCCCGATCAGCCGCGGCCTGGAGATAATCGAGGCCCTGCGCGGCCACACCTCCGGCCTCGCCGTGCCCACCTTCGTCGTCGACGCCCCCGGCGGCGGCGGCAAGATCCCGGTCATGCCCCAGTACTTCCTGGGCTACGCCGGCGGGCGGGCGATGCTGCGCAACCACGACGGGTCGCTGTGCTACTACCCGGAGCCGGCCGCAAAAGAAACGCCGGGCGTGTGCCCACTGTGCCATGGCACGCACCGCGAGTTCATGCCCCAGCCCGCGTACGGCCTCCAGCCGGGGGCCTCGTCCGGGGTGGCACCGGGCGTGGCGCTGGGCCACGGTAGGTTGGTGCGCTGAGAGAAGGAAATCAGGACCACCCGGCGAATATGGGCAGAGTGACCAAACCGGGGGCCAGGGCCTCCGGCAGTGGGGGGGACGGCCGTTGGATTCCTCGCGTGAGCGTTCCCTTGCCCGGCTCCCTGCCCAGGACGTCGCCTACGAGCTGTTGCGACAAACCCAGGCGCCCATGAGCTTTCACGACCTCATGAGTGAAGTGCTGCGCATAAAAGACGTCCCCGCCGAGCGCCGGCGCCGGGCGATGGCCGAAATAAACACCGAGATCAACCTTGACCCGCGCTTCCAGTACCTCGGGAACGCGCGCTGGGGCCTGCGCGAGTGGGCCGAGCATGCACCCGAGGTGCCATCCCAGCTGGGGGATGATGAATCCTCTGGCGAGGGCGACGACGACGAGGGCATGGGCGAGGAGGAGTGACCCGTGGCCGGCGCGGGGGTGCGCTAAGCGGCGCAGAGCCGCCCTTGACAATGCCGGGCGGCGAAGATACAATCAAGAGGGGCCGGGCAAGCGCGGGTTGATGCTCGTTTTTTTTGTTGCCGGAGCCGGTCCTTGCGGTCCCGGGGCCCCGACTCTCGATAAAGGGGGGCCGGCGACCTGAATGGCCTGCTTCATCTTCGTGACCGGGGGCGTACTATCCGGCCTGGGTAAGGGCATCACGTCCGCCTCGCTGGGTCGCCTGCTGAAGAGCCGGGGGAACACCGTCACCATCGTCAAGCTTGACCCGTACATCAACGTCGACCCCGGCACGATGAGCCCCCTGCAGCACGGCGAGGTATTCGTCACCGAAGACGGCGCTGAGACGGACCTCGACCTCGGCCACTACGAACGGTTCATCGACGTCAACCTGGGCCGGAGTAACAACGTTACTGCCGGCCAGATTTATTCCTCGGTGCTGAACCGCGAGCGGCGCGGCGACTTCCTGGGCGCCACGGTGCAGGTCATCCCGCACATCACCAACGAGATCAAGGAGCGCATCCTCGCGCTGTCCAAGAACGGCTCCCCCGACGTGGTCATCGTAGAGATCGGCGGCACGGTCGGCGACATCGAGAGCCTGCCTTTCTTAGAGGCCATCCGCCAGCTGCGCACGGACATCGGCCGCGGCGCGGTCATGTACGTCCACGTCACGCTGGTGCCAGCCATCGGCGCCACCCGCGAGCTCAAGACCAAGCCCACCCAGCACAGCGTCAAGGAGCTGCGCAGCATCGGCATCCAGCCCGACGTCATCGTGTGCCGCTCCTCCCTGCCGCTGAACCAGGAGGCCCGCGACAAGCTGGCGCTGTTCTGCGACATCGAGCGCCGGGCCGTGATCCAGAACGTCGACGTGGACACGATATACAGCGTGCCCATCCTGCTCGAGGAGGCGGGCCTGGGCGACATCGCCGTCGACAGGCTCGGCCTGGCGTCGGGCGCGCCTGACCTGGAGGAGTGGCGGCGCATCGTCCTGCGCATGGCGCACCCCGCCGACCGGGTGCGGGTGGCCATCGTGGGCAAGTACGTGGCCCTGCGCGACGCCTACCTGAGCGTGGTCGAGGCGCTGCGGCACGCCGCGGCCGCCAACGACCTGGCCGTGGACATCAAGTGGGTCGACGCCGAGCTCCTGGAACAGGAGCCGGCGGCGGACCACGTCGCGGACGTCGACGCCATCCTGGTGCCGGGCGGGTTCGGCTACCGCGGCATTGAGGGCAAGATCGCGGCCGTCCGCTATGCCCGCGAGCGCGGCGTGCCTTTCCTGGGCCTGTGCATGGGGCTGCAGTGCGCGGTGATCGAGGTCGCCCGCAACGCCTGCAACCTGGCGGGCGCCAACAGCTCGGAGTTCGACCCGCACGCCGAGCACCTGGTCATAGACTTCATGCCGGAGCAGAAGAGTATAAAGTACCTGGGCGGCACCATGCGGCTGGGCACCTACCCCTGCCATATCAAGCGCGACTCGCTGGCTTTCTCCGCCTACCGGGCGGAGTCAGTGGGCGAGCGCCACCGTCACCGCTTCGAGGTCAACAACGACTACCTGCCGCGGCTGGAGGCGGCGGGGCTCAAGCCGAGCGGCGTGTGGCTGGAGGCGGACCTGGTTGAGATCATGGAGCTCTCCGGTCACCCCTTCTTCGTCGGCACGCAGTTCCACCCCGAGTTCAAGTCGCGCCCCAACCGGCCGCACCCGCTGTTCCACGAGTTCCTGCGCGCCGCGCGCGCCTTCGCCCGGCGCTAGCCCGATAGGATCGCTAGGGGGGAGGGATGGCGTTGCGGCTGAAGAAGGTGATCGGGGCGTTGGTGCTGGTGCTGGTGGCGGCGTCGCTGGTCGTCATGTTCTTGGTGGGGCGCAGCCCCGGCGGCGGGGGCGGTATGGGCGGCGCCGCCGGCGTCTGGCTCAGCGGCCGCCGCGTGGCTGGCGTCGCGTCGCCGGTGGTCGCCGTGGTGCGCATCGAGGGCGAGATCCGGAGCGGGCTCAGCGCCGAGACGCTCACAGCCTCGTTGGCCGGCTCAGACGCAGTGGTCGGCTACCTCGACGAGGCCCTCAGTGACCCGTCGGTGTGCGCCGTCGTACTGCGTCTCAACAGCCCCGGCGGCAGCGCCGCCGCCGCGCAGGAGATCGCCGGCGCCGTCTGGCGCCTGCGCGACGCCGGCAAGGTGACGGTGGCGTCGATGGGCGACGTCGCCGCGTCCGGGGCGTACTGGGTGTCATCCGCCTGCCACGAGGTATTCGCGAACCCCGGCACGCTCACCGGGAGCATCGGGGTGATCATGGAGGTCCAGAGCCTCGAGGAGCTGTACCGCAAGCTGGGCATAGGCGTGACCACCTTCAAGAGCGGCCCGTACAAGGACATGGGGTCGTCCACCCGGCCGGTGACCCCTGACGAGTCAAGCCTCCTGCAAGCGATGATCGACGACGTCTACACGCAGTTTGTGGACACCGTGACGGTCAACCGCCACCTGCCGCGCGAAGCCGTCCTGGACCTGGCCGACGGCCGCGTCTTCACCGGGCGCCAGGCGCTGCAGGCCGACCTCGTCGACCACCTTGGCGGCCTGCAGGACGCCGAGGACCGGGCGGCCGAGATGGCGGGGATCGAAGGCGCGTACACCGTCCGCGAGATCGGGTCCGTGAGCGCCTTCGAGCGCCTGCTGCGCTGGCTGGGGACCCGGACGCCCGCCCTCGCGTCGGCGGACGGCGGCTGGGGTCCCCTGGGAATCCTGCGGCGGCTCTTACTGCTGCCGTGGCCCGGCGTCCAGGATGCCATCCCGTGAAGCCACTGCCACCCGGAGGGAGGAGTGCCAGGTGACCGGCAGCGTCCTGGAGTTCATATACGGCATCCTGTTCGCCCCGCGCGCCACGTTCGGGCGCCTGAGCGACCGCCCGCCGCTCGCGTTCGGCCTGATAACGGCGGCGGTGGTCAGCGTGCTCCTGCTCCTGGCCAACGTCCGCTCGCTGGCCGCCGTGCTGAGCCAGATTGTGGCGCCCCAGGCGGGGCTTCTGGCGGGCATGCTCGCCGTCGCGCTCCTGCCGCTCGCCGCGCTGGGGTTCCTCTTCACCGCCGCCACGTATGATTTCACCGCGCAGCTTCTGGGCGGGCGGGGGACGGCCGTGGGCCTGATGGCGCTGCTCGGCCTCGCCGAGCTGCCGCGCCTCGCCCTCTTGCCGGTGGTCGCCTTTGTCGACGCCGCCTGGGTGGTGATCCTGGTCGCGGTCGGCGTCACCATCTGGGTTGCGGTCCTGCGCGTGCTGGCGATCATGGCCCTGTACCGCATCGGCACCGGCCGTGCGGTGGTGACGGTCGCAGCGGTGCCAGTCCTGGTCGCCATCGTGGCCACCGTCATCGTCGGCGTGTTCTGGGGAACCATCGTCTCCATGGTATTCCTCACTTACGGCTCTTGAGTCGCCGCGGCGCGGGGGCCGTCACAGGAGGGGACCAGCCTTGAAACAAAGCCGGAATCCCGCACGACATGGCGAAAACCCCGTTGGCATCACTGACACCGTGCTGCGCGACGGCCACCAGTCGCTTCTCGCCACGCGTATGCGCACCGCGGACATGCTGCCGGCGGCCGAGAGGCTCGACGCGGTCGGCTACCACTCGCTGGAGGTGTGGGGCGGGGCGACCTTCGACACGTGCATGCGCTTCCTGGGCGAGTGCCCCTGGGAGCGGCTGCGCGAGCTGCGCCGCCGCTTCAAGCGCACCAAGCTGCAGATGCTCCTGCGCGGCCAGAACCTGGTCGGCTACCGGCACTACCCCGACGACGTCGTCACCGCGTTCGTCAACGCCGCCGTGAAGAACGGCATCGACATCCTGCGCATCTTCGACGCCCTCAACGACGTGCGCAACATGGAGCGGGCGATGGCCGCGGCCAAGACGGCGGGGGCGCACGTCCAGGCCACGGTATGCTACACGATCAGCCCGATCCACGACATCGACTACTTCATCGCGCGGGCCCACGAACTGAAGCAGATGGGCGCCGACTCGATATGCATCAAAGACATGGCCGGCCTCATCGCCCCCGCCGACGCGTTCGTCCTCACGGGGCGGCTGAAGGCCGAGGTCGGGCTGCCGGTGCAGCTGCACGCGCACTATACCAGCGGCATGGCCGGCATGAGCTACCTCAAGGCGGTCGAGGCGGGGGTCGACGTGCTGGACACGGCCATCTCGCCGCTGGCCCTTGGATCATCGCAGCCGGCGACGGAGAGCATCGTCGCCGCCCTGCGCGGTACCCCGCGCGACACCGGGCTTGACCTCGGCATCCTGTCAGAGATCGCCGAGCACTTCGCCGCCGTGCGCAAGAACTACGCCCAGTTTGACGCCGGGGTCGCCACCGTGGACGTCAACGTCCTCGCCTACCAGATCCCCGGCGGCATGATCTCCAACTTCGTGTCGCAGCTGCGGCAGCAGAACGCCCTTGACCGCCTCAAGGAGGTCATGGCCGAGGTGCCCCGCGTCCGGCGCGACCTCGGCTACCCGCCGCTTGTGACCCCGTCAAGCCAGATCGTGGGCAGCCAGGCGGTGCTGAACGTGCTGACGGGGGAGCGCTACAAGATGGTGTCCAGCGAGACGCGCGACTACCTGCGCGGGCTGTACGGGCGCCCGCCCGGGCCGGTCGACGAGGAGGTGCGGCGCAAGGTCATCGGCGACGAGCGGCCGGTCACCGTGCGCCCGGCCGACCTCCTGGAGCCGATGCTCGAGGCGGCGCGGCAGAAGATCGCCGCATATATCGAGAAGGACGAGGATGTCCTGTCGTACTGCCTCTTCCCGCAGGTCGCCGAGAAGTTCCTGCAGGAGCGCCTGGCGCGGCGGACGGGGGTGGACTACGCCCTGGCCGAGAAGGTGAGGCGCGACGCGGGGCCGGGCGCGTACCCCGCCTGAGCCGCCGCACGAGCGGGCCGCGCGCGCGGTTCGCGCCCGCGGGCCGGGCGAGATGGAGGGATGACCATGCCGCGCCACAACGATGCCATTGAGGTATTCCAGGTTGACGCCTTCACCGCGCAGGCGTTTTGCGGCAACCCGGCCGGGGTCGTCCCGGACGCCGCCGGCCTCAGCGCGTCGCAGATGCAGCTTGTGGCGCGGGAGATGAACCTGTCCGAGACCGCGTTCGTGACGCCCGGCGGCGCCCCCGGTCGCTTCCGGGTGCGGTTCTTCACGCCGCGGTGCGAGGTCGACCTGTGCGGGCACGCGACCATCGCCACCTTCCACCTCCTCTGCGAGCTCGGGCGCATCCCACTCGCCGGCGGCCCCGCGGGCGGCCGGGCGCTGGTGGAGCAGGTGACAAACGCGGGGCTGCTGCCCGTCGAGGTGCACCTGCGGCGCGAGACCGGCGTTGGACGCGAAGCAGGCGCTGGGCGCGAGGCCGCTGCGGGGCGCGCCCCCGCCGCGGTCGACGTGATGATGACCCAGGCGCGCCCGGCCCGCCGCGGCCCCCTGGCCGCCGCGGACGAAGAGGAGCTGGCGCGGCTCCTCGGCGCCGGTCCCGGCGGGCTGGGGATCGCCGGTGCGACCCCCGGCGGCGGCGCGCTGCGCCCGGAGGTGGTCAACACGGGCCTCCCGGACCTACTCGTGCCCGTGGCCGACCCCACGGCGCTCTCACGGCTCTCACCGCACCTCGACGCCCTGGCGGCCTTCTGCTGTTCCCGCGACATCATCAGCGTGCACGCGTTCTCCGCCCTCGAGGCGGCGCCCGGATCGGGCCGCGCGACCTGCCGCGACTTCTCGCCCGCGGTCGGCGTCCCCGAAGAGGCGGCCACGGGCACCGCCAGCGGCGCGCTGGGCGCCTACCTGGCGTTCAACCGCGCCTTCGGCGCCGCGGCGGGCGGCGCCTTCCACCTCACCTGTGAGCAGGGCGCAAACCTCGGCCGCCCAAGCCTCATAAGCGTCGAGGTCACCGGCCCCGCCGGCGCGCCGGAGGTCGTCCGGGTGGGCGGATGCGCGGTGACGGTGCTGCGCGGGACGATGACCCTGCCGCCGGCCTGACGGACCACCCCCCACCTGGCCGCGCCTAGCGCCGCCGCGGTCCCCTCCTCTCCAGCCAAGACGCACATCAAGCGGTCCATCCCCTCCCCTTTACCCCCTACCCCCTCCCCATCGGCCCCGCTGTTACGTATATGTAATGAAATCCCGCAGGATCCACAGTCAGTCCCGACGAAAGCGTCACATGGCACGCCGCCGGGCGGTACCGGCCGCCGCTGCGTGAGGACTCCCATCCTGTCCTAACCAAAGGAGGTACGCGAAGGCCAGATGACCAAGAGGCTTTTTGTCGCCCTGCTCGTCGCCTGCGTCATCGCCGGCACTGCGTCCAGCGCGTTTGCGGCCGGCTTCAGCGACACCGGGGGCACCAGGTACGCGAACGCGGTCGGCGTCCTGTCCAGCATCGGCGTCCTGAACGGCTTCCCCGACGGGACGTTCAGGCCGGGCGCCACGATCACCCGCGCCCAGTTCGCCGCTGCGTCAGTGCGGGCGCTGGGCCTTGACGCCGCGGCCGCGCAGTCCAGGGGCCCGACAAGGTTCACCGACGTGCCGGCGACCCACTGGGCCTCAGGCTACATCAACGTCGCCTCCGACCAGGCCCTGATCATCATGGGCTACCCGGACGGGACGTTCCGGCCCGAGGCGCCGTTGACCTACGTCCAGTCGCTGGCGATCATCGTGCGCATGCTCGGCCATGAGCCAATGGTCAAGGGCGCGTGGCCGACCAACTACATCGTGAAGGCGGCCGAGATCGGCGCCAGCGAGGGCCTGACCTTCCTCGCTGACGACCCGGCGCCCCGCGGCGACGTGGCGTTGATGCTCGAGAACTCCCTGGACATCGGGCTTCTGGTGCAGGTCACCGCGGGCGACGTGGTCACGTACGAGGTCAGCGGCGAGACACTTTTGGACAAGCTCGGCTTCGTGGCCGGGGAGGGCCGGGTCACGGCGACCAGCAACCTGTTTGACGCCGGTCTCGTCGATAACGAGGTCGGGCTGGACGGCGACGTGTGGACGCTGACTGACGGCCTGAACGTCGACGCCCTCCTGGGCATGGACGTCAGGTACTGGTTTGACGCCAGCGACACGATCCTCTTCATGAAGGGCCTGACCGGCCCGCGCGACATCGTCAGCGGCGAGATCCAGCACATCGCCACCGACGGCGGGCAAGTCGAGATCGGCGATGAGACCTACAACGGGTCAGCGGGCTTCGCGTGCGTGCGGAACCTGACCGACTTCGATTGCGCCGCCATCGCCAACAACGACCCGCGCTTCGAGGGCGCCGCCGCCACCCTGATCCTCGACGGCGGGCGGGTCGCGTTCCTGGGGGCCCTGCAGTTCGACGGCTCGGTGGTCGTCTCCGACGTCAGCACCAGGTTCGGGCGCTTGGACACCTGGAACAACATCGGCGGCGACCTCCGGTTTGAGGTCGCCGACTACGATGCGGCCCGCTTCGTCAGGGACGGCGCCCAGATCGAGCTCGGCGACATCGAAGAGCTCGATGTCGCCCACTTCTTCGACATCGCCGTGGGCGGCCGCGACTACCTGTACGTGGAGCTCGTTGACGAGAAGGTCGCCGGCGAGGTCGACGCGGTCGAGCTGGATGCCGATGACAACATCATCGTGACCATCGACGGCGACGAGTACACGCTTGCCGGCGACGCAACGCTGTCCACCGACGACAACGGCACGCTTGCCGGGGCCGACGAGGCCGGCATGGAGGAGTTCGCCGGCGGCGACGCGACGGTGTACCTCAACCGCGACGGTGAGGCGCGCCACGTCGTGGGCGACTTCGACGTCGAGGCCACCGCGGTCGCCGGCGTGGTCAAGACCGAGTTCTACAAGGTCGCGGCCGCCGAGCCGGGCGACGCGGAGCACTTCTTCGTCAGGGTCTTCAAGGCCGACGGCGGCACGGTGCGCTACGAGTTCAGCGCCGACACGGTCTTCTTCGCCCTTGACGACGTCAACGACGGCGCGGCGGTCCTCGATGGCGACGGCCTGGCCAGCGACGCCGGGGTTATCGCCCTGAACAACGACCTCGAGATCGGCACGTACGTCGAGTTCACCCTCGACGACGACGGCCTCCTGGCCACGTTCGAGGAAAAGGACTTCGACGACGACAGCGTCGGGCTGGGCCTTGACGCAGCCGACGTCGACGCCGACCACGACCTGCTCTTCGACGAATGGCGCGCCGTGACCGGCATGCTGATCGTCGATGTCGGCGAGTGGGACATCGTGCCCTGGAGCGCGTTCGAGGAGATCACCATCGGCGCCGGGCCCGTGAATGGAGTCAACATCGACCACGGCGGGGACGCCACGGCGGAGACGCTCATCTTCGATAGCACCGGCCACGGCGTCGACTACGGCGCCGCCATCGCCGAGGTGGGCGTCGTCCTGTCGCGCAAGGTGACATCCGACGGCACCGCGGTCAAGGTGCTGGTCGCGGACGAGGCGGCCACCTACCTGGCCGGCGCGGTCGTGCCCGGCGCGCTCGACGCGAGCAACGAGGGCGCCGCGACTGCTGCCTGGGACGATATCGACATCGGCGACCTCGTCTCGTTCGCGTACGACGTCGACGAGTTCGCGGCGCTGGACGAGGAACTGGCCGTAAAGGCATTCGCGGGCCTCTACTCGTACTGGGTCGAGTCGGTCAACGAAGACGACCGGGTCGTCGTCGTCCGCGACAGTGAGGACCCGGACGGCGCCAGCGTCACCGACCTGCTGCTCGACAATGAGTGCGTGATCTACGACGTGACCGGCACGCCGGTCGAGGCCGACCTCGGCGACCTGGCCGACGGCCAGGTGGTGCAGGCGTTCGACCTTGACGGCGACGACCTGATCGATGTCATCAAGATCGCCGAGTAACGGCGCCGCATAGCGCGCCGCGCAGCGCGTCGCGGCCCAGGCTTCTGGCGGGGGCCCCCCGTCCCCCCCGGGCGCCCGCCTTTTGTTACGTATATGTAATATAATTGCGCAGGATCTATAGTGGTCCACCACGAAACAGCACTACCGTGAGGGATATAGTGGCCCTCTACGGGCGAGGTCGTAAGTACCGCGCCGCGACAGCGGCGCCCTAGAGCTGAAAGGGTCAGGCGGCCGGGCCGCCGGCCCGGAGGGGGTGGCAAGGGGAGGAGACGCTCGCGACCGCGACATTCACAGTCAAGACAGGACTCTTCAACCACATCAAGGAGGTCAGCGGAACTAGATGACTAAGAGGCTGCTTGTCACTCTTCTCGTCGCTGCAGTCATCCTCGGCACGGTCTCCACGGCCTTTGCCGCCAGCTTCAGCGACACCAAGGGCACCAAGTACGAGAGCGCGGTCGGCATCCTGTCAAGCCTCGGCATCCTGAACGGCTTCCCCGACGGGACGTTCAAGCCGGGCGCCACGATCACCCGCGCCCAGTTCGCCAAGGTCGCGGTGTGCGCGGCGGGGCTGGAGAGCGCGGCCGAGTACGCCAAGGGCGTGACCGCCTTCTCCGACGTCCCGGCGACGCACTGGGCGGCCGGGTTCATTAACGTCGCGGCCGACCAGGGCCTGATCAAGGGCTTCCCCGACGGGACGTTCAAGCCCGAGGCACCGGTGACGTACAATGAGGCGATGGCGATCATCGTTCGCCTCCTGGGCTACGACCCGATGGTCAAGGGCACGTGGCCGACCAACTACCTGGTCAAGGCGGCCGAGATCGGCGTCAGCGAGGGCCTGAGCTTCGCGGGCGGCGCCCCGGCGACCCGCGGCGACGTGGCGCTGATGTTCGAGAACGGCATCGACATCGACATGATGGAGCAGATTACGGCCGGCGACCTGATCCAGTACGTGGTCACGGACGAGACCCTGCTCGACCGGCTGGGCTACGTCTCAGACCAGGCCTGGGTGGACAGCACCCCGGTCATCTTCGGCAGCGACCTTGACGCGGACGAAGTCATCCTGGACGGCGATCTGTTCCACCTCGCCGACGGCGTCAACCTCGACGACCAGCTCGGGCTGGAGGTCGAGTTCTGGTTCGACGCGGATGACACGGTCGTCTTCGCCAAGACGATCACCAAGTCGAGCAACATCATCGACGGCGTGATCGAGGACATCACCGCCAACGGGGACGAGGTCGAGATCGACGACAAGACGTACGAGGGCGACGGGTTCTGGTGCGTGTGGAACCTGGCGTTCTTCGACTGGGACGACATCGTGGACGACGACGCCCTCTTTGAGGGCGCTGAGGTCCGCCTCGTCCTTGATGACGGCTGGATCGTCTCCCTGCGGGCCGTGCAGTTCGACGGCTCGGTAGTCGTCTCCGACGTCAACACCAAGTACGAGCGGTTTGACGCCTGGGACGAGACCGGCAACGACGTGCGCTTCAAGGTCGACGACTACGAGGAGGTCCGGTTCATCGCGGACGGCGCCGCGGTCGACCTCGAGGACCTCGAGGAGCTCGCGGTCGCCCACTTCTTCGAGATCGCCGTGGGCGCCGACGACTACCTGTACACTGAGCTCGTCGACGAGAAGGTCTCGGGCGAGGTTGAGGAGATCTCAGTGGACTCTGACGACGTGGTCACCGTGACCGTTGACGGCGAGGACTACACGCTCGCCGACGACGCCACGATGTCCACCGACGACAACGACACCATCGACGAGGCCGACGAGGCGGGCATGGAGGACTTCGCCGGCAACGACGCCACGCTGTACCTCAACCGCGACGGCGACGCGCGGCACATCGTGGGCGACTTCGTGGCCGAGAGCGAGTCCACCACCGCGGTGGTCAAGACGGAGTTCTACGTCGTCGAGTCCACTGACCCGACCGACGACGACCAGTACTTCGTCAAGTTCTTCAAGTTCGATGGCACCACGAAGCGTTGCGAGCTGACCGAGGACACCGAGTTCGACGGCACGGTCGTCGACCTGGGTGACATCTCGACCGGCGGCGGCGACGACTACGACATCGGCTATCCGGAGGGCGCGATGGTCGAGTTCACCCTCGATGCGGATGGCAAGCTGGCCACGGTCGACCTGATCGACTCGGATGACGGCGGCAGCCTCGACGAGGCCGACATCGACGCGGACGGCAACCGCCTGTTCGACTACCGCGTGACGAGCGCGTGCAAGATCGTCGACATCGGCGAGTGGGAGGTCGTGCCCTG